>ERZ772967.877-NODE-877-length-21988-cov-7.802216_pt1 | contig 21988 bp, 15 predicted proteins | sample MGYA00511677_ERZ772967 | MGnify/ENA primary metagenome ERZ772967 (study PRJEB29015, sample SAMEA2737931) | human oral metagenome | biome: human oral; feature: human-associated habitat; material: dental | place: China | collected 2146 ...
TGGTGAAGGACGTGCGCACGAACGCCGAGACGGGCAACGTGCAGGCGGTCATGGATGGGGACATCGACCCCTTTATCCGCGCCTACCTGAACGCAAAGGCAAATCACGAATTCTAAGGAGATCATCATGTGGAAAGTATCAGCTGTCATCCTGCTCTTTGTTTTCAGCCTCGTCTGCGGCATCTTTGCTCTGCCGCGCGCGGTCTCAACGATGGTCGCGGATGAACTGCACGAACGCACGGGTGCACAGGATGTCCAGCTGTCGATCACGGACAGTCCACGCCTCATCTTCGGAGAGATCGGGGCTCTCGACGGCGTGATCCGGGAAGGGCGCATCGGCAAGGTCTTCGTGCGCGAGCTGACCGTTACGGGGACAAACCTCCGCTTCGACATGGGGAAGCTCCTGCGTGACCAGCAGCTCATCCTCACCGATGCGGAGAGCGTCGAGATGCACGGTGTGGTGGACGCAGACGCGATCCGCGAGCTCGTCACGAGCGAGGCGGATAAATTCACCGATGTCGCCGTGACGGTGCATCCCGGCAGCGTCCTCACGACGGCAAAGACGCGCGCCTTCGGGCAGACCTTTGAGGTGACGATCGAGGGCGGCTTCTCCATCGTCAACGGCGACCTCTACTACAAGGCGACGCACATCGCCGCACGCGGCATGGGGCTGAACGTGCTGAGCCTCGACGGACTCTTCCCCGACGTGCTCGTCGCGCGTGCCGACACACTTCCCTTTGGGCTCGCGTTCGAGAGCATCGAGGAGAAGGACGGCGTTGTGATTTTGACCGCAGGGAAATAAGAATAGATGTGATTGAACGAATGTGGTGCAACGCCCCAAAGCGAACCCTCGCAGATAAGTGTACGACCGCTTGCGTAACGAAGCGTTCGCGTGGGGCGTGCATCACAGTAACAAGGAATCATTCATGAAGAAATTTCACTATCATCCGATCCTGCTCGCGGCGATCCTCGTCGGCTTTATCGCGAGCCTCCTCATCGGCATGGAGCGCCACGCCGTCGAGGAGGATTCGCGCACGGTGGAGCTCGCCATCGACTACGAGGGACTCCTCGAACTCGCCGCCCGCGAGGGACTGCCCGCCGAAGAGGTGCTCGCAGAGGCGAAGGCGGCGGGGATCACCTCACTTGCCGTTTACGAAACAACATTCAAGAAGTTCAACGAGAACGGCAAGGCGAACGCCGTGAAGGGCGCAGACATCCTCGCCGCCTACCACACGGGCACGCTGACCGACCCGCGCTGGCGAACACTTGTCGAGGACGGCAAGATCGTCGGCACGGAGATCTACGTCGTCTCGCACGATCCCGTGACCTACGCCGAGCTGAAGGAGGATCTCCTGCGCCGCTTCGGCGCGGCGCGCATCACGGTCCTCACCGTCGGCACGGACGAGGTCATCGCGGTCAAGGATCTCTACGAGGTGTTCCTGAAGCGCAACATCGGGCTGCCGTCCGATGAGATGCGCGCCGTCAATGCGGCGGGCTTCGACGTGATCGCGCGTCCCTCGAACTATTATGACTGTACGCCGGACGATGTGCACGCTGTTTTTGCGCGCATGGATGGGATCGCGGTCTCGGCAATTGTCTTCTCGGGGCCGGTGACGCTCGGTGTGCCGAAGGCGCTGCAGACCACGATCGACGAGATGCGTGCGCGTCGGCTCTCGCTCGGTCTGATCGAGGGCGTGACTCAGCTGCAGTTTTACAAGCAGCAGGGCATGGACGAGATCGCGAAGGGCGTCGGCTACGACCATGTCGCGCGTCTCTACAGCATCCCTCTGGATGAATTGAAAAAGCTCAAGATCGACGCCGCCGTCGAGCGCTGGGAGACGACGGACGAGGAGCGGAACATCCGCATCAACCTCCTGCGCATCTACGAGGAGCCTGCGCCGAACATGACACTCCTCGAGACGAACATGAAGTACTTCGCCGATACGCGTGCGGCACTTGAGGCAAAGGGATTCAAGATCGGCCGTGCGGGCATGTTCGCCTCGTACGAGCCGTCGCGCGTGCTGCGTGCGCTCGTCATCATGGGTGTCGCGGCGGCGGGCGTGCTCTATCTCTCACTCGTCATCCCCGCACTGAACCGACGGCGAAAGGTCGTCCTGCTCTGTTTCGCGGTGGCGGCGCTCATCTCCATGATGCCCATCCTCATCGGTGCGGGCAGTAAGGTGCGCCTTGTCGCGGCACTCGCAAGCGCAAATCTCTTCCCCGCGCTCGCCATCGTGGCACTGCTCGATCTCCTGCGCACGCGGCGCTTCCCCAAGGATACGCCTCTCTGGCGCATCCTCGTCGCGGGGCTGGTGCTCCTCGGCATCACGAGTGCGCTGTCGATGATCGGTGCCTCCTATCTCTCGGGTGCGCTCGCGGATACGCGCTATCTCCTTGAGTTCGACATCTTCCGCGGGATCAAGCTGACCTTTGTCCTGCCGATGATCCTCGTCGCTGCTGCCTTCCTGCAGCGGTTTGACATCTTTGACGGGCAGTTCGACGCCTCGGCGGGCGTTCTCGGACAGCTGCGCGAGATTATGGGGACGCCCGTGCGCGTCGGCTCGCTTCTCGGCGGGCTTGTCCTACTCGGGGCGCTTGTCGTTTTGGTCCTGCGCAGCGGACACACCTCGGGCATGCCCGTGCCCGGCATCGAGCTGAAGATGCGTGCAGCGCTCGAGCAGCTCTTCTACGCACGCCCGCGTACGAAGGAGTTCCTGATCGGACATCCCGCATTCCTGCTCGCACTCTACGGCGCGGCGCGGCAGTGGAAGACGTGGATCATCTTCGGGCTCGTGCTCGCCGCGACCATCGGTCAGGGGTCGATGGTGGAGACCTTCGCGCATATGAGGACTCCTGTGGAGATGTCACTGGTACGCGGCATCGGCGGTGTCTTCCTCGGCGGTGTGATCGGCGCCGTGCTCGTGGCGCTTGTCGCCGCATGGAATCATCTGCTGGAGCGTGTGCGGAGGGCGGTCTGAATTTGTGCGTGCATACCCTTTCAAGGGCGGAAGGGCGCTTTGAGCAATAAAGGAAGATCGTCATAGGAATGGGAAACGGAGGGCATTTCACCCGATGAAGCGGATCGTTGTATCGGGGTACTACGGTGCAAAGAACGCGGGCGATGAAGCCATGCTCGCGGCGATGCTCGAAGTACTCGCGGATTTGGACCCGGAACTTCATATTACCGTCATCAGTGCGGATCCTGCGGACACCGAGCGGCGCCACGGCGTGCACGCGGTTGGCTCTCTTGATGTGAGCGGAATCCTCGGGGCACTGCGCCGCACCGATCTTCTCATCAGCGGCGGCGGCAGCCTCCTGCAGAACGTCACGAGCCGCCGCAGCCTCTACTACTACATGGGCATCATCCTGCTCGCCCTCCTGCTCCGCAAAAAGGTCATGCTGTACGCACAGGGCATCGGCCCCGTTACGGGACGTTTTGCCTGTCGCTGCATGCGCTGGCTCGGCAACCGCGTCTCCCTCATCACGGTACGCGACGAGGGGTCCATGGCGGAGCTGCGCCGCCTTGGCATCACGCACCCGCCGATGGAGTGTACGGCGGATCCCGTGCTCGGCATCCATCCCGTCGGTCGCGGGGCAGGGCGCGCCATCCTCAGCCGCTATGGGGCGGACGGCGCAAAGCCCGTCGTCGGCATCTCCGTGCGCGACTGGCAGGGCTGGCAGCACTACAAGGAGATCCTCGCAGAGATCAGCGACGCCATTGTCCGTGAGCTGGACGCGCGCGTCGTCTTTCTCCCCATGCAGTACCCCGAGGACGTGCGGACGGCAAAGACCGTCGCCGCATGGACGCACGAGGACTGCACTGTCCTCGCCGATGAGTACACGACGGGCGAGCTGCTCTCCCTCGTTGCCAACATGGATCTAATGATCGGCGTGCGCCTCCACGCGCTCATCTTCGCCGGCGTCATGGGCGTTCCCATGATCGGGATCTCCTACGACCCGAAGGTCGACCGCTTCCTGCGCTCCATCGGCGAAAAGCCCGTCAACGACCTGCAGGACATCACCACCGCGAGCGTCCTCAAGGAGGTGCGCCGCAAATGGGCGGCACGCCACGCGTTTACGGAGGGAAATGCCGAGCTCCTCGCCAAGATGCGCAGCCTCGCCGCCCGCAACGCCGAGCTTGCGATGGGGCTGGTGCGTTGAATTAGTATAATGATACGTTTATATGCAAGGATGATTCCTGTGGAGATGACAGTATTTCATGGAACCTGTTCTGCGCATAGAAGATCCATAGAGGAGTGTGGTCTCGACCCTGATAAGACACAGTATAGTGAACAACATTGGTTGGGGCAGGGACTTTACTTTTTTGAGGAAACATCAAAAGCGCAATGGTGGGCAACAAATATTTCCAGGAAATACCCGGACAGCTTTGTACTTATATATCAAGCGCTGATCAAAGCACCGACAAACAGAGTGCTGAATCTTGATAATTCGTGCGAACTGGATGCTTTTTGTACGGAAATAGCGGACTGTTTGCGCCAACCGTCACAGGGAAGCAGCGGGAAACAGCCAATTCTGTCGATGGATATGGGACGCGCTGTTTTTCTGGATTATTATAAAAAGAAGCATGATATAGCAGTCACTATTTATACGTTTGAAAAAGAATACGCAGGATACACCAGGCCAAGAAGCAGAGAAGATCTAGAGCTTCAAAAAAAGCTTTTGCAGAAGTTGCATATCAAACATCACGAAAAACAAATTTGTGTGTCGGATAAGACGGTCATTCAGAATACGCAACTGTACTATGATGAAGAGGAGGAAATACTGTGAAATTTGATAGAGCGTTATTTGACGCAATCTGCGAATCATACGGTGTCGAATTTTGTGAAGGTTATGATCGACCTATGCTGAGAGAAGCGGATGGCAGTATTCATTCTCTTGGAGAAAATGATGTGAAGCGAATGTTTTCTTCTCGTGTTTATAATATTCCTCAACAATGTGTCTATGAAAGTAATGATATACTGGCTGTTGCCTGTTAGGAGAGTATCATGAAGTTGAATGTCATGACAGAATATCATAGCCCACTCACATTGGAGAAACTGGAAATTGTAGAAGGGATATTTCGCAAGAAGGACAGCGTAGTTGACGAGTTGGATCTTACAATTCGTCCGCAATATCGTGTGGAGGAACAAAGCGGCGATTTCTACTGCGTTACGCTGTCTTTGACGCTTGCGGATAAAAATGAAGAAATCTACATTCATGTCAAGGGGAAAGCGTTGTTTCATACAACATCCGATAACCGAATCCTGATCCAAAAAAATACACTTGCGATTATGTTTCCTTATTTACGCAGCTACATAACGTCTCTTACAGCAAATCCTGGCTTCACGCCCATCGTGCTGCCTCCGATGAATATTGTTGCGATGCTTGAGGAGATGGGTAAATCGTAAGATGGATCTGCTATTCAGCGCAACAAAACGGCTCCGCTGGAATCATCATTCCGCCGGAGCCGTTTTATTGTGCTGTTATTCGTACGATTGGTGAACCCGTTTTGATCCTGCTACCCACGCAGCGTCCGCATCAACGCCTCTTTATTCTCGATTGGTGTTGTGGTTGGCCGCCCAAGATCGGCGCGGGAGCCGATGGCGATGCGCACCTCAAGGAAGGTCAGTCCATCGCCCTGTGCGAATCCTGTGAGGGCGCGGGTCAGCTCCTCTGCCGTCGTCGCCGATGGCAGGACGCGATAGCCGAAACTCTCCGCAAGGGCGGGAAAATGGACGCTGTGCGCCGCCGTCGGAGCACCGCCGACGCTCTCATGCGCCTCGTTGTTGAGGAGGATGTGCGTGAGATTCGGCGGAGCGGCGGCGCCAATGGTCGCCATTGCGCCTGTGTGCATGAGCGCCGCACCGTCGCCGTCGAGGACGATCACGCGTCGCTGCGGACGGTGCAGGGCAATGCCGAGCGCAATGGCAGAGGCATGCCCCATCGAGCCGACGGTGAGGAAGTCATGCGCGTGCCCCGCGCCGCGTTTCTCCCGCAGCTCGAACAGCTCGCGCCCCGTCTTGCCCGTTGTTGCGACGATGACGGCATCCCCTGCCGCATCGAGGATCTGGGCAATCGCGTCCTCACGGCGCAGGGTGTAGGCATTTGCGTATTTCCGTTTCGGATAGTCCAGTGCCCCGTCACGTACGAGGAGGGCGCACTGACCGCCTTCTTTTAGATGCGGGCGCATCGTCGCCATCCATGCCGCGACCTCTGCGGGCGTGCTGTCACGCGTCAGCACCATCGTCCGCACTCCCATCGTTTCAAGGAGCGGCAGAGAGAGGCGTCCCTGCACAAGATGCTGCGGCTCATCGTGCAGATCCGGCTCGCCGCGCCAGCCGATGACGAAGATGCACGGGATGCCGTAGACCTCCCGATGCAGCAGCGAGAGCAGGGGATTGACGAGGTTGCCGAGGCCGCTGTTCTGCAGGTAGACGAGCGGCACTTTGCCCGTTGCGAGGTGGCAGCCCGCCGCGAGCGCCGCCGCACTTCCCTCATTGGCAGCGATGAGATGCGCAGGGCTGTTTGCCCCGTACGTATCCATCAGATAATCCACGAGCGGGCGCAGCTTCGAGTCGGGAACCCCCGTGAAGCACTCCGCACCGAGCACGGAAATCAGTTCGTTTACGTTCATGGTTACTCCTTTTCACACCGACCCGAACCACTGCGGGCGTGCCGCACGCATCGCAGGCCAGAACTCACCGTTGTTTGCGATCGCGCGCACAATCGCGCGGGCACGCGGGTAGAAGAAGCGGCGCAGCTCCGCGCTGTCCAGCGCATAGTCCTCCTCAAGCTCATGCGCACGCGGATAGATCGCTGCCGCTGCGTCCGCAACGTCGACGGTTCCATCCTCGTCGACCACCTCTTTCGTCTCAAGCCGCAGCGTATGCTCATGCGTGCGCACGGCGAGCTTGTACGTCTGCCCCGGGAACATCGACATACTGACGGCGGCGTCGCGCGGTGTTCCGCCAAAGACGGCGGGGAGGTTCCCGTCGATATCGGCGGCGACGGGAAAGCCTGCGAGGTGTCCGAGCGTGGGGTAGAGATCCGCCGTGCTCGTCAGCTCGTCCGTGACCACACCCGCAGGGACGCCCGCACCGCGCATCATCCACACGGCGCGCGTCGAATTTTCGCCGATCACATCCACCACGCCGCCCGTCGGGGTCGTGAACACCGAGTTCCCGTGATCGGAGTAGAGGCTGACGATGTACTCGTCCTCCGCGAAATGTTCCTCGATGTAGGCGAGCAGGTATCCGACGTTGCGGTCGACATGGCGGAGGCTCTGCCAAAACTGCTCCTGATAGATTGCAAGCTTCGGCAGACGCACGCTCGCGACGTGTTCGTCGATCTCAAAGAGGCGCTCAGAGAGCGGCAATAGAGTCTCTACTGCCGGATGGAATTTGAGTCCTTTCGCATTCCATGGATGCACATCGGAGAGGTGCAGATAGAGGAATTGATCCGTCTCACGGAAGGCCTCAAGCTGCATGATGGTGCAGTCGACACATGCGGCGGAGGGTTGTTTCCATGCGGTTACGTTCAGCATATCGTAGCCGCGCAGTGCGCCGCAGTAGACACTGTCGCTTGCACCCATCGGCGCAGCACAGTAGTAGCCGAGATCCGCCATGCACTCCGAGAGCGTCTGAAAATCAGGCGGAATCTCATGGCTGTCGCGCTCGTTGAACACCTGCGTATGATGCGGCCAGCGTCCCGTCTCGATCACGGGCAGCGAGGGATAGGTGCACTCGGATGTGGAGAAGTGCTGATCGAAAATTGTACCGCGCGCAAAGAAGCGCGCGATGTTCGGCATATCGTCCGGAAAGCGCATCCGCGCCACATTCCACGACAGTCCGTCGATGAGGAGGTTCAGCACGAGCTTTTTGCGTGCGGGGCTGTGCCCGAGGCGGATCGGCGTGCCCACGGCGTAGGGCGTATCCACCTCCGCCGTGAGACGTGTCGTCTCTGCGAGGCGAAAATGGCTGAACGCCCATTTGCCGAGATAGGCCGCTGCAGGCGGCGTAGATGCCGTCTCCACCGTCAGCTCCTGCATATACTCCGTCCCTGCAACGGGGACAATGACCTCCGTCCCCTCCGGAACCTCGATGGTCACCGTGCCGCGCACCTCCTGTGCACGCTGCAGCTGAAAGGGGAAGTCGCGCTGCATCTTGTCAACGAAGACCGCCGTGTGGCGTACCTCCTCAATGAGCGCGCTCTTGTCCGAGAGGAAGGCGTTCTCCACGTAGGCAGCGACCCAGTGACGCGGCTTTCCTGCGGGCGGCGTCAGCGGCAGATGCTCGCCGACAAAGGCATCGAGGTCGAACCGCAGCCCAATTTCATCGAGAACGGCGCGGCTCTGCGTCATGGGGGCACCCGTGCCAAGCCCTGCGGCGACGGAGAGGCGATTCAGCCCCTCCGCTCCGCCGCGTGCGACCAGCTCTATGGGGATCTCTGAGCTGAGGTACAGCCCGTGGGCATAGCCGTACATCGTCAGCGCGTCCGCCGTGCGCCCGCGCCGCGCATAGATCGCCGCGAGCAGCTTCCACACCTCATAGTTTACGGGGCGGCGGCGATTGGCACGCTCCGCACAGATCGCCGCGTTTTCGACATCGTCATGGTGCAGGAGGTACATGGCGGCAAAGAGATCCGCACGCTCGGAGTCCGGAGCCGCTCCCCGATAGGCGGCGAGCAGCGCCAGGAAATCATCATCATACGCCCCGCGCTCTGTGCACGCCAAAAGATCGTAAAAAAGCGCTTGGACACGTTCGTCATTTTGCCAAAATACGCTGCAATCGTTCGTCATCTAAATCTCCTCCGGCAGCGGGAACATCTCACCGTTGTTGTCGATCCCCTGTAAGAAGTCCCGCACGCGTGGGTAGAAGAAGGCGCACAGAGCGGGGGTGTCCACCGCACGCCCCGGAATCCCCTCGTATGCACGCGGATAGATCGCTGTCTTTACCCGCGTGAGATCGGCCGTTCCACTGAGTGATACGGGATCGAGCGTTTCAAGGCAGAGCGTATGATCCTGCGCGCGCGCCGCGAGATAGTAGTGCTTGCGTGGGAAGAGTGAGTTGCTGTACGCGATCTCCCGCCCCGTTCCGCCGAAGATCTGCGGCAGCATACCGTCCACTGTTTCATCCACGGGAAAATCGAGGAGATGTGAAAGGGCGGGGTAGATGTCGACGGCGCTTGTCAGCTCATTGGCAACGACGCCCTCAGGAACGCCCGCGCCGCGCATCATCCACGCCGCCCCCGTCAGCTGCGCGTCCACGATGTAGTGCGCCTTGCTGAAGATCGGCACGCCGTGGTCGGAGCAAAGACAGACGAGATAGTCCTCGGGGGCATAGTGCCGCTCAAGATAGCAGAACAGTGCGCCGAGTGCGCGATCCGTATCGTGCACCGCCTGCAGGAATGCCGTCTGGTAGAACGCACTCGGGCGCAGATAGGGGCTCGTCACCTTTTCCTTTGACCCCGAGAGGCGTCCCGCGAGCGGCAGGCGCATCTGTGCGGCAGAGGAGATCTGGAACGTCTCGCCGCCCCACGGGTGTACATCATTGAAATGCAGGAAGATAAAATGATCCGCCTCATGACACCCATTCAGATAGCGGATCGTGCGCTCGACCCCCTCGTATGCAAAGGTGCGATAGGGCGAGACGATGAGGCGGTCATAGCCGCGCGTCACCCCGTTGTAGATGCCGATGCCGTCGCCCATGAGGCTCGCTGTGGCATAGCCCGCATCACGCGCCCGCTCGGAGATCGTGATATATTCTTCGTTCAGCTCAATCGCAGCCCACTCACTGAAGATGCCCGTGTACTGCGGGTACATCCCCGTCTCGATTGTCGCGAGTGATGGGTAGGTGTACTCAAGCACGGAGAAATGCTGGTCGAAGATTGTGCCGCGCGCGAAAAAACGCGCCGTCTCGGGCATGTGCTCGGCGAACGATGTGCGCAGCACCTGCCATGGCAGCGCATCCACAAGGATATGCAGGACAAGTTTTTTCCGTGCGGCATTGTGCCGGAGGCAGATCGGCGTGCCGACGATAAAGTCCTCCGACGAGGTGAGCTTTGTATCTTCATCGAGGCGAAAATAATTCGGCGTTGCAGGATTCAGCCAAATACAATCGTCCACCATCTCTGTCGTTGCCGTGAGCACCTGCCCGTCCGCCGTACCGAAGATGGGAATGATCGCCTCCGTGCCCGCCTCAATGGAGATCGTCGCTTCCTTCGGCGCACGTGAACCGCGCATGATGTCAAAGGTGAAATCCCCGCCGACATTGGCGGAGAGCCCCGCCGCATTCCGGATCGCATTCATCAGCCAGCGCTTATTCCCGTGCACCTCCTGCTCCGTATAGGCACCGACGTAGTAGTGCGGCGCAATGTGCTGCGAGACGGGCAGGAACTCCTCGAAGAACACCGTCGACTCTGCCGTAAGCCCCGCCTCGGGGGTGTACCGCATACGGCTGAGGGCATAGGGCGCGTAGTTCGCCTTGCCCGTCGCCCGCGAGAGGCGGGCAAGCGTCTCCTCCGTCAGCACGGAGGCGGGAACATCGAGCGTGATGGGCACATGGAAGAAGTTCAGCGCATAGCCCTGCATGACGAGCGCATCCGCATAGCGTCCGCACGCCGCATAAGCACGGGAGAGCACGTCCCAGACACGCGGCTCGACGGGGCGATGGCGGAAAGCGCGCTCTGCGCAGGCAGCGGCATCCGCTGCGTCACCGCTATGAAGCAGATACTCAGCGGCAAAGATATCCGCATGAACAGCATTCCCCTCTGCCCCCCGATAGGCGGCAAGTTGGGTGAGAAAGTCATCGTCGTATTCTTCTTTTTCTGCGCGTGCGAGGAGATCGTAAAAGAGATCATAGGCGCGCTCGTTGTTCCGCCAGAATACCGTGAAATCGTCCTGCATCGTGCTGTCCTTTCTTTGAGGATGTCGTGAGAGAGCGCCGTTTAGCGCTCTCTTATGGAAACACTTCCCCGTTATTTGCGATCCTCCCGTGCCGCACGGGGGGTTTATTCCTTCCCAAACCACTCCGGCCTAGCCTTTCGCATCGCCGGCCAGAACTCGCCGTTGTTGGCGATCTCACGCAGGAAATTGCGCGCACGCGGATAGAAGAAGCGACGCAGTTCCTCACTGTCCACGGCATAGCCGTCCTCCGCCTCATGTCCGCGCACGAAGATCGTCGGCTCACACCCCGCGAAGTCGACCGTGCCGTCGTCATCGACGACCTCGTCCGTCTGGAGTCGCAGCGCGTAGTCGTGCGTGCGCATGGCGAGCTTGAACGTCTGCCCGCGATAGAGGGAGGTGGTATAGACCGCATCGCGCGCCGTTCCGCCGAACGCAGCGGGCAGATTGCCGTCGATGTCAGGAGCGACGGGGAAGCCGCAGAGATGCCCCAGCGTCGGATAGAGGTCGATGGAGCTGGTCAGTTCGTGGGTGACGCCCTGCGGGATCCCCGCACCGCGCATCATCCATGTCGCTCCTGTCGAGTTTTCGCCCGTGACATCGACCGACCAGGTATCCGTGTCTATGCTGAAGATTGAAACCCCGTGATCCGAATAGAGGTTGACGATATACTCGTCCTCTGCGTAGTTTTCCTCGATGAAGGAGAGCAGTGTGCCCATCGTGCGGTCGACATTGCGCGCCCCATCGAGGAACTGTTCCTGATAGATTGCGAGGCTCGGCATGCGCACACTTGCCACGCCGTCCTCCGCAGCAAAGAGCCGCTCGGAGAGCGGCAGCTGCGTCTCCACCAGCGAGTTGAACTTATAACCCTTCGCATTGTAGGGATGCACATCCGAGACATGGAGGAAGAGAAAGAGATCCGCCTCGCCAAATGCCTTGATGTAACGGATCGTGCGGTCTGCACCTGCATAGGCGGGATCGCTCCACGAGCAGGATGTAATCTGATCATAGCCGCGAAAAACATCGCTGTAGGTGCAGTCCGACATGAGCATGGGGGAGGCGCAATGATAGCCCAGCTCCTTCATGCACTCGGCAAGGGTCTTATAGCGTGGGGAGAGGCGATGATAGTGCATTCCGTTGAAGATCTGCGTATGGTGGGAGTAGCGTCCTGTCTCGATCGAGGGGAGCGCAGGATAGGTGAACTCGGATGTGGAGAAATGCTGGTCAAAGAGGATGCCCTTCTCGAAGAATGCGGCGATGCGCGGCATATCCTGCGCAAAACGAGCGCGCATGACCGGCCACGAGAGCGCGTCTACGAGAATGTTCAGCACGAGTTTTTTGCGCTGCGGACTGTGCCCGAGGAGGATTGGCGTGCCGACGGCAAAAGAGGCATTTCCCTCGGACTTAAGCGTCGTGTCCTCATTCAGGCGGTAGTAGCCGAATGACCATTTGCCGAGATAGGTTGCCCGCTCGCCCATAGTCTTTGTCGAGATCAGAAACGGCTGGTCTACCTCGGTTCCCGCGAGCGGCAGGATCGCCTCCACCCCCTCGGGCACCTCGATCTCTACCGTACCCTGTGCCTTGCGTGCCTTCTGTATATGGAATGTGAAGTCGCGATGCCCGCAGACGGAGAACCACTTTGTGTGGCGTGCGTCCTCGATGAGGAAACTCTTCTCCGAGAGGAATCCGTAGTCCACGTAGCAGCCCACCCAGAACGGATCGCTGCCGGGCAGCACGGGGAGCGGCAGATCTTCGCCGATAAAGACATCGGGGCAGAACGTGATTTCTCCGTTTTCGAGATGGGCGCGTCGTGTCGCCATCGGCGCGTACGTCGTGTTCTCGATTGCGGCGGAAAGGTACGCGAGCGCCGCCTCCTCGTCCGTATGTGTGAGGCAGAGCGGCGGGAGGGGATCGCCATAGAGGTTGAAGCAATAGCCGCGCATCATCAGCGCATCGAGTTCGCGTCCGGTCTTCTCGTAGGCGGCGGCAAGCACCTTCCACACCTCATAGTTCACGGGACGCTTCGCGTAGGCACGCTCCCCACAGACGAGTGCCGTTTCCGCATCGCCGTATGCAAGGAGATACTGTGCGGCAAAGATATCCGCCTTTTCGCTTTCGGGTGCTGCCTCTCGATAGGCAGCAAGCTGTGTCAGAAAATCGTCGTCGTATTTTTCTTTTTCCGCGCGTGCGAGAAGATCGTAAAAGAGATCACAGGCGCGGGTGTTGTTCCGCCAAAATACACTGAAATCGTCCGTCATGTCATTTCTTTTCCTCTCCGTGCGGGAAGATCTCGCCGTTGTTCGCGATCCCCCGCACAAAGTCCCGCGCACGCGGATAGAAGAAGCTGCGCAGCTCCGCACTGTCCACGGCGCAGCTATCCTCTAGCTCATGTCCACGCGGGTAGATGCGTGCTGTCGCCCCCGCAAAGTCCGCCGTCCCATCCTCCTGCGTAAGGCCCTGTGTCTCCACGCGCAGCGTATGCGTCGCACTCCGCACGGCGAGCTTGAACGTCTGCCCCGGGAATTGTGACGTGGTGTAGACCGCATCGCGCGCCGTGCCGCCGAAGACAGCCGGAAGCCTTCCGTCGATATCATCGGAAACGGAAAAGCCGCACAGGTGCGCGAGTGTCGGATAGATATCGACGCTGCTCGTCAGATCCTGCACGCGAACGCCCGCAGGGACGCCCGCCCCGCGCATCATCCACGCTGCGCCTGTCGCATACGCTCCGATCACATCGACCGCCCGTCCGCGCGTGTTCGGATCGAAGATCGAGCAGCCATGGTCGGAGTAAAGATTTACGATATACTCATCCGTGTCATAGCGCTCCTCGATATAGCTGAGGAGGTGTCCGAGCGTGCGGTCGATATGGGCGAGGCTGATGCGGAACTGTTCCAGATATATCGGCAGATGCGGCGTTCTGACGCTTGGCACCGTCGGATCCAGGGGGACAAAGCGATCCGCGAGCGGCACGGAGAGTTCCGCTGCTGTGGAGAATTTGAGCGGGGTCTGTATGTTCAGTGGATGGACATCCGTGATATGCAGGAGCATGAAATGATCCGTTTCAGGGAATGCCTCCAGCGTCCGCAGGGTGCGCTCGACGCCCTCGTAGGCGGGCAGAAATCCATAGCTCGAGATGAGGCGGTCATAGCCGCGGTATGTGCCGTAGTAGCAGCACTGCCCCGTTGCCATCGGGGCGGTGCAGTAGTAGCCGAGCGATTTCATCTGCTCCGCGAGCGTCAGCAGCTTATGCGGCATCTCGTGGCTGTCCCGCTCGTTGAATACGTGCGTGTGGTGAGCGTAAAACCCCGTCTCGATGGAGGGGAGGGAGGGCAACGTGTACTCCGAGGCGGAGAAATGTTGATCGAAGATCGTGCCCTGCGAGAAAAAGCGTGCAATGCGCGGCATGTGCACAGAAAAAAGACCGTCTGTAGCGGGGCGGCATAGCCCATCCACGAGAATGTTCAGCACGAGCTTTTTGAGCGCGGGACTATGGCGCAGTGGGATCGGCGTGCCGACGGCATAGGGAACGCCGTCCTCCGAGCGCAGCGTGACGCTCTCATTGAGACGGAAATAGCTGAACGCATACTTGCCGAGATGACCGATGTGCTCCCCGCTGCTGTCTTTGATGGCGAAGCCCTGCGCGAACTTCGTCCCCGCGACGGGCAGCGCGACAGGCACGCCATCCAACAGTTCGATGCGATGCTGCCCCGTGACCGTACTGACACGCTGCAGGTCAAAGGTAACGTCGCGGTCGTTTATCATAAAGAAGTGATCGTGCCGCATCTTTTCGTACACCATGCCCTTCGTCGAGAGGAAGCCCTCGTCCACGAAGAGCCCCGCCCAGAGACGTGGTACTCCCGCCCGCTCCATGAGGGGGATCTCCTCCCCAAGGAAGGTGTCGGGGCGAAAGTGCAGCGTCCCGTTTTCGAGATAGGCACGGCTGCTCAGCATGGGAGCACTGTTACAGGTGTTGGCGGCAAGCGAAAAGCGCTTCAATGCCTCGTTGATCTCTTTTTTGGGCAATGTGAGGGAAATGTCTTCCATCGGATACAGCCCTTGGATATGCCCCTGCATTGTGAGCGCATCGAGTTCGCGTCCAACGCCCTCGTAGGCGACAGCGAGCACCTGCCACACAGCGCGGCTCACCGCTCGCCGCGCAAACGCCCGCTCCCCACAGATGACGGCATTTTCCGCATCGCTGTGATGGAGGAGATACTGGGCAGCAAAGATATCCGCCTTCTCGCTCACCGGCGACGCCTCCCGATAGGCGGCGAGCAGAGCGAGAAAGTCGTCGTCGTATTCTCCTTTTTCCGCGCGTGCGAGGAGATCGTAAAAGAGTTCATAGGCACGGGTGTTGTTCCGCCAGAATACCGTACAATCGTCCGTCATGGTATGTACTGTCCTTTCTCTTGTCCCAAGCACCCCTCAGCCGAACACTTCTCCGTTGTTTGCGATCTCCCGCACGAAATCCCGTGCACGCGGATAGAAGAACGCGCGCAGCTCTGCGCTGTCCACGGCGTAGGCGGGATCGAACTCGTGCCCGCGCGGATAGATCTCTGCCATTGCCCCTGCAAAGTCCGCCGTCCCATCTGTTTCCGTAAATCCCTGCGTCTCCATGCGCAGGGCATAGTCATGTGTGCGCACAGCAAGCTTGAACGTCTGTCCAGGGAACTGGGAGAAGCTATAGACCACATCGCGCGCCGTACCACCAAAGATGGCGGGCAGACGCCCATCAATATCATGCGCAACGGGGAAGCCGCAGAGAACACCAAGCGTCGGGAAAATATCCACGCTGCTTGTCAGATCCTGCACCCGTACGCTCTCGGGTACACCCGCACCGCGCATCATCCACGCCGCACCTGTGGAGTTTTCGCTGACGACGTCGACACTCCCGCATGGCGGGGAGACCGCAAAGATCGAGGAGCCGTGATCGGAGTAGAGATTGACGATGTATTCGTCCTCCGTATACCGCTGCGTGATATAGGCAAAGAGCTGTCCTAGGCTTCGATCCACATGGCGCAGATTCGCAAAGAATTGCCGCTGATAGATGGGATAGTGGGGGAGGCGGACGCTTAGCCCGTTCTTCTCAAGTGGAAAAAGCCGCTCCTCAGGCGGCAGATGTGTCTCGACCTCGGTCGCGAACTTATAGCCGACCCCGTTCCACGGGTGTACGTCTGCGCAGTGGAGAAAGAGAAACTGATCCGCTCCGTCGAATGCTTCCAGCTGCCGGATCGTACGCTCGATCCCCTCGTGACAGGGAAGATTCCCCGTATGTGTGAGGATACGGTCATGCCCCCGCAGTGCGCCTGAGCAGATGCCGTCTCCGCTCGCCATTACGGCGGTACAATAATAGCCAAGCTCCTTCATGCACTCGGACAGCGTCCGATGGGCAGGGAGGAGGGGGTGACTGTTCTGTTCGTTGAACACCTGCGTATGATGTGGGCAGCGTCCCGTCTCGATGGCGGGCAGTGCTGGGTAGGTGTACTCGGAGGTGGAGAAATGCTGATCGAAGACGGTGCCGCGCGAAAAGAACTGCGCTGTCTCGGGCATCCGTGCGGCGAAGCATTCACGTACCGCCGGCCATGAAAGGCCGTCCACGAGAATGTTCAGCACGAGCTTCCTGCGGTGCGGTGCATGTCCAAGTGTGATGGGCGTACCCACGATGTATGGGGTATCGTCCTCCGCGCGCAGCGTCACACTCTCATCGAACCGAAAGTAGCTGAACGCCCATTTACCGAGTATGGCAGGACGCTCACTGCCCGACACGGAAACAAAGAGTTTTTGCCCCTCCTCCGTACCCGCCACGGGCACATAGACGGCACTGTCCTCGGGTACCTCAATGGTGCTTGTGGCACGGCATTCGTGCGCTTTTTGCAGATCGAATACGAAGTCCTTGCAGCGATACGCGAGAAGGTGTGGGTTGGCTCGGAGTGCGTCCAAAAAGATGCTGCGCTCGGACAAGACATCGTTTTCAACATAGACCGCCGACCAAAAGGGAATCCCCTCGGGCGTGTCCAGGGGAAGCGACTCGCCAAGGAGGAGATCGGGGGCAAAGTGCAGCCCTTCCTCGTCAATGACAGCGCGCGTGGGGAGCAGGGGGGCGCAGTTCCCTGTATTGATGGCGACGGAAAAGCGTGCGAGTGCCTCACGCATATTCTCCTCCGTCAAATGGAGCGAGAGGTGTGCATGAGCAGGATCGTGGCGATAGAGATAGCCTTGCAGGACGGCAGCATCGAGCGTGCGGCCACACGCCGCATAGGCGGCGGCGAGTACCTTCCACAGCGCATGATTCACAGGACGTTTCGTATATGCACGCTCGCCGCAGATCACTGCACTCTCCACGTCGCCGTGGTGCAGGAGATACTGCGTGGCAAAGATGTCCGCCTTTTCGCTTTCGGGCGATTCCGCGCGGTAGGCGGCAAGCTGGGCGAGGAAGTCGTCATCGTAGGCGTTCTTTGCGGCGCGCACCAAAAGATCCTGAAAGAGATCGTAGGCGCGGTCGTTGTTTCGCCAGAATACCGTGAAATCGTCCTGCATGATGTCCTTTCGTTTTGAGAAATGTCGTGAGGGAGCACTGCTGCGGAGTACCGCGCTGTCGCATATCGCCTCTACGCCTTTAGTGCCGCTTCAAACACGCGGAAAAAGCCCTTGATATCCGTCTCGTCAATCGCGCCGAGGGCGCAGAGGCGGAACGTCGAGGAGGTCTGCATCTTGCCGGGATAGATGGTGTAGCCGCGCTCGTAGCAATAGTCGTGTACTCGTGTGAAATCAAAGTCCGCCGACGGATATTCCACGGCGACGACGAGCCCCGACTGGATCTCACGGGGGATTGCCTCCGTGAGACCAAGCCGCGCGAGCCCTTCATGAATGGCATTGATGGTTCGCGTATGGCGTGCCCACTTTTTCGCCGCACCCTCGGCAAAGTACTCCGCGAGTGCGCGCCTTGCGGCATACACGGTCTGCACGGGCGGGGTAAAGCGCATTTCGCCCGTCTCCTCGAATCCCACGTACTGCATGACGAGGTTCGTGTAGTACGAGCGCACGGGATATGCCTTTGCCGCATCGAGGACGGATTTTCGCGCGATCACAAAGGACAGCCCTGTCATTCCTTGGATTCCCTTTTGCGCGGACGACATACACACGTCGATGTTCATCTCATCCACCGTGAACGGGATCATGGCGTAGGTCGAGATCGTGTCCGCAATCATGACGGCGCCGTGCGCGTGGGCGAGGGCGCCGATCTCCCGTACGGGGTTCAGGATGCCCGTCCCCGTCTCCTGATGCGTCGTATAGACGGCGGCGATGTCCGGATTCTCATCGAGTACCCGTTCAACCTCCGCGAGATCGGGCAGCCCGTCGATGGGGAACTGTAGATCAATATGTGGCACGGAGTAGGCGCGTGCCATCGCCGCCGCCCGCGCGGAGTACGCGCCGTTGTTGACAATCAGCAGCTTTTTATCCGCAGGGACAAGCGAGCTGACACAGGCATCCATCGCGATCGTCCCCGAGCCGCAGAAAAGGACGGTCGCCCAGTCCGCAGGATCTGCGTGGACAACCTTGCCGAGATCCGTGCCGAGATCCCGCATCAGCTGCCCGAACTCCCGCTCGCGCGGGCAGATATCGGGGACGAGCTGTGCGCGCTTGACCGTGTCCGTGGTGGTTGCGGGGCCGGGGTTGAGGAGAATGTTGCGTTTGATATCCATAGGTCACTTCCGATACATAAAGCAGGTGAAGATAAACGGGTTGTTCCAGTAATGCGCCAGTTCGAGATTGGGGAAGAGGATGGAGAGATCATGCGCGGCGGCAAAGTCCTCGAAGAAGGAGCGCCGGTAAAACTGACGTGACAAATCCGCATAGCGCTCGTCATAGTTTGGGATGTTCGCGCGGCGGAAGGCAAGATACTCCTGCCGCTTCGTGCGGTCATGCAGCTCCGTGATGCCAATGGCGTGCGTGCTCTTTTCGAGCATCCGCTCGAGCACGCGGGTCGTGTAGTCATGATCGGGGAAATAGGAGAAGACACCGCAGGAATAGACGGCATCGTACTTCTCCTCCGTCGGAATGTCCGCCGCCTCCATCGCGCCCATCTCGCGTGCGTCGGGCACGACCATACGTGCCGTCTCGACCAGCCCCGCGGCATAGTCGCTGCCGCCGACGATCAGCCCCTCGCGCTGCATGAGGTACATATTTGCCCCTGCACCACAGCCAACCTCATAGACGGATTTGCCCGGCGTGAGGTCGAGCAGCTCCACGAGACCTGCATTGAAGTTGAGATAGGAGGCGAGGGGAATTCCGCCCTCCATCACATCGTAGCCGTTGAGGCGCTTCAGTTCGAGAAAGACCTCCTGCCAGTCGCCGTCAAGTCCGCCCGTGACGGGCTTCCGACGATTCCAGATCTCTTTCCAGTTGTTTCCCAAATCACATTACCTCAATCAGTCGAATGATGTCCTTGATCGGCAGCAGCTGCTCGTCGATCTCGCGCGCGCGATGGTGGACGAGGATGGAGCGTGCCGCGTTCTCCATGGCGGGGAATGCGGCGCGTGTCAGTTGGTTCGCGTAGATGACGATGCGTACGCCATGTGCTGCGAGTTCCGCCTCTGTAATTGTATTGTAGGAGGAGGGGACGGCGACGATGGGGATGTTCGGATGCTTTGCGCGGAACGTGTCGCAGAATGCGATGACCTCGTTGGGGGACTTCGCGCGCGAGTGGATCATGATGCCGTCCGCGCCGGCTGCGACATAGCCCTCCGCGCGTGCGAGTGCGTCATCAAGCCCCTTTTCGAGGATGAGGCTCTCGATGCGTGCGATGATCATGAACTCCTCCGTGCGCTGTGCCGCCTTGCCCGCCGCGATCTTCTCGGAGAAGTTCTCGATCGTGTCCTGCGTCTGTGCGACCTCCGTGCCAAAGAGCGAGTTGCGCTTCGCGCCCGTTTTGTCCTCGACGATGACAGCGGAGACGCCGATGCGCTCAAGCGTGCGGACGTTGTAGGCGAAATGCTCCGCCGTGCCGCCCGTGTCCATGTCGAGGATGATCGGCTTCGTCGTCACGTCCATGACCTCGTTGATGGTCTGGATGCGGTCAGAGAGGTCGACCAGCTCAATGTCGGGCTTGCCGCGCGAGGTCGAGTCGCAGAGGCTTGAGATCCACATCGCATCGAACTGGTCGAGTCCGCCGTCGCTCTCGACGACGGTTTTCTCTGCGATGAGTCCCGTCAGCCCGTTGTGCACCTCGATGGTCTTTACGATGGGAACAATGTCCAATAGGCGGCGGAGTCTGCCGCGTCGCGCCTCGGGCATCGCAAGCTGCTCGCGCATGCGCCAGTCGATGTTGCGCACATCGGCACTGTCCGTGTATGGCGGCTCGACGAGCTGTCCGCCATAGCGAGCAAGGCATACGCATACGTTCTTGCGGATGGAGGATTCAGGTCCCTGCGCCCAGTTGCTTCCGTGCACAACGTAGTCGGGGCGCAGACGGTCAAGAACCTCGTCGTACATGATATGCTCCTGTACGATGACGTCCGCGACCTCGGGCAGCACGCGGATCATCTCCATGCGCTCTTCGAGCGTCTTGGTCGGGAAACGGTTGTAGCGCACCATCTCCGGATCGGACAGCACGCCGACCGTGACCTCGCCCAACTCCGCCGCCGCACGCAGGAGGTTGCGATGCCCCGCGTGGATGATGTCGGTGCAGAAACAGGTGTAAACTTTCTTCATGTGGCAGTTCTCCCTCTATCCCAGTGTAACTTTAAGTCTCCCCTGCCGCGGCGGGGGAGGGGGACCGCGTGAGCGGTGGAAGGGGCGCTTTGGACGATTTGCATATCCCTATCGTAAGAAAGCCGCAGTTCCCACCGGCGCCCCTATCGGCTCAATGCGTTCGCCACTTACTGACCTGTCCAAGAAGCAAGTCCGTAGGACGAAGCTGATTGGGAAACAGGTCGTATGGGAAAACGTCCCAAGAACACGAGCGATAGCGACATGTGATTGGATGACGTTGACCGCTCTCCCCGCACCGGCGGGGGAAGCTGAGTTTCAACGCATCCTTGCCTCTAGTTCCCTGAGTTCTTCCACCGTATCGATCTCCCACACGTCCTCCCGCCGACACTCCCGTATGTGGATGGAGAACTCGGGCAGATAGTATTTCAGCGCGATCTCGTCCCAGTAGAGCTGACGATACCGCTCCTCGCGATAGAGCGTGTTCGCACGCGCCGCGAGTCGCTGCCCGTCCTCCGCCGTCCAGTAGGACAGCCCGAGCATCTGGTGACAGGGGTGGTCGCTCTTTGTGTCGATGTGTGTGATCGTTCCGTCTGCGTCCGTATCGAAGCACCAGTCATTCGTCTTCGTGACAGGGAACGCGATGTAGTTCGTCCGCGTCTGCGTGGGCGTGATGACGGCGGGATTCGCGAGGTAGAGATCCCCCTCGATGACATAGCTGTCCGCGAGGAGTCCCGCACGTCCCGCAAGCGCGATGGAGGAGATATTATTCGCCGTCGCCCAGTCCGGATTGTCAATAAATGCGAGATTTGGATATTTTTCGTGAAGCGCATCAAACGCCTCGCCAGAGTAGCCCCGTATAATAGTTATCGACGAAACCCCCGCAGCATTAAGCGCATCTAAAATAGTCGCGATGATCGGCACGCCATTCACGGGGACAAGCGGCTTCGGCATCGCGTCCGTCAGCGGCGCAAGCCGCGAGCCACGTCCCGCCGCGAGAATGACGGCGCGTGTCACGCGATGCGCCCCCATCAGCACAGCCCCATCTTGCGCATCGTCTTACGCAGCGTTTTCTCCGCGATGTGCGCGGCACGCTCCGCACCCCTTGCGATCTCCGCATCGAGATATGCCTTGTCCGCGAGGATGCGGGCATACTCCTCACGGATCGGACGCAGTTCGTCTGCGACCACCGTGCCGACGGCAGTCTTGAAGTCGCCGTAGCCCCTGCCCGCAAACTCATCCGTGATCGCCTCGAACGACTTTCCTGTGATGGCGGAGTAGATCGTCATCAGATTGTTGATGCCGTCCTTGCCCTCGCGGAACACAACCTCCGCCTCGCTGTCCGTCACGGCGGACTTGAACTTTTTGAGGATCGTCTTCT
>ERZ772967.878-NODE-878-length-21960-cov-8.759142_pt1 | contig 21960 bp, 21 predicted proteins | sample MGYA00511677_ERZ772967 | MGnify/ENA primary metagenome ERZ772967 (study PRJEB29015, sample SAMEA2737931) | human oral metagenome | biome: human oral; feature: human-associated habitat; material: dental | place: China | collected 2146 ...
GCATGTGCTTGTCGAAGTAGATGTTGAAGAACAGCGACTGGTAGGAAATCGCGGCTCCAATCACCAGCAGCGCCGGGATGACCACCTTGTGCAGCAAGGGCGCCGCCAGCAGCTGGAAGACGCCATTGAGCAGGAAGAAGAGCAGCACCGGCAGCGAGTACACGAACCAGTCTGCGCCCCCATTGAGCTCGACGACTTTCTTGTAGAAGGCGATGTTGAATGCGACGGTGAAGTAGAGGGACACCACCGCGATCAGCGTCGCGGAAGAGGCATGAAAGCGATTGAGTCGCATAACTTTATTATTTTGCATTCTGAAAGGCGTGACAGTATAACGAAACACTTAGGGAACCCTTAGCATCCCCATGCCCCTTGATGCGCCATGAGGACACGGCTCGCATCACGCCAGGCTTCTGCTCTGCCGCCAACCGCGCCTTCAGGGACACACGCGGGCGCCCCCGCTTTTCTGCCGGACGATCTGACGGGGAGGCCCGTCAGACTTCGGGAAGATTCGGGAAGATCACGGTGGGCTGCATGACGGGGCGTGCTCACCCCTCGGTTCCGGACTGTCGCGTACCTGGACCGTTAGAGGTAGACATGCCACAGCGCCGACACCCATACAGCCGTGAGCATGACCAGTGCGGCAAGCTGGGCGGCAGAACCGGCATCCTTGGCGCGCTTGGCCAGCTCGTGTTCTGCGGTGGAGGTGTGATCGACGGCGGCCTCGATGGAGGTGTTGAACAGCTCGACGATCAGCGAGACGAAGGATGCGATGATCAGCAGCACCCGGACGGACAGTTCGAAGTTGAGGCTGAACGCCAGGATGATCAGTCCCAGGTTGAGCCAGCACAGCTGACGGAACGCGCTTTCATGGCGGTAGGCGGCGGCAAGGCCGTCCATGGAGTAGCCACAGGCATTGATGATGCGCCTGATGCCGGTCTTGCCTTTCTTGCTGGATGCGTAGGATTCGTGGTGCATGAGGAGGGAGATGTCTGTCGTCTTCTTCGCCGAAGGGCACGGGCCACGGTGGCGATTCGGGCGGCCACGAACCAGCGTCTGCGTCTCAGTCAGCTCGTGGCCGGATGCTGACCTGTTCTGCCGTCACCACCGCCAGATGCCCGGGGGCATCGTCATAGCTGACCTGCAGAGCCCCCTGGGCATCAATCCCCAGGGCCGTGGCATCACGCGGGCCATGGGCGTGATGCACGCGCACCGGCCGCCCCGCCAATACATCGACATGCTGCCAGCGGGCAGAGAATACACCGAAGCCCTCGGCCAGCAGCTGTTCGACGCCCGCCAGCAACACTTGACCCACCCCCAGCGCCAGTGCCAGCGACTGCGGCCCGGACAGCGTGTCGAACAGCGCGGCGGCCGGCTGATCCGTCACCAGCCCCTCCGGCAGGGCCTGCAGGTTGAGACCACAGCCGATGACAAGGCGACTGCCCTGACTGCGGCTGCGCATTTCACACAGGATACCGCCGACCTTGGCCAGCGTGCGACGTGGCCCCGGCAGCACCCGGCACAGGTCGTTGGGCCATTTCACCATCACGTCCACGCCCAGCGTGGCCAGGTATTCGGCAATGACGATACCTGCCACCAGCGGCACGGCACCCACGTCGGCCAGACGATCGGGCGGCAGCTCGCAGCCCAGCGAGGCGGTCAGTGCATGACCCGGCTGCGCCTTCCAGGCCTTGCCGCGCCGCCCCCGGCCGGCCGTCTGCTCACCGGCCATCAGCCATACCGGCGACAGCGGGTGCTCACTTTCAGGCAGTGACGGGCGACGCATCAGCTCCAGGTTGGTGGAATCCAGACAGTCGTGCCACTCCACCCACAGGCGGCCCTCGAAGCGGCCGGGCACGTAATCTTCAGGACGCAGGGAATGCTCGGGAAGCGGGACGGGGTTCATGGTGAAGGGCCGGAAATCGATGTCGCGGCGTGCCGAACGGGCTGCCCCTGGGGCGGGCGCACCCGTCGTCGCAGCGCAGCATCCATGTTATAACGCCCACCATGGACTCCAACACCTCCTCTGCCCCGCGCGCTTCGGCCCATCCGGTCCTGTGGCTGATGGCCTTTGCCGCCATTCTGTACCTGTCGCTGTATCCGTTTGCCGACTGGGGGCTGCGTCGCCCCAGTCCCTGGGCATGGCTCTCCATGAAGTTACCCCGCTTCTATTCCTGGGGTGATCTGATCGTCAACGTGGGAGCCTATGCCGGCTTCGGCTATCTGACGGTGCGCCAGTTCCAGCAGCGGCTGGGTCTGTGGGGTGCGGTGCTGGTGGCATCGGTGGGTGGCTGCCTGCTGTCGTTCAGCATGGAGTCCATCCAGTCCTACCTGCCGCGCCGTGTCCCCTCGCTGCTGGATCTGATCACGAACGGTCTGGGGGCCTTGCTGGGAGCTGCCCTGGTGGTGGCGCTGACGTATTCCCCCCACCTGCAGCGCATGCGCACCAGGATCAGTCAGCTGGCCCTGGGGCATGAAAGTGAGCACCGACATCGCCGCTTTGCCGCGGTACTGCTCATCCTGTGGGTCGCCGGCCAGACCGTTCCCCAGCAGTTGCTGATGTCGGTGGGCCCCCTCTCTCCGTGGCCAGGCCAGGATCTGCTGCCGCCCCTGCCACTGGTGGGCGCCCTCCCCGCCTGGGCGGTCACCCCGGCCAGCGTGCTGCTGACGGCGGCCACGGCCCTGCTGCCCGCCCTGCTGGTGATGCGCTGCGTGGAGACCCCGAGGAACCAGCTGGCCCTGTGGCTGCTGTTGCTGGTGACGGCCGTGGGCCTTCGGCTGGGAGGCGCCCTGCACATCTACATTCGTACCGATCGGCTACTGACCGACCTGCCGATCCTGGCAGCCGGGCTGGCGCTGGCCCTGGCGCTGTGTCACCCGCTGGCCCGCTGGCCGGACAGCGTGCAGCGTCGGGTGGCGCTGGGTCTCATCCCGCTGACGGTGGCGCTGGCCTGGCTGATTCCGCCCGAACCGGCGCTGCAGCCGCTGCTGAAGAAATCTCTCACGGCCTACATGCGGCTGGCCACCCCGGGCTTCCGGGGACTGCTGCGTACCATCGCCTGCTGGTGGCCGCTGGCCGCCCTGTATTTTTTTGCCATAGAAGCCCCCAACTCATCGGCCGAACGGCTCCGGTCAGCGGTCGATGAGGCCCCTGCCGGACACTGAATCCGACAATGGTCTTCACGGGGGCGGTCCTGAACCGACTGCTTTCCGACCCTGACTTGCCATGAATCCATCCACTCGCATCCTGTCCATTCCCGGTCCCCTCGGTGCCATCGAGTGCTCGCTCGATTGCCCGGCCGAGCCGCGCATGCTGGCACTGATCGCGCACCCGCACCCGCTGCAGGGGGGCACCATGAACAACAAGGTGGCCCAGACGATTGCACGGGCGCTGTTGCAGCAAGGTGCCATCTGCTGGCGGCCGAACTTCCGGGGCGTGGGCAGCAGTGCGGGGGAATTCGACGCAGGCCAGGGAGAAACCGACGACCTGGAAGCCGTGCTGAAGTTTGCACTGGCGCACGAGAGCGCGGCCAACCTGCCGCGTCCGGTGCCGCTGGTGCTGGGCGGTTTCTCCTTCGGCACCTTCGTGCAGTCCCGGCTGATGCAGCGGCTGGACGGATACCCGGTCGAGCACCGACCGATGGTGTTCGTCGGGCCTGCCGTCTCGCGCTTCGACGTGGCCGAGGTGCCCGCCGACACGCTGGTCGTGCACGGCGAGGAGGACGACGTGGTGCCGCTGGCGAGCGTGCTCGACTGGGCGCGCCCGCAGCAGCTTCCCGTGGTCGTCGTTCCCGGGGTGGGCCACTTCTTCCATGGCCGCCTGCCCCAACTGAAAACGCTGATTCTGCGACACCTGGCAGGAACACATGTCTGACACCACGCTGATCGAGCGTCCGGCCACCGCCGGCGCAGCCCAATCCTCCACCACCGCCAAGGTTGCCGGAGCCCCTGCACCGGCCTCGACCCCCGCACCTGCCGTGGCCAGTCGCCCGGTCCTGTGCTTTGCGCGCACGGCCATCGGCAGTGCCCAGCTCAAGCAGCCGTCGGTCACGCTGTCGCCGCAGGCCACGCGGCTGCTGATGCTCTTCGAGGAGCCGCAGACCATCGACGAGCTGCGCCGCATCATCGACGAGCCCTGGCTGCCCGAGGCCCTGATCGAGCTGGAGCGCCGCAAGCTGGTGCGCCGCGAGAACATGGTGCGCCCGGCACCGGCCCAGCCGGCGCCGTCTGCGGCCGCCAACGAGCCCACGCTGACCCTGACCCGGCAGTCCGATGCGGCCCGCGAGGCCGCCGTGCGCCTGGCCCGCCAGCGTGCCCAGGCCCGCATCCTGTTCCTGCAGCAGATCGGCCGCCTCAGCACGCTGATGATCGACCGCATCGAGTCCTGCCAGTCCGAAGCCGAGCTGCAGCGCCTGACGCCCGCCTTCGCCGACCTGCTGGCCACCTCCTCTCCGGCCGATCACGTGGCGCGCGCTGCCTGAAATCTGCGGCCTGGCAAGCACACCCGGCGAACCTTCGCCGGGGCGGGCACGTTATCATTGGGGTTTCATCCGCCCGGCCCGAAAGGTGACGATGACCGCGCCCAAGATCGCCAGACTCGACCCGGTCCGCCATACAGACCCCGACAGCTGGGAGCCTCCCCGCTCCTGGACGGCTTCGCGCATCCCGTCGGCGCGGCTGCGGGCCATCCATCTGGCGCTGGGCGACGGGCGGGATCAGCCCAATCCGCGCATGGTGTTCTCGCTGACCGAGACCGGCATGGAGACGGTGAACAATCCGCGCCGCATCATGTCCACGCCGGCGCGCCGCCTGCTGGGGCTGCTGGACGGCCGGCGCTCGCTGGGCGAGATGCCCGCCATCGTCCGCCCGTCCGACCTGCCCGAGGCACTGAAGGAACTCATCTCGCGCGACATGATCGCGCTGACCGGCATTGCCCGTCACGATGCCGCCCCCACCGACCCGCAGTCCGAACTGAAGCTGCAGGCCATCAAGCGCGCCCTGTCCGGCGCCTTCGAGGCCGAGCTGGGGCCTGATGCCTCGGTGCTGGAGGCCCGCGTGCAGGACTGCGTGAACCTGCACGTGCTGCGCCATGTGCTGCGTGAACTCATCAACCTGGTGGGGCAGCGCAAGAACCCGGCCGCCGCCCATCGCATCGCCACCCGGGTGCGTCGTCACGGGCCGCTCTGAGGCCCTCTCCCCCCGCTCATCGCGCCGTCCAACTGTGAACATGTGTCCCGCAGTACCGTTCTGGCCACACTTGCGGGCCGATCCGGGGCGCTTTTGTTCATGGGCTGTCCTGCATCGAGGGAAGCCACCCGGTCGGGTGGCATAATCCGCGCGGTTCCTTGCAAAAAAAGCCCTGATTCATGGGGGTTTCCGTCGACATGTCCGCGTCTCATTCCGTGTCCGCTTCCCTGCCCCGACTGCTGCGCCAGCGCCTGTCTGCCCTGATGCTGGCCACCTCGCTGGGTCTGGCGGCCCCGGTGGCCATGGCCCAGTCGCTGCCACCGCCCGACATCGGCGGCCGCTCGTGGTTCCTCTTCGATGTGAGCACCAACACGGTGCTCTACAGCCAGGCGCCGGACGAGCGGGTGGAACCCGCCTCGCTCACCAAGCTGATGACGGCCTATGTGGTGTTCGAGGCGCTGCGTGACGGCACGCTGAACCTGGACACCCGCCCGCCCGTCTCGCAGGCGGCCTACAAGGCCATCGGTTCACGGATGTTCGTCGACCCGCGCAAGCCCGCCACCGTGGACGAGCTGCTGCATGGGCTGATCATCCAGTCCGGCAACGATGCCGCCATCATCCTGGCCGAGGCCGTCTCGGGCAGCGAGGAGGCGTTTGCCCAGCAGATGAACGCCGAGGCACGCCGCATCGGCATGAAGAACTCGCACTTCGTCAACGCCTCCGGCCTGCCTGCCCCCGAACACCATTCCACCGCGCGCGACATGGCGCTGCTGGCCACACGCATCATCAAGGAGTTTCCGGACTACTACCGGATGTACTCCGAGAAGGAATACACCTTCAACGGCGTGCGCCAACCCAACCGCAACCGGCTGCTGTACATCGACCCTTCCGTGGACGGCATGAAGACCGGCCACACCGACGCGGCCGGCTACTGTCTGGTGGCCTCGGCCCACCGCGAGCAGCGCAACGCCGCCGATCCGAATGGCGGCCCGTTCTCGCGCCGCCTCCTGTCGGTACTGATGGGCGCGTCGAGCGACGCCACCCGCGCCACCGAATCCCAGAAGCTGCTCAACTACGGCTTCCAGAACTTCGAGGCCCTGCAGCTCTACCGGAAGAACCAGCCCGTCGGCCAGCACCCGCCGGTCTGGAAGGGCCAGCAGGCCACCGTGGCCGCCGGTTTCGCCGACGACGTGCTGATCACTGCCCCCCGCGCGCAGATCGCCAACATCAAGGGCGAGATCGAGCGCACCGAACCGCTGGTGGCGCCCATCCACGCCGGTCAGCGCATTGGCACCCTGCGCATCCGGCTGGGTGACACCGTGATTGCCGAGCGCCCGCTGGTCGCACTGGAAACGGTGGAGAGCGCCGGGTGGTTCAAGAGCACGTGGGATACCATCCGCCTCTGGATCAAATGATGACGACGCAGGCCGGGACGACGACGCGCGCCCGCCCTGCCGACCAGCCCGAAGGTCTGGAAGCCCGGGCCATGGCATGAGCTGCCGGTGCCGGATCACCGTGTCCGCACCACTGCCCCTGCCTTCCGGACCATGACACCCCCGACGCCCGGGATGCCTTTCGGGCGGGCCTGACCGTTCATGACGCGCGCCCGACGACAGGAGCCCACCTTGGCTGAAGCATCCGATTTCTCGACACAGATCGTCTACCTGAACGGCAGCTACATGCCGCTTTCCGAAGCCCGCATCCCGGTCCTGGACCGGGGTTTCATCTTCGGGGACGGCATCTACGAAGTGGTGCCGGTCTATGAGGGTCGCCCCTTCCGGCTGGCCCACCACCTCAAGCGCCTCAAGCGCAGCCTGGCCAAGATCCGCATCACCAACCCCATGGATGATGCCGGCTGGACGCAGCTGATCGACGAACTGGTGCGACGCCACCCGCAATGGCCCAACCAGGTCGTCTACATGCACATCACCCGGGGCGTGGCCAAGCGTGACCACGCCTTCCCGGAAAACGCCACCCCCACGGTGTTCGCCATGACGAACCCGTTCATGCCGCCCACGCTGGAATCCATCGGCGAAGGCCTGTCGGTCATCAGCGTGCCCGACGAGCGCTGGCTGCACTGCGACATCAAGTCCATCTCGCTGCTGGGCAACATCCTGGCGCGCCAGACGGCCGTGGAAGCCGGCGCCATCGAGGCCGTGCTGTTCCGTGACGGCTACCTCACCGAAGGGGCGTCTTCCAACATCTGGGTGGTGAAGAACGGCAAGCTGCTGGCCCCGCCGCACGACAACCTCATTCTGGAAGGCATCCGCTACGAGCTGATGGAAGAACTGGCCAGGCGCAGCGGCGTCCCCTTCGAGGCCCGCCGCATCAGCCAGGACGAGGTGCGCAACGCCGACGAGCTGCTGCTGACGGCCGCCACCAAGGAAGTGAAGCCCATCACCCGTCTGGACGGCAAGCCGGTTGGGAAAGGCGTTCCCGGCCCCATCTTCCACAAGCTGTTTGCCGCTTATCAGGAAGCCAAGGCACAGCGCTGAGGCTTGTGCACGCGGGACGTTCCGGCGTCCATCGCCCCGAGGCGTCCCGCGCCGGGCGCATGCCGAAGGTGGCAAACTCTCCCTTTCCCCATTCATGGCGACCCCGAGATGACCGATCCCAAGCACCCCGAGCATCTGACCAACGAAGCCGTCCCGGCCGAGCCGTCTGCCGTCGACCCGCTGCAGTTCCCCATGGAATTTCCGCTGAAGGTCATGGGCAAGAACGAGCCTGGCTTCACGGAGACCATTGCCGACGTCCTGGGCCGGCACATTGCCGACTTCGACCCCAAGACCATGGACGTGCGCCATTCCAAGGGCGGCAACTACCTGTCGCTCACGGCCACCTTCACCGCCCATTCGCGCAAGCAGCTGGACGACCTGTACCGCGAACTGTCGGCCCTGCCGCAGGTGTCGTACCTGATCTGAACCTCACATCCGGGCGACACTCTCGCCCGCCATCCCGTAGCCTTACCTTCCCATTGCCACCGCCCCGATGACGGACGCCCGCTCCCATGCCCTCCCTCCCATCCGCCTGCGCCTGCTGGGCACCGTGCCCTACACGGGCGCCCTGACGCGCATGCGGGAGTGGACGGCGGCACGGCAGGCAGCGCGCAAGGCGGCCCTGGCGGGCGAGGCCCCGCCTGCTGCCACACCAGCCGTCATGCCCACTACCGGAGAGGCATCCCTGCGGCGCGACTGGCCGGACCTGGCCGAGGCCGCCACGGCCGGCGACGAGATCTGGCTGATGCAGCATCCGCCCGTCTTCACGCTGGGCATGAACAGCCAGCCCGAGCACCTGCTCAATGCCGGCGACATCCCGGTGGTACCCACGGAGCGCGGCGGTCAGATCACCTACCACGGCCCCGGCCAGATCATGGCCTACCTGATGCTGGACCTGCGGGCCCGCCGACTGGGCATCCGCACCCTGGTCGAACGCATCGAGGATGCCCTGATCGATTGCCTGGGCCAGTACGGCATCACTGCCTTCCGGCAGGAAGGGGCGCCCGGCATCTACGTCCTGCCCGGACAGAACGGCCCTGTACAGCCAGCCGATGGCGCGGCACAATGGCCCGCCGGTACCGTCACGCCCCCCGTGTCCGGACCGCACCACGTCCACGCGCGCCATGCCCGGCCGGCCGCTGGCGTGGCCAAGATCGCCTCCATCGGCCTGAAGACCAGCCACGGCTTTTCCTATCACGGGCTGGCGCTGAACGGGCAGATGGACCTTTCACCTTTCCATAGAATCAACCCCTGCGGATTCCGCAACCTGCAGATGACCGATATCCATCGGCAGGCCGCCCTTTCCCAGGACCTCGATCTCGATGCGCTGGCGCTTGCCCTGGGCAAGGCACTGGCCGCCGCCATTGAAGGATAATTCGCCCATGGATCTCGTCGACAGCTCACTGACCGCCCGTTCCGCCCCGGCCCCTGCCGCGCCCTCGCAGACCGACACCGCGTCGCAGCCTCCCGTCACGACCCGGGATGGAGCCCCCCAGGGCACAGCGGCCTCGGCCTCCGGCATCACCGCGCGCGCCGCGGCCAACCAGGGCGCAGCCGCCCCGGCCATCGACCCGCGCCAGAAGCAGAAGGGCGAAGCCAAGACCGCGCGCATTCCCATCAAGATCATTCCGATCAAGGACATGCTGCGCAAGCCGGACTGGATCCGCAAGCCAGCCCCCAAGCTGGGCAGCCGCTTCTACGAGATGAAGGAGATCCTGCGCGACCACAAGCTGCACACGGTCTGCGAGGAGGCCTCCTGCCCGAACATCGGCGAATGCTTCGGCAAGGGCACCGCATCGTTCATGATCATGGGCGACAAGTGCACCCGTCGCTGTCCGTTCTGTGACGTGGGCCATGGCCGCCCCGACCCGCTGGACACCGAGGAGCCCTACAACCTGGCCATGAGCGTGAAGGCGCTGCGCCTCAAGTACGTGGTCATCACCTCCGTCGACCGCGACGACCTGCGCGATGGCGGGGCCGGCCACTACGCCGACTGCATCCGCATGATCCGCGAGCACTCGCCCAGCACCCAGATCGAGGTGCTGGTGCCCGATTTCCGCGGCCGTCTGGACAAGGCGCTGGACATCCTGGAAGCCACGCCGCCGGACGTGATGAACCACAACCTGGAAACGGTGCCGCGCCTGTACAAGCAGGCCCGTCCGGGCGCCAATTACGAGCACTCGCTGAAGCTCCTGAAGGACTTCAAGGCCCGCAAGCCCGATGTGCCCAGCAAGTCCGGCCTGATGGTGGGCCTGGGCGAGACCGATGAGGAAATCCTGCAGGTGATGCGCGACATGCGCGCGCATGACATCGACCGTCTCACCATCGGCCAGTACCTGGCTCCCACCCGGCACCACCTGCCGGTGGAGCGCTACGTCACGCCCGAGACCTTCAAGATGTTCGAGGAAAAGGCCTACGAGATGGGCTTCCAGCACGCCGCCGTGGGCGCCATGGTGCGCTCGTCGTACCATGCGGACATGCAGGCGGAAGAGGCATCGCGGCACGCCAGCGCCAAGGCGAACTGAAGCCAACCTATCCAACCCGCCCACATGACGAAGTTGGATCTCTTGATCAATCCAGTGTTATCGTGAAGACAGCAGACCTCACAGAGTGCCCCGCTGTCTTGAAAAACAAAGAATGCTCAACCCAATACCCAAGAACACCACAAAAATCACGCTATTTCATTGAGAATATGGCTACCGCTGAGCAAATCAAAGCACTACTGAGAAGTCATATTGATCGTGACGATCAGCGATTCTACGCGACAGCCATACAGGTTGCTGCCCGAGAGGCTCGCCAAGGCCACGGAAAACTGGCAAATGATATTAAAAATATCATTGAAAAACTTCCCAAACGAGATTCAATAGATAATCGCCAGCTCATAAAATCAACACCAATTACCACGCACTCTGCTACGGACCTGGGCGGACTACTTGAACTTACACAACACACGGTACGGATAAGCGAATTGGTTCTGGATTCCGAAATCCTAGATCGCTTACATCGCGTAATACTCGAACAAAGACAGGCAGATCGACTTGCACGGTTTGGGCTGCATCCAAGGAGGAAGCTTCTATTTACGGGGGCTCCTGGAACGGGGAAAACCATGTCAGCCTCCGTACTGGCAACAGAGCTGACCCTTCCGTTATACACCATTGTTCTCGACAGTCTAATCACTAGATTCATGGGGGAAACCGCAGCAAAACTCCGACTCATCTTCGATTACATCAAAAAAAATAGAGCAATTTACTTATTCGATGAGTTCGATGCCATCGGCACCCAACGCGGATCCCCAAACGACGTAGGAGAGATAAGACGTGTTCTTAACTCATTCCTTCTGCTCGTAGAGCAAGATGACTCGCAAAGTCTAATCATAGCCGCGACAAACCACCCTGAGCTCCTAGACAAAGCACTTTACCGCAGATTTGACGACATAATAAAATTTAAAAAACCAAATATCGATCAAATAAAGAAAATCATAGAAAACAAATTGGCAATATTTGGAATCAACCACCTGTCTTGGAACGAGATAACAGCAATAGCGCATGGCTTGAGTGCAGCCGAAATCAGCCGCGCCTGTGAAGACGCGGCAAAAGAGGCAGTCCTCCATAATAACGACAAACTTTCAACGCCCATTGTCGTTAAGGCACTCAAGCAACGAAAATCTGGAAACGAATGAAGGAAAGACATGCCAACCAACAAGCGCCATCTTCTGATAGATCAGTTTTCGTCCGCGGAAGACTTTAAATCTCGAAAAATAGGCAGAAGTTCGGAAGTTCCCCAGCGTGACCGCAAAGTCCATGGCAACCGACTACTCCGTCAATACGAAGAAATTACGAGCAAACACAGCAAAGCACCTACAAATACAGATTTAAGAATAACGGAAGAAAGCGGCGTTTATGTCAAGTTTATTGGAATGCCTAACCTACAACTTCCGTTGAACAGCCTAGACAACAAAGACTTCAAGCTACGCACTTGTACTCGTATTGACGAACGAGACATAGCCATAGTTTTCGTTCCAGAGGAACGTCGCGACGGGTTTAAAAACAAAATCGCACAGTACCTAGACCCAACAAAGGACGGCAAAAACAATACACCTCGGAATCATAACTTAATCGATAGCATAGAAAGCATAGAACTCGCAAATCTACGCGAATTTTGGACAGACGATCCAAGCTTGTTCCCCAACGATCCTGATCAGGAAATATGGTGGGAAGTCTGGCTCAAAAATTACAAAGACAAATCTCCGAAAGATATTGGGAACGCATTGGCAAACTCCATTGGCGGAGTTTTAGGAAACACTTCGCTAAGCTTCTTCGATAACTGCGTCATTTTAATTAAGGCGTCGTCTCGGCAACTAGAAAAGACGCCCGAGTTGATATCAACGCTTGAGGAACTTCGAAAAGCCAAAGACACCCCAAATGTGCTTATAGAGTCATCACCAAAAGAGCAGCTCGAGTGGACACAAAACCTCATGTCAAGAATTGACCTGTCAAAAGACTCTTCTACATCGATCGCAATTCTCGACACAGGAGTCAACTACAACCATCCGCTGCTGTCGCATTTCTGCAGCGAACAAAAGTCGGAAAGATGGGATCAAAATTGGCAACACTATGACGAAAAAAATGACCACGCATCTCGGCAGGCTGGGTTATCCATATTTGGAGATTTAACCGCTGCCCTCTTAGACAACGCGACTATACATTTTAAGCATCACATCGAATCAGCGAGAATTTTACCCCCGAACAACAACCATAACGCACCAGAACTCTACGGTGCAATTACCACAGGAACCGCGCGAAAGCTGGAAACGGCTAACCGCAAATGGCGCCGCGTATACTCATTAGCAGTAACAGCCCCTTCAGATCAAAAACAAGGAGGCTTCCCAACATCTTGGTCATCAGAAATCGACCTATTTTCTTCGGGTTTCGCTGACGACGAACGACGACTTTTCATAATCTCCGCGGGAAATAATATCGACATTCAACCGAGCGTTGATTATTGGGACCAGCTCCATCTGGCAGAAATCGAAGATCCTGCTCAAGCCTGGAATGCCTTGACTGTTGGCGCATATACAGAAAAGACAACTAATGACGATACAAGCTTCGACGGATGGGCTCCATTTGCAAAATTCGGAGACGTAGCCCCATCCTCTCGTTCGTCAGTCAACTGGGCATGGAAAAAACAGGCGCCATACAAGCCCGACCTCGTTGCGGAAGGAGGGAATCGACTTCTATCTCAAGATAAATCACACGTAACTAATGCTGACTCCGTTTCCTTGCTGACCACTTCTGGAAAAGCTTCAGGTCAACTCTTCGAAGTCTCTTCTGACACAAGTGCAGCATGTGCGCTCGTTTCACGACAAGCAGCAATTCTAATGGCAGAGTACCCAGAGTACTGGCCAGAAACCATTCGCGGCCTATTGGTACATACTGCAGACTGGACTGAACGAATGGAAGAGCGCTTCCGCGATCTTTGCAAGAGCGGGAAAAGCCCTTACTCGGCAAAAGAAATAATGCTCAGAAGTGTTGGATACGGCGTCACCAATCTTCAGCGTGCTTGCTACAGTGCAAGCAATAAGCTAACTCTTATCGCACAGGATAGTCTCCAACCCTTTATTAAAACCGACGATGCTACTGACCCAAAGCTTAACGAGATGCGACTCTACGAACTCCCGTGGCCAAGAGAGGAACTTCTGCAACTACCTACCAACGCAAGACTAAAAGTCACTCTTTCGTATTATGTTGAGCCAAACCCAAGCCGCAGGGGGTATCGACAACGATATAGTTACCAATCCCACGGATTGCGTTTTGAGGTCATCGGGGCGGGGCAATCTATTGAGAATTTTAAGTCATCAATCAATGCCCTGGCCACTGACGACACTTATAAAGGGCCTACAGGCGACCGCGACGGCTGGAAGTTTGGGCCTCGGCTTCGAACACGAGGATCGCTACACTCGGATTGCTGGGAAGGTGAAGCGGCACTTCTTGCAGACATGAAGACAATAGCGGTCTATCCTGTCGGAGGGTGGTGGAAATACCGGACATCCAAGGAACGTTGGAAGAGGGAGGTTCGATATAGCCTGATCGTCAGTATTGAGGTTCCAGACGAGAAAGTGGATATCTACTCTGCTGTGGAAAACCTAGTTCGAACAGAAGTTCCTATTGAAACTTGAGTTTGTACGCAATATGAAAGATCATCTCGTACAGCATGGATTTTCTTGTTCCAAACTAAGGACACAGCCAAGATTCTGTCAAGAGCCTCCAGCTTCCCAGACACGAGTTGCTGAATCCATCTGGTTTCCCTAATGTTCCCCTAAGTTTGCGAGAGGATCATCACTTCCATCGCCCGATGCAGGGTGATGCCGGGTTGGAGGGCCAGGCCTTCGGGCCGCCGGACAGGCCGCATGGAACACACGATGCCATGCGCCTGTACGGCACACCTCCCTCCGACCCATGGCCTTTGTCTCCCAACTTCCGAACAGGAGAAACACCATGAACCGCAAACCGTTGCTCGCCATCATCGCTGCCCTGGGCCTGGGAACGGCCGCCGGCTCGGCACTCGCCTATGACAAGTCGGACATCCGCGCGATGGAACAGGCCAAGATCACGCTGGAACAGGCCATCGAACGTGCCCAGCAGCAGCATTCCGGCAGCCGTGCGCTGAGTGCCGAGATCGACATGCGTCGTGACCACGCCGAGTATGAGGTGGAAGTGATGACCACCGACAAGCGCATCTACGACATCCGCATCGATGCCGTGAACGGCAACGTGCTGGAAAACCGCGAAGATCACGACGACTGATCCCGCCTCCCATGCGCGTCCTGCTCGTCGAAGACGACCCGATGATCGGCAGCGCGGTGCAGGCCGCGCTGAAGGACGCGTCTTACGCAGCAGACTGGGTCAAGGACGGCAGCGCGGCCCTTACCGCGCTGGCCGCCCAGCACTATGATCTGGTGCTGCTGGATCTGGGGCTGCCGGGCCGCGATGGCCTGGATGTGCTGCGCACGCTGCGCGGCCGTGAAAGCGCCCTGCCGGTGCTGGTGGTGACGGCCCGCGATGCGGTGGATGACCGCGTGGCCGGGCTGGATGCCGGTGCCGACGACTACATTCTCAAGCCCTTCGAGATCAGCGAACTGCTGGCCCGCATGCGGGCAGTGTTGCGACGCCATGGCGGCGTGGCCACGCCGGTGCTCACCAGCGCCATGCTGACGCTGGATCCGGCCACGCGCGAGGCCAGCGCCCACGGCCAGCCGCCGGTGCAGCTTTCCAACCGAGAGTTCGCGCTGCTGCACGCGCTGATGCAGCGCCCGGGCGCGATCCTTTCCCGCGCCGACCTGGAAGACCGCGTGTACGGCTGGGGCGAGGAAGTGGAAAGCAACGCCATCGAATACCTCATCCACAGCCTGCGCAAGAAGCTGGGCAGCGAAGCCATCAGGAACATACGGGGCGCCGGATGGATGGTGAGCAAGCAGGCCTGAGCCAATCGCTGCAGTTCCGTCTGGCACGCGCCATCTCGCTGGCCGTGGCCGCCATGGCCACCGTGGCAGGCATCCTGTCGTTTCGGGCCACGCTCGACGAAGTGCATGAGTTTCAGGACGAGATTCTGGAGCAGGCCGCCGAACTGCTGGGGCCGGAATCCGGTCAGGCCACCGCATCACTGCCGGTGCAGGGCTGTCTGCAGACTGACGATGACGAGGAAGGACTGATCATCCAGCGCCTGCCCGCCCTGCCGAAGGACGGACAGGACAGGAAAGACAGGAAGCAATCTTCCATCACTGATACGGTCGCGAAAGATTCGCGGACAAATGATGGAGCAGCAACATCTGTCAGACCATCGGATGCGACACGTACATCGGATGCGACACGTTCTTCCGGTTTGCGTGACAAGGATGAAGATGACGATGATGACGAGGCCCGCTGTCTGCCGCTGCCGGCCACGCTGAAGAACGGCTTTCACGCCTTCCGGAACCAGAATCTGGATTACCGGGTCTATGTGCATCGCCTGCGCGATGGCAGTCGCATTGCCGTCTCGCAGGAAACCCGCATCCGTGATCAGATTGCCCGCCAGAGCGCCCTCTACGCCACGCTGCCCCTGCTGTTGCTGGTGCCCGTGCTGCTGGCGGTGATGCTGATGCTGATCCGACTGATGCTGCGACCGCTGGCGGAGCTGTCCCGCACCGTCGATGCCCGTCAGGAGCATGACCTGAAGCCGCTGCCAAAAACCGGTCTGCCCACCGAGCTTCAGCCCTTCGTGAACGCCATCAACGGACTGCTGGGCCGCACCAGCGCCGCCATGGAAAGCCAGCGCCGCTTCGTTGCTGACGCGGCCCACGAGCTGCGCTCTCCGCTGGCCGCCCTGTCGCTGCAGGCCGAACGGCTGCATGCGGCCCCGATGTCCCCGGAGGCCACCGAGCGTCTGGAAACGCTGCAGGCCGGTATCCGGCGCAGTCGGCACCTGCTGGAGCAGCTTCTGCTGCTGGCGCGTGCACAGAACGCGCGCTGGGGTCAGGGGCAGGTCGCGGCCACGGCAGCTTCCGCCCCCGCCGTCGTGGCCGTCCTGCCCGTGATGCGCCGCGTGCTGGAGGACCTGCTGCCGCTGGCAGACCAGAAGGGACTCAATCTGGGCATCAGCGCGGCCCCCGGCGTCCCCCACGATGCCGAGGCGGACGAACGGATTCGCGTCGCCTCCGACGAGATGGCGCTGTACACGTTGCTGCGCAACCTGGTGGACAACGCCATCCGCTACACGCCGGCGGGTGGCCAGATCGATCTGTGGGTGGACCAGCGCGGTGCCGAGGTGGTGATGGCCGTGCAGGACAATGGCCCCGGCATTCCCGCCGAAGAGCGTACGCGGGTCGTCGATCCGTTCTACCGGGTGCTGGGCACCGGTGAAAGCGGCTCGGGGCTCGGGCTGTCCATTGTGGACACGCTGGTGGGCAACCTGAAGGGCCGGTTGCGACTGGATGATGCCGTGGGCCACGCCCACGGTCTGCGGGCGGTGGTGACGCTGCCGGCGGCGTGAAGGCGGAACGATCCAGATCGGAACATGGATTGGCGCATGCTCCCGGCAAATGATCGTCCGGAGGGACTGATCGTCTCGGCAGCGTGATGGTTCGAGCGGTAAACCCGGGGCTCAAGCGGTACACCCGGGACGTGGGCGTCAAGCGCCCAGCGTCACGCCCGACCGCTCATTTATTTCAGAGCTTGTCTGACTTACCTGCTTACTTGCCCTGGCCTTTCTGATTCTCGGGACGGTCGGTCCCCAGGATGCGCGACAGCTCGGCATCGGTGACGTATTCGAACAGGGTGACGACCTTGCTGACGCCCGAGACCTGCGAGGCGACGATGGCGGCACGCTGGCCTTCCTCGTGCGTGACCACGCCCATCAGGTAGACGACGTTGCGCTCGGTCACCACCTTGATGGCGCTGGCGGTGACGTTGCGCTCACGCACCAGACCGGCCTTCACCCGCGCCGTCAGGGAAGAATCCCGGGCGCTGGCGGCGAAGTCTTCCACCGGCTTGATCTCGACCTCGTTGTAGATGTCCTTGATGTTGGGCACCCGGGTACGCACGATCTCTTCGGCCTGGGCACGCATCTCTTCGGTGGGCACCTGACCGGTCAGCAGCGCACGCCGGTTGAAGCTGGTGATGGCCACCGAAGCCATCGGGTCCTTGTTGACGCTCTCGTTGAGCACGCGGGCGCCGCGCAGCTCGATGGTCTCGTCCTCGGTCTGGGCACCGATGGAACGACGATCCAGCACGGCCACCGTACCGATGGCGGCGCCGGTGACGGCCAGTCCAAAGCAGCCGCTCAGCCCCAGGGTGGCTGCAAGCACGGCAGACGATACGATACGACGCGCGAAAGCGCTGGGCTGGCTCATCCGAACTCTCCTGATAGCGTTGGACCGATTATAGAAAGGCCGGCCGGATTTCGCCCGTTCGTCGGCTGCTGTTGTGGCCCACGCATCGAAACGTTACAAACTGCTGACGGCAACGGCCGGTCCGTGGACTTTTCAGGGGGCCTGTGATGCGGCTGGCGACCTCGAAGCGCTTGATTCGCCCAGCACCTTCAGACGCTCAGAACGCCTGTCGGATCCACGTCAGCCGCCCGCCCTCGATGGCCACCACGTCAAAGCGGCACTCGGGCCAGCCACGGCCGGCAAAGCGTGATTGCAGCCAGCATTGGGCGGCGCGCTGGATGCGCTGCTGCTTGCGGAAGTCCACGCTGGCGGCTGCTCCTCCCCAGGCCATGGAGCAGCGACTGCGCACCTCGACGAAGACCACGGTCTGGCCGTCCCGCATGATCAGGTCGATCTCGCCCACCTTGTAGCGAACGTTGGCTGCAACAAGGCGCAGCCCGGCCCGCTGCAGATGCTCGCGGGCCTGCTGCTCGGCCTCAAGGCCGGTCCGCTGGCGCGGGGTCAGGCGCGGTGCGTCATCCATCGCAGCCCATCATTTGGTTGGTGAGCACCTGCTTCGCCAGAAACCCCCTGAAAACCGGGGATCAAACGGCGACGGGCACGCCGTTGCGATACTCGGCCGGCAGCAGCGTGCGCTCGATGACCGGGTAGCTGCCATCGTAGCGCAGCTTGCCCGTCAGACCGTTCAGGTCCAGCGTGGTGGCACCGGAGAACATCTCGCGCCCGATGCGCAGCGCGTCGATACCCAGCGCGTAGAGGCGCTGCATCTCCAGGCTGAAGTCTTCGGGCGGTGCCTCGAAGCCCTGGGCCCCATAGCTCTGCGGCTGGATGATGGCTGGCATCTCCACCAGCCGGATGCCGTCCAGCTCGGCAATGGGCGTCTTGGCATCCGGCCCACCGATGGAGATCTGCGAGGTACCAAAGGCCGGCTGATTCCGACCCGTGATCATCCGGACCGGCCGCGCCAGATGCGAGGCCATGGAAAGGAAGTAGAGGTCACCCTGTTCCTTCTTGGCCACTTCGCGGAACTTGTAGAGCGCGCTTTCTTCCAGCTCGATGGGCAGGTCGGCTTCGCCCCCCAGGGCCTGCCACTGGCCATGGAAGACCGAGGCGGCGCGACGTCCCACCTGGTTGGCAGCGGTGATGATGATGGCGCGCGGCGCCTTCGGGTTGCTGGCCTTGCGACGCATGGCCTGGAAGGCCATGTCGGCCACCTGCACGGCCTCCTGTTCGACGCCGATGGAGAAGACCAGCACGTTCCAGGGCACGCTGCCGTCGCCCTCGAACTGGTTCAGGGCCAGCGTGGTGATGGGGACTTCGCCAAAACTGGCGAGCGCAGCCGTGCCGTTGCGCGTGAGCGGGCCAATGGCGAGCGACGTGCCCCGACGCAGCATGCCCTGGTAGGCGGCCGTGAGCTGCTTGGCCGATTCATCGGTCTCGTAGATGTCGATGGCAAAGCCCTTGGGCAGCCGGCGAAAGGCGGTCTCGATGCCGGCCTTCAGCGCGGCCGCGGCACGACCATAGATCTGCCCGGACTTGGGTAACAATAGACCGATCCGCTCCACCGACGCGGCGCGGGCCAGCCCCGGCCAGCCGGCGACTGCTCCCATGGTCGCCCCTGCGGTCAGCAGGGTTCCTTTCATCCAATCTCGACGCTGCATCATGCCCTCATGCCAGTTTGCCGGCGGGCCCGCCCCTGAAGGGACCGTCCCTGCGCCAGCAGAAACCTCTCCGGCGCTTGCCGCTGCATTATATGTAGTGGCCACGCCCATCGGAAACCTCGAAGATATCAGCTCGCGCGCCGCACGGACGCTGCGGGCTGCTGCATGGATTGCTGCCGAGGACACCCGCAGCAGCCGACCGCTGCTGCAGTCGTTGGGCATTGGCCACGCACGCTGCCTGGCGCTGCACGCCCACAACGAGGAAAGCCAGGCCGAACGCGTGCTGGATCGCATCCGGGGTGGCGAATCGGTGGCGCTGATCACTGATGCCGGCACTCCCGGCATCAGTGACCCCGGCGCCCTGCTGGTAGCCGCAGCGCACGCCGCCGGCATCACCGTCGTGCCGGTCCCCGGGGCCAGCGCCTCCACCACGCTGCTCAGCGCCGCGGGCCTGCCCGGCGGGCGCTACTTCTTCGAGGGGTTCCTGCCCACCCGTACCCGCCTGCGTCAGGAACGGCTGCAGGCGCTGGCGGCCGGCGGGCAGGCCTTCATGCTCTTCGAGGCACCGCACCGCATCGAGGCGCTGGCGGCGGAACTGCTTCAGGCGCTGGAGCCCGAACGCGAGGTGGTGGTGGGACGGGAACTTACCAAGCGCTTCGAGCAGATCGTGCGCATGCCGCTGGCTGCGCTGCCCGAGTGGCTGCAGGCTGATGCCAACCATTGCCGAGGCGAGTTCGCACTGCTGGTCTTTGCCCCCCCGGTCCTGCCGGAAAGTGACAAGGCTGCCGACGCAGCGCCCAGTGCGCTGGGGCTGAAGGCCATGCAGGTGCTGAGCGAGACCATGCCGCCACGCCAAGCCGCCAAGCTGGCGGCCCGAATCAGTGGTGACAAGGCAGACAGGCTGTATCAGAGCGCGCTCAAGGATAAGTAAGCGCTTACAACGACTGCCCTGCTATTGGCGCGAGACACCCGGCTTGTGCCCGGTGCGCTGGCCGATGTCAGCGGCCACAGCGCGTGCATCGGCCTCATCCGCGTAGGGCCCCAGCAGCACGCGATACTGGTCGCCTCGCTGCACCAGCTCCACCGGCGGGTCGGACGGGGTAGAGCGCGCCATCTGCTCGCGCTGTACGCGCAGGGCATTGTCCAATTGACGGAACACGCCCAGCTGCAGGAACCAGCCGCTGTCGCCTTCGGCGGCACGGCGGGCTCGGACTGGCGCCGGGGCCACAGCGTGGGTCGAAGCCATCATCGAGGCTGCAGTCTGCGTCCTGGCCGAAGGCCGGTTCGGAGTCGGGTCTGCACCCTGCCCTCCAGAGGCAGCCCGCCGGCTCTCGGAAGCCATCGCTTCCGCTGTCGGGAAGGCGTCACCACCTTGGCCGCCGTTGTCCGCCATCAGGGCGGAAGGTCCTGGATCACCGCTGTTGCTGCCCGCCACGCCGGCGCGTTCATCCGCCCGGGGCGCCTCCGCCGACGCAAGCTCCTTGTCCGCAGGGGCACCTTCATCCCCCGGCAGGTCCAGTTCGGCGCGGGCCAGCGAGACCGCCGGCAGCGTGCGAGCCTGAGCGGAAGCGGCCCTGACGGCTGGCTGGGCCGTCAGCGTTCGCCCCTTGCCGGCATCGGCGGGATTGAGCAGTTCCACCTCGACCTCGGCGTGCCCCTTGCCCACATAGCCCAGCTTGCTGGCCGCCAGGTAGGACAGGTCGATCAGCCGCCCACGCAGGAACGGTCCCCGATCGTTGACGCGCACCACCACCGAACGGCCGTTGTCCAGCCGCGTGACACGCGCGTAGCTGGGCAGCGGCAGCGTCGGGTGGGCGGCCGTCATCTGGTACATGTCGTAGGTTTCGCCCGTGGACGTGGGCTTGCCGTGAAAGCGCTGCCCATACCAGGACGCCACGCCCTGTTGCTTGTAGGGCTTGCGTTCGGTCATGGGCGCAAAGTCCTGTCCCATCACCCGATAGGGGCGATTGGCCCGGGCCAGCAGCGGTTCGTGCTTCGGCACCGGATCGGGCTCTCGCATCAGGCGGGCCACCCGCTCAGGGTCCGGTTTGCCGGGGCCGTCATCCAGGTAGTAGCCGCCCCCGCGCGACGGGTTGCCGCTGGCGCAGCCTGCGGACAGGCAGCCCAGCAGGGCCGCCGTACTCACGGACACCCACCAGCCCGGCCGGTTCTTCACTGTAGACACTCGTTCGATACTCCCCGGAACCTTCCGGTCCGTCAATGGCGCGGGCTGTCCGCTCCGCCCGTACCGGACGGCGGGATCTCTCCCTGGCGCGGCTTGCGCAGACTGTTGGCAAACAGGCGGTCATAGAGCCAGGCCGGCAGGATGCGCAGCAGCCTGGCCACCCATCCCATCTGCCAGGGAATCACGATTCGGCGCCGGCGCGCCAGAATGGCATCCACCGCCACCTGCGCAAAGCGTGGCGCCGGCATCAGGAAGGGCATGTGATAGGGGTTGATCCGGGTCATGTCGGTGTCGATGAACCCCGGAGAGATGGTCACGACCGAGACGCCGAACGGCCGCATTTCCAGCCGCAGGCTTTCCAGATAGACGGCCACGGCCGCCTTGCTGGCGCTGTAGGCGCCCGATCCGGGCAAGCCCCGCACGCCAGCCACGCTGGCGATGCCCACCAGCGTGCCCTGGCGGGCGGCCTTCATGGCTTCCAGGAAGGGGGCAAAGCTGTCGAAGACACCCTGC
>ERZ772967.879-NODE-879-length-21942-cov-64.798282_pt1 | contig 21942 bp, 14 predicted proteins | sample MGYA00511677_ERZ772967 | MGnify/ENA primary metagenome ERZ772967 (study PRJEB29015, sample SAMEA2737931) | human oral metagenome | biome: human oral; feature: human-associated habitat; material: dental | place: China | collected 2146 ...
GTGAGCCGCGTTCACCGGTCGTCCCGCCCCTCCGGCTCGCCGACCTCGAACCGGGCGCCGCCGGAATGCTGCGCGCCGGCGGCTACGTGGACCTGACCCGCCTGACCGGCATCGACATCAGCGGCACGGACCTGGCCGGCCTCGAACTGGACGAGTGCGAGCTGGTCGATATGCGAGCCGACAGCGCGCGATTGGTCGCATGGCGTGTCACCAGCACGCGGATCGAGCGACTGAGCGCCTCCGAGCTGACCGCCCAGCGCTCCTCGTGGCGGGAGGCGACGCTGGCGGCATCCCGGGTCGGCGCACTGATCATGCGCGACACCCAGTGGCGCAGTGTTGCGGTGGAGGGCTGCAAGATCAGTTTTCTGAATCTCGGGGGTGCGAACCTGCTCGACGTCGTCGTGCGCGACTGCGTCATCGACACCCTCGATCTGACCGCAGCCGTGCTGAGCCGAGTCGCGTTCGAGGACTGCCGGGTGGGCGTGCTCAACGTGCGACGGACGCGCATGAGTGACACGGATCTGCGGGGGCTGCGCCTGGAGGTCCTGGAGAGCATCGACGACGCCGGGGGCCTGCGCGGGGCGACGGTCTCAACCGCCCAGCTCGCCGCGCTCGCACCGGCGCTGGCCGCCCACACGGGTCTGCGAGTGCTGTAAGAATGCGCCGAGCGCCCGCGGCCCATCGGGCCCGACGGCATCAGGGCGAGCCCGGGCCCAGGTCCGCCACCGCGCCCCGCGCCCCTGTCGAGGCGGGCATGCCGGCACGAGTCGGGCCTTCCAGCCCGAGTCCGACGGCGCCGTCGTCGGACTCGGGCAAGAACGTCGAGGTCGTCCCGCTACCGGCCCGCCGTCGTACCGTCGTCGAGCCGGCCGTCCCGGTTCGACCGTCCCCACCGGCTGGTACGCGCGGCCGGGATGATGTCCCTCCCGTGTCGCGACCAGTGGGCCGTCGTCCCCACCACCGGCGCGCGGCCGGGATGACGACCGGCAGCACGGAGATGGCGACGATGACGAGCACAACGCCCTCGATCGAATCCGCGATACCGGAGATGCCCGACAGAAGCACGCCGATCGCCGTCATGGAGCCGACCCACGCGATCGCTCCGATGATGTTCCAGGTGACGAAGCGCCGATAGGGCATCCGCGCAGTCCCGGCCGCGAAGGGCGCATAGGTGCGCACCACCGGCACGAAGCGCCCCAGTACGAGGGCGAGACGCCCGTAACGGGCGAAGAAGGCCTCGGCCGCCTCCAGGCGGTCGGTGCGCAGGACACGAGCATCGTCGCAGAACAGTCCGCGCCCGCAGCGCGAGCCGAGCCAGTAACCCGCCTGGTCCCCGGCGATCGCCGCCGCCAGGCACACACTCACGACCCGCCACAGGCCCGGCCCCAGCGATGTGTGGAGGACGGCGGCCGTGACCAGCAGCGAGTCGCCGGGCAGGAAGGGGAACAGGACACCCGACTCGACGAAGACGATGACGGCCATGCCGGCCAGTAGCCGGGGACCCAGGGCCGTGAGCAACGCCCCGGCGTCGGAGACGGTGCCGATGAGATCGACGATCCTGCTGATGGCGTCCACATGCGCTCCTCACGACGACTCGACGCCGCCGGGCGGCAGCGCGCAGGACGAGCCTCGGCCACCGTCCTGTGCCGGGACTTTGACGACGGCATGCCTCCGCCCTGACTCTCCCTGAGACAGGGGCTCTCTCTCGCGCCCCGAGGCGGGCCGCCGGCTCCGTCGAACCGGACCGATCTCGAGCCGGAACCGGACCGATCTCGACGCGGAACCCGACCGATCTCGACGCGGAACCCGACCGATCTCGACGCGGAACCCGATTGACCAGGGCGGCCGAGTCGATTGGAGCGACCGGCAGGCGCGAGACAGGTGAGGCATTCCTTGCTCATAGGCCGTTCGTCCCGCTAGGATCGCATGGCCGTCGGCGCGGTGACAACCATGCGCGTCCGCAGCACTGTCCTGTCAACTCGATGACGAGGTCCGATACCGCCATGGTCAAGCGCCAGATCCCCAACCCGAACGAGATCTTCGACCTGCTCCACTTCAAGAAACTCGATCTGAACGCCAGGCACCGGCGACTCCAGTCGGCTCAAACCGTCTGGGACCTGCGCACGATCGCCAGGCGACGCACGCCCGCGGCCGCCTTCGACTACACCGACGGCGCCGCCGAGGGCGAGATCTCCCTGCGTCGGGCCCGTCAGGCCTTCCGCGACGTCGAGTTCCACCCCGACATCCTGCGGCCGGCGCCCTCCGTCGACACCTCGTGCAAGATCCTCGGCGGCCCCTCCGCCATGCCCTTCGGCATCGCCCCCACCGGTTTCACCCGCCTCATGCAGACCGAGGGCGAGATCGCGGGCGCCGGCGCCGCGGGCGCCGCGGGCATCCCCTTCACCCTCTCCACTCTCGGGACCGCCTCCATCGAGGACGTCAAGGCCGCCAACCCGCGCGGGCGGAACTGGTTCCAGCTCTACGTCATGCGCCAACGGGAGATCTCCTACGGGCTGGTGGAGCGCGCCGACGCCGCCGGCTTCGACACCCTCATGTTCACCGTGGACACCCCGGTGGCGGGGGCCCGCCTGCGCGACAGGCGCAATGGATTCTCCATTCCGCCGCAGATCACCATGGGAACGGTTCTCAATGCGATCCCCCGTCCGTGGTGGTGGTTCGACTTCCTGACCACCCCGAAACTCGAGTTCGCCTCCCTGAAGAGCACCGGCGGCACCGTCGGCCAGCTGCTCGACGCCGCCATGGACCCGACGATCAGCTACGAGGACCTCGAGGTCATCCGCTCCATGTGGTCCGGGAGGATCGTCGTCAAAGGGGTGCAGAACATCCCCGACGCCAAGCGCCTGCTCGATCACGGCGTCGACGGCATCATCCTGTCCAACCACGGCGGGCGGCAGCTCGACCGCGCCCCCGTCCCCTTCCGACTCCTGCCCGAGCTCGTCCGCGAGATCGGCTCGGACGCCACCGTCATGATCGACACCGGCATCATGAACGGCGCGGACATCGTGGCCTCCATCGCGCTGGGCGCCGACTTCACCATCGTCGGCCGCGCCTACCTCTACGGTCTCATGGCGGGCGGCCGCGCCGGCGTCGACCGGGTCATCGAGATCCTGTCGGAGGAGGTCGTGCGCACGATGAAGCTCCTGGGCGTCTCCAGCATCGAGGAGCTCGAGCCTCGCCACGTCACCCAGCTGACCAGGCTCGTCCCGGTGCGCCCGCAGGTGCGGCCCGCCGCCGACGCCGTGGAGCGCTGAAGGCCCGTTCTCCCGGATCTCCCGAGCCCTCCGCAGTGAAGAGCCCCCTCGTCCGTCGCGTCGGTGGCCTGCGAGAGGGCACCGGGTCCTCCTCCCGCGAAGAGCTCCCACTGACGATCGGCACCGCCTCCGGAGACGGTCCGACGCCAGCGGCACCGCGGGCGAGCGACCGCCGCGCACGGCGACCGCTCTCCCTTCCAACACTGTAGGCTGCACGGGCACCTGTGACCCGGATCAGGCATCAGACGGTCTCAGAACGGTCGTGGTCCGACTCGGCACAGCATCCGCCCGCAGGAAGGAACAATTCTCATGTCACCCTCCCCGGCCATCTCTTCGACTGCGGTCGAGGACGACGCCAGCGCTGAACGCATGTCCACCAGCCGCTGGAGGCCGTCCACACTGCGCTCCACGCCGTCCCGGGAGGATCGCGGGCTGTTCGGCCACCCCAGGGGCCTGCCCTGGATGCTCAACGTCGAGATGTGGGAGCGCTTCTCCTACTACGGCATGCGTGCCATCCTGCTGTACTTCATCACCGACACCGCGGCCAACGGCGGCCTGGGCCTCAGCGATAACAGCGGTCAGGTCATTCTGGCCTCCTACAGCGCGGCCGTGTACCTGCTGGCGATACCCGGCGGAATCTTCGCCGACCGCATCATCGGCCCCTGGCTGTCGACCCTCTACGGGGGGCTCGTCATCATGGCGGGGCACATCTGCCTGTCGATCCCCGTGGAGGCCTCCTCCTGGCTGGGCATCGTCCTGGTCGCCGTCGGCACCGGCTTCATCAAGCCGAATCTCTCGACGATCGTCGGCGGCCTGTACGATGACGACGACCCGCGCCGCGACGCCGGCTTCCAGTTGTTCTACATGTCGGTCAACGTCGGTTCCTTCGCCTCCCCCCTGGTCACCGGCTGGCTGCGGGAGCACTACGGGTACCACGCCGGCTTCTTCTCGGCCGCCGTCGGCATGGCGCTCGCACTCGTCGCCTTCATCTACGGCCGGCACAAGCTCTCGGCCTTCGCCTTCACCGTTCCCAACCCCATCCGCCCCGAGGAGCATCGGCGGATCCTCCTCGTATCAGTGGCGACCCTGGCGGGCACGGCCGCACTCATAGCGGTTCTGACCGGCACGACCGGCAGCCTGCTCGACGCCATCTCCACCACGATGCTCATCATTCCGACCGGAGCAGCCGTGGGCTACTTCGTCCTGATGTTCCGCTCGCCGAAGGTCACCCACCGCGAGCGCACGCACCTGCGCGCCTACATCCCCCTGTGGATCGGAGCGGTGCTGTTCTTCATGATCTCCGAGCAGGCGTCGGGCAAGATGGCGACCTTCGCCAAGGACAACACCGACGGCCGCATCCCGCTGCTGGGCTGGATCATCAGCCCGGAGGCCTACCAGACGATCAACCCGGCCACGATCGTCATCCTGGCTCCGCTGGTCGGATGGTTCTTCACTCGGCGCGCGGGCCGGTTCCCCTCCACCATCATGAAGTTCGCGATCTCGGTGCTCATCACCGGCGCATCCGCCTTCCTCCTCGGCTACGGGTTCCAGATCTGGACCGGCGGCGACAGCCTGGCTCCGGGGTGGTTCCTGGCCGTGGTGTTCATCATCCAGACGGTCGGCGAGCTGTTCCTCTCCCCGGTGGGCCTGTCCACGACGTCGGCCCTGGCGCCCAAGAGCTTCGCCTCCCAGGCGATGAGCCTGTGGCTGCTGACAACCGCCACCGGGCAGGGGCTCGCCGGTTTCGTCATCTCGAAGACGGAGGGCATCGCCAACTCGACCTACTACTACGGCCTGGGGGTGGTGACGGTCGCGGCGGCCGTCGTCCTGTTCGTGGTCGCCCCCTGGACGCAGCGTCAGATGGCCGACGTCGACGCGGCATCCCAGAACGAGTAGCAGAACAAGCCCCTCCCCGGGGCCACACGCGCCACCAGCGGGCAGCACCCCAGAACGAGTAGCAGAACAAGCCCCTCCCCGGGGCCACACGCGCCACCAGCGGGCAGCACCCCAGACCCCCGGCGGGCAGCGCCCCGAGGCGAGCGGCAGGACGAGCAGGACAAGCCCCTCCTCTCCCCGCAGCCCCGCGCGGGCAGTTCTCCATGGGCAGCCCTCCCCGCAACGGAGGCGACGAGAGGGGCACGAACGAGACCTGCCCGCCGTATGGTGGAACCGCCGGCATGAGCCAGAACCGCCGGCAAGTCGACAGGGCGCGACGTCGCCGTTCACGACGACCTCACTCGCCCCTGCGCACCCTCCGCCCGCCACCCCTGCACGGATCAAGGAGCCCGTTATGACGCTGACAGCCGACCAGGCCTCGCACGCCGCCTTCGTGACGACCAGATTCAAGGCGGGCTACGACCTGGAGGAGGTCGACGTCTTCATCGAGGGCATCGCCGCGGCCCTGCGCGCGTGGGAGACCGGCCCCGTCTCCGGCCCGCCCTACAGGATCTTGACGTCCGACGACGTGTCGAGCAAGCGGTTCAGCGCCACCAGCCTTCGCGAGGGCTACGAGCAGGGCGCGATCGACCTGTTCATGGATGAGGCCGTCAGGACACTGCAGGACCACGAGACCCGCGCCCGCGGCTACGGCGCCGTAGGACCCGGCGGCTACGGCATCGTCGGGGATCCCGACGGCGAGGGTCCCTCCGGCCAGACCGTCGAGGCCAGGCAGACCATGAGGATGGCGACCGCGGACTGGGTTCAGGATATGAAGTTCCAGGCCACCAAGTTCCGCGAGGGCTACGAGCAGGACGAGATCGACGAATACCTGGATGAGCTCGTCGCGGCCCTGCGCGCGTGGGAAGCGAGCGCGGCGATCGGCGGCCCGCCGCCCCACGGGGTGCAGACGTCCTCCGACGTGCGCAACAAGAAGTTCCAGGCCACCAAGCTCCGCGAGGGCTACGAGCAGGACGAGGTCGACGAGTTCCTGGACCACGTCATGAACACGCTGCGGGCGTATGAGGCCCGTTCCGGCGCCGGCGGCTACGGCATCGTCGGCCCCGTCGGGGCGCCCGACGGCGGCCTCAACGGAGGTCCGCCCGACCAGCCCTGGGCGGCCAGGACGATCGCGACGGGGATGACAGCGGATCGGGCCTCGCGCAAGATCCTGAAGCGGGCGACGTGGAAGAAGGCCTACAACCTGGAGGAGATCCACGCCTGCGTGCAGGAGGCCGTCGCAGCTCTTCGCGCCTGGGAGGCGAGCGCAGCGGCCGGCGGCCCGCCGCCCCACGGGGTGCAGACGTCCTCCGGCCTGCTGAACAAAAAGTTCAACCTCGCCAAGTTCCGCCAGGAGGGCTACGAGCAGGACGAGGTCGACGAGTTCCTGGACGAGATCGCGGAAGTGCTGAAGGCCTACGAGTCCCGCAGTCCCCGCTGACGCGACTGACGCGACTGCGCCGGGACGATCGCCGTCGGCGAGCCGCACCCCGCGGCGGAGGAGCGAGCCGGGCGACGAGGGCCCGGCGGTCACGACGGGTCCCGCCGTCGAAGCCCGTGGGGGGGGGCGCGAACCGGAACTGCACGCGTCCCCCCTGCCCCGGAAGCGAGCATGACATGCTCCGCGCATGATGCGAATGCTCCGTACGCGTCCCCCACGGCCCCGGAAGACGGGACCCGACCTCAGACGCGCCGGACCAGGGGGAAGGTGATGGTCTCGCGAATCCCCTGACCGGTGAGCACCATGAGGAGACGGTCGATGCCCATGCCCATGCCACCCGACGGCGGGAAGCCCTGCTCCATGGCCACGAGGAAGTCCTCATCCAGGACCATGGCCTCGGGGTCGCCCTTGGCGGCCGCGAGCGCCTGGGCCTCGAAGCGCTCGCGCTGGACCACGGGGTCCGCCAGCTCGGAGTAGGCAGTGGCGGTCTCGAAACCGCGCACGTACAGGTCCCACTTCTCGGTCAGGCCCGGCTTGCTGCGGTGGTAGCGGGTCAGCGGCGAGGTGTCCTCGGGGAAGTCGTAGACGAAAGTGGGCGCCCACAGCTTGTTGCCGACGAGCTCCTCGAAGATGTCCTCGACGATCTTGCCGGCTACGGCGTAGTCGTCGACCTCCAGGTCGATCCTCTCGGCGTGGGCGACGAGCTGCTCGCGCGGGGTCTCGACGGTGACCTCCTCGCCGAGGGCCTCGGAGACGGAGGTGTAGAGGTCGATCGTGTCCCACTGGCCCGACAGATCGTACTCGGTGCCGTCCGACAGCGTGACGACCTCGCCGCCCTCGGGCAGGTCGAAGGCGTCGCGCGCCGCCTGCTGGACGAGGTCGCGGGTCAGGTCCGCCATGCCGTCGTAGTCGGAGTAGGCTTCATAGGCCTCCAGGGCCGTGAACTCCGGCGAGTGGGAGGAGTCGGCGCCCTCGTTGCGGAAGTTGCGGTTGATCTCGAAGACGCGGTCGACGCCGCCGACCACGGCGCGCTTGAGGTAGATCTCCGTGGCGATGCGCAGGTAGAGATCCATGTCGAAGGCGTTCATGTGGGTGATGAACGGCCTCGCGGCGGCGCCGCCGTGAACGACCTGGAGCATGGGGGTCTCCAGCTCGAGGTAGTCGCGGCGGTGGAAGTTCTCGCGCAGGGAGCGCACGACGGCGGCGCGGGTGCGCACCATGTCGCGCGCGGCGGGGCGGATGAGCAGGTCGAGCTCGCGGCGACGCGCCCGGTTGTCCTCGCTCAGGCTGACCTCCTCGCCCTCCTGGTTGGTCCAGACCTTGGGCAGCGGGCGCAGGGCCTTGGAGGCGATGCGCCACGCGGGGACGGCGACGTCGTCGTCCCCCAGCCCGGCCGCCCCGCCCGGCCCGGCGCCGTCGACGCCCTCGTGCAGCACCGGCTCGGCCATGACGGACAGCTCGCCGCGACGCGAGGAGATGACCCGGCCGTGGACGAAGAGGTGGTCGCCCAGGTCCACGTCGGACTTGAAGGCGGCCAGACAGGTGTGGCCCTCTGCGGGCAGGGCCTTGGCCGACAGCATGGCCTGGAGCGTGGTGCCGGCGCCGTCGGCGAGGGTGACGAAGCAGAGCCTGCCGGTATTGCGCAGGAAGACGACGCGTCCCGCCAGGCCCACGACGTCCTGGGTCTCCTCGCCGGCCTGAAGATGCCCGTAGCGCTCGCGGACCGCGGCGATCGTGGTGGTGATGGGGAGTCGGACCGGGTAGGGGTCCCAGCCCTCGCCGCGGAGGCGCTCGCGCTTGCCGGCACGAACCTCGAACTGCTCGCCGGGGCCCGGATCCTGCTTGCCCCGTCCCGACTGCTCGGATCGTCCGGACTCATCGACCCGCTCGGGAGTCGCGGTGGGGGCCTGGGCGCCGTCGGATTCGGGAAGGGTGTTCTGCTCGGTCGCATCAGTCACGCGCGCGAGTCTAGCGGTCGGGAGAGTCGCCCCGCGGCCCGGGCACGAGGTTCGGCTCGGCGGAATCCCGGGTCACCGACCGCGAGCGCCCCGCGGCCCGGGCACCAGGCGCCGAGCCTGACGCCGGCGACCCCGTCCGCCCGAGTCGCCCCGCGGCCCGGGCACGAGGAGCAGTACTCCAGCCTGAGCGGCTCGCAGTAGGGTCGAGCCGCCCCGCCCGGGCACGAGGCATCGCGGGCCTCGCACGTCCCGACCGGGCCGGCGGCACTGTCGGAGTCCGGGCATCAGGTATCGCGGGCCTCGCACCTCAGTCTTGTGGATGATCTCCGTCTCGCCGCTCGGGCGCGAGACATCGACCACGCATCATGCCCCGGCTCGGCCCTGCCCCCGGCACCGGGTCGGGCGGTCAGGTCCAGTCCGGTGCGGTGGCGGCGCCGTGCAGGACGCTGTCGTGGAACCACCGCGGTTGCAACGACAGGCAGAACTCAGCGGGGAACCAGTCCGACGGAAGATCCTCCTCGCCGACCGGACTCCTGCTGAGGCGCACGTCCAGACCGCGCGCCGTGCGCCGGCGCCCCCACGTCGCCGGGGCGTCGGCCAGGAAGTCGGCGAGCAGCCGTTCGTAGGCGGGACCGAGATAGCACCACGGCACCGGTCGCATCGGCAGACCCGCGAGAAGCGCGTCGCCCACGCCGAGCCCCTGCGGGTTCTGCGCGCGCGGTCCGGGCATGGTGCTCCCGTCGTACGAACGGTCCCAGTTCTCCAGGACCTCGGCCAGCGCCAGTTCGGCCCCCAGCTCGTCGGCGACCGCGACGAACACCTCGTGAAGCCGGTCGAGCGAGGTCTCGTCGAGTGCGTCGAGCTCGGCCGCGCATGCCACGCGGTACATGCCGTGCGGTTCCTCCGGCGCGCATGGGAGTAGCGCCACGGTGCCGATCGGCTCGGGACCGGTCAGATACACCCCGTGGTCATCGGCGCGTCTCCTGTCATCGGCCGCCCCGATCGTCGCGTCGGACAGCGCCAGCATCCGCGCCCGACCGGTGTACTCGGTGGGCAGCCATTCCGGCGCGACTCGTTCAACGGCCCGCATCCAGGCGGCGACCGGGTCGGGGCGCACCGACTCGCGCACGAACCACCGCAGGTGGACCACCGGGAAGGTCTCCTCCGGAATGTCATAGAGATCGGGGTCGAACTCGGGGAGCGGCCGGTCGCCCACCGGCCAGACCACGCGCTCGAAGAAGGAGGCGATAATGCCCTCGCACCGATGCGCCAGGGTCTCGGCGATCGTGAGGCCGCGGTCCCCGGCGGGGGCGGAGCGCAGGCCTCCCGGCCATCGGAGGTGGTAGCAGAAGGGGAGCTCGTCGTGCCCCGACGCATCCTTGACGAAGTCGACGAAATCGAGGGATACGTCGAGGGAGCCCTCGTCCAGTTCCAGGACCGTGCGCGCACCGTCGCGGAGACGGATGCTCGTCCCGTCGCCGTCGTTCCCCTCGACGGCGAGACCGGGGGCCGCCTCGCGCGCATCGCGCAGCGTCAGTTCACGACGCGTGTAGAGTTCGTAGAGTTCGGGGGATTCCTGGCTCTGCATGCTCTCCACCCTATCGGGGGCGGGCGTGCCCGCAACGGCGTGGCCGCGAGCGGGACCGGGACGGGACCGGAACGCCGCTCGGCCGCGGACGAGGCCGGGACGCGGGACCGGGGCGCCGCTCGGCCGCGAGCGGGGCGAGCCGCCACATCTCCATCTGGGTGGAGGAGGCGGGTTCAGCCCCGGGCCGCGGCGAAGGCGGTGCCGGAGGATGCCAGCCCCTGAAGGCGAGCGGTGTCGGAGTCGGCGGGAACCTGTCCGGGCTCGCGGCTCCGCTCCACGATGCGATTGCTCCCATCGACGAAGACGACGTGCGGCAGGTAGGTGCGAGCCCTGCTCTCGTCCAGCTGGGAGTAGGCGATGAGGATAACGAGGTCACCGGGGCTCACAAGGTGCGCGGCGGCACCGTTCACGCAGACCTGCCCTGTTCCGCGCTCGCCGGGGATGACGTAGGTGGACAGTCGGTTGCCGTTGGTGCAATCGCAGATGTCGACGCGCTCTCCCGGGAGAAGATCAGCGGCATCAAGGAGGTCCGCATCCACGGTGATGGACCCGACGTAGTCGAGGTCGGACTGAGTCACCGTGGCGCGATGGATCTTGGACGTCATCATCGTCCGCAGGCGTGAAGTCATCGCGGCAAGGGTAGGTGGGACGATGCGTCATACCAAAGCGCGGGCCTCGATGGTGACCGACTCGACAGGCCGGATAGGGGATCGTCGAGGGTTGCCGGACACCGTCGTGGGACGCTCGCCGGGCCGCCGACCACCAGGGTCGCTGCAGGACTGCCGAGAGCAGCCCGGGCCGTCAAGCCACCGGACCGCCGCAGGTGATGAGGGCGTTGTCGATGAGCCTGGTCGTGCCCACCTTCGCGGCCAGCGCCAGCAGGGCCGGCTCCGCGGGCCGATCCGTCCGCTCCGTCCCGACGGGCCCGCGGGACGCGGGCAGACCGGCACCCGCGCCGACCCCTGCGCACGGCAGGCCGGGACCAGCGCCTGTCATGTCGACGAAACTGTCCGGGGCGACCACGGCCACGTAGTCCACCTCGACACCCGGGGCGCGCGTCAGCACCCGGAGCGCCGCGGTCCTCACCCCGGCGGCGCTCGCCCCGGCCCGCGCCGCCTCCCGCCCCGCGTCGAGGGCATGGCACAAGGCCAAGGCTTGCTCGCGCTCCTGCGCGGTCAGGTAGGCGTTGCGCGAGCTCATGGCCAGGCCGTCGGCCTCGCGGCGGATCTCGACCGGTACGATCTCGACCGGCACAGCGAGGTCGCGGACCATGGCGCGCACGATCGCCAGCTGCTGGGCGTCCTTGCGACCGAACAGCGCCCACCGCGGGCGGGTGAGATGCATGAGAGTCAGCACCACCTGCAGCACGCCGGCGAAATGGGTGGGTCTGGTGGCCCCCTCCAGGACGGTGGCGATCGGGCCGGGATCGACCCGCACGGCCGGGTCGCCGTCGGGATACATGACCTCGGGCGTGGGCGCGAAGACGATGAGCCGTCCGACGATGAGTGCGTCCTCGCCATCGGGAGCGCGCAGGATGGAGACCAGGCCCTCGACATCGGCCTCCAGGGTGCGCGGATAGGCCTCCAGGTCCTCCCCGGCGGCGAACTGGAGAGGGTTGACGAAGATGGTGACGACGACGGTGCCCCCCGGTCCGACCAGGCGGGCGGCCTCGGTCACGAGGTCGAAGTGGCCCTGGTGGAGAGCCCCCATCGTCATTGCGACGGCGCGGGGAGCGCCCGTGCGATCGTCAACGGCGAGGGCGGCGGCGAGGTCATCGCGGCTGCGGGCCAGGGTCACCCGACCAGAGCGAGGACCGGGCGCGGCTGGAGCGGGGGAAGCGGGACGCGTCATGATCCCACGCTAGACGACCGACGACACGGGGGTGGACGACCGCCGCTGGGCGCCGGGGCGCGCGGAGGCGGAAGCGCGCGGAACCTGCGGCGCGCAGGGTCGCGGGAATGCGGCGCGCAGAGCTGCAGGTCCGTCCACTCCGCCCGCGAGACCGGGACTGCGCCCACCTGACGGACGCAGCAGGAGAGCCACCCGTCCGCCCCGCCCGCGAGACCGGGACTGCGCCCACCTGACGGACGCAGCAGGAGAGCTACCCGTCCGCCCCGCCCGCGAGACCGGGGACCGACTTGGGAACCGGAGCCCGACCCGACCGCCTGGTCCCGGCCGTCGTCAGAAGGGCGGGATGGCATCGAGCAGCGGGGCCAGGCCGAGTGCGTGGAGGGGCTGCGGGTAGGGGGCGGATTCGAAGTCACCGGGATTATGACCGGGGAGGGGACCACGGGTGGCGACGACGGGAGCGCGGTCAGGACTGCGCCCGGAGTCGTCGTGAATGCCAGAGGTCGTCATGCGGCTCAGGGCGGCGTCGGCGAGCCCCTTGCGAAGGCGATTCAGGACGGCGGGAGTGACGGCCCGGGCGAGGACGTCGGGCACGCGGGCCGCCGGGCGGGCCTCCTGACGCGGTCCAGTGCGGCGGGGCAGCATGGTGATGCTCCCGTCCGAGGCGCGGCGATACCTGGCGCCGGTGGGAGTGCGCCACACCAGGGCGCCGTCACGGGCGCGAGTCAGGGACCAGCCGGGGGTGTGCTTGAGACGGTGGTGAGCCCGGCACAGACAGGTCAGATTGTCCAACGACGTGGTGCCGCCACTGACCCAGGGCACAATGTGGTCCAGATCGCATGCGCGTGCGGGTGCATCGCACCCGGGGTGAGTGCATGTGCTGTCGCGAACGCGGACGAGATCGGCCATGGCCGCGGGCGGCCGGTAGCGGGAACGACCCGCATCCACCACGGCGCCCGAGAGCGGGTCGGTGACCAGGCGCCGCCAGGTCCCGCCCGCCGCCAGCGCCCGAGCCACAGCGTCCGGCACGGGCGCGCTCCTGCCGGCCGTGCCCATGCTCGCCCCCGGGACCCCGGCCCGGCCGGGCAGAAGGTCCACGCCGGATATGAGATTCGCATCGGGCGCGCCGTGAACGGATGGACCTCCTCCAGGACGATCGGCATCGGACGACGCGGCTCCGGGAGGTCCAGCAGCGACGCCGACCGGATCGGCGATACCGGGTCGTGCGTCGAGCGCTCCGTTGCCGGGAGGACCGGCGTCGGAGATTCCGGTGGTGCGGGGCGGACCGCCTCTGGACGATCGAGGTTCGAGGACGTCGGTGAGGTGGTCCAGGGGGACGATGACATCCACGTTGACCTTCAGCCCCGGGGGCAGCGGCACCGGATCGGCGCCCGACGGCATCCACCATGGACCCGTCCGGTCGACCAGATCGCTGAGCGCGGTCAGCAACCCTTCAAGAGGGACCCCATCGGGCATCGGACTCGCCGCGATCGGTCCATCGTCCATCGGACGCACCGGCTCCGCCGGAGCAGCCGCGTCCGCGGCATCCGCCGAGGCCTCCGATCCCGCCCCTGCACCGACCGAGCCCGCAGCACCGACCAGGCCCGCAGCACCGGCCGAGCCCGCCGAACCATGAGGGTCGGGCGGGGCCGTCGGGACCGCTTCCGCGGCGTCCGCCGGCCCGATCGGGCGCACGGCAGCGGGCTCGCCCCCACCCCCACTTGTCCCAGCGGTCCGCGGAGTCGTCGCACGGTATCGGCTGCTCCTCAGGGTATGCAGGCTCATGGCGACCAAGGCGTCGGCTCGCAGCTGCCCCAGGGAGCGCTGGTCGCCCACGGCTCGCGCCGAGGCGGCGATGGCGTCCAAGGTCGCATCCACCAGGAAGGCGTCGGAGCGGGGCATGAGCATGCGCATCTCGCACACTCCCGTGCCCGCCTGGCGCGGCCGGGACACATGACGTTGCGCGGTGTTGCGCCGAGTTCGTCGACTCACTCCCTCGGGGTCCAGCGAGGTGAGCGCCCGGTCCACGTCCCGGCCCAGCTGGGCGCGCGTGCGGTGCGCGGCCCTGCCCAGCACTCTGGCCTGCACCGCCTCCGCCACGCGGGCGAGCTCTCCCTCGAGCCGTCGCACCAGCAGAGCCGTCTTGGACTCGTCCAGCAGACCCACCCGGTGCAGGCCCTCGATCGGCGCCAGCCGCCCATCGAGCAGCCCGAGGCCGCGGTCCACCAGTTGCGAGGCTCGCGTGCGCGAGACACCCAGACGGCATGCGACCTCGCCAGTGGCGTTCCAGCGCCCCGCCATCATGTCACCGGGCGACGCCGCCTCTCGAACGGCCCCGCCCTGCTCGGCCCGATCCTGCTCGCCGTCCTCCTCGCGATCCTCGTCCCGCTCCCGCCGCGGGGGCGGGGAGGGGAGGCCGCGCATCTCCGGGCAGAGGGCCAGACACGCGGCCGCCACAGCCTGCGCCCATTGCGCCCATCCGGCCAGACGCCCGCAGGCCGCCATCAGCTCGCTCAGGCCATCCGCGCCCAGCTCCACCAGTGCTCCGACGCCCCGCTCGCCATCGATCATCAGCGCCCCCGCGGCCTCGGTCAGCATCCGCTCACTCGGTTCCACCACACCGTCGAACAGTCCGGGGCCGGGGGCCCTGGACGCGTCGTCCGCACCGGGGGCCCGGACGAGCAGAGGCGACACCAACCGCTCGATCACGTCGGCCAACCCGGCGCCCGGCACCATCCCCGCGAAACGCATCAGGACGCTCTCAACCCGATCGGAGGTAGCCGCGGCCGCGCCCGCAGTCGATCCGGCAGGCTCCCCGGTAGCGCTCCGCTCATCGAACATATGTGCACAATATCTCCTGGGCACGACACGAAACCGCAGCCCTTAACAATGCCCGGCGCCCGGGCACCGCCGGCGGGCGGGGACCAGCAGCCACAGGGCAAGCGTCAGCAGGCCCGGCGCCCGGGCACCGCCGGCGGGCAGACCCCGGCACTACGCCATCGGCCCGGACGAGCGCCGGCAGGCGGCCAGCCGGTCGCTGTCGCCGTCCTTCCCCACGCCCGGGGCTCAGCGGTGCGGGAACGACGATGAAGGCCAGAACCTTGTGTCCTTCCCCACGCCCGGGGCTCAGCGGTGACCATGACGTCAACACCGCCATTGAGGATCGCCGTCCTTCACCGCACCCGGAACCCTGGCACCGCACGACCCGCCCGGAACGACCCGGATCACCCCGCGTCGTCCGCGTCGCCGTCCGAGGCGAGCGCCCCGCGCACTTCCTCGGCCTGGCGCCCGGTGATCCGCCCAGCGTCCTCGGCTCGCCGCGTCGTGGCTCGTGCGAGTGCCCGGTAAGCGTCCACGACGTCGTCGAGCGGGCGGCCCTCGTCATCGAGCAGGGCTCCCAGCGCCTCGACGTGGGAGCGGACGGTGCCGGCGTCGCCGCGCGATACCGGGCCGCTCAACGCGGAATCGGCGCCCTCGGTCAGGGCTCGATCCAGCGCGGCGGTGAGCAGCGGGCCGAGGGTGGCGGCGCCGTCGTCGACACCGGCGGCCGCCAGGATGCGCACCGCCTGCCCGACGAGCGTGACCAGGTGGTTGGCCCCATGGGCCAGCGCCGCGTGGTAGGCGGGGCGAGAGGCCTCGGGCAGGACGAAGGGCTCGCCGCCGAGTTCGACGGCCAGGGCCTGGGCGATGGGCAGAACGGCGTCGGGGGCGGTGACGGCCATGGGGCAGCCGGTCAGCCGGGCGACGTCGGTGGAGAAACCGCCGAACGTCATGGCCGGGTGGAGGGCGAGCGGGATGGCGCCGAGCCGTCGAGCGGGATCGAGGATCCCGATGCCGTAGCGCCCCGAGGTGTGGACGACCAGCTGACCGGGCTGCCACCGTTCCAGGTCGGCCAGGCCGCGGACGAGCGGGGCAAGGGCGTCGTCCGGAACGGCGAGCAGCACGAGCTCGGCGCGCTCGACGATCTCATCGATCCGGAGCACCGGAACGCCCGGCAGAAGAAGCTCGGCGCGCTCACGACTGGCCTCGGAGACCGCGTGCACGCCGATGATGCGGTGATCGACGGCCCGCAGAGCGCTGCCCAGCACCGCACCCACGCGTCCGGCGGAGATGATGCCGACGCCGAGGCGGCCGGGACGCGAGCCGGCGGAGGGGGGCGAGGGGATCTCGGACATACCGCCGATCGTCTCACGCCGTCCCGGTCGGAGCAGCAGAGCCGTCATCCACGGCCCGGGCGAGCCAGCGGTCGAGCCTCTCAGCACGACGACGGCGCGGGGCCCTCTCGGAGACGACTCGCTGGATGGCGGCCGCATCGGCGATATCGAGATTGCTCAGGCTCGTGCCCACCGCGCGACCCACCATGTCCAGATGGATCGTGGCCAGCCCCCGGCTCCGGGCGAACGGCCCCTGGAGCACCCGTGTCGATTGGATGCGCTCGTAGGGCACCACACTCACGCGTCGCGTCCAGCGTCCGAAGCGCAGGACGACGCACGTGTCGGTCAGGGCGATCGCCTCGCGCCGCCAGGCCAGCGGAGAGAAGATCCTGCCTCGCGGCGAGATGCGAATGAATCCCCGCGACGGCGAGCCCGCCGGCGCCTCCCGCCGTCCTGCGCCGTCGTCGTCCGCCCCGGACAGGGCCGCGGCGAGGAAACCACCGGGATCGGGGACCCCCAGGTCGGGAACCACCAGCCACAGGGCGCGCAGGGCCGTGTCCCGCCTCCCCACGGGCAGCAGCACATCGCCAGTGCGCTCCTCGGACGTCCGGGACGACGAGGAGTCGGACGAACGACTCCCCTCCCGTCCGGCGACACCGACCCTCACCCGCCACCAGTCCTCGCGGCGCCACAGGAGTCCCTGCTCGATGCTCACCGCATGGACCCGCCCCGGTGGAAGAGTCGATGAGATCTCGGAGGTGAACCCGAATCGCATGCGGATACCCGCCGGTGTCGCGGCGGCCTGGAACCCCCAGCCGCGGTTGAATCGGTTCCACACGGCCCCGACGATCGCGATGGGACCCGCGATACCCGGTAGCAGAACGCCGAGGCCCGCGCCATCGTCGCCGATCACGGCCATGACTACTCCGATGACGACGACGATGACCAGGACGGCGGCCCATAGGGTCATGGCCGACCGGAGGATCGAACCGATGAGAATTCCGGGGCCGACGATGTACAGCGGGTGCTCCTCGCGTTTGCCGGCGGAGCGCAGTGGCGCCGCGTCGACAGCGCCCTCGAACCCGAGAGGAGCGGACCCGCTGACACGGCCGACCTCGCTCGGGGGGCCGGGCGCGGCCGGACCAGCCGGGCCAGCCGGGCCGGACGAGCCAGCCGAGCCGGGCGCAGCGGTTGAGACGGCCCGTGCACTGCTACCGGCCGTCCGGGCGGGGTCCTCGGCGTCGCCGGCTGCCAGATCGAGGATGAGGTCGCGCAGCGCCTCGAGTCGGGCGGTGCTCAGATATCCGATGACGACGCGCGAGTCCGACCCGCCCGCGACCTCCACCGTCAGCATGCCCAGGCCGAAGATCCTCCCCAGCAGGGGATGGACGACGTCGACGGCCTGGATGCGCGGCAGTCGGGCGACCCGCAGCTGCCTGATGACGATGCCGCTGCGCAGATACACGCCATCGCGATCCACGGCGTAGGTCTTGGCCCACCATTGCAGGAAGAGGAAGGAGACCACGACGACGATCACGGCCAAACCCCCCAACAGGGCCCAGCGCACGACGCCGTGGGCGAGATCGAAGCCGTGGGTGGTGGCGTACCGGTAGGCGTCGGCCAGGTTATCGACATTGCGGACGGTGATGATCGCGATGAAGGCAGTGACGATCTTCCATCCCTCCAGGAGCGGTGAGACGGGATGCATGCGCCGCCAGTCGATGCCATCCGGCACGGCGATGCGGCGTCCGGCGCCCGCGCTCATAGCCCGGCCATTCTCTGCTCGCCGCGATCGGCGAGGAGGCGGCGCAGGTGCTCGGCCTCCTCGACCGGCAGCCCGTTGATGGTGGCGTCCGTGGCCGCCGCAGCCGTGTGGAGCCGGACCTCGGCGATCCCCAGCCAGGCGGCGAGCGGCCCCTGAGAGGTGTCGACGTACTGCATCCGCCCGTACGGGACCACGCAGATGCGGCGGAACATGATGCCCTTGCGCCACAGAAGGTGGTCGTCGGTCAGGGCGTAGCCCATGGCGCGCACCTGGCGCGGGACGAACCAGGCGACCCATGCCGCGAGGACCGCCATCACCATGACGCCGGTCCATATCCATGGGCTCCACATGATCGCACCAACCGCGAGGACCGCGGCAGGTGCTCCGACTCCGACCAGAGCGCCCACGAGACGGACGGTGATGAGCCTGGCCGAGACGGGACGGAAGACAACACCGGCCGGGCTGAAGGGATCGCCCACCGAGCCGAAGGGACCGCCCGTCGAATCGACAGGACCGCCCATCGGTCTGAAGGAGCCGCCCGCAGAGCCGAAGAGGCCGCCCGCCGGGCCTCCCGTCCAGCCCGCGGGATCTCCTGCCCGTCCCGCCCCGCCCACGGGGGCGCCGGGCGCCGGGCCGCGGCCCGTGGAGGGCGTGGCGGCGGGTTCATTGACAGTGCTCATCGATGCTCCTCGACCAGGTTGTACCGTGAACTGGTTGCGGACGGCGCCCGCGGCCGGGACGGAGCGAAGCGCCGTGACGGGTGCCGGCAACACGATCTCACGAGGACGGATCGCGCGCCCACCATCTGCGACGATCCTCGACTCGCGGGGGATCCCGCCGCCACGTTGACGAGAGCGCCCCTCAGGCGGGAGCGCTGCTGCGATCGCCGGCACCGCTGCCAAAAGCTCAGGATGAGGCCTCCCCTCAGGCGGGAGCGCTGCCATCGGGCAGCGATGACTCCGAGCCGTGCCCGCCGTGATCGTCGTCGTCATCGGCGTCGATGGCGCACCAGTGCTCCACGAGCACGCCGACGCCGCACCACAGGAGGCATGACACCAGGCAGGCCCCCGCGGACCACGCCAGCGAGCTCATGGCCGGCGAGGGCGGGGCGAGGAGGGCCGTGGCGAGCTCACCGGCGTAGACCCCTCCGATAAGAGCACCGACGATCGCCGAGGCCTGGGCGGCGACGGCGGTCGTGGCCGCGCCGGTCGGCGTCATCCACGTGGACTCGTGGGCGCGCAGGCGCCGCACGGCGAGCCCGGCGACGAGCACGACCACGGCGATCACCAATGCGACGACGGCTCCCCAGGGCGTCAACGACGGCACCCACCCGCAATGCCGCAGTGAGAGATCGGAGACGACCCAGGTGACGACCGCGGGTGCGATGAGGCACGCGAGGACCGTGGCCCAGCGCGTGCGGAACATCAGAGACCCTGTCCGTTCCTACCGATGACGTCGCCCCAGTCCAGAGGCGAGGCCCAGGCCTCGTCCTGCGACCCGCCGGCCTGAGACGCGGATCCCGTCCGGGGCATCGGCGGGTGCGCCGGGTCCTGCGGAATCTGCTGCTCACCGGGCATCGCGCCCGTTCCGGGAGCACGACCGGCGTCGCCCTGCGCCCGACCGGGCGCACTGGCCATATCGCCCCCGGCGGCCCCGTCATCCATCACCGAGCCGCCGGCCTGAACGGGCCCCGCGTCCGCAATCGGGCCGCTGGCCTGGCCGGGCGCCGCATTCACCACCGAGCCGCCGGCCTGAACGGGCCTCGCGTCCGCCACCGAACCGCCGGCCTGGCCGGGCGCCGCATCCATGGCCGGGCCGTCCGGGCGGAGGCCCTCGACCGGCCCGGCGGCCTCTGCACTCGAGCCGCCGCCCACCGGAGCGCCCGGGCTCTCCTCGCCGAGTCCTCCGGGCTCGGATCCGCCCATCATCGCCCCGAGCTGGTCGTCCCCGACCTCGGGGGGCGCCACGTACTGGCCGGTCGGCAGCGCAGGGAGGTGGTCGGAGTCCAGCCAGTCGAGAGCCAGCCAGCGCACGCCGTCGCGATCGGGAGCGTTCTCGGCGAGAGAGGCGACGTACTGGTTGCCGATCTCGGCGAAGGGATCGGCCTGCGCCCAGGGCACCAGGACGAAGGCGCGCTGGGCGGCGCGCGGGTGCGGCAGGACCAGCTCGGCGTCGTCGGAGGTGACTCCCTCGTAGGTGACGATGTCCACATCCAGTGTGCGCGGCCCCCGGGGCTCGGTGCGCACGCGTCCGGCGTCGGCCTCCAGGCCCTGGCAGACGGAGAGGACCTCGCGAGGCGCGAGCGTCGTCGTCGCCAGCACGACGGTGTTGAGGTAGTCGGGCTGCTCCGGGCCGCCGGGCTCGACGATGGCGGCCGTTCGAGCCAACGGCGCGACGTTGGCGACCTCGATGCCGTCGATCTCCCGCAGGGTGCGGACCGCGGCGCGCAGAGCGGGAACCACCCCGCCGACGTTCCCGCCCAGCGCGAGAACCACCTCGACCGGATGGTCCGGACGCCGCCCCAGGACATCGACCGGTGCCGGCACGGGGGCCGCGGGAGCGGGCGCGGCCGCGTCCCCGGTATCTCCAGCGGGCGCGCCCTGCCACGGCTGAGCCGATTCGCCGGACAGCCCGACGCCCGTCCCGGGATCGCCGGCGCCGCCGTCCAGCGATGCGCCCTGCCACGGCTGAGCCGATTCGCCGGGCAGCCCGACGCCCGTCCCGGGATCGCCAGCGCCGCCGTCCAGCGATGCGCCCTGCCACGGCTGAGCCATCTCATCGGAGGCGACGGCGTCAACCGCGGGCTCGCTCCCCCACGGCACGTTCGCCTCCGCCGGGCCACCGGCGCCGTCCGCCGGCGAGCCCGACCACGGCTCGGCGCCCCCGAGGCCCGGGGCGCCCTCGGGCGCCCGGCTCTCATCGGCGTCCTGCCCGTCGCCGGCCGCGGAGGCCATCCCGACGCCCGCCGCGGCGGCCGGGCTCCCGACAGGGCCGCCGGCGGTCCCGGGGGCCTGGGCCGGCCACTGGCCGGACGCCGAGTCGGGGACGACGGCCTGGTCCGACGCATGACCGGAGAGTGGATGACCGCCCTCGCCGCCGGTGCGATGGATCGTCACCGAGACGTCCTCGAAGGCGACGTCCAGGGGCGCCTGCGGCTTGTGGATGGTGACCTCGACGGCGGTCACGCGCGGGAAGGCCAGCACGGCCTCGCCGACACGGGCGGCGAGGGTCTCGATGAGACTCACCGGCTCCCCCTCGATGACGGCGACGACCGCCCGGGCGACCTCGGAGTAGTCGACGGCGTCCTTGACCGCGTCGGTGACGGAGGCGACCGCGGTGCCGCGCTCGCCCAGGTCGAGGGTGACATCGGCGGTGAAGAGCTGGCCCTCGGTGCGTTCGAAGGGGAGGACGCCGTGGTACCCGCGGGCGGACAGGCCCGACAGCCGGATCTGATCGGGCGTGGTGGTGGTCATCGGTGTTCCTTCCAGAGGGAGGCGGTTCGGACGGCGTCCCGGTTGGCCGGGACCTCATGGACTCGCACTGCCCAAGCACCGGCGAGGGCGACGAGGGCCGTGGTGGCGGCGGTGGCGGCGTCTCGGGCGATCGGGTCGGCCGCCGCGGACTCGGGCAGGCTCAGGGACAGGAAGCGCTTGCGCGAGGAGCCGATGAGGACGGGCAGGCCCAGCTCCCGGCGCAGACGCTCGGTGGCGGCCAGGAGCTGCCACGACTGCTGATGGGTCTTGGCGAAGCCGAGGCCGGGATCAACGACCACCTGACGACGATGGACCCCGGCGGCGTCGAGCTCGTTCAGGCGCTCGCGCAACTCGGCCTCGACCCCGGACACGACGTCGCCGTGGGCGCTGTAATCGGTCAGGCGATCCATGGTCTCGGGGTCGCCGCGCCAGTGCTGGCAGACGTAGACGGCACCGGTCTCGGCGACCACCTGGTGCATATCGGCGTCGGCCAGGCCCCCGGAGACGT
>ERZ772967.881-NODE-881-length-21929-cov-12.304700_pt1 | contig 21929 bp, 20 predicted proteins | sample MGYA00511677_ERZ772967 | MGnify/ENA primary metagenome ERZ772967 (study PRJEB29015, sample SAMEA2737931) | human oral metagenome | biome: human oral; feature: human-associated habitat; material: dental | place: China | collected 2146 ...
CGTCTGCCTTACAAGCAGAATGTCGGCAGTTCGATCCTGTCATCGCCCACCAAAGCAAAAAGCAGCCTTTCCGGTTGCTTTTTGCATATTAAAGACAAAAATAGTATTTTTCTGTATTGATGGCATATAAGTCCTGTTTATTGCGTATTCAACCTGCTTATTGCCTGTCAAAAAAGAAGTTCAGGAAAGATTATGTAAAGAAAATTTTTTTAAGTGTCTCTTTATGTTAAAATAAGGAGCAAGATGTTTTCCTTGACCGCAATTTGAAAAAATTATACTTTTCTAATTACTATTATATAAATAAAAACTATGTTATAATAACGAAATTACAGGCTACAAATAAGTCAATTATAGGGGGCGCTTGTGCGTTTCCTTTTTTCGTGCAGGAGGTATTATGTACGATACATTTAAGGAACTGGGCCTTGTTCCTGAAATCATGAAGGCTATTGAAGATATGGGATTTGAGGAGCCCACTCCTATCCAGAAGGTATCTATTCCCGCGGCGATGGAGGGGAAGGATCTGATTGGACAGGCACAGACCGGTACGGGCAAAACAGCGGCATTTGGTATTCCGATTCTGGAAAAGATTGACACGACAGAAAAAGGGCCGCAGGCTATCGTGCTTTCGCCAACGAGAGAATTGGCCATCCAGTCTGCGGAAGAGATGAATCGGCTTGCCCAGTACTTGCCGATTCATGCATTGCCTATTTATGGCGGACAGGATATCGAAAGACAATTTCGCGCGCTTCGCAAGAAGCCGAATATTATTGTGGCGACACCGGGTCGTCTTATGGACCATATGAAGAGAGGAACCATTGATCTGTCCCATGTCCAGATTCTTGTTCTTGATGAAGGCGATGAAATGGTGGATATGGGATTTATTGATGATATCCGCACTATTTTAGCGGGGATGCCTGAAGAAAGGCAGACGATGTTTTTCTCTGCTACCATGCCGGCACCAATCAGGGAACTGGCGGAATCTTTCCTTCGTGATCCTGTGCTTGTGAAGATTAAAGCGGCTACGGTTACAATTGACCTGGTGGAACAGGAATATATCGAATTGCCGGATATGCAGAAGTTCGATTGCCTTTGCCGGCTGCTGGATATGGAGAATCCTGAACTGGCCATTGTCTTTGTTCGGACGAAACGCCGTGCCGACGAGGTGACGGAGGCGTTGAAAAAGCGCGGGTATATGGCAGAAGGTCTTCATGGCGACTTGTCTCAGCAGAAACGCGATGCAGTCGTCCGCCAGTTTAAAGAAGGCACAATTGATATTCTTGTGGCTACTGACGTGGCAGCACGAGGATTGGATATCAGCGGGGTAACCCATGTATATAATTTTGATATGCCCCAGGATTCTGAAACGTATGTGCACCGTGTAGGCCGTACGGGACGGGCGGGACAGACCGGTTTGGCCATGACTTTTGTTGTTTCCAGAGAAATCGGGCAGCTTCATGATATTGAGCGCGCTATCCGACGCAAAATCAGAAGAAAGAGTGTTCCTACGCTGTCTGACGTCATTGAAGGAAATCAGCGGATTGCTATTGAGAATCTGCAGGAAGCGTCCCGGGGGACCGGACTGGAAGAATATCGTGAAAATGCGGAAGAACTTCTGAACCATGTGGATGCGGTATCTTTAGTTGCGGCGGCAATTAAACTGCTCACAAAACAGCCTGATGTGACGCCTGTAAAGATTACGGAAGAACGTCCGCAGTTTAAGAAGCGCAGAAGCTCCGGCGGCAAATGCTCTTTTGGCGGGGAAAGACGCGGCAGACGATTGCAAGGGCATTCCCGTGATAAAAATTATGAAAGTGAAAAACGGGACGGCAGGTATAACGGACATCGTTCCCGTCCGCAGGAAAGTAGAAAAAGGGAAAAGAGCAATATGCATGAGTCCAGTTTTAAACCATACTTTAAGAAAAATTGAAAAGCAATATAAAAGGAGGCGTCATAGTAAGCGCTTCCTTTTACGTTGCTCAGCCATTTGATAAAAGAGAATTTTTCAGATGGATATAGGTGTCGGTATAGTAAGGGGCTATTTGCGATTCACGGAGATCATAGCCGTAAGGACGGCGGCTGACGGCAAGCAGGGGGGGCGCCTGTATGCGCTTGGCAACGGCAAATCCTGCAAACAAATTCCACCATTTTTCCAAATCGGTGATAAAATCGTGATGTGTTTTGAAAATAGATTTGATGGATACAGGAGTTCCCAGTTTCTCCTCCAGACAATTTTCACTGTACCAGGTAAGAATCTCTTCCGGTGTTATCCGATTCCATGGTTCAATAAACGAGCGGAAGAGAAAATCATGGTATTCATAAATAAGGGGATCCCCCAATCCTTTTGTAATGTCCTGATTTTCGGAAAGCTCAGCGCTTGGCCTGACAGTAAATATCTCATCAGGAATCATGTTTTTATCGAAATATCTGTTCAGAGTTCTGCCGAGCGCGTATACCTGATGTTTCCAAAGGTCGGCTGTAGCGGCAAGAGCGCCGGACAGATCACCATAGAGCGTACCGTAGCCGACGGTTAATTCGGTTTTGTTTGCGTTGCAGGTAAATATGCCGCCAAAGGCGGAAGAAAGCGTGGCGAGGATACGGGTGCTTCTGTCACGGGCTTGTATATTTTCTTTCATAAAACCGGTGAGGTGCAGTGTTTTCATGTCTGACGGAGAAGGAATTTGCAAATCGTCAATTTGAGAAACTGTTTCATTGATAAAAGAATCGATAGGGAGTTCCACAAAAGGAGCTTCCAGATTTTCGGCAAGCCGCCGCGCCAGATTTTTTGTGGTTTCCGAATTGAACCGTGTCGGCGTGTTCACTAAAAGGAGATTTTCCGCAGGAAGAACCGAGCGGTACAGTGCGGCGTTGACCGCGGAATCGATGCCGCCTGAGATGCCGATGACCACCCTGCCTGCATGAATGGCGGATAAAAATTCTTTCAACCCATAGCGGAGAGCAGGCAGCAACATATCTCCCCTAAACGGTTTCATTTCTTTTTCTGCAGTCAGTTTTTTTGCGGCGATATCAAAAGAAAAGCAAGAACGCTCCGCCTGATAAGGGACTGCTTCGGCAAGAAGTGTACCTTTCGGATCGTAGGCGGCAGTCATGCCGTCATAGGTATAGCAGTCTTTTCCATTGTTTTCCAGTCCTCTTCTATTGATGTAGAGCATAGGGCAGCCGAGGCGGGAAAGCGAGGCAGAGAAGAGACGGTGTCTTTTATCATTCTTTTCCAAGGTGAATGGCGAGGCGGACAGATTGAAAAGAATATCGATATTTTTTTCTGAAAGGATTTCCATAGGGGACAGCCGTGCGTTTTCATCCCAGCTGTCCTCGCAAAGAACAATGCCTGCGCGGAGAGTTTCCTGCCTGATGGTAAATGTAAAAGGCGCAAGCAGGGAAGATACAGATTGATTTTCTTCGGCAGCCAGCTCAGGAAGGCTTGTAAAGTGGCGTTTGTCATCAAATTGCCTGTAATCAGGGAGCAGCGTTTTAATAGTATAAGATAACCCTCTGTCATTTTTTAAGAACTGTCCATTGCAGGCGGCGAAAGCAGCATTATACTTCCTTACACGGCCATCATTATTCTTTTTTTTCGGGTCAACGGCTATATTGCCGAAGATAACAATAATGTTTTTTGCCGCATCGGCGATTTTCTGACCATACCGCTCACATTCACGAAGGAAAGCATTCTGTTCCCACAGGTCGCCGATCATGTACCCTGACAGGCAGAGTTCGGGAAAGATCAGGATGTCAGTGTTTTGCTTTCGGGCGTTTTGTATTTCTCTTTCCATCTGTTCAAAGTTGGCGCGGATATTTCCCGGAATAACGGATAACTGCACCGTAGAGATACGGATCATTGGTGTGCCTCCTCTATGTTCTATTAATTTCTATTGTACAGAAGCAATTCTTTTGTGTAAATGAGAGGGGGTGTTATATAATAAAAATATACAGGAGCAGATGCTATGGCATTGTACAGAACGTATTCGGATTATCTGAAAGAAAAATATAATGAGAAAGTTTATAAGATTCCGATTGCCCTTCCCGTGACTTGTCCGAATCGAGACGGTACATTAGATAGTGACGGGTGCATTTTTTGCGGTTCTATTCGGGCGGACTATGAAACAAAGGCGGTGGGAATGGAAATCACCCGCCAGATTGATCGGAGTATTTCCCATGTGGGACCGAAATATAAGGCAAAAAAATTCATTGCTTATTTTTTGAATTTCACAAATACCTATATGCCGCTTTCCCGATTCAGATACTGTGTGGGGGAAGCCTGTGGGCATCCTGATATCGTAGGACTTGCGGTTTCCACAAGACCCGATTGTATCCATGAGTCGTACCTGGAGGCACTCAGAGAGGCCCAGGGGAAATACGGGACAAATATCACGGTAGAGCTTGGGCTGCAAAGCGTAAATCCTCACACACTTCTTAAAATAGGACGATGCCATACGGTGGCAGAGTTTATTGATGCGGCTCTTCAAATTGGCAGGTATCATTTTGATTTATGCGCGCACATCATTGCTGATTTGCCGTGGGACGACCGTATCGATGTGGAAGAAGCGGCAAAACTGGTTTCGGTTCTTCCCGTCACGGAAATAAAAATACATTCTCTCTATATTATTAAAGGAACGAAATTGGCGAAGATGTATGAAAAAGGGGATATAAAACTTTTACCCCCTGAAGAATATGCGGAAAGAGTTGTTCTGATTTTATCCATGCTCCGCCCTGATATCGTGGTGCAGCGAATTGTGGGGCGTGCTTCGGCAAATACGCTTTCCGTAAATGGCGGACGTCCGTGGTGGGAAGTAAAAGAATATATAGAGAAGCTGATGAGAAACAGACATATTCAACAGGGATCGGCCTGTAATTATCTTCACGGGGCAGCTGTTCGAAGATTTCTGCATGAATAAGAATCTTTCTTTGGTTTATATAAGATGGGGTGAAGCACTATAAAAACGAAAGTAGAAAAAGAAATACTGGTACAGGGAATGCAGGACGCCGCTCGTGTGTTTGCGCAGGGCGGCCGTCTGCTTGCACTGGCGGGAGAACATTATGGCACGGATATCTTATGCCGCGGGAATCTGATCCGTGTAAAAGGATCGGAAGAGAAAGTATACAAAAGCCTGTTAGTGATTGAAGAGATTTTATCTGATGCCAAAAGAGGCATCTGTGTTTCTGAAAGACAGATGCTCCTTATCATGAAGCTTTTTGATGAAGGGAAGATGGAACTGCTTCATGAGATGAAAGAGGATATTATTAATCTTACACGGAATGGAGAAGCTGTCCGTCCGAGAACGTTAGGGCAGAAAATGTATGTAGATGCAATCCGCCGGAATTCCATTACCTTTGGCGTTGGTCCAGCGGGAACAGGAAAAACATACTTGGCGGTCGCATTGGGAGCTTTCTTTCTGAAAAATCATGATGTCCGGCGGATTATTTTGGTGCGGCCGGCAGTGGAAGCAGGTGAAAAACTGGGGTTTCTCCCGGGAGATATGCAGGAAAAGGTAAATCCTTATCTGCGCCCTTTGTTTGACGGTCTTTTGGATATGTTCGGGCCGGAAGAGTTCATCCGGCTGCAGCAGAAAGGCCAGATTGAAGTGGCTCCGCTTGCGTATATGAGGGGCAGGACGCTTGAAAAATCTTTTGTCATTTTGGATGAAGCGCAAAATACGACAGTGGAACAACTTAAAATGTTTCTGACCCGCCTGGGAGATCGCTCAAAAATGGTTATTAATGGCGATGTTACCCAAATTGATCTTCCGCCTCATGTGAAAAGCGGACTTATTGATGCGCAGCGTGTTTTGGCAAATGTTTCCGATATTGAATCCGTGACATTTACGGAAGATGATGTGGTTCGCCATGATTTGGTGGCGGCCATTATCCACGCTTATGAAGAAGATACAAAAAAGAAAAGACAGGGGGTGGAAGATAATGGAAATCACGATTAATTACAGTGATGAGCAATTTTACAGTGAAGAGTTGGAAACGCTCATTCTGAGAGTTCTTTCGAAAGGGGCGGAATTGCAGAACGTGGCGGAAGACGCGGAATTAAGTCTCCTTATCTGTGACGCTGATACCATTCATGAACTGAATAAAACATACCGCGGAGTTGACGCGCCGACGGATGTCCTTTCCTTTGCTTTAAACGAGGGCGAAGAAGAGGACGGTATGGAGGAAGAAAAAGTGTTGGGCGACATCATTATTAATTTGCACCGCGCGGTTGAGCAGGCAGAAGAGTTTGGGCACAGTAAAGAACGGGAAATGGCGTATTTATCTGTACATGGATTTCTCCATATTCTTGGTTATGATCATTATGATCCGGATGAGAAGAGGAAAATGCGGGAAAAGGAAGAAGAAATACTTGGTGCCTGCGGTATGGAACGTATTGTAACGGAAGGAAAACTTGAAAATGATGGGGAATGAAGCGGCCGCTTTGGTTTCTGCAGCGCTTGCAGCAAGAAAGAATGCGTATGTTCCCTATTCGGGATACCCCGTAGGGGCGGCGGTTCTTGGTGAAGATGGAAATATATTTACCGGCTGTAATGTAGAGAATGTTTCTTATCCCGCGGGTATGTGTGCGGAAAGGAATGCCATCGGCAGTGCGGTAACAGCAGGGTATACAAGTTTTCAGGGAATCGCTGTGGCGGGGAGTGATAAGGGTTTTACGATGCCCTGCGGAATCTGCCGCCAGGTCATAGCGGAATTTCATATCCCCGTGGTCATTGTGGCAAAAGATAAAGACCACTATAAAATTTTTGATGGAAGCAAATTGCTTCCCCATGCTTTTGAAGAAGGCTGTTTAAGGACAGGAGAACGAAATGGTTGAAGAAAAATTCCATTCTGGATTTGTTGCCCTTGTAGGACGGCCGAATGTAGGGAAGTCTACCTTGATGAATGCGGTTTTGGGGGAGAAAGTTTCCATCGTGTCTGCTCATGCGCAGACGACGCGGAATAAGATTACCGGTGTATGGAATGGTAAAAATTCCCAAGTTGTCTTTCTTGACACACCGGGAATGCATAAGCCGCAGAGTAAATTGGGGCAGGTTATTCGTCAGAGTACGGTAGACGCTTTGGATGAAGTGGATGTCATTGTCTTTATTTGTGCCTGTGATGATCCCCTCGGGGCGGGCGATCGGTATATTTTGAGTCTGCTCAAGGATAAAAAAGTACCCGTCGTGCTGGTTCTGAGTAAGATTGATTTGATAAAAAAAGATATGCTGTTAAAGAAAATAGGACAGTACAGCAGAATACACCCGTTTTCGGAAATCATTCCGCTTTCCGCCCGAAGCGGAGAGAATTTGAAAGAATTTACGACGGTTCTGGAAAGATACCTGCCTGAAGGCCCTAAGTATTTCCCTGATGATATGGTGACAGATCAGCCGGAGCGAAATATTGTGCAGGAAATTGTAAGAGAGAAATTACTGCTGCGTACAAGAGAAGAAGTTCCTCATGCGATTGGCGTATTTACTGAAGAATTTAGTGAGCGGGAAAATGGAAAGGTATATATCCGCTGTACGATTTATGTGGAACGGGATTCTCAGAAGCGTATCATTATCGGGAGGAAAGGCACCTTACTTAAAGAGGCCGGGCAGGAAGCACGAGAGGAAATACAAAATCTGATCGGCGCTCCTGTATTTCTTGATTTATGGGTGAAAGTCAGTAGAGATTGGAAGAATAAAGATTATATTCTTCGGGAATTAGGGTATAAAGAGCATAAGTAATGTTTTAAAAAGGAGGAATGACTTATCAATATCCACGTAGAATGGGTGATTGTATGGATTTTCGTTGCGCTTTTTGCGGCAGCCGTCAATTATGTATGTACTGCTGTTAATTTTTCTTTTGCGCGAATGAGAAAGAAATACATCGAAGACAATGATGAACTGGATGCGGAGAAAGTGGAAAAAGTAGCTCCTTATTATCAAAAGACTTCTGTGGTACTTGCGGGGACACAGATCGGTTATCTTTTCTGCAGCAGCATTTTTGCCCTTTCTTTATACCAGAGTGTCCGTCACATGGTTTTGTTTTGGGAAGAAACCAATTTTTTTTCCGCGGTGCTGGTATATGTCGGTGTTTCTGCCTACATTGTTATTGCACTGATGCTCTATTGGATTTTTACCATTCTTGTGCCGGGATCCATATCATTGGTCAGGCCGCTGTCCATGTTATCCTCTTATACATGGTTCATCAATTTGTCCGGCAGGCTATGGAAGCCTTTCATTTTCATCGGCTTGTTCGCGGTAAAAAAGATATTGGATATGAAAGGAATCCCGTGCAGAGACGAAGTTAATTTCACTTATACCGAAGATGAAATCCGTTGCATCGTGGAAGAAAGTCATCGCGGCGGGCGTTTGAATACTCTTGAAAATACGTTGATCAAAAATTCTTTTGACTTTTTTGATTTAGATGTGAGGGATGTCATGATTCCCCGGAATGATATGGTCGTTTTGGATTTTAATGATGATATGGACGTAATGCGCCGGAATATTTCAAAAACGCATCATACCTGTTATCCCGTGTGTATGGAGGACAAGGATCATATTCTTGGATTTATTCATGTAAAAGATTTTTTAGAAAGCCTTTTGAGGGGTGAGTACAATATAAAAAGAATCATGAGGGAAATACTGACTGTACCTGAAGTTATGCCCGCGCCGGCCCTCCTTCAAATGATGAAGAATAAGAGAACATACCTGGCGGTCGTTGTGGATGAGTATGGAGGGACGTCAGGCCTTGTGACGCTGGAGGATCTGATGGAAGAGCTGGCTGGAGAAATTCCGCAGAATGAGAGCAACGCGCCTGCTGAAATTTTGCGTGTGAATGACCATGTTTATGAGTTTGACGGTACCGTCATCCTGGAAGATGTTTCTGAAAGGCTCCAAATGGAGTTTGATGATGAAGAAAGAAATAATACGATTGGCGGGCTGATTTTTTCGAAATTGGAACGGATACCCCAAGTCGGTGATCATATTTCTTTTGGCGGGTGGAAGTTTACCGTACTTAAAATGTACGGATTCCGTATTATGCGTGTGAAGGCGGAAATGGATCGTAAAGAAGAAACGGAACCAGACAGTCATGAATAAATTGCTTAAAAATGATGAGGGGATCCTTCTTCATGCTCATGGGGGGAAGGATGGCGGGAAAATTGCGGATGTATTTACTTTATCTGCCGGATTAGTACGGATCTATGTAGGCAAGACGGTGCTTGAACGATGTGGAAGCGGCGGTATGGTTTCTTTTGCGTTTCTTCGGTTCACTGCGTGGAAAGATGGCGAGAATTTTTTCATGTCCCAGTATGAGAGCCGGATGCTTTTGGATATGATGAATTTATCCTATGAAGAAATGCAGTGCTGGTACTATGTGATTGAGTTGGTCAGTATATTCTTTCCAAAAGAGGAAAGAAATGAAAAGGTATACCGGCTTTTGGGACGTGCGATGACTGTTGCCGCATGTAAAAATAAAAAGGTGGCAGCGCTGATTGTATCCGTGCAGCTCCTTCGGGCAGCCGGCATTGATGCGGGAAGTCATGAAACAGAACGTGAATTACATTTGTCACCGGCAGGGATGAAGCTTATGCAATCTTTTTCTGATTATGATTGGGGATCGGAGTGGGGAGGCTCTATTAAGGCATCAGTTTTTAAGGAGTTGGCGGGGTATATAGATAAATTTATTCTCTGCTATGGAGATGTAAAAATGAAAACAGCCGGCGCTTTTTTGATAGAAGTATAGATCAGATTGAATGCGGAATATCCGCTATAAGGCACACAAAAAAAGACTGTGAAAAGTATTTCGCATTTTCACAGTCTTTTTTGCATCAGATTCAGTTGTGGGGAACCATATCTTTAGGATCAAAAGTTCCATTCTTGCGGCGTTCAGAAAATTCAGCAACAGCAGTAAAGAGGACATCACTGGAACTGTTCAGTGCCGTTTCACAGGCATCTTCAAGAACACTAATGATGAAGCCTACGCCGACGACCTGCATGGCAATATCATTGCTGATACCGAAAGAGGCACAGGCCACAGGAATCAGAAGGAGGGAACCGCCGGCTACACCGGAAGCGCCGCAGGCGCCAACTGTGGAAATCAGGCACAGAAGAAGCGCTGTCGGAAGATCGACAACAATTCCCAATGTGTTGGCAGCAGCTAAAGCCAGTACAGAAATGGTAATGGAAGCGCCCGCCATGTTGATAGTTGCGCCGAGCGGAATAGAAATTGTAAAAGTATCGGGGTTAAGGCCCAGCCGCTTGCACAAGGTCAGATTGACAGGGATATTTGCTGCGGAACTTCTTGTAAAGAATGCATATACACCGCTTTCACGGATTGTTGTCCAGACAAGAGGATAAGGGTTATGGTGAACATTGAGGAATACGATAATCGGATTCATAACAAAAGCAACAAGAATATAGGCGCCGATCAGGACAGCCAAAAGTTTTGCATATCCCAACAGGGCATCTACACCGGCAGTACCGACAGAATCAGCAACAAGTCCCATGATGCCAAGCGGAGCGAAGTGGATGACCCAGGTGACGACCTGAGTGATAGCACGGGCTATATCATCAAGCACAGATTTTGTTGTACCGTTTGCGTAACTTTTGAGTGCAAGGCCGGCAATGATTGCCCAGGCCAAGATACCGATGTAATTTGCAGTAAGAAGCGCATTGACCGGATTATCTACAACGGAAAGAATTACATTGTGCAATACTTCAACGATGCCGGAAGGCGGAGCCAGTTTGGCATCGGCTGCCACCTGGAGATGAAGTACGGTCGGAAAAAGGAATGACAATGCCACGCCGACGAGAGAGGCACAGAAGGTTCCGATGACATACAAAATGATGATCGGTTTCATATTTGCGTTCGTCCCTTCTTTTTTTTGCGCCATCGCGTTCATGACAAGGAAAAATACAAGGACGGGAGCAACACCTTTCAGTGCTTTGACGAAGAGATCGCCGAAAATTTTAACGACAGGGATTACCGTCGGTGTAAAAACGGCAATCAGGATACCGATGACCAAGCCGACAGCGATTTGTTTGATCAGTGCGACACTGGACAAAATTTCTTTGATTTTGTTTAACAAAGTAATTCCCCCTTTAAATTATAATAATTTAAGTATACCTTGCGTTTATATTTCTTTCAAGAAGAATATAAAAATGATTTGTATAAGGCTGTTTAGCATACGTTTTTAGCATAAAAAAGTATTTTCATATAGAATCAATAATTTCCGTAAAATACGAAATATATGGTAAAATACTCAAAGGATAGAATGATAGGGGGAACGATGGAAACTGTAGGACTGCTTGCCGGAATCGGCATACTTCCGGTGGAATTTATAGAGGCCGCACATATGCAGGGATATAAGGTTGTATGCATTGCTGTGATTCCCGGAACTGAAAAGGAATTAAAAGAAAAAGCTGATACTTATTATGAAGTCAGCGTCTTTAAATTGAATAAGGTCATTAAAACGCTTTTGTCGGAAGGCGTGCAGGAAGTCACAATGCTTGGAAAAGTGACAAAGGAATGGCTGTATAAGGATCATGTGATTCCTGATTTACGTGCGCTGAAAGTTTTGAATCGATTGAGGAAAAAGAATTTCAAGGATGACACGATTACTTTGGAACTTGTGGAAGAATTGGAGAAAGACGGGATTTCAGTGCTGGATCAAACGAAATATTTAAAGCCTTTAATGCCGGGACCGCAAATATTTACCAAACGCCAGCCGACAGAAAAGGAAATGCTTGATGTGGCATTCGGTTTTAAGGCGGCTAAGGCCATTGGCGGTATGGATCTCGGGCAGACGGTGGTTATTAAAGATCAGGCGGTGATGGCGGTGGAAGCGATTGAAGGGACGGATGCCTGCATTAGACGCGGTGGTATGCTGGCCCGCGGGGGAGCCGTGGTGGTGAAAACGGCAAAACCGGATCAGGATCCGCGCTTTGATGTACCCGCTGTGGGATTGGAAACTTTACATTCTATGATGGAAACCAGATGCAAAGTGCTTGCCATTGAGGCGTACTGCACCTTATTTGTGGAAAAAATGTCCGTGCTGAAAGAGGCGGATCGTGCGGGAATTACTATTCTATCCGTGGAGCAGGAGCATTTATGAAAATTATGATGTCTGCCGGAGAAGCTTCCGGAGATATGCACGCCGCCGCTGTTGCCGTGGAAATTAAAAGAGAATATCCTGGTGCTGAGATTTTCGGCATGGGTGGAGATAATATGCGTAATGCGGGAGTGCGTATTATTTATGATATCGGTAATCTGGGAATTATCGGAGTGGTAGAAGTCATTCGTCATTTATTACTGTTTTTTAAGTTACGGACATTCCTTAGACATGCTATGATGGAAGAAAAACCGGATGTAGTTGTATGTGTGGATTATCCGGGGTTCAATATGAAGATTGCCCACGTGGCAAAAGAGCTGGGCATTCCGGTAGTGTACTATATTGCACCGACAATTTGGGCCTGGCACAAGGGACGGGCAAAGAATATTGTTCGTGATGTGGAGCATGTGGCATCTATATTTCCCTTTGAAGCGGAGGCTTATCGAGAAGCTGGAGCCCGGGTGACTTTCGTGGGGCATCCTTTGGCAGATACTGTGAAAGCGTCTATGTCTTATGAAGAGGCAATGATGTTTTTTGGGGGAGACAGAGTAAAAAAAAGAATTCTGCTTATGCCGGGAAGCAGAAAAAATGAAGTGGAAAAACTTCTTCCCGCCATGCTTAAAGCAGCGGATATACTTACTGAAAAATGTGAGTGCCAATTCTTTTTGCCCCGTGCTGGTACGATTTCATCGGAGTTTATTCAAGGTTTTTTAAAAAATGCTTCACCGAGATTGGATATCATTGTGACGGACGGCCGGATATATGATCTGATGCGGATTTGTACGGCGTGTATCGCTTCGTCTGGAACCGCTACTCTTGAAACAGCGCTGATGGGGCTTCCTACTGTGCTTGTGTATCGATTATCTGCGATTACCTGGTTTCTGGCCAAGCATCTTGTACGGGTGGAGTATGCGGGGCTGCCGAATATACTGCTTCATAAAGAAGTGACGCCTGAACTTTTACAGGATAAAGTTACTGCCGGAAATATAGCGGAAGTCGTGCTGCCGTGGCTGACTGATGAAGTAAAGCGGCGGGAGAATATAAAAGAATTAAAATCTGTACGTGCCGTGCTGGGTGAAGGCGGAGCAGTTCGTCGTACGGCGGAACTTATATTAAGGACAGCAGAGGGGAAATAATGAGTAGTAAAAAAAATAAGATAAATAGTTATAAACGTCTTCTGTCTTACTTGTGGCCATACAAGAAGTTATTAATATTGTCAGTTGTTTTCATGCTTTTTGTAGCATTGTCAAATTTGGTGGTTCCATGGATTATTAAGGACGTGATTGACCAAGTGCTGGAGCAAAAGGACTTGCGAATGCTGTACTTGGTCATTGTAGCTATTTTAGTGACTTTCTTTATCAGGGCGCTCACGACTTTCGGGCATCGATACCTGATGGGGTATATCGGACAGGCGGTTATTATGGATATCCGTAATGTTCTCTACCATCACTTGCAGGTTTTGTCCATTTCCTACTATGATCGCCGCCGTACGGGGGATATCATGAGTAATCTGACTAATGATATTGCTGCGCTGCAAACGGCCATCGTGGTGGATTTTATTTCTCTTGTACAGGAAAGCGCGATTTTTATCGGATCCTTTGCGTCTATGATTTATCTGCAATGGAAGCTGACCGTGCTTTGTCTCATCATCGTGCCTCTGGTTTCTTATGTGATTAAGTTTTTCGGCAGAAAACTGCATACCAGCGGGAGGGTGGTACAGGAATGCCTTGCTGATGTAACCTCCATGCTGCAGGAGACGATACAAGGCGTTCGTATTGTAAGGAGTTTTAACCGCGGCAGTTATGAGGAAAAACGGTTTGAAAAAATTAATCGTTCCAGCTTCAGCGCAACGGTTCGTTCCATCCGCCAACAGAGTCAGATGACGCCTTTTGTTGAATTTTTAGCGGCCATTGCGGTGTGCGCTATTATCTGGTATGGCGGTGTTTCCGTTATTGACGGGGTGATGACGACCGGGGAACTGATTGCGTTTCTTATTTATGCTATCAATTTGGCGAATCCGACACGGCGCGTGGCGGAAAGCGTTGGGAATATCCAAAAATCACTGGCTGCAGCCGACCGTGTTTTTGCCATCCTTGATGAGCAGCCGGAAGTACAGGATAAGCCGGACGCAAAGCAGCTCATTATTAAGAAAGGCAGAGTAGAGGCAAAGCACGTTTCTTTTTCCTATGAAAAAGAAAATCCGGTTCTCGTAGATTTAAACTTTATCGCGGAGCCGGGACAGACCATTGCTCTTGTCGGTCCATCGGGATCGGGGAAGACCACGGTGGCAAACCTGCTTCCCCGCTTTTATGATGTCAGCGCAGGGGCAATCTGCATTGATGGTATGGATATCCGCGATGTGACTGTCGGCTCTTTAAGGGAAAATATAGGTCTTGTACCTCAAGATACACTTCTCTTTAATACGACAATTAAGGAAAATGTTCTTTATGGAAGACTGGATGCGACGGATGAAGAGGTTTGGGCAGCTATAAAAGCAGCAAATGCGGAAAATTTTATCAGAGAACTTCCTCATGGCATAGATACGAAAGTTGGAGACCGGGGGCTTGTATTGTCCGGCGGGCAGCGGCAGCGTATTGCTATCGCACGGGCAATACTGAAAGATCCGGCCATTTTGATCCTGGATGAGGCTACTTCCGCTTTGGATACAGAAAGCGAGAAAATTGTACAGGATGCTTTGGATAAACTGATGGTGGGACGGACGTCGTTTGTTATCGCCCATCGTTTATCGACGGTTAAAAATGCTGATCAGATATTAGTGCTGAATAAAGGACGGATTGAAGAACAGGGAACACATGAAGAACTTATGGCTATGGGCGGTTTATATCATGAACTGTATACCATGTCGATAAAACAGCCGGAAGGAGAAAAATAACTTGTACTGGTTTTATAATGTCTGTCTGGTTGCTTATTGGTTCTTTCAGGTGCCGGTACTGCTTTACCGTCTTATTTTTGAAGACGGTTTTTATGACAGACTGAAGCAGAGTGCCGGGATTATGCCGACGCCGACTTTGGAACAGATTGCTTATCATAATGCAATCTGGATACATGCAGCGTCGGTGGGTGAAGTTGTCGCAGCCAGTCCTATTGTGAGGGAATTGAAAAAACGCTATCCCAAAGAAATGGTCGTGGTATCCGTTGTTACTGCTACAGGACACCGAATGGCGCAAAGGATCATGCCCGAGGCGGACGGCCATATATTTTTTCCTTTTGATTTGCCTGTTATCACAGAACGAATTGTGAATATAGTGAATCCTAAAGCAATTATTCTGATTGAAACGGAATTGTGGCCAAATTTTCTTCGGCTGGCATGGAGAAAGAATATTCCTGTTATGATGATGAACGGCCGTATCAGTGACCGTTCTATGAAAAGGTATTCCCTGATCCGGCGTTTTACCTCGCGCATGCTTCTCCAAATTAAAAAATTTTGTATGCAGTCGGGCATTGATGCAGAACATATCATTTCTATGGGAGCACTTTCTGATCGGGTGACAATTACAGGAAATACAAAGTATGATGAAACCTATGTGGAAGTTTCAGAAGAAGAGAAACAACAGCTTCGTCATGAATTTCACTTTGATGGAAAAGGGCCTGTGATTGTAGCAGGGAGTACGCATAACGGAGAAGAAGAAATTATTCTTCGTATATTTGGCAAGATTCTGAAAGAGTATCCTGACGCCCGGTTGCTTCTGGCAGTGCGTGAGATTACAAGGTCACCGTCTGTCCGCTTTTTGGTGAAGCATTTTGGATACAGTGTTCTCCGCCGCTCTAAGATGGGGACGGAAGAAGATGATGGGAGAGGCCATCAGGTTATTATTCTTGATACCATTGGTGAATTGGGACGTTTATACAGTCTTGCGGACGTAGTTTTTGTTGGCGGAAGTTTTGTAAAGGTGGGGGGACATAACATATTGGAACCTGCGGCACATGGGAAACCGGTGCTTGTAGGTCCTTATATGTTCAATTTCCGGGAAATATTTGATCTGCTGTCTAAGCGTGGTGTCTGCCGCATGGCACAAAATGAGTCTGAATTAGAAAAAACGCTGCGGGATTTATTGGCTCATCCCGAAAAAATGAAGGCTATGGGGGAAGCGGCGTTGTCCGTGGTGGCGGAGAATCAGGGGGCGACGAAAAGGAATGTAGATACTTTTGCAAAACTTGCTGAAAAGTATAAGATTGATTTGATGGAGAATACTGATGAGTATTGAGTCTTACATACTTGGACTCCAAAAAAATCCGTCGCCGGGAAAGATAGGAAAGATTGTTCTTGGCGGGTTGGAGCTTCTTGCAGGGATTTATGAAAAAGGTGTCGTGAAAAAATATGAGAAGGCTGGGCGAAATGCCCGCCGTATGCCGATACCTGTTATCAGCGTTGGAAATATTACGGCCGGTGGAACGGGGAAAACACCGTGCATTTTAAAGCTGGCTGAAATGCTTCACAAAAAGGGGCATCATCCGGCCATTCTCTCCCGCGGTTATAAAAGCGGATTGGAAAAAGTCGGAGGAGTTGTATCTGACGGACGATCTTTGCGGGTTTCCCAGAAATTGGCAGGAGATGAGCCTTATATGATGGCGTTAAAAATTCCTAATGTCCCTGTTCTTGTGGGACGTAACAGGATCATTTCTGCGGAAAAAGCGATTAAATTGGGGGCGGATATATTACTTTTAGATGACGGTTTCCAGTACTGGGATATGAAGCGGGATTTAGACATCGTTCTCATAGACTGCACGAATCCTTTCGGTTACGGATACTCCCTGCCCCGCGGACTTCTCCGTGAGCCTATGGAGGCATTACGACGTGCCCATACATTTATCCTCACTAAAAGTGAGCAGGCAGATGTGTCTGTAAAAGCGGATATAAAAAAGAACCTTTTTCGATTGGCACCGCAGGCGCTTATCCTTGAATCTTTCCATTCGCCGTCATTGCTTGTTCCTTTCGATAAATGGAAAAAAGGAATCAAAGAAGACTGTTTATCCTGCCAGAAAGGGAGAAGGACGTTTATTCTTTCAGGAATAGGAAATCCTGAAGCATTTAAAGAAACAACATTAGAGGCGGGGCTGAACCCTGTGGGAAATATGTTTTTTCCGGATCATCATGTATATACATCAGCAGATATGGAATCTGCTGAAATGGCAGCTGCATATAGTGGTGCTGATCTGATCACAGTGACAGAAAAAGATGCGGTAAAGATGCTGAATTTAAGTAAAGCGGAAGACAGTAAAATTCCTCTTTATGTTTTGGAGATAGAAATGAAATTTGCTGAAAATGGAGAAGCACAGCTTCAGGAACAATGGGAGGCCTTTTTATGAAAATTGCCTGTATAATCCCTTCCCGCTATGCATCGACACGTCTGCCGGGAAAACCGCTGAGGATGATTGCGGGGAAAACGTTAGTGCGACGTGTTTACGAAAGAGCGATTTTGGCGAAACTGCCTGATGTGGTCATCGTAGCTACGGATCATAAAGATATTGAAAAAGAAGTCCGGTCTTTTGGTGGAGATGTAGTGATGACTTCTGCTAATCATCCGACCGGGACTGACCGTTTAGCGGAAGTGGCGGAAAGTCTGCCGGATTATGATATCATTGTCAATGTACAGGGAGATGAGCCTTTGATTGATCCCAATGTTATCGATCTTCTTGCGAAGACACTTGTTGAACGGGCGGAACTTGATATGGTGACAGTGGCAACGCCGTTAAAAAATGACGACTACGAAGATCCATCGGCGGTAAAAGTTGTTGTCAATCAAAAGGGCGAAGCATTATATTTTTCAAGAGCACTGATTCCTTATCCCCGCCATGATTTTGTGGTTCCCGCATTAAAGCATGTAGGAATTTATGCCTATCGGAGAGATTTTCTTCTGGAATATGCCCACATGAAGCAGACGCCGCTTGAAATGACAGAGTCTTTGGAACAACTGAGGGTGTTGGAAAGCGGGCATAAAATAGGTGTAATTACGGTAGAAACGGAAGATATAGGGATTGACACGGAAGAAGATCTAAAGAAAGTAAACGCATATTTCGAAAGGAGCCAATTATGAAAACAATTCAGGTGGGAAATCTTACTATTGATGGAAGCAGATTATTTTTAATTGCCGGCCCCTGTGTGATTGAAGGCTACGACCGCACATTGATGATTGGCCGTGAAGTGAAAAGAATTTGTGAAAAATTAGGTGTACAATATATTTTTAAAGCATCTTTTGATAAGGCAAATCGTTCTTCTTATCATTCTTTTCGTGGTCCGGGGCTGGAGGAAGGTCTTCGAATTCTAAAGTCTATAAAAAAGGAACTGGATGTGCCGGTGCTTTCCGATGTGCATGATGTGACTCAATTGGAAAAGGCCGCGGAAGTGTTGGATATGCTTCAAATCCCCGCATTTCTCTGCCGCCAGACCGATTTGGTTTACGGGGCGGCGATGACAGGAAAACCGGTAAATGTAAAAAAAGGACAATTCATGGCGCCTGAAGATATGAAAAACGTGCTGAATAAAATGGAAGAAGCTCATAATCCCAATTTGGCCGTCACCGAACGAGGTGTATCTTTCGGTTATCATAATCTTGTAGTAGACATGCGTTCTTTCCCGATGATGAGGAAGTTTGGTTATCCGGTTATCTATGATGCTACCCACAGTGTGCAGCTGCCGGGAGCTATGGGTACGGTAACCGGCGGGCAGCGGGATATGATTCCTTATCTTGCACGTGCGGCGGCAGCAAGCGGAGTGGATGGATTCTTTATGGAAGTTCACGATAATCCGCCGGAAGGTCTGTCTGACTCTACGAATATGCTTTATTTGTCATCTTTGGAGGGGCTGCTGAAAGATTTAATTAAGATCAATGAAATTGTGAAACACGATAAATAAGAAGACATTAACTAATAATAAAGAGAATATAGTATAATAAATTGATACAGAACAAAACCGTTTCTTTTTAGCGTAAGATAAGGCATAGTTGCCTAATGGTGAGCCGCTGCCAGCGGCATGGATTTATCAAGGGAGGAAGCATGTCTTCGATAGAAACAGCGATAAGGGTGCTTCGTGATGAGGCGGATGCCATTTTGAGCCTGATTGATAAACTGGATAATAATTTTGAGTCAGCTGTCGATTTGATTCTTCATGCAAATGGTCGTGTCATACTGACGGGAATGGGAAAGTCCGGGCATATTGCAAAAAAAGTTTCTGCAACTATGGCAAGTACGGGAACACCGTCATTTTTTCTTCATCCTGCGGAAGGTATCCATGGAGATTTGGGAATGGTGACAGCTGAAGATGTGGTTGTAGCTTATTCCAATAGCGGTGAAACCGGTGAAATATTAAACATTCTGCCTTCGCTGAAAAGAATCGGTGCGAAATTGATTGCTGTTGTTGGGAACACCCATTCTACACTGGCGGAAAATGCAGATGTTGTATTGGATGCAGGTGTTTTACAAGAGGCTGATTCCCTCGGATTGGCTCCGACCAGTTCAACGACAGCGGCATTGGCACTTGGCGATGCTTTGGCAGTGGCGCTTATGGAAAAAGAGAATTTTACTGCCGATAAATTTGCGGTATTTCATCCGGGCGGATCTTTGGGAAAACGTCTGCTTATGACTGTTGAAATGGTTATGCACCATGGCAGTGACAATCCCGTAATTAAAGAAACTGCTTCTGTTAAGGATGCGCTTTTTGTGATGACTAAAATGGGGCTTGGTGCGGTATCTGTTGTGGATGGAAAGTTTAAGCTGAAGGGGCTTATGACAGATGGGGATGTCCGTCGTGGGCTGGAAAAAGAAAAAGATTTTCTGATGCTCACCATAAAAGAAGTGATGACACAGAATCCTTTGGTAATAACTGCTGATAAGTTGGCGGCAGAAGCACTCCATAAAATGGAAAAACATGTGCCTCATCCTATCACGGTGCTTCCTGTAGTGGATAAGGATGGAAAATCTATAGGTATGGTGCATGTCACAGATTTGTTGAGACAAGGTGTGGTCTGATGAGAGGTTCGCGAAGTATAAAGGCATTCTTTTTTGACGTAGATGGAACCTTGACTTCCGGTACATTGATTTTAGGGACGGAAGGCGAAGCTTATAAAATCTTCCACGCCCAGGATGGAATGGCCTTGGGGCTGGCACATCATATGGGATATATTACCGGTTTTATTACCGGGCGTACTTCGGATATTGTCCGTGTGCGGGCGGAGGAATTAAAAGTAGATGTGCTCCTTATGGGGGTGAAAAATAAGGTACAGGCCGTGGCAGCGGCCTTGGAAAAGTATCGTTTGTGTTGGGAAGAAGTCGCTTTCATGGGAGATGATTTAAATGATCTGCCTCTTTTTGATAAAGTTGGAATAGCAGGCAGTCCATCAAATGGAGCTCCTGAAAACTTAAAAAAGGCGGAATTTGTTTCCCGCCGTGCCGGGGGAAGTGGAGCAGCGAGAGAGTTTATTGAGGAAATACTCAAGGAACAGGGACGGTGGGATGAAGCGGTTGCGTCATTTTATTCGGAAATGCAAGAGGCACCTGCCCGGCAATAGTTATATAATTTAGGAAACTGATTTTTGAGGAAGAGAAGACATGCTTTCTAATGTAAAATATCATTTGCTTAAGATGGTCAGCAGCATACTTTGCAGAATGCCCTATAAAAATATTTTAGCTATAGGTTCTTTTCTGGGGCCGGCAATTATGAACCGGATACCGAAACAACGTAATCGTGGAATTGAGCAGATTATGACAGGTCTGTTATGTGAAAGAGAAGATGCGGAGCGGCTGTTGAATAAAGTGTATCAACGTGTAGGAATGTCGGCGATGGAAATGCTGTATATGCCGCGGCTGTGCCGAGAGAAACTTCATATAGATGAATATGTTTCTATTGATCATCCGGAGTATCTGGAGGCTGCATATGCAGAGGGGAAAGGGATTGTGGGGCTTACTGCCCACGTAGGAAACTGGGAATGGCTTGGAGCCGGTCTTGCCCTGCATGGATATGATACGTCCGCTATTGGCAAAAAACAGAAAGATGATGCTCTGATGAGGATTATTAATGAATATCGGGCGGAATCAGGCGAACATATTTATCTGACCGGAACAGGCGGCTATGAAATGATTGCAGCGGCCCGTTCCATGAAAAAGAACCATATTCTCGGATTTTTATCTGATAAAGATGGAGATAGAGTGGGGATACCGGTTCGTTTCATGAATCGGATTTTCTCCTTTCCCCAGGGGCCCGTGGTTTTTGCCAAGAAGTTCAAAGCTCCAGTACTTCCTATCTTTGTAGTTAGGAATGAAGACTGCATAGGAAATACCATTTGTGTAGGAAAGCATTTTTATTATGCCCCATAATTGGGATTTGGTGGACAGGTGTTGTTTTAACATGGACTTTTATTCAATTTATATTTGGTAAAACAAGTGGTGCAAAAGAATCACAAGGCGGCCAATTAACGAGAGTAGAGTTGAGAAAGGTTATTTGTAAACACCCTATAGAATTTGATAAAGAACAATTTAAGGATATCAGTAAAAGCTCAACAATTTCCAAGGAAGCTGAAGAAAATCTTGTAAATGAAGCTGCAGCAATAGATTTATGGAATGGAGGACTGAATAAAATTTTTAAGGGAAATCCTTATTATGCAAATCCTATTTATTTAATTAATCATTTTGAGAAAGCAAACCTCTTTGAATTTAACCCTTATGAAAATGAAATATTAAGACCAAGATTTGCAGAAGGAAACGACCCAAATATTGTTGTAACTTCTAACCCCGGTTTTGCTCCTGCACTTACAAAACTTGTAACAGACAATGCTAAAAAAAGATTCATTTTACAAAAAAGATTAAATGGAATTGAATTATT
>ERZ772967.883-NODE-883-length-21895-cov-5.226145_pt1 | contig 21895 bp, 18 predicted proteins | sample MGYA00511677_ERZ772967 | MGnify/ENA primary metagenome ERZ772967 (study PRJEB29015, sample SAMEA2737931) | human oral metagenome | biome: human oral; feature: human-associated habitat; material: dental | place: China | collected 2146 ...
GAATCGGTTCCGTACTATCTGTACTGTCTGCGGCTTCGTCGCCTTGTCCTGATTTTTGTTAATCCACTATAGGTCGTCTGAAAACGGGCTAACGGCTGCCCAGCGGCAGTCCGATGTCCGAAATCAGCCTGTCGGGCAGGACGTCGTCGCGGAAGCGGTAAAGCTGCGCGGGACGGCCTTTGCTGCCCGATACGCCGGTATCCGACGGCTCGATGAGGTTTTGCTGCTGAATCTGGCGGCGGAAGTTTTGCTTGTGCAGCAATCTGCCGCTGATGGCTTCGACGCTGTTTTGCAGTTGCAGCAGCGTGAATTCGGGCGGCATCAGTTCGAAAATCACGGGGCGGTATTTGATTTTGGCGCGCAGGCGGGACAGGGCGGTTGCCAGCACGCGGCGGTGGTCATGGCGCATGGGCTGCCCTGTGAGTGCGAAGTCGAAGTTTGCCTGCGGCTCGGCGGCTTCCGCTATCAGGCCGCTTTCATACAGCATTTCATAGCGTTGCAAAACGTATTCTTCCGACCAGTTTTCCGGTTCGACCCCCCAGCACAAATGAATGCGCTTGAGCCGCTTTTGGCGGACTTCCTCCGTGTCCGCCGAGTTTGCCCAAATGCGCAGGTGGCTGACGATGGCGTCGCGCTGCCCGCCGTCGGTGCGCAAGTCTTCCCACGGGAAATAGTCGTAGCAGTCCTGCCATTTCGCATCCGGGTGCAGGATGCTGTCGGCTGCCTCGCGCACCAGCCCCAAATAGCTGACGTACAAGACGGGCATGCCGTGTTCGTTGCGGCGGTGGGTGTCGACAAAGGTGTAAAGCTGTTCCACATAGCCCATAGGCTGCGAAGTCTGCTTGGCGACCCACAGCTTCACGCCCGCCTGCAGGGAATTGCGCAGGGGGGAGAGCGGGCCGTTGGGCAGGAGCGTGCCTTGGGCGACGGTCAATACCCGCAGGCCGCCGTCGGTAACGGCAATCAATACGGGAACCAGCTCGACGATGCTTTGCGGCGGGGCTTCGGCTTCGGGGTAGGCGTCCATGCTCGGCTTTCTGCGGGTGGGAAAGGCTTTATTGTAAACCAAAGCGGTTTGTCGGAACGAAGCGGGTCGGTTTTGCGGTATCGCAAACCTGTTTTCAGACGACCTTGCATATTATACTCAAGTTGAGCATAATATAAAAACTGTTTGAAAAACAGACGGCAAACCTTCATGCCGCCTCAAAAACCAGTTACAAGGAAACATCATGCAAACCGCCGCCCGCCGCTCGTTCGACTACGATATGCCCCTCATCCAAACGCCGACTTCCGCCTGCCAAATCCGTCAGGCGTGGGCGAAGGTTGCCGACACGCCCGACCGCGAGACGGCAGGCCGTCTGAAAGACGAAATCAAGGCTTTGCTGAAGGAGAAAAACGCGGTCTTGGTGGCGCATTATTATGTTGATCCGCTGATTCAGGATTTGGCTTTGGAAACGGGCGGATGCGTGGGCGATTCGCTGGAAATGGCGCGCTTCGGCGCGGAACACGAAGCCGGTACATTGGTGGTGGCGGGCGTGCGTTTCATGGGCGAGAGCGCGAAAATCCTCTGCCCTGAAAAAACGGTGCTGATGCCTGATTTGGAAGCGGAATGTTCTTTGGATTTGGGTTGTCCCGAAGAAGCGTTTTCAGCGTTTTGCGACCAACACCCCGACCGCACGGTGGTGGTGTACGCCAACACTTCCGCCGCCGTGAAAGCGCGTGCCGATTGGGTGGTAACGTCTTCGGTGGCGTTGGAAATCGTGTCGTATCTGAAATCGCGCGGCGAGAAACTGATTTGGGGACCCGACCGCCACCTCGGCGACTACATCCGCCGCGAAACGGGCGCGGATATGCTGCTGTGGCAGGGTTCGTGCATCGTCCATAACGAATTCAAAGGGCAGGAACTGGCGGCGTTGAAGGCGGAACACCCCGACGCGGTGGTGCTGGTTCATCCCGAATCGCCGCAAAGCGTCATCGAACTGGGCGATGTGGTCGGCTCGACCAGCAAACTGCTCAAAGCCGCCGTATCGCGTCCTGAAAAAAAATTCATCGTGGCGACCGATTTAGGCATCCTGCACGAAATGCAAAAGCAGGCGCCCGACAAAGAATTTATCGCCGCCCCGACGGCGGGCAACGGCGGAAGCTGCAAAAGCTGCGCGTTCTGCCCGTGGATGGCAATGAATTCGCTGGGCGGCATCAAATACGCCCTGACAAGCGGACACAACGAAATCCTGTTGGACAGGAAGCTGGGCGAAGCCGCCAAACTGCCTTTGCAGCGTATGCTCGACTTCGCGGCAGGACTCAAGCGCGGGGATGTGTTCAACGGCATGGGGCCCGCCTGATTTGCCGTCAATATTGCCGTTTCAGACGACCTCTCAAACAAGGACAACACCATGCAAACCGATTGCGACGTATTGATTGCCGGAAACGGGCTGGCGGCACTGACGCTCGCCCTGTCGCTGCCTGAATCGTTCCGCATCGTCATTTTGTGCAAAAACCGGCTGGACGACACCGCCAGCCGTCATGCACAAGGCGGGATTGCGGCGGCGTGGTCGGGAGAGGACGACATCGAAAAACACGTTGCCGATACCTTGGAAGCGGGCGCGGGTTTGTGCGACGAAGCCGCCGTCCGCACCATCCTGTCGCAGGGCAAACCGGCAATCGAATGGCTGCTGGCGCAGGGTGTGGCGTTCGACCGGAATCCTGACGGCTTGCACCTGACGCGCGAAGGCGGGCATACCTGCCGCCGAATCGCCCACGTCGCCGACTACACGGGCGAAGCCGTCATGCAGAGCCTGATTGCCCAAATACGCCGCCGCCCGAACATCCGCGTTTGCGAGCGGCAGATGGCGTTGGACATCCAAACCGAATCAGGCTCGGCGTGCGGGCTGACCATCCTCGACTGTCGAACGCAAGAAACCTACCGCATCCGCGCCCGCCATACCGTACTCGCAGGCGGCGGCTTGGGGCAGATTTACGCCGCCACCACCACGCCGCCCGAATGCACGGGCGACGCCATCGCCATGGCGATACGCGCAGGCTGCGCAGTCGAAAACCTCGAATTTATCCAATTCCACCCCACAGGCTTGGCAAGGCCGTCCGAAAACGGTCGCACCTTCCTAATTTCCGAAGCCGTGCGCGGCGAAGGCGGTATCCTGACCAACCAGTCGGGCGAACGGTTTATGCCGCATTACGACCGCCGCGCCGAACTCGCGCCGCGCGACATCGTTGCCCGTGCCATCGCCGCCGAAACCGCCAAGCAAACGCAAGACTTCGTCTCACTCGACATCAGCCGCCAACCCGCAGAGTTCGTCCGCCGGCATTTCCCCTCCATCCATCGGCACTGCCTGTCCCAATGCGGCTTGGACATCACGCGCCAAGCCATCCCCGTTCGCCCCGTGCAACACTACACCTGCGGCGGTATCCAAACCGACCCCAGCGGCAGAACCTCCCTGCCGCAGCTCTACGCCTTAGGCGAAACCGCCTGCACCGGCTTGCACGGAGCCAACCGCCTCGCCAGCAACTCCCTGCTCGAATGCGTCGTTACCGCCAGGCTTGCCGCCCAAACCATCGCAGACGGGCAAGCGTTCCAAACCGCACCGCCCCAAAGGTCGTCTGAAAGCCCCTCCGCCGAAGCAGGCATCTTTTCAGACGACCTCCAAAACACATTCAGCCGCCCCGTCCTGCAAGCCTTCAACCAACGCCATCTCGGCATCCTCCGCAACGATACCGGCCTGCGCCGCGCCATCGCCCAACTGCGGCTTTGGAAGCAAAACCAAGCCGAGCCGCACACCGCGTCCGAATACGAAAACCGCAACCTGCTCGAATGCAGCCTCGCCGTCGCCCAAGCCGCATACGCCAGGCGGCAAAACATCGGCGCGCATTTCAATACCGATTTGGCAGGGAGTGTCGATTGGAAAAAGCAGGCGGCAGGCTGAAGGGTAGGGCTGCGCGGGGGTTTGGGACATTCCTGTGAAAAATGAAGAAAGGTCGTCTGAAAGGGGATTTCAGACGACCTTTTGGCTGATTTGAAGCGTTATACACCGTTTAGATGGACAGGCAGCTTCCAATGCTTAACTGCCCCACATTTTCAAGACACGTTGCGCGGCAGTTTGCCCGTTTGGAAGAGCCGTCGTTTGCAGTTCGTACAATTTGTCGCGTGCGGCTTGATAGTTGTGTTTGCCGATAAGTTCTATGGCGCGTTCCTGCACATACATATCCTCGTCATCGAGATAGGGTAGCAGCCATTGGGCGATTTCGTTTTTAGCAATGAGATTAAACCAAGCGAAATGAAGGCATTGGCGGATTTCGTCATCGTCGCTTTGTTCTGCCGCCTGCCGAAGCTGTTGCATGGCGGCTTGGCGTGTGGCTGCGTTCAGCGGTATGGGATTGGGAAATTGGTAGGCGCACTTATCATACAACAGTTCGTAGCCGTCTTGTACTTCGGGGTAGGCTGCAATGGCGGCGAGAAAATCATGGATAGTAACGAAGCTGGGTACCAAATCGGGATCATCATGTTGGAAGTGTCCGACCATACCAAGTAGCGGCTCAGTAAGGTAGACAAACCATTCGTTGCTTTCCTCATCCTGTAAAATGGGTGCAACCGGCAACGCCTGCCAACATTCGTCAAAATAATCTTTGCTGTTTTGCCAATCTGTATCGTCATGGTGAAAGTAAAAACCATCTCTGGGGGTAAATTTCTGCAAGGCGGTAATGTATTCGGCGGGGATTTGGTGCTGTTGCAGACAGGAAATTAGCGCGGCTGGGGGATGTTGGGACATGGGATGCTTCCTTTTATGTTTTAACTTTGGTTTCGTTTTGGGGTCGTCTGAAAAGGTTTCAGACGACCTTTTTCATTAAACCCTTACCAACTCCATCATCCTCTCGAACGAATACAATGCCGATTTTCTTCCGCTTGCTTCTTCTTTTAATGTCAAGATACCTTTTTCCAACAATGCTTTGGTGAAACGGTTTGCAGTTGCAGGCGGGATGTTGCTCAGTTCTGATAATCGGCTGTTTCGGAAAACGGGATAAGTAAAAACAAAATCTAGCACGGCAAGTGAATGTTTGGAGGAGAGTGTTTGGGTAAAAATGAACTTCATTTCTTCATAAAGTGCATGAATGCTTTGGGCAATTTCAAGGTTATGCACTGCTTGCCAATTTGAGAAACTTGGCGCATCAATTCTGTGTGGCGTTCTTTGTGTTCCTCAAAATATTCGCTGATATAAAAAAGTATTGTCGCTAATTTGTGATAGACAAACAATTTTGTCAATCAAATTCAGCAAAAAATGATTCATAAAAAGTTTGGTATTCATTTGTGAATAACAAAAAAATTTATGAATCAAAATAATCAGAAAGTGATTAACAAGCCTTTTAATCATTCCATCTATTTCCCCTCTAAATATCATCCGTGCAAGCAACAATCGGTGCAATCGGTTAAAATGGGTCGTCTGAAATTTGTTTGACTGAATTGAGAAAACCATGTCCCAACAATACGTCTATTCTATGCTGCGCGTGAGCAAGGTTGTGCCGCCGCAGAAAACCATCATTAAAGATATTTCCCTTTCCTTCTTCCCCGGCGCGAAAATCGGCTTGCTCGGTTTGAACGGCGCGGGTAAGTCCACCGTACTGCGGATTATGGCGGGTGTGGATAAGGAATTTGAGGGCGAAGCCGTGCCGATGGGCGGCATCAAAATCGGCTATCTGCCGCAAGAGCCGGAGCTTGATCCTGAGAAAACCGTGCGCGAGGAAGTGGAAAGCGGTTTGGGCGAAGTGGCTGCCGCGCAGAAACGTTTGGAAGAAGTGTATGCCGAGTACGCCAATCCCGATGCGGATTTTGACGCGCTGGCGGAAGAGCAGGGCCGCTTGGAAGCGATTATTGCGGCGGGTTCGTCCACGGGCGGCGGTGCGGAACATGAATTGGAAATCGCCGCCGATGCGCTGCGCCTGCCGGAATGGGATGCCAAAATCGGCAATCTGTCCGGCGGTGAAAAACGCCGCGTTGCCTTGTGCAAACTCTTGTTGAGCAAACCCGATATGCTGCTGCTGGACGAGCCGACCAACCACTTGGATGCGGAATCGGTGGAATGGCTGGAGCAATTCTTGGTGCGTTTCCCCGGTACAGTCGTTGCGGTAACGCACGACCGCTACTTCTTGGACAATGCCGCCGAATGGATTTTGGAACTCGACCGCGGACACGGTATTCCGTGGAAAGGCAATTACTCGTCTTGGCTGGAGCAGAAAGAAAAACGCTTGGAAAACGAGGCGAAATCCGAAGCCGCGCGCGTGAAGGCGATGAAGCAGGAATTGGAATGGGTGCGCCAAAATGCCAAAGGCCGCCAAGCCAAGTCCAAAGCGCGTTTGGCGCGTTTTGAGGAAATGAGCAACTACGAATACCAAAAACGCAATGAAACGCAGGAAATCTTCATTCCCGTTGCCGAGCGTTTGGGTAACGAAGTGATTGAATTTGTAAACGTTTCCAAATCGTTTGGCGATAAAGTGCTGATTGACGATTTGAGCTTCAAAGTGCCTGCGGGCGCGATTGTCGGCATCATCGGCCCGAACGGCGCGGGTAAATCGACGCTGTTCAAAATGATTTCGGGCAAAGAGCAGCCTGATTCCGGCGAAGTGAAAATCGGGCAAACCGTGAAAATGAGCCTGATTGACCAAAGCCGCGAAGGTTTGCAAAACGACAAAACCGTGTTCGACAACATTGCCGAAGGCCGCGACATTTTGCAGGTCGGGCAGTTTGAAATCCCCGCCCGCCAATATTTGGGACGCTTCAATTTCAAAGGCAGCGACCAAAGCAAAATCGCCGGCAACCTTTCAGGCGGCGAACGTGGGCGTTTGCACTTGGCGAAAACCTTGTTGAGCGGCGGCAATGTGTTGCTGCTGGACGAACCGTCCAACGACCTCGACGTGGAAACCCTGCGCGCGCTGGAAGACGCATTGCTGGAATTTGCCGGCAGCGTGATGGTCATTTCGCACGACCGCTGGTTCCTCGACCGCATCGCCACGCATATCTTGGCTTGCGAAGGCGATTCGAAATGGGTGTTCTTCGACGGCAACTATCAGGAATACGAAGCCGACAAGAAACGCCGTTTGGGCGAAGAGGGCGCGAAACCGAAACGTATCCGTTACAAACCGGTAACACGTTAATTAGGTTTGAACCAAAAGGCCGTCTGAAACATTAAAAGTTTCAGACGGCCTTTTATTTTTGATGTTTATGATTGTTTTCTTAATTGCGGATGGTTTTCCAATGTATCAATGATGATTTCAATCATGCGGGGGGCGGTTTGCGCCAAATCGAAACCTTGACCTGAAGAAAGCCAGCGCCAAATCAAGCCGTCTAATGAAGACTTGATGAAGATGACCGCCATATCGGTATCTAAATTATCCGCCAACGCTTTTTGTTGTACCGCATCAGTCAGGACGGCAACGATTTTTTCACGCCATAGTGATTGGTGTTTTTTAGCGATGGCAATGACCGCCTCGTTTTGTTCGGTGTGTTCGCATTTTAAAAACAAAATGCTGTGGAATTTATAGTGAAGCTCGTTGTGTTGCAGGCGCTCGAAAAAACGGGTCAGGGTCAGTCGGAAGCTTGACCAAGCCTGTTCGTTATTGTTGTTCGAGTCTTCTTTTATGCAGCTTTCGATGTCGTCGCAAATCCGTTGGAACAAGGCGTCAAACAAATCTTCTTTGTTTTTGAAATGCCAATACAGCGCGCCGCGCGTTACGCCTGCGGCTTGGGCGATTTCGTTGAGCGAAGTGCGGGCAATGCCTTTCTGATAAAACGTATCTAATGCGGCAAGCATGAGATATTCTTTGGTTTTTAAAGCTTCGGTTTTGGTTCTTCTCATGGTTTTTTTGTAGGAAATGTAAATTTATGGTGCGGATTATAAAAAATTACTTCTGAACATGCAAGAATGTATGTATAATTTAATTTAGTACTTGATAGTGTTTCTCAACACTATATAATCAGCCTGTTTTTCATAAAAACAGGCAATTTCTGCTTGTGAAATATGAGATTAAAGTAATCAATTTTTAATTAGTCAAACCCTTATTTATCATAGAGATAGGAAAATTATGGCTCTTTATGCTTCTAAAATGATGCGTGTCGCGGCAATCGCAGCAGCTACTGCGTTGGCACTTTCCGCTTGCGGCAAAGGCGATGAAAAAGCAGCCGGCCAACAGGCGCAAGGCAGTCAGCAACAGCAAAAACAACCTGCGCCTGAAGTCCGCGTGGTCACTGTACACCCGGAAACTGTCGCATTGACAACCGAGTTGCCGGGCCGTCTGGAATCATTGCGTACTGCGGAAGTTCGCGCCCAAGTCGGCGGTATTCTGCAAAAACGCCTGTTTCAAGAGGGCAGCTATGTGCAAGCCGGTCAGCCTTTATATCAAATCGACAGCTCATCTTATGAAGCAAATTTAGAAAGCGCACGCGCCCAGTTGGCGAGTGCGCAAGCTACTTTGGCCAAAGCGAATGCCGACTTAGCCCGCTACAAACCGCTGGTTGCCGCCGATGCCATCAGCCAACAAGAATATGATGCGGCCGTAACGGCCAAGCGTTCGGCAGAGGCAGGCGTCAAATCCGCTCAAGCAGCCATCAAATCTGCCGGTATCAGCCTGAACCGCTCCCGCATTACTGCGCCGATTTCCGGCTTTATCGGTCAATCTAAAGTTTCTGAAGGTACGCTGCTGAATTCCGGCGATACCACTGTTTTGGCCACCATTCAACAAACCAATCCGATGTATGTCAACGTGACCCAGTCTGCGAGTGAGGTCATGAAACTGCGTCAACAGGTTGCCGAAGGCAAATTGTTGGCGGCAAACGGCGCGATTGCAGTGGATATCAAATTTGACGACGGTACGGTTTACCCTGAAAAAGGCCGTCTGCTGTTTGCAGATCCGACTGTCAACGAAACGACCGGTCAAATTACCTTGCGCGCCGCCATTCCTAACGACAGAAATATCTTGATGCCGGGCTTGTATGTACGCGTGTTGATGGAACAAGTGGCAGTGGATAATGCATTTGTAGTGCCGCAACAAGCCGTTACCCGCGGTTCGCAAGATACGGTGATGGTGGTGAATGACAAGAGCGAAATGGAAGCGCGTGTCGTGACCGTAGCCCAACAGCAAGGTACCAACTGGGTTATTACAGACGGCCTGAAAGACGGCGACAAAGTGATTGTTGAAGGCATCAGCATTGCCGCTATGTCGGGTGCTAAAAAGGTAACGCCGAAAGAATGGACGCCGCCTGCAAACGCTGCGGCGGCAACACCGGCAGTTTCAGACGGCCAGGCTGCATCCGAGGCCAAGCCTGAAGCTAAAGATGCATCTGAAGCCAAATAAGGAACGCGTGAATGTCTAAGTTTTTTATTGACCGCCCCATCTTTGCATGGGTTATTGCGATTTTTATCATCGCAGCGGGTATTTTCGGCATTCAAAAACTGCCGATTTCCCAATATCCGTCCGTTGCTGCACCGACCATTACTTTGCGCGCTACTTATCCGGGCGCTTCTGCTCAGGTAATGGAAGACAGCGTACTGGCCGTTATCGAACGTAATATGTACGGTGTGGAAGGTTTGGACTATATGACGACTTCTGCCAATTCCAGCGGCAGCGGCAGCGTCAGTCTGACGTTTACACCGGAAACCAATGAAGATTTGGCGCAGGTAGACGTGCAGAACAAATTGTCGGAAGTGTTGTCCACATTGCCGTCTACCGTACAGCAATATGGTGTAACCGTATCTAAAGCGCGTTCCAACTTCTTGCAAGTGGTCATGCTTTCTTCTGAAAAGCAATCCATTGAGGAAATGAACGATTACGCCCAGCGCAATATCATTCCTGAACTGCAGCGTATCGACGGGGTAGGGCAGGTACAATTGTTTGGTGCGCAACGCGCCATGCGTATTTGGGTTGACCCGAAAAAACTGCAAAACTACAACCTGTCTTTTGCAACGGTAACCAACGCACTGGCTACTCAAAATATCCAAATTTCTGCAGGCTCTATCGGCTCTTTGCCGGCGGCTGCAGGTCAGACCATTTCAGCAACTGTGACGGCTCAAGGTCAGCTGAGCACTGCTGAAGAGTTTGGCAACATCATTTTGGTATCCAATACAGATGGTTCTAATGTCTATCTGAAAGACGTTGCCAAAGTCAGCTTGGGTATGCAGGACTATTCTACTTCCACACGTTTGAACGGCGTGAATACCACCGGTATGGCAGTGATGCTGTCCAACAGCGGTAACGCTTTGGCAACGGCGACTGCCGTGAAAGAAAAAATGGCGGTTTTGCAGAAGTATTTTCCAGACGGCATGAGCTGGAAAGTTCCTTACGATACTTCCAAATTTGTGGAAATTTCGATTGAGAAAGTGATCCATACACTTTTGGAAGCCATCGTATTGGTATTCTTGGTGATGTATCTCTTCCTGCAAAACATCCGCTATACGTTGATTCCGACCATTGTTGTGCCGATTTCCCTGTTGGGCGGTTTTGCCTTCATCTCATACATGGGTATGTCGATTAACGTATTGACCATGTTTGCGATGGTATTGGTGATCGGTATTGTGGTCGATGACGCGATTGTGGTTGTTGAAAACGTTGAGCGTATTATGGCGAGTGAAGGTCTGTCGCCTAAGGCTGCAACCAAAAAAGCGATGGGTCAGATTTCCGGTGCAGTTATCGGTATTACTGCCGTGTTGATGTCCGTATTTGTGCCGCTGGCAATGTTTAGCGGTGCAACCGGTAACATTTACAAACAGTTTGCCCTGACTATGGCGGCATCGATCGGCTTCTCCGCATTCCTTGCCTTGACGCTGACTCCGGCATTGTGTGCCACCATGCTCAAGCCGATTCAGAATGGTCATCACGAAGAGAAAAAAGGTTTCTTCGGTTGGTTTAACAAGAAATTCGATAACTGGACACACGGCTACGAAGGTTGGGTTGCCAAAGTCTTGCGTAAGACTTTGCGCATGATGGTTGTCTATATTGGTTTGACTGTTGTGGGCGTATTCCTGTTTATGCGTCTGCCGACTTCCTTCTTGCCGTCTGAAGACCAAGGTAACTTGATGTTGAGCGTGCAGTTGCCTGCCGGTGCAACCAAAGAGCGTACCGATGCAACTTTGGCTCAAATCACTCAACTGGCAAAATCTATACCTGAGATTGAGAACATCATTACCGTTTCCGGCTTCAGTTTTTCAGGCTCCGGTCAAAACATGGCTTTGGGCTTTGTTATTCTGAAAGACTGGAGCGAACGTACTGCTCCGGGCAGCGATGCGACTTCTATTTCCGGTAAGTTGACCGGCATGATGATGGCTACGCTGAAAGACGGTTTCGGTTTGGCGATTGTGCCTCCTGCTATTATGGAATTGGGTACAGGTTCCGGCTTGACGATTTACCTGCAAGACCGTAACAACAGCGGCCATGCTGCATTGTTGGCCAAGCGTAATGAGTTGATTGACAAAATGCGCAAAAGCGGTTTGTTTAACCCAAGTACTGTTCGTGCGAGCGGTTTGGAAGATGCGCCGCAGTTGAAAATCGACATCAATCGCTCTGCCGCAGCCGCACAAGGTATTTCGTTCTCTGACATCCGTACTGCTTTGGCTTCTTCTTTGGGTTCGTCTTATGTAAACGACTTCCCGAATCAAGGCCGTCTGCAACGCGTGATGGTACAAGCTGATGCGAGTGCCCGTATGCAGCCTGCCGATATTCTGAACCTGACCGTGCCGAATAAATCCGGTGTTGCCGTACCGCTTTCTACCATTGCTACTGTTTCTTGGGAAAATGGTATGGAACAAAGCGTCCGCTTCAATGGTTATCCTGCAATGGAGCTTTCCGGCTCGCCTGTTAATGGCGTATCTTCCGGTCAGGCCATGGCTGCGGTACAGCAAATGGTTGATGACATGGGCGGCGGTTACAGTCTGGAATGGGGTGGTCAATCTCGTGAAGAGGCTAAAGGCGGCTCGCAAACTGTCGTGTTGTACGCATTGGCCGCTGCCGCTGTATTCTTGGTATTGGCTGCTTTGTACGAAAGCTGGTCTATCCCGTTGGCGGTTATCCTTGTGATTCCGTTGGGCTTGATTGGCGCGGCATTGGGCGTAACCGGCCGTAACATGTTTGAAGCCTTGCTGGGCAGTATTCCCGCATACACCAACGATATCTACTTCCAAGTCGGTTTCGTAACCGTAATGGGCTTGAGTGCGAAAAACGCGATTTTGATTATCGAGTTTGCCAAAGACCTGCAAGCGCAAGGTAAGAGCGCGCTTGAAGCTGCACTTGCCGCCGCACACTTGCGTTTCCGCCCGATTATCATGACTTCGTTCGCCTTCATCTTGGGTGTGGTACCGCTCTATGTTGCCAGCGGTGCCAGCTCCGCCAGTCAACGTGCGATTGGTACGACTGTGTTCTGGGGTATGTTGATCGGTACGATTCTGTCTGTGTTCCTTGTGCCTTTGTTCTATGTGGTTGTGCGCAAATTCTTTAAAGAAACTGCACACGAGCATGAGATGGCCGCCAAACACGCCGCTGAAGCCGGCATGATTGAAGACGGTAAACACGATTCAGACAAGCACTAAAGCAAAGGCCGTCTGAAAATTTTCAGACGGCCTCAAAATGCTAAAGGATTCTAAAATGAAGAAGATTACATTCAAACCTGTACTGACCGCCGTTGCCGCCGCCGTGGCTTTGTCGGCCTGTACTATGATGCCGAAATATGAGCAGCCTCAAGTTGCCGTTGCCGATACGTTTAAATACGACACCGTTGACGACGGTATCCGTGCCGCTGAATTGGGTTGGCAAGATTACTTTGCTGATCCTCGCCTTCACCGCCTGATTGACATCGCATTGGAACGCAATACCGATTTGCGTACAGCCGCGCTGAATGCGGAAATCTACCGCAAGCAATACATGATTGCGCGTAATAACTTGTTGCCAACCGTTAATGCCAGCGGTACAGGTTCGCGTCAAGGCAGCTTGAGCGGCGGCAGCGTCAGCAGCCAATACAGCGTGGGTTTGGGCGCAGCCTCTTATGAACTTGACCTCTTCGGCCGTGTCCGCAGCACCAGCGAAGCCGCGTTGCAAGGTTATTTCAATGTGGCCGCCAACCGCGATGCCGCGCATCTGACCTTGATTTCTACCGTTGCCAAAGCCTACTTTAACGAACGCTACGCTGAAGAAACCATGGCATTGGCACAACGCGTATTGCAAACCCGTGAAGCGACGTACAAGCTCTCGCAATTGCGCCATAAAGCCGGCGTGATTTCCGCCGTTGATTTGCGCCAACAGGAAGCGTTGATTGAATCGGCCAAAGCCGATTACGCATCCGCGGTAAAAAACCGCGAGCAAGCGCGCAATTCCTTGGCTATGCTGATTAATCAACCTTTGCCCGAAGACTTGCCTGCTGGTCTGCCTTTGAGCAAGCAGTTCAAAATGACCAAGCTGCCTGCCGGTTTGAGTTCGGACGTGTTGCTCAACCGTCCGGATATCCGTGCAGCCGAACACGCGCTCAAACAAGCTAATGCCAATATCGGCGCGGCACGTGCTGCGTTTTTCCCACGCATCAGCCTGACCGGTTCTGTCGGTACCGCTTCCGGCGAGTTGAGCGGCCTGTTTAAGAGCGGCACAGGTATTTGGGCTTTTGCACCATCCATCACCCTGCCTATCTTTGACTGGGGCACAAACAAAGCCAATCTTGACGTAGCCAAATTGCGCCAACAAGCACAAATCGTTGCTTATGAAGCCGCCGTTCAATCCGCATTTAAAGACGTTTCCAATGCGTTGGTTGCACGCGAACAGCTGGATAAAAGCTATGACGCTTTGAGCAAACAAAGCCGCGCCTACAACGACAGCCTGCGCCTCATCAGCCTGCGCTACAAACATGGCGTATCCAGCGCATTGGATTTGCTGGATGCCGAGCGTAGCAGTTACAGCGCAGAAACTGCTCTTTTGGCTAATCAGCTGACCCGTTTGGAAAATCTTGCCGACTTGTATAAAGCACTTGGCGGCGGTTTGAAACGCGAAACCAAAGCTGCTGAATAAGTATTTGCCTGCTAAGATTAAAAGGCCGTCTGAAACATTTGGATTTCAGGCGGCCTTTTTGTTATGCGGCAATTCTAAGCTTTTAATTTCTCGCTTAAAGTGGCGACATAGGCTGCGCGTTCGTTACGGCTGGCTTCCGGCTGGTGTGTGTTGAGCGAAGACCATTTGCGGTTGCTGCGCGCTTTGTTGAGTTCGCTAGGTAATTTGGCCGCATTCCATGGCGCTTTGCGTTCTTTTAGCTCGATATGCGATTGAGCCGCATGGCCGCGCGTTTGTAAGACGTGCAACAAATCCAGTGCGCGTGCGGCGAGTAGGGTAAGGGTTTCCGGATCGGTATGCAGGGTTTGTCGACCGTTGATTTTATCGGTGATGTCTTGGGCATTGGGCAAAATACCGCCCAATAGTCCGCCGATGGCTGTACCCAAACCAAGCGAGCCGCCAAGCGTGGCAATATCCAAACCTAAGCCGATGAGCGCGCCTGCGGTTGCGCCGGTACCGGTACGGATGCCGTAATGTTTGAGCAACTCGCTGTCAAACGGATCTTGTTTGAAGGCTTTGGGCATCCATGTGCTGTCGCTGCCGACTTCGTCGTGATAGAAGCGGTAAAGTGTGAACAGGCGTTGTTGCATTTGCCGTTCGAGTTGGCGGATTTCCGATTGCATGACTTCCAAAGTCGGGGCAGGGTCGTCGTTTTCGGCAATTTCTTGGGTGAATGCGGCGGCATCTAGCAGAAAATCGGCAATTTCACGGCGCGCTTCCGTATCCAGCCGTTGCCACTCGCGACGGCGCATATTGATGAGGCGGTCGAGGATGTCGCGCTTAGGTAACATGGTGGCAAGGTTGTCCCACAATCGGATTTCGCCTTCAAAGTCGAAGGCAACGGTATCGAAACCGGCGTAAACATGCAGGGTTCGACGGGCGAGCATGTTGGTCCAAGTGGTCAGGTCTTGATTTTGGGTAAAGTTGAACACGGGCATGATGGGCTTGGCGCACCAAGACAAAATGGTCAGCTCGTCTTTGTATTTGTCGAGGACGGGTTCCCGCGCATCGATGACGTACATGGCCATATCGCTTTGCATGACTTGGCGCAGCACTTTGGCCTCTTGGTTGAATTCGTGATGCGCTTCATGATTGCTGAGGAATTGCTGGATGCGCTCAATGCCGTCATCGCGTGCGGATGTATGGGTTTCCAGCCGGTCCAACACGCCGCCTGCATCTTCAAGGCCGGGGGTATCGTAGAGGTAAACCAAGCTGTCGTCGCCGTCGTTGATAAGGGCTTCTTCGACATGGCGCGTGGTGGATGGCGCGTTTTTTACTTCGCCGAAGGTGCTGTCGCGCAAAAGCGTACGTAAGAGCGAGGTTTTGCCTGTGTTGGTATGGCCGACAACGGCAAGGGAAAGTGGGGTGGTCATGGTCTTTGTGTTGGGTTGATATGGACGATGAATGTGTGAGTATGGAGCCGTTTATCTTTAGTGGCAATATATGATTCAGACGGCCCTAAGTTTCTTAAATATGGGCGAAAATAGCAAGAAAAAGAGGGGAATAGCGGATTTGTTGTTTTTTGGCAAAATACTTGAAAATAGATAGAAAAGCAGTTGACAGACGGGTAGAAGGCTAGGATAATTCGCGCCGTTGAGTTGCTTGATGCAGCTTGATTTTTCTCCTCTATTTCTCCTTTGTAGACTTGGCGCATATCCCAAACGATATGCGCATTTTTTTATCTTGATTTTTCAAGTTTCAAAATAAACTCAAATAAAACAAGATATTCCTCCCCCACCACCATTCTCACGCATATAAAAATTCATCTTTAGAAAAGGTGTAATCACTGATAAAAAATCAACGAACACCCACCGTTTGCCTCCCCTGCCAAAGCGGAAATCATGACCGCAAAGCGTGTTCCCTCTACCCCTCCTCCGTTGGTTTGAAATATCCATAAAAAAGGTCGTCTGAAAACAGAAAATCCGTTTTCAGACGACCTTTTAAAATCATTCGATATTATTCGGCGTTGTTTTGTGCCACTTCTTCAGTTTCGACTGCTGCGCCGACTTGTTCGGCTTCTACTGCATCAGTTTGCGCTGCCTGTTTTGCAGTTTGACGCTCGGCTTGTTCTGCCAAAGCCTGTTGGACAAACGGATGCTGTTGGGCGATGGCTTGTTCTTCCGCGCTGACTTCGCCTTTGAAGCGGTTGTTCAAATCAAAACGTTTTCCACCGCGCGCCAAGGCTTTGAGGTAGCGGGGACGGCGGCAATGGTTGGCGAGGACGCGGGCGATCAGGGCAGGATCGTATTGGGGTAGCGCGGCAACGAGGTCTTGGTCGATGCCGACGGCCAGCGGTTTGAATCGTTTGAAGACATCATATTTGCCGTAGATGTGGTCGGCAATCATGTCGGTCTGTTTTTTCTTGCTCATGGTTTGGACGGCGGATTTCAAAGCTGCGCCCAAAGCGGTTTCTTGTGTCATGTCGTTTGTATTCCTCTAAAATAAAGCCGTGCGTTTCGCTATGGCACGGTAATGGCGGTATTTTAGTATAAAGCCTGTGTTTTGGCTAAGTTTTTTTGCGAATGTTCGATTGTAAATGTTTATTTGCGGACGGCGCCGACACACCTGTCGCCATAGCGTTGCGAAAAGGTCGTCTGAAAACGTTCGGCACAATCCGCCATGTTTGTTTTCAGACGACCTCTTTCGATTTTATCTATGCTGCTTGGCGATGTCTGGCGTATCAACAACTACGTCGGCATTTTGCGCGCGATGGCGCAGGGCGTGGTCGATGAGGACCAGTGCGAGCATGGCTTCGGCGATGGGGGCGGCGCGCAGGCCGACGCAGGGGTCGTGTCTGCCGTGGGTGGCGAGTTCAACTGAGTTGCCGTTGATGTCGATGCTGCGGCGCGGGGTGGCGATGGAGCTGGTGGGCTTGATGGCGATGTTGACGTGGATGTCTTGTCCGGTGCTGATGCCGCCGAGGATGCCGCCTGAGTGGTTGGACAGGAAGCCTTGCGGAGTGAGTTCGTCGCCGTGTTCGCTGCCGCGTTGGACGACGCTGCCGAAGCCCGCGCCGATTTCCACGCCTTTGACGGCGTTGATGCCCATCATGGCGTAGGCGATTTCGGCATCGAGGCGGTCGAAAACGGGTTCGCCCAAGCCCACGGGGACGTTGGCCGCTTCGATATGCAGTTTCGCGCCGACGGAATCCAACGATTTGCGCACGCTGTCCATATAGTTTTCCAGCTCGGCGATTTGGCTTTGGTTGGCGGCAAAGAAGGGGTTTTGGGAAATGTGTTCGTAGCCTTCAAACTGAATTTCTTTTTCGCCGACTTGGGTCACGTAGGCGGTGATTTCCGTGCCGAATTTTTCTTTCAGCCATTTTTTGGCGACGGCTCCGGCGGCAACGCGGGCGGCGGTTTCGCGGGCGGAGCTCCTGCCGCCGCCGCGATAGTCGCGCGTGCCGTATTTGTGCCAATAGGTATAGTCGGCGTGGCCGGGACGGAAGCTGGTGGCGATGTTGCCGTAGTCTTTGCTGCGTTGGTCGGTATTGCGGATTAAGAGGGCGATGGGTGTGCCGGTGGTTTTGCCTTCGAAGACGCCGGAGAGGATTTCGACTTGGTCGGCTTCGCGGCGTTGGGTAACGTGGCGGCTGGTGCCGGGTTTGCGCCGGTCGAGGTCGGCTTGGATGTCTGATTCGGTTAAGGCCAGTCCGGGCGGGCAGCCGTCGATGATGCAGCCCAAACCTGCGCCGTGGCTTTCGCCGAAGGTGGTAACGGTGAAGAGTTGTCCGAAAGTGTTGCCTGCCATGTTTCCCTCTATCGGTCATTTGCTGAAAGATGACGGATTTTAGCATACAAAGGTCGTCTGAAACGCTTTCGATGGGCAAATCCTGCCTTTGACACGCCTTCTGTTATCGAATCAAATCCCAAGCGAATTTGCCTATGGTCAGACACAGCAACACCATAAATCCGTAACGTAGAAACTTGGTTCCGCCGCGTATCGCCAATTTCGCGCCGACCACGCCGCCGCACAAATTCGCCAGCGCAAGCGGAATTGCCCACGCCCACACGACATGACCTTGCGGGATGAAAACCGCCAGCGCGGCAAGGTAGGTGGTGGAATTGATGACTTTGGCGGATGCGTTCGCCGTCAGGAAATCATAACCGTAAAAACGGACGAACACGAAAGCCAGCAGGCTGCCTGAGCCCGGCCCGAAGATGCCGTCGTAAAAACCGATGAGCGCGCCGAAGAGTAAGCCCCATAAGGTTTCGCGGCGCGTCAATTTTTTGGTGCGCACCGCCTGCCCCAAGTCTTTTTTCAAAAAAGTATAAAGGCACATGGCCACCATGATGACCAACATCGCCGGTTTCATGTAGTGCACGGGCAGATACGCCACGGTATTCGCGCCCAGATAGGAAGCGGCAAACGCCAGCACGGCGGTGGGCAGCAGCATTTTCCACGGCAGGGGGATTTTGCGCAGGTATTGCCCCGTTGCAGTCAGCGTGCCGCATAAGGCAGCGAATTTGTCGGTGCCGATGACCGAAGCCACGGGCGTGGAAGCGGGCAGCAGGTTGAACAGCACCGGTATTTGCAACAATCCGCCGCCGCCAACCGCCGCGTTCATCAGTCCGGCGCAAAATCCGGTGAGGAGCAAAAGATAGAAAAAGGAATCTACGGGCATGATGATTCAGGCTTTATTGGAAATTTCTTATCAGGGAAAAGGTCGTCTGAAAACAGTTTTGCACATGAAATCCATGTTTTTAAAATGTTCAGACGATTTTTTTCAACCCCGCTTCTTTATTTCTTCTTCAAATAAACGCCGCTTTCGATATGGTGCGTAAACGGGAACTGGTCAAACAACGCGGCGCGTTCGACAGTATGGGTTTGGCAAAGGGTGTCGAGGTTCGCGCGCAAGGTTTCAGGATTGCAGGAAATATAGATAATGTTGTCAAACTGGGAAACCAGCTTCAGTGTTTCATCATCAACGCCAGCGCGGGGGGGATCGACAAAAATAGTCGAAAAACCATAATCTTTCAGCGAGATACCCTGCTCTTGCAGGCGGCGGAATTCGCGGCTTTGCGTATAGGCTTCGGTAAATTCTTCCGCAGAGAGGCGGGCGATTTTGATGTTGTCCCGTTGATTCGCTTCAATGTTCCACTGCGCGGCGTAAACGGAAGTTTTGGACACTTCGGTCGCCAACACCTGACGGAAATGCTGCGAAAGCGGCAGGGTGAAATTGCCGTTGCCGCAATAAAGTTCGAGCAAATCGCCGTCGAGATTTTGCGCAACATCACACGCCCAGTCAAGCATTTTTTCGCACACGCGGGCGTTGGGTTGGGTAAAGCTGCCTTCGACTTGGCGGTAGCGAAAGGTTTTACCGTTTACGTTCAGCTCTTCGGTTATATAGTCTTGAGTCAAGACGATTTTCTGCCCCCTACTCCGACCGATGATATGAATGCCCAATTCACGCGCCAAAGTTTCCGCTGCACGTTGCCACGCTTCGCCCAGTTTTTTGTGGTAAATCATGGTAACGAGCATCTCGCCGCTCAACGCAGACAAAAATTCTACGGCGTACCAGCGGTTTTTGAGTTCGGGATTTTGCGCAGCAGCTTCGATGAGTTTGGGCATTAAGGCATTGATGGACTCAGCGGCGGCGGGAAATTGATCGCAACGTATCAGACTTGCGCCACTCGCCTTCTGCCCGCGCTCGAACATGGCATAAAACATTTCACCACCTTCGTGCCAAATGCGAAATTCGGCGCGCATACGGTAATGCTGTTCGGGGGATTCGAAAACTTGAATTTCAGGAAAATCCAAACCTTGGAAAAGCTGTTGCAAGTATTGGATTTTTTGGTCGAGCTGTTGCGTATAAGCGGTCATTGGAGAAATGTCTCATGAAAAAATGTCGTAATGTCGGTTTGGTCGGCAGGTTGGCGTAAAGATGTTTAACAACACCGAAAATGCTGACAAAGGTCGTCTGAAAACCTACCCACGCTCGTTTTCAGACGACCTTTTATCGGCATTTGATTACTCGCCTTCGTATTTGCGTTCCAAACGCTCCACACACGCGCTTAAATGCTTGCGCATGACTTTGACGACACGGTTGCGTTTGCCGTTGACCAGCAGGTCGAGGATTTCGCGGTGTTCGGAATGGGTATGGGGATTGATGGCGCGTTTTTCATGACGTTGCGCATCGAAGACGGCGACGATGAGCGAAGAGCGGGCGCACAGGGTGTTCATGATGTCGAACAAGACGTTGTTGTCGATCAGGCGCGCCAGTTCGACATGGAAGGCGTTGGATAGGCGGTTCCAACCTACGCGGTCGCCGCTGTCGGACGCCTGTTCTTCACGCTCGATCATGGTGTAAAGCGGCTGGAGGCGGGTTTCCAAATCGTGCATATCGGACAGAAGGTTCAGAATCATGCTTTCCATTTCGATACGCGCGTTGAACACGTCCTGCATTTCCTTCAAATCGGGAACATGGACGAACGCGCCGCGATTGGGCTGTAAATCGACAATTTTGTCGTGTGCCAACAGGGACAGCGCGCCGCGCACGGTGTTACGCGAGCAGACCATCTGGCGGCACAGCTCGGATTCGGTCAGTTTTTTGCCGGGCAGTAAAACATGGTCGGTGATGCCGTCAAGTATCAGGGCGTAAACGCGGAATAGCTCTGAATCATGCCTGCCTGCCGGCATCATGGAGGAAGGGGTGGGCGCATGAAGGGTTTCATTATCGGTATTCATTATTTAAGCTCTCCTCATAGTCTGGCGTGTCATATCGTTTGAAATAACAGAAATTTTGCAACGGCAGCAACCCGCCCCTTATCGCTTTTTGCTTGATTCCATTTCGATATAGCACAAAATCTGATTAAGATATAATTAAAAATTGTTGACAATCTCTAGTGAAGCTTGCACAATATCCTCACAAGGCCAAGTTATGAAGGCTGATAGAGAGAGAATCCAAAATAAGCAAGCAGATATATTCATAGTGTAGCGTGAATATATCTGCTTTTTTGTCGGGCGGGCTTTATTCACGCTTTAACAATATTCCGCCTATAAACGCTTTTCAGACGACCCCTGCAAAGATACGGGAGGTCGTCTGAAAAATTACTCTGCTTCGACGGTTTCAAAACTGTGGGTGATTTTCGCCGCCTTGCCCAGCATAATCGAGGCGGAACAATATTTCTCGGCGGACATCTGCACGGCGCGCTCGATGGCGGATTCGGTCAGATTGTGTCCGATGACTTTAAAATGGATGTGGATTTCGGTGAACACGCGCGGGGCATCGTCGGCGCGCTTCGCGGTAACCGTCGCTTGGCAGTCCACTACCTTTTGACGCTGTTTTTCGGCAATCATCACGACATCGATGCTGGAACAGCCCGCCACACCCAAAAGCAGCATTTCCATCGGGCTGGGACCGCGTTTCGCCTGCCCTTCCGCCACCGCGCCTTCCATGACGACGCTGTGTCCGTTTTCGGTCGTGCCGACAAAGCACATTCCGTCTATCCATTTTGATGTAACTTGCATGATTGCCTTTCTGTCGCGAAAATGCCTGATAAACAGGCGCATTTTCATATTGTAAACAATTTCTACGGATAAATACAGGCGCAGAGTTGGAAAAGGTCGTCTGAAAACAAGCATTGCAAGTTTTCAGACGACCTTTTTCATGGTCAAGCCATCAGTTCTTCATCGACTGCACCGGCGCGGGAATCCTGCCGCCTCGGTTGACGAACACTTCGCACGAACCTTCTTTGACCGGCATTACAGGCGCGTAGCCCAGCAGACCGCCGAACTCGACGTTGTCGCCGACGGTTTTGCCCGTTACCGGAATGATGCGCACAGCGGTGGTTTTGCTGTTGATCATACCGATGGC
>ERZ772967.884-NODE-884-length-21894-cov-22.246806_pt1 | contig 21894 bp, 18 predicted proteins | sample MGYA00511677_ERZ772967 | MGnify/ENA primary metagenome ERZ772967 (study PRJEB29015, sample SAMEA2737931) | human oral metagenome | biome: human oral; feature: human-associated habitat; material: dental | place: China | collected 2146 ...
CGAGGGCGAGTGAGGTCGGCTGTCATAGGTGTACCTCCAGGCAGGTGATGGATAGAGGCGGTGGCCTTCCATGAGGGCACGGCCACCACTGTAGACGGCCCTCAGCGAACCCGTCCCTGTGGATCTCCTGAGGAAGGGGTTAACGAAGTCTGCCACCGCCTCGAGGGCGCATTGTTACCGGGTGTCCTGATTGATGTCACACCGGGGCGCTATCCTGAATCCCATCCATCGAACGCATGTTCGATCTGAGGGGAGGTGTCATGAAAGCCGTGACCATGCGCGCACCGACAGGAGCCCGGGACCGTCTTGCTCAGGCCCGCCTGGCCCTGAGGCTGGCTGAGGAGCGCACCGGACTGCGTGACTCAGCGGCCCTGGAGGTGCAGCGCGCCGTCTCCTCGGCAACAACCAGCCCGTCAAGGGGAGCCGCGACTGCCGCGGCCGGCCCGCCTCAGGCGGCGTCCCTCACGGGGCTCGCGACCACGCAGGACTCGGGTGTGCTCAGCCTGCAAGGATCCGTCACCCTCCTTCTGGCCGCCCTCGCCCTGCGCCAGGGAAGTGCCAGCTGGTGCGCCGTCGTCGGGGGAGACGAGCTGGGCTGGTGCGCGGCCGCCGAGGTCGGCCTCGATCTCAACCGGGTCCTGACCGTTCCGGCATCAGTCCTTGACGACGCCTCGGCCCTGACCGTCGTCTCCACCCTGCTCGATGGCGTCGGCGCTCTCCTCATCGGCGCCCCTGTCGCCGAGCGCCTACGACCCCAGCACCGCAGACGCCTGCTGGCCCGGGCGCGTGAACGCGGCTGCCTCATCCTGACTCCTGCCCCCTGGGAAGGGGGCCGCACTCTCCAGGCCGACCCCTTGACCCCTGACACCGGAACCCCGGATGCATCCCCCGTACGGGCCCTGGTGGAGTGCCCCGTGGAGCCCTCGATGGAGCCCTCCACCGACGGTGTCGTCATCCCCATCGGGCGAAGGACCTCAGCAAGCCCTCCGGCGCAAGCCATGGAGATGCCGGCCGGATACCTGCGCCGCCTCGGCTGGACACTGACCGACGCTCAGCGCCCACAGACCGCAACCACCGGCATCCTAACGCTCTCCCTGTCCGCCGACGGCCTGCAGATCGGCTCCCGCGTCGATACCCAAACCTCCCACAGGCTGCAGGAGGCAGTCGGATGAGCCTGCCGCAACCGAGCCGGCCGCCCGGACCGCCGGCCTCCCGGCTCGTGGCCGTCTGGGTCCCCGACTGGCCCGTCGTCGCCCTCACCCTCGATGCCCGCCGGCAGCGCCGCCACCACCGTGCACGTCAAGGGGATATCCACCTACCGGATCCGGCCACCGAGCCCGTCGCCGTCGTCGGCGCTCGCGGAGTCCTCGCCGCCTCCGCCCCTGCTCGCAGCGCCGGCATCACCACGGGCATGCGCCTGCGCACCGCCCGATCCCTGTGCCCTGGGCTCATCGTCCTGGATCCCCAGGAGGAACGCGAGGCCCGTGCCTTCGAAACCGTCATGGAGGCCCTGACCTCCCTCCTGGCAGCCCCCATCGTGGCCCGTCCCGGACTGGCCCTGTCCGGAGCCAAAGGACCCGCCGCCTGGGCCGGTGGAGAAGAGATTCTCGCCGCAGCTCTCGTCGAGGCCGTCGCCCAGGAGGCCGACGTCGAGTGCCAGGTCGGTATCGCCGACTCCCTGTCCGGAGCGGTTCTGGCCGCCCGCCAAGGGATCATCGTCGAACCGGGACGGACCCCCGACTTCCTCGCCCCTTGGCCCCTGGACTCGCTCCTGGCCTGCCTGTCCCTCAGGCGCCTGCGACGTGACGCCCACCCCCTGCTGGAGACCTTCGCCCGACTCGGACTGCGCACCCTGGCGGACCTGGCCTCCCTGCCCAGAAAAGACGTCGCCGCCCGCTTCGGCCCCATGGGAGAACAGCTCCATCGCCTGGCCGCCGGCACCCATCACGAGGCCCCTGCCATGACCCGGCCGGCCCAGGACATCGTCGTCACCTCCACCCTCGACCCGCCCGTGGAACGTGCGGACACCGCCGCCTTCGCTGCCCGGCACCTCGCTGAGACCCTGGCGGCCCGGCTCCTGTCAGAAGGCCTCGCCGTCGGACGCCTCGCTATTGAGGCCCGCTGCGCCGACGGCGCCGAGCTGGTCCGTACCTGGATGCTGGAGACCACCCCCACCACCATGGAACTTACCGACCGTGTGCGTTGGCAGCTCGAGGGCTGGCTCTCCGGACGCTCCGGGCGCCCACCCTCCTCCGGGCTGACCCACCTGAGCCTGACGGCCCTCGAGCTGAGCCCTGCCACAGCAGCCCAGGCAGGGCTGTGGCAGGCGCCTGGCCAACAGGATGAGGCTCGGGCCCGCCGCGCCGCCGAGCGCGTGGAGTCCCTCATCGGGGCTGGCACCGTTCAAGTCCCCAGGATCGATCCCGGACGGGACCCGCGCTCGCGGGTGCGAATGGTTCCCTGGGGGGAGGAGGAGTACGCGGGTGAGTCCGGCGGTGACGGCTCGGCCCCCTGGAGCGGCGCCCTGCCCGATCCCTCGCCCTCCATCGTCCTGCTCCGGCCGGTTCCCGTACGTCTCACCGATATCCAAGGACGCGAGCTCGGTGTCGACATCCACGGTCAGCTCGACGGCGTCCCCGGCTTCCTGAGCATTGGTGACGGCGTGGTCGATAGCGCTGTTAGTGCTGTCGCTGGTGAGGTCAGGATGGAGTCCGTGCTCCTGTGGGCCGGCCCCTGGCCGGTCGACGAGGGCTGGTGGGCTCCGCAGGGGCCCTCGCGTCGCGCCTACCTCCAGGTGGTCACCGACGTCGGGCCTCCCCGCCTGCTGGTGCGTTCAGGCGGATGGTGGCTCGATGCCGTGTACTCATGACGCTGTACCTGCTGGTTCGCCTGCGACAATCAGGCCGGGCGTCGTCGTCCCCGCAGCCACAGAAGCGCCAGTGTCACCAGGCACAGCCAGGCCAGTCCCAGGGACCAGCCGGCCAGGACGTCGGTCATCCAGTGGTAGCCCAGGTAGACGCGGGAGACACCCACCAGGAGGGTCGTTCCTGCCGCTGCCATGATCGCCAGTGCCCGGTACAGGGGTGCCGCCGTGGTCATCAGGACCATACCCGCCAGCAGGCCCGCGAAGACGGCCGTGTTGAAGGAGTGCCCCGAGGGGAAGGACGTGGTTGAGGCGGGGAAGCCCAGAAGGGTGTCGGTCGAGGGGCGTGCTCGCCCGAAGACCTCTTTGAGAACCACTGTCAGCAGGCTGGAGCCGAGCATCGTCACAGTCAGGACCAGGGCGTGCACATGGTGCCCCCGCATGAACAGGAGGGAGGCGCAGATCGCGGTCAGGACCGTCAGTCCCACGGTGGAGCCAAGAGCGGTGAATACCTGCATGACGATGGTCAGAGCCGGGTGGCGTTCATCCACGGCCCTGGTGGTGACACCTTGGTCATAAGGTGCCAGCCCCGTTTCGGCGCTCGTGGTCAGGGCCAGCCAGGTGAAGACTGACAGCGTGATGACGGCGGTCACGGCCAGCGCGCAGGCACGTCTGGTGCGCCAGGTGTCGGGCAGGTGGTCGAGTGAGAGCATGAGCGCGAGGTTATCGGCGACAGTCAGGGTGGGGCTATGTGTGCGCCATGGGTCGGCTGAGTGGCTGTCAGCGCCCAGGACGTTCGGCGGGTAGCATCCGGCCCGAGTGTCCACACCCAGGCCAGGAGGACCCGCGTGGCCAAGCTCTACTTCCGCTACGGCGCCATGAACTCCGGTAAGTCCACGGGGCTGCTCCAGACCGCCTACAACTACGAGGAGCGCGGTCAGCGAGTCCTGCTCATCAAGGCGGTGGTCGACACCAAGGGCGAGGACTCAGTCGTCTCCCGGCTCGGGGTGTCGCGTCGTGTCGACCTCCTCGTCGATGCCGACGACGACCTGCGCGCCCTGGTACGCCGGCGGGCTCTGGCCGGTGCGCAGCCCGTCTGTGAGGCGGGTGGTGCTCAGCGGGAGGCTGTGTCCCTGCGAGAGGTTCTTGACTGTGTGCTCATCGATGAGGCTCAGTTCCTCACGGCCCTTCAGGTGGACCAGCTCATGGAGATCGCGCTGATCGACGACGTGCCCGTCCTGGCTTACGGGATCCGTACCGACTTCCGCACGGTCAGCTTTCCCGGGTCGCGGAGGTTGCTGGAGATCGCTCATTCCTTGGAGGAGCTGAAGACCATCTGCCGCTGCGGACGCAAGGCCATCTTCAATGCTCGCAAGGTGGGGGAGTCCTTCGTCTTCGATGGTGATCAGGTGGCCATCGACTCCGGGGAGGTCACCTATGAGTCGCTGTGCGGCAAGTGCTACCTCGCTGCCGGTGGGAGGCTTTCCGGCCAGTGAGCCGGGCTCCGGGACTGTGCTTGTACTGGCGCGAGTACAAGGCCGACTGAGCGAGGCTGTGGGTAGCGGGGGACAACAGCCATTCCGAGATATTCCTTGTATTCGATGTATTACAAGCGTTATCGTGAAACTGTGAATGTCTCCTACGCGCTCATCGCAGATATCGTCCGCTCGCGCGAGCTGCCTGACCGCAGGCGGGCTCAGCAGGTCATCCATGAGGCCCTGGAGCGCGCTGCCGAAGGCCTGGCGCTGACGCAGTCTCCATACGCCACGGTCGGCGACGAGCTGCAGGCGGTCTCGGCGACCCTCCCCGATGCTCTCGCTCTCACGCTGCGCACGCACCTGCTCCTGCCCGAAGGGCTCGGCCTGCGCTTCGGCATCGGCGCCGGAGTGATCTCCGAGGTCGAAGGCGCGGTGGGAGGTAGCTCCGACGGTGCGGCGGCGCGTCCTATCCAGGACGGCTCGGCGTGGTGGGTTGCACGTGAGGCGATCGAGAGGGCTCACGCTCTTCAGGATGAAGGCAGGTCCTTCGTTCGCACCTGGCTGCGTATCCACCCGGATGCGGTTAGTGGATCAGGAAGGGAGAGGGGAGAGCGTGAGGGGCTCGTCAATTCTGTGCTGATCCTGCGCGACCAGACAGTGTTCCGTTTTCAACCGCGTCAGCGCCGCATGATGGCCGGACTGCTCATGGGAGTGACCCAGGTCGAGGTTGCCCGTCAGGAGAAGGTGAGTCAGCAGGCCGTGTCTGAGTTTGCTCGCGGTGCTGGATCCTCCCTGCTGGAGGTTCAAAAGATCCTCGACGGAGTGACTGCGTGGAGTGGGGGAGGTGGCGGCGAATGACGGCACTCCTTGTTCTTCTGCTTGCCGTGGCCTCTGTGCTCGACAGCTGCGTTCGGGTGGGGTGGAAGCTTCGGGGATTGCGGCTGGCGGCAGGGCTGTTGGCGGCGGCCTCAGTTCTGACTGTCCTTGGTGTCCTGGTCGGATGGCCGATCCTTCATCTTCGTGGCGGGGGTGTTGTTGCCGTCGTTCTGATGTCAGTGGCTTGGCTGTGCTGGGATCTGGTTCCGCAGCGATGGTGGGCGAGGCTGCCGGGATTTCGTCAGCAGAGCCGGCTGGGGAGCGAGGGTTCCAGGGAAGACCTGAGTCACGTGCTGCCTCTTGCGCGACTTGCTTGCACGGCTCTCCTGTTTCTCGTTGTAGCGGTCTGCGCCCTTGTGTCCGAGCCGCTTGGTTCCAGGGCTGCCAAGGTGGCTGCCGCCGTCGGAGTTGCCGTTTTCCTGACCGCACCCGCTAATCGAATCATCTCCGACATTCTTGCTGTTGCTCGCCAGTCCTCGCAGAAGAATGAGAAACAGGATGATTCGGGGGCGTCAATGCGCGGTGGTCGTTGGATCGGTCCGCTTGAGCGAATTCTCATTCTCCTGCTCGCCTCCGTCGAGGCGCCCGCTGCTGTCGCCGCAATTGTTGCTGCCAAGGGTGTGATCCGATTCCCTGAGATCAGTAAGGATGAAGCGGGGCAGAAGGCCGAGGAGTTTCTCATTGGCTCCTTCGCCTCCTGGATCCTGGCCGTCCTGGGCGCTGTTGTTATTCATGTCGCTTGAGCTGGAAGGGTGCCTCGTTGTGGGCGTGCAGCCGCCGGACGTCGTCGAACTGTGGACGGGGTCTCGGAGCAGTAGCCCGCACGGTTCTCGCTCATGGTCTGCGAGCCGGGGGCGGGGGTGCGCAGAACGGGGATCCCGAATGACTCACCCCATGAGCCCGAGCAACGTCCTTAACGCCTGCGCCGTCGAGCCGGCCGTGTCCGAGTTGCGCCCGGACTGCCGAGTCCAGTTACTCGTCAGCGGCGGCGTCTCGTGGTTTCCGGTTGCTGCTGCCGTCCCGTCGGTCGCAAGTTCTCTCTGGTGTGTCATGGAGCGCCGACGCTTTGGAGCGGACCGGCAAGGGGAGCGTTTCGGTTTCCCGGTTTTTCGTTGTTGTTGAGCCGGTTTCTAGGAATGTTGATGGGGTGCGGTTGGTGGGGGGCTGTTGCTATGCTGTACGTATGTTCGAAGGTGGTGTGTTTCCTCGTGTCCCGGCTGGTGGTACGGCTGGGGTGCTGGGTGAGCTTGGGGGCGATGCGGTCGTGGTGGCTGCTGCTGAGGGGCTTCGGGTCGTGGGTGTGGAGGAGGCTGGTAGCACTGGGTTGCTTGGTCTGGGGGCTTGCGGGTTGGGGGAGCTGGCCGCGGCCTGCCACCGCCTGGCGCCCTGGGCTACTTGGGGTGAGTCCCTTGCCGCGGCCTGCTTGACCGGGTGCGGTGAGCTGTCGGCGCATCCTGGTCAGTGGGGTCCGGGCGGTCAGGTCTCACCCGTGGCCGGGTTTGAGGAGCGCAGGTTCAATACCACCTGCCTGCTCTCGGCCCGCCTGGGGGTCTCCCGGGCTCGGGCCGGGCAGACCGTCGATCACGGCAGCGCCCTCATGAATATTGGCTTCGGCCCGGTTGAGGTCATGGAGCGCTGCGGGGTGCTGGACTCGGCGAAGGCGTTCCTGGTGTCCCGCCGCCTGGAGGATGTGCCGGTTCTTGTGGCGCTGGCGGTTCAGGACAAGGTCCTGCCCCAGGCGCCCCGACGCACCGTGTCCCAGGTGGGGCGGGACATTGAGCGGGTCCTGATGGAGGTCGACCCCGACGGGCACGATGAGCGGACCCAAGCCAATAGGCAGCGTCGGTGCGTGTCGCGCCCGAGGCCGGCGGGCGAGGGCCTGTGCCAGGTCCGGCTGCTGCCGGCCATGGACGCCCTGCTGCTGGACGCCACCCTGGACGCGATCGCCGCCAGCGCGCGGGCCTGCGGTGAGCAGCGCACCCCGGGCCAGATCAGGGCCGACGCCGTCACCGCCATGACCCTCTCGACGCTACGCACCAGCCAAATGGCCGCCTACCAGCCCGCTGCGAAAGCATCCGATGTCCGCGACGGCGCCCCTGCAAGCCTCGACGACGGTGGCGGTGGCATCGATGGCGACCTCAGCACGCCGGGCTCAGCACCCCGCTCCTGGGCATCTCCTAATTCCCCCGCCCCGGGGTGCCTGCTGCCTGACGGGGTGCCCCTGGACGGGCTCCTGGGGGCCTTGAGCGGCCTGGTGAGGTCGGTCAGCGAGTGGTGGACACCCTCAGGAACCGGCCACCTCCCCCTACCGGCGAGCATCCACATCAACGTCACCGTCCCCATCACCAGCCTGGCCCTCCCAGCCGATCCAGCTGGTCTGGCCGGTCTGGCCCCGCCGGCAGACCCCGCCGGCAGCGGCAGTGCCCGACTGGTCACCCGCGGCCCCACCCCAACGAAAGACCCGGAGACTACGAGACCACCCCCTACCCAAAAGCCACCCACACCCTCGAACCAGCACCCCTCATCAACCACACCCCACCCTTCTGAAGCACCAGGTGCCACGGACAGTGATGACCAGCCGACACCGCTACGCCGAGCTGCACGCCCACTCCGCCTACTCCTTTCTTGACGGAGCCAATGAGCCCGATGAGTTGGCCTCGGCCGCCGTCGAGCTCGGGGTGGAGGCTCTCGCCTTGACCGATCACGACGGCGTCCCCGGCATCGTCAAGCACGCCCAGGCGGGGCGTGCCCACGGCCTGCCCACCATTCACGGCACCGAGCTCACCCTGGCCGACGGCTCCCACCTGCCCGTCCTGGCTCGCAGCCCCATCGGTTACCGTCGCCTGGTATCGGCCATCTCCCAGCACAACCTGGACGCAGGAGCACGTCGAGAACCGGCTCACGACCTGCCCACTCTCGCTGCGGCTCTTCGCTCCGCCCCCACCAACCAGACCGGGGGATCGGCGGGAACCTGCCTCATCCTCACCGGTACCGCCAACGGTCCCCTGCGTCGAGTGCTGGGCGATCCCCGTCGCCCCAGCACCTGGGACCTTAAGGCGGCAGACGCCTACCTGGGTCACCTCGCCGATCTCTTCGCTGCTCCTGACCGAGGCCGCCCCTTAGGCGCCGGATCCACGACCGGTTGCCCACAGGTCGAGGGAGACGCCGCTGTCGGCCTGGCCGTTGAGCTCACCCTGGATGGAGGTCCCACTGATGCCGCTCTCACCGACGTCCTGACCCGGCTGGCTCACGACCACCGGCTGCCCCTCGTGGCCACCGGTGCAGTGCGCTGCGCCCGCCCCGCCGACGCCCGGCTTGCCGATGTTCTCACCTCGACCCGACTCGTCACCGACCTGGAAGGTGCTCGCGGTCACCTACCCGCCATCGGCCGCTGGCTGCGGGGAGCACAGGACATGGCCAGGCTCCACCGCCGTCGCCCCGACGCCGTCGACCTTGCCGCAGACCTCGCCTCCGACCTGGCCTTCGATCTGTCTCTCATCGCTCCGGACCTCCCCGATGCTGATGTTCCGGAGGGGCACACACCCGCCACGTGGTTGCGTGAGCTCACCCGCCAAGGCGCCACTCGCCGCTACGGCACCCCGCAGGAGCATCCCCGAGCCTGGGAGGTGCTCAACCACGAGCTCGAGGTCATCGAGTCCCTGGGATTCCCCGGCTACTTCCTCATCGTGCACTCCATCGTCGAGTTCTGCAGGCAGTCGGGAATCCTGTGCCAGGGGAGAGGGTCGGCGGCCAACTCCGCAGTCTGTTACGCCCTGGGAATCACCGCGGTCGACGCCGTCCGGCACCAGATGCTCTTTGAGCGTTTCCTGTCCCCGGGGCGAGCCGGCTACCCGGATATCGACCTCGATATCGAGGCCTGTCGTCGAGAAGAGGTCATCCAGCGCGTCTACTCCCGCTACGGCCGCGACTGCGCCGCCCAGGTGGCTAACGTCATCTCCTACCGACCCCGATCCGCCGTTCGGGATGCCGCCCGGGCCCTCGGCCACCCCGCCGGCGTGCAGGACACCTGGGCCAGGCAGATGGACCGGTGGGCCACGGTGCGCCCCGGAGGTTTAACAGGACAGGGTGACGAGGTTCCCGAACCGGTTCTCGATATCGCCGAGAATCTGCTGCGTCTACCCCGCCACCTGGGGGTTCACCCCGGAGGCATGGTCCTGTGCGACCGTCCTGTCACTGAGGTGTGCCCGGTGCGCTGGGCGGCCATGGACAACCGCTCGGTCCTTCAATGGGACAAGGACGACTGCTCCGAGGCCGGCCTGGTCAAGTTCGACCTTCTAGGCCTTGGCGCGCTCACCGCCCTGCGCCTAGCGTTCACCACCCTGGCCGAGCGCGGCCAGGCCGTTCCCGACGTCGTCGAGGAAGGCGAGCTGCGCAGCGCCCAGACCGGCCGTCCCTGGGGACTGCACACCCTGCCCGAGGAGGATCCTGCCGTCTACCGGCTGCTCACTGCTGCGGACACGGTCGGGGTCTTCCAGGTCGAGTCGCGCGCGCAGATGGCCACCCTGCCCCGTCTGCGTCCCAAGACGTTCTACGACATCGTCGTCGAGGTCGCCCTCATCCGCCCAGGGCCCATTCAGGGCGACGCCGTCAACCCCTACATCCGCCGCAGGCTGAAGCGTGAGGAGGTTACTTATCTGCACGACTCCCTCAAACCCGCCCTGGCCAAGACCCTGGGTGTGCCGCTCTTTCAGGAGCAGCTCATGCAGATCGCCGTCGATGCCGCCGGGTTCAGCCCCGCTGAGGCCGACACCCTGCGTCAGGCCATGGGGGCCAAGCGATCCCTTGAACGTATGGATGCCCTCCATGACCGGCTCGTGGCGGGCATGAGAGCCCGCGACATCGATGAGGCGACCGCCGAGGAGATCTACAGCAAGCTGAGGTCGTTTGCCGAGTTCGGCTTCCCCGAGTCCCATGCCTTCTCCTTCGCCTACCTGGTCTACGCCTCGGCCTGGCTCAAGGTGCGCAAGCCCGAGGACTTCTACGCCGGAGTCCTCGCCGCCCAGCCCATGGGCTTCTGGTCCCCGCAGTCCCTTGTGGCCGACGCCCGCCGCCACGGTGTACGCGTCCTGCCCGCAGACGTCAACCACTCCCTGGCACAGGCCACCGTTGAGCGCAGGCGGGCGCAGTGGGGTGTAGGGCCGTCACCGGAGCGAGCAGAGCAGTGGAGACCACTCACCCCGCATCCCGCTGCCCCGTCGCCACTTGACGTCCACGACGACCTCGCGGTGCGGCTCGGTCTGAGCCCGATCAAGGGGCTGGGAGAACAGGTTGCTCAGACCATCGTCACTGAGCGTCGCGCCCACGGTCCCTACCTGGACCAGGCCGACCTGGCTCGACGTGTGAACCTGAGCCGCTCCCGTCTTGAGGCGCTGGCAGCCTCAGGGGCTCTCGACAGTCTGGGGGCGGATCGCCGTCGGGCACTGTGGGCTGCCGGGATCCTGTCCGACGAGCACGGCCGACGCCACGGCGCATTCCACCAGGATTCAGGCGGATGGTTCCAGCCCACGCTTCCGGGCACCGCTGTCGGCGCCGTCGCCCCGACCCTGCCGACCATGACCGACCGTGAGCGCCAGGCCGCCGACTTGAACCTGACCGGAGTGTCCACGCAGGGATCGCCTCTGAGATCACTGCGTCCCGGGCTGGCCGCCGATGGCGTGCTGAGGGCGGCCGATCTCTCAGACCAGGAGCACGGGAGCCGGGTTCGAGTGGCCGGCGTCGTCACCCACCGGCAGCGGCCTCACACGGCCACCGGCATGATCTTCCTCAACCTGGAGGATGAGACCGGTCTGCTCAACGTCGCCTGTCGAGCCGGCATGTGGCGCCGCTACCGCAGCATCGGCAGACGCGCCAGCGCCCTCATCGTGCGCGGCACCGTGGAGAAGGGAGACGGGGTCGTCGCCCTCATGGCCGAGCATCTCCAGGCCCTCCCCGGTGTTCCCTCGACCGGCAGCCGGGACTGGTGCTGAGCACCGGATTCGTCATTCCCCCTACTCCTCGCGGGTGGAGTACGCGGGTAGCTCCCCGGTGACCGGGGCGTCCTTGGTATGCAGCTCGGAGTAGACGGACCAGGCCACGCTGATCAGTGGCACCGCGACGATCGCGCCGAGCAACCCGGCGGCATAGGTCCCCAGAGCGACACCGATAATCACCACCACCGGATGCAGGGAGACCTGACGGCCCATGATCAGCGGCTGGAGAATGTGCCCCTCGATCTGGCCGATACCGGCCACTCCCACTCCCACGACGATCATGGTCACGAAGCCTCCGGAGGCCAGCGCCACCACCATGGCGACAAGCATCGCCAGAGGGGCGCCGATGATCGGGATGAAGGCGCCGATGAACACGAGCACCGCCAGAGGCGCCGCCAACGGGATACCCACCAGCTGCAGGAAGATTCCGGCCATGACGGCGTCGGTCAGCGCCACCAGCACGGTACCGCGCGCGTAGCCGGCGAAGGTGTACCAACCGGCTCCCGCAGCCCGGTGAGTCGACTCGCGCATCGTGGCGGGCAGCTCGTTGAGGAACCAGCGCCACATCTTGCCCCCCGAGGCGAGGAAGAAGATCGTGACGAACAGCGCCAGGGCCAGGACCGTGAGCACGTCGACGACGGCGCTCGCGTTGGAGACGACCTCAGAGGCAAGGGAGGGGGCGTTGGACTGCAGGTAGTGCTGCCCCTGGCGCAACCACACCTGGAGCTGGTGATAGACCTGCTGCTGCGTCAGGTGCAGCGGCCCATGCTCCAGAAAGTCCATGATCGTGTCGAGACCGTCACTGAACTGGGATGCCAGGGAGTTCCACTGACTGGTCACGGAGGCGACCACGTAGGTCACCAGTCCAGCGATCGCACCGATGGTGGTCAGCAGGGCCAGGAAGGTCGCCGGGTAGCGGGGCATGACTCTGGCGAAGAGATTGACCATCGGCTGGAGGATCGAGGTGAACACCAGAGCCATGAACAGGCCGATGAACACCGGGATCACCTGGGAGGTGGCGTAGAAGATCAGGCCGATCACAATGATGATGCCGAGTCCGAGCCACGCCCCCAGGCCGCCTCGCACCAGCCAGGAGGGCAGGGAGTCCACGATTGTCGAACGGGTCGTGACCGTCTCCGGGAAGGAGACTGACGGTGCAACGCGGACGTGGGTGGTCGATACCGGGGGAGTGGTGGGCTTGGTGGCAACGTCCTCTCCAGAGTCGGACTCCCAGTGCAGCTGGAAGTCGCGATCCGCCTGCCTGCGCCTCTCGGCCCAGTCGATTCCCCGGTCCAGGGCCGAGCGAGCGCTTCTGATCCTCCCGAGAAGACCGCTGCTGCTCAGCACCTCTCGGGACGGCTTCTTGACTGAGCCGGGTGTGTGACTCGACTCAGGGGAACCGGAGTTCTTAGAAGGCTCGGGAACCTGTGCGGGGGTGTCCTCTGATGGGGAGCTGGTTGTTGCCATGGGGTGAGCGTTCAGTCCTTCGCTAGTTAACGGGCTGACGAAATACACACAGCCTACTAGCGTGGCCCCATGACCGCCCCGAATATCAGCAATCCGACTCACCCCACCGCTGCGATGAACCAGGTGCGCCTGCCGCGCACCGCTGCGCTGGGACCGGGACTGGGAGGACAACCACGGCTCCTCATCGACGCCCCTGCCGGAGCTGCGGAGATCTACCTTCACGGCGCCACCCTCACCTCGTGGGTGCCGCGCGGCGGGTCGGAGGTCATCTTCACCTCGCGGCAGGCGGTCTTCGATGGCTCCACCGCCATTCGTGGGGGAATTCCCCTGTGCCTGCCGGAGTTCGGCGTCGGTATCAACGGCGACGCTGTGCCAAAGCACGGCTGGGCGCGTATCGCACCCTGGCAGCTGCGGATGGTCGCCAGTACGGATGACGGCGGTGTCCGCGCTCTTCTGAGTGTCAGTCGTAATCACCTGACGGCGCTCTATGAGGTCGAGATCGGTGAGACTCTGCGCCTAGGTCTCAGTCTGCGCAATGACGGTAACGCGCCTCGCACGGTGGAGGCTGCCGCCCACACCTATCTCTCGGTCCATGATGTCACCGCCAGCCTCATCAGCGGTCTGGCCGGCGCCTCCTACAGTGACAATCTGGCTCACAGCCCCCAGGAGGCGCATCGTGTCCAGGACGGTGATGTGAGAATATCCGGCCCCGTGGACCGCATCTACGACTCTGCTGAGCTGGTCACCGTGACCGATCCGGGTCATGAGCGCACGATCCACGTCGACAAGCGCAACGCACCTTCCACGATCGTGTGGAACCCCTGGTCCACCTACAGCGCCCCACTGCCGGACATGGCCGACGACGAGTTCCCCACCATGGTCTGCGTCGAGGGCGGAGCGGTACGAGAGCACGCACCCACTATCGAGCCTGGGGCGAGCTGGTCCATGCAGGTGACACTGAGCGTCGAGAGCACCGGAGTGTGATGGGAAGCACTTGAAGGTGGTTTGGTGGCCTCGGTGGCCGTCATGCTAAGTTTCTCTGCGTCGCCGGGGCGAGGTCCCGGAGAAGCCGCTGAAAGGCGGAGCAGACAACACAAGTCCGAGTGGCGGAATAGGTAGACGCGCTAGCTTGAGGTGCTAGTGCCTTATTAAACGGGCGTGGGGGTTCAAGTCCCCCCTCGGACACCACCAACACATGATCCCCGAAACCGTAAGGTTCCGGGGATCATTGCGTTTCCGTCAGGAGGCTTCAGTCAGCTCCACTCGGGACGGTAGAGATCGGGGCGGGGAGGCATACAGCACATAATGAGCGGCACGATTCCCAGTCCAATGAAGTAGAAAAGCAGGAACAACCCCGACTGTCCGGTGTCATGGAGGCGACGGACCGTCACCGCGAGTGCCGGAACAATGATCGCGAGACCGTAGAGCATGAGCAGACCCAAGATCATGAGCGATGCTACAGGCAGCTCATCGGCGCCCGACATTGCTGCCGAAGCACCGATTGCGACTGCCAGTATGTAGAGACCAACGGGGATGAGTACCTGGAACAGTAGAAATGGCCACCAGAACTCGGACTGAGATGCATAGCCTCGGAACTGGGCGTAGCGCTGGAAGTAACGCTTGACGGCCTCGCCGAAGCTCGCACCGGGCAGGGGGGCGATGTCGGGCGTCAGGGGCAAAGGCCCGAACTGTCCGAACTGGTTGGGGGCGCCGTAGGGAGCGGGACCGCCGGGGTAAGGGGCGGGGCCGCCGTAGGGTGCCTGACCACCATAAGGTGCCTGACCGCCGTAGGCCGACTGGCCTGGCTGAGCGCCGTAGGGGGCGGGACCGTTTCCGTAGGACATGAATCCTCCATATAGGATGGGGTAGGGAATTTACGGGTGCCTTCGTGGCTGAGAGAATCCGGACTGATGCGCCTTCTGCTATCAGATCGGCATACGAGCCACAGCCTAAGGGCAGAAGGGATGACTCGTCACCTCGGTTCCTTTCTACTGTGGCGGGGAGTACTCCCTGTGCTGGCCCACGGGCAAGCAGCCTCGGTAGAGTGAGTTGTCATGCTTTCTGCCACCCCATTGCGGCGTCGTCTCACTGCGTGGCGCAGTCCTGAACTGGTACGTGCGCGCGCCGGGGTCTGTCTGGTGTTCCTGGCCAATGGCCTGGGATTCGCCAACCTGGTCCCGCGTTTCCCGGAGATCGTGGCTCACCTGGGTCTGAGCAAGGCGGCCTTCGGTCAGGCCGTTGCCGCAGCCAGTGTCGGCGCGCTGGTCGCGGGGCTGGCCGCGTCCTGGCTCATCTCCCGCCTGACCTCGGCCAAGGTCGCCAGCCTGGGCATGCTCGTGGTGGCCCTGGCGCTCCTCGGCGCCGGCCTGGCTCGCTCGTGGATCGTCCTGGCGGGCTGTTTGCTGATCGTGGGCGGGACGGATGCCATCGTCGATGTTGCGCAGAATGCCCACGGTCTGCGGGTCCAACGCCGTTGGGGTACATCAATCGTGACGAGCTTCCACGCGGCCTGGTCACTGGGGGCGGTCCTGGGGGCTGCCATGGGGCAGGCCATGGCCGGGGCCGGCGTGGCGCTGGGGACCCATATGACCGTGACGGCAGTAGTGCTGGTGGTCGTCTCAGTAGGGCCCTTGCTTCTGGGCTGGTTCCTGCCCGGCCACGACTCATCCGAACGCGCTACCAGCCAGCACAGGACCTCCGACCAGCCTCATGAGGCATCACCTGCACCGGCATCGTCAACCCGTTCGTTGCCCCTGACAGTAATGGTCCTCAGTATCGTCGGACTTCTGTGCGCCGCCTCCATGTTCCCCGAGGACGTCGCCATGAACTGGTCGTCCCTGCTCCTGTCCGACCAGGGTGCCGCCCCCGGGCGCGTGGGTCTGGGACTGGTTGCGCTCCAGGGAACGATGATTGTGGGGCGTCTGGTGGGTGACCGGATCATTGACGCCGTCGGGCAGCGAGCGGTTATCGCCTGGGGTGGAGCACTGGTGACCCTCGGTATGGGTATCGCCCTCCTGCTCTCCTCCGTTCCCGGAACCTTGGTCGGGATGGCGATCTCCGGAGCGGGTTGCGCCGTCGCCGTGCCTGTGACCTACTCCGCGGCCGACGACGTCGAAGGGCTCCCACCCGGGCTGGGCCTGACCGTCGTGTCCTGGCTGGCCCGTCTCACGGGGCTGCTGGCACCACCTGTGGTCGGCCGGCTCGCCGATGACCACGGACTGTGGGTAGCCCTGGCATACGGCTTGTTGGGAGGCCTGGTCATGGTGACCTGTTGGCCGGTCCTGCACCGCAGGCCCGCCGAGGCTACAAGGTGGGACTGACGCAAGGGTCAGGCCAGTCCCACGAGGCGCCGTCGTCCGGCGTCTCGGTTACGTGCCCAGACAACACTGACCACAACGGTCGTGGCCACGGCAATCATGGTCAGGACAATGTACACGGGGATACTCAGGAACAATGCCGATGTCGCTGAAGCGTCCGTTGAGTGTTCTGAATGACGCTGAATGAAGAGCAGGACGCCTCCGGCCCCGCACAGGACCCAGAAGCCACGGGATACCGCGTTCCAGTAGTCCTGTCGAAGGCGCGAGGCGCACCAACCGGGCAGATTGTCGACATCGACATCTCGGAGGCCTATGCGGTGGGGAGCGCCCTCTCCGGGGACCTGGGTCGGGTAAGCCGCCAGGAACCGGTCGCAGGCCTGTAACGACGGCATAAGGCATATTCCAATCATTCCTGTGCAAGCCAGAACGGCGGAGACCATCCGACCGGTGTTAAAGTCTGCCCCGCCTGCGCTGAAGACGTAGAGAACGCCAAGAATGACAATGATGAGGGAGGAGGTGAGGAGGACCTTAATTCTACCTTTTCTGATGGTCTTGGTGATACTGTAGGCGTCGGGCCAGGCCGGCCCCATACGGCCATCAAGAGTGACTCCCCGCCTGCGTGTCTCACCGTGAGGGCGGGTAATGAGATCGGGACGTAGTCCCGCTTCAACATCGAGCGGGCGCGACGATCCCGGCTGCTGCCCGGTCATCCGGGTGAGGACTGAGCGCAGGAGCTGCCACTGCTCCTCGGCGATGAAGTCCGGTGTGCGCAGGATCCAGGCGCTCCGGAGTCCAATGACCATGATCAGTACGCCCAGGACGATGAATCCAGCAGGCAGGAGCAGCATGGGGGAACCGAATATGAAGGAACGTCCGTAAGCCTCCTCGTCGATTCTCATGGTGGGTATGACCATGATGAGAATGGAGAACGCGATGATGGAGAAGACGGCTCCGAAGCCGGCCATAGCCAACCTGCTCCACATTCCCGGGCCCCACTGCTCACCGGGTGTTGCAGTGCCCGGATTGTAGGAGGAGACGGCGGCCTTGACCGCCTGCTCGACCTGTTCTCGGCCGGCGATGGATGCCGGCACCGTGAACCGTTCGCGAACCAGGGGGAGCCTGGAGTCGGAGCCGAGCCCGGACTCGTAGTAGTACGTACGCTGGGTCCGAACGTGCCCGTCGCTGTCAGATGTGGTGCTGACCGAGATGTTGCTGACGCGGGCCGGGACCCTCTGCTCGACCGTGACGATGGCTCCTTCCTGGCGCACTCGCACCGCGGGGAGCTTCCAGCGGGTGATTTCGGGGCCATAGCGACGACTCTCAGGCATGGGGCTGGTCATACTCATAAGGGCTTGTCTCCGTGGGGTAGGTATGGGCAGAGCTCAGCTGAGTCCTGCCTGATGGCGCAGCTCACTGTCCTTCTGCCGTATCCAGCGCCCGCCGATCATGACGGTTGCAAGTGCCGCAGCGATGGCGGCCAGTGCGAAGACCGAGTTCAATATCAGCGCATGGGTTTGAGCCTCCTCCGAAGAGATGCTGGTCGTGAATATTGTCTGGCTCAGTATTATGGAGGAGAATACTGAGAGGACTGCAACGAGGATTTCGACTAGGAAAGCGATCGCTGCGAGGTTCCAATAGCGTTCGCGCCGACGCGCATCGCACCAGGCGGGCAGGGTTGGGGGATCAACATCCTCCCAGCTGATCTCTCGTGGCTCTTCCTCCCCGGGCATCGTGCTGGGGTAGGAGATGATGAGACGGTCGCAACGCTTGGAGGAAAGGGAGATGAGGACGCCAAAAATGCTGACGCCAAAGAGCAGGGGGGTGAGCGTGAACTGACCAGAGACAAGGAATAACGTGAAGATCAAGACTCCCACGAGCAGAAACACCGATGCGAAGACGGTCATTCCGGCAAGGGCTCGACGGCCCTGCCTCACGCGCTTGGCGACGTCGTAGGCATCCGGCCATGGAGGGCCCATGCGGCCATCGCGGGTGACTCCTCGCGTGCTGGAGGCTCCGTTTGGGTGGGTGATGAGATCTCGGCGCAGTCCCGCCTCAATGTCCAGGGGGCGTGATGAGCCGGGTTCCTGCCCGGTCAACTGGGTGAGGGTCTGGCGTAACAGCCCCCATTGCTCCTCAGCCACGAACTTCGGCGTGCGCAGGATCCATGCGGCACGAGCGCAGACGACCGCGAGGGCGATCGCTACGAGGACGAAGATACCGGGGAGAGCAATAAAGATCTTTTGGAAACCGGCAAAAGGGCCTCCTGGAGGCGTGGTTGAGGTGCTTTGGTGGAAGGGAATGAGGAAAAAGTACAGACCGAATCCCGCCAGTCCCAGTGCGGCGACAGTCTGCAGCAGCCGTATCAGCGCGTCTCTATTGATCTGAACGGATAGCGCCGCCGTGCCTGGGCTATAGGCGGTGATGGCACGGTCCACGGCTTGACGAACCTGCTGCTCGCTCACTGTGCTTGCTGGAACGGTCAGGCGCTCCTTGACGAGGGGCAGTGATGTCGGTGATCCCAGTCCGGCCTCATAGATCGGAGTGTGATACTCGTTATGACTGGTATGACTGGAGTCATCCCTGCTGCTCGTGTGAATGCTCTCCACGCGGGCGGGAACCCTCTGTTCGACGGTGACGGTGTCTCCCTGTCTGCGTACGTGCACTGTGGGGAGCATCCAACGCGGGATCGCAGGGCCGTAGTGTCGTTTCGCAGGTTCAGGTGTCGTGCTCACGCAAGCTCTTCTCCTAGGGGAACGTTGCCCTCGAGCATAGGCTCATGAAATGACCTGGGAGAGGATTTTGAGGGTCTCGTCAAGAGCGAGCCAGGGGAGAGGCGCTAGCATCGGCCTCCATGGACTCCTTTGAGATGACCGTTCCCGCGGATGTCGGCCTGCCCGCACTTGTTATGTCGGTCCCGACCAGCGACGATATCGACCGCATCGCTGAGATCTGCCAGGAGGCCGACATCCAGGAGTGGACCGTCATCCCCCGCGGCTACCAGCGCAGTGACGCGCAGGTCTTCGTCGAGCAGATCGTTGCTGACGGCTGGAGCGAGGGGGGCGAGCTCACCTGGGCGGTACGTGAAGTCGGCGACGATACATCCTCAACCCTGGTGGGCATGCTCAGTATTACCCTGAGCGGCCCCGACGGCGCTCGAACCGGAGAGATCGGCTACTGGCTCACCGCGGCTGCGCGGGGGCGTGGCACCATGACCCGCGCTGTCGCCGTCCTCATCGACACCGCCTTCGACCCGGACGGTCCTCTGGGCTTGTCGGCACTGCGGTGGCGCTGCGACATTCATGACTCAGGCCGCGGCCCGGTGCCCAACTGGGCCTCATGGAAGGTCGCCTGGTCCCTCGGCTTCCAGCGCGAGGGGCGAGTACGCCGCTTTCTGCTCACGGACGGACGGCTCCACGATGGCTGGGTCGGTACCCTGCTTCCCGAAGACCCTCGTGAGCCGCAAGCCCCCTGGGATGGTCCTATCGACGCGGGCGGCGTTGTTCCCCTCGTGGCGCACAACGGCGTCGGAGAGCGTGAGGGGGATGATCCTGAGGCCCTCGTGCGTCGCTTCCACCGCATTTACGGACTTCCCATCCAGACTGACGGTGCCAGCCTCGAGCGCGGGAGCCTGAACATGCGCATGAGTCTCGTCGCCGAGGAGTTCGCCGAGCTCGTCGGCGCCGTCTACGGGCAGGCGGCCCGCACCGAGGTCGAGTCGGGCTACCGCCGCGCTGTGGCCGCCGATGACGGCGCTCGTGACACCGTCGAGGCCGCCGACGCTCTGGCGGACCTCATCTACGTCATCTACGGCATGGCCCTGGAGACCGGGATCGACCTGGCGGCCGTGCTCGCCGAGGTTCAGCGCTCCAACATGTCCAAGCTGGGTGCTGATGGCAAGCCGGTCTACCGCGAGGACGGCAAGGTGCTCAAGGGACCGGGCTACTTCGCACCTGATGTGGCTGAGGTGCTGCGCCGTCGGCGCCTGCGCTGAGAAGAAGCCATCGGTACGACCATAACTTTACTATACGTATAGTAAAGTTATGGTCGTGACCCATACTCCTGGACTTCGCTCCTGGGCGGCCTTGGCCGTCCTGACTCTTGCCGTGACCCTGCTGGCCATTGACTCCACGGTGCTGGCGCTTGCGATTCCCTCGCTGAGCGCTGACCTGAGCCCCACGGCCAGTCAGTTGCTGTGGATCGGCGACATCTACTCCTTCACCCTGGCGGGCCTGCTGGTCACCATGGGCAATGTCGCCGACCGCATCGGTCGGCGACGTCTCCTGCTCGTCGGGACCCTCGGCTTCGGCATGGCTAGTGTCATGGCGGCCTTCGCACCGAGCGCGGGAACCCTCATCGCTGCGCGCGCACTGCTGGGCATCGGCGGTGCCACGATCATGCCCTCCACCCTCTCCCTCATCCGCAATGTCTTCCCCGATGCCCGCCATCGAGCCACTGCCATCGCGATCTGGTCAGCCGGCAGCTCCGGTGGCGCCGCCCTCGGTCCATTGGTTGGTGGAGCCCTGCTCGAGCACTTCTGGTGGGGCAGTGTCTTCCTCATCAACGTCCCCGTCATGGCGGCCGTCATCATCGCCGGTCTGTGGCTCCTGCCCGAGTCGAGGAACGATCAGGGCGGCCCGATCGACCTGGTCTCCGCGATGCAGTCAGTGCTGGCCATCGTCCCTATCGTGTATGCCGTCAAGTCCTTCGCCCATGATGGCCTGACGGTTATTGCCGCAGTGACTCTCCTGGCGGGACTTATCGCCGGTTGGCTGTTCGTCAGGCGGCAGCGCACGTTGGCCACACCGCTGATCGACGTCGAGCTGTTCAAGCAGCCCGCCTTCACCTGGGCGATCATCGCCACCGTGCTGGCGATCTTCTCCCTGTCCGGTCTGCTGTACTTCTTCTCCCAGTACCTGCAGCTCGTCCGGGGCTACTCCACGCTCCAGGCGGGCCTGACCGAACTGCCCACGTCACTGGCGTCCATCGCCGTCGCCGTGGTCGTGGCCGCGGTGGTACGCCGGCTCGGAAACGGCCGGTCGCTCGGAGGCGGCCTGATTCTGGCAGCAGTGGGCCTCCTCGTCATTGTCGTAGGAGAGTCCTACGGCGGAATCGTCGTTATCTGCATCGGCCTGCTCATCATCGGTATCGGTATTGGCCTGGCCTTCACGGTCTCCACCGACGCGGTTCTGGGATCGGTTCCGGCGGACCGGGCCGGAGCCGCCTCCGCCATCTCCGAGACTGGCTTCGAGCTCGGTGTTGCCCTAGGCATCGCGGTGCTGGGAACGATTCAGGATGTCGGCTACCGACTCTTGCTCGGGTCTGCTCCCTCAGGTCTTCCGGGGCGGGTGGCCGATGCGGCCGAGCAGTCCCTGGCCATCCTGTCGGGGGTTATTGAGCGGACCGACTCCAGGCAGGTCCAGTTGCTAGGTCAGGCGCAGATGGCATTCACTCACGCCATGCAGACCACCGCAGTCATCGCAGCCATCGTCCTCCTGGCCGCAGCCATCATGGCGGCGCGTCATGTTCCGGCCATGAATGAGATACCTGAGGAGACCTCATGAGAACCTCGAAACGGGACCGTATCGTTGCTGGAGCGCTCGAGCTCGCCCACCGAGATGGCTTCGACACGCTTACCTTCGACGTCCTGGCCGAGCACGTCGGGCTGACCCGTGGCGGGATCATTTACCACTTCCGCACCAAGACCGAGCTCCTGGAGGGTATTGCGAACGCCTTCTTCGAGCGATGGCGGGCCGAGGCCCTGGAGGCGCTGGGTAAGCCGATCGCGCAAGCGAGTCGCGCCGAGCGCATCGAGGCCCTGACTCGCTCCGTCGTCGACGGCGAGATCCTCCCCGGCGAGGTCAGCTTCATGCTCTCGGCCACGCCGGAGGCGGAGATGCTCAAGG
>ERZ772967.887-NODE-887-length-21865-cov-3.961210_pt1 | contig 21865 bp, 18 predicted proteins | sample MGYA00511677_ERZ772967 | MGnify/ENA primary metagenome ERZ772967 (study PRJEB29015, sample SAMEA2737931) | human oral metagenome | biome: human oral; feature: human-associated habitat; material: dental | place: China | collected 2146 ...
TTATTCCGCCTTCCCCATCATTATAGTTTTAATAGAATCAAAGTGAAATGTAAATTTGAGATTCAATCAATAAATCTCCTATTTCCGCATTGTTTTAATAGAATCAAAGTGAAATGTAAATAAGCCTCGGCAGAGAATTTTAACTTAATAAATTGGGTTTTAATAGAATCAAAGTGAAATGTAAATGAGATGAAATAATCGAAAGTTGTCAAGCTGGAGAATGTTTTAATAGAATCAAAGTGAAATGTAAATTGCAATAGTTTAAGTGCTTCTTTTACTTTTTCTTTTGTTTTAATAGAATCAAAGTGGAAATTAAAGTAGACCTTATTGTAGAAAGGAGTTTATATGGGTTTGCCTATAAAAAAAATAACCATAGAGAAACAAAAAATCGATAGAGAGCGATTTTTTGCAATAGGATATTGTCCGGAAATAGATCGCTATTTACTTTGCGTTCATATTTCGTGGGTTGCAGGTTATGATCGATATTATGTCATAGATCAAGAGGATATAGCACTTTATGAAGACTCTCAAGAAGAATTTTATCAAAAATATGCGAAAGAAATCAGTGCTTACAGGACGAACAAATTGATTGGAGCAGGAGCATTGAGGGATTATGATTTCAGGCATTTACCTGATGAGATATTGAGGAATTTGAACAAATATCCGCCATTTGAAGGATATTGTTATAAAGATGAAATACTCTATGCCAATATAAAGATAGATGATAGTTTTTTTACTGTTCCACCGATATATGATGAAAAGTAAATAGAGTGAGATACGAATAAAAACCGGACTGATTGGGGATATAAGAGCGCTATTATGTTAAAAAAGAAAAAAGAATGCACTAGAACTTCCGGTAGGATTTTGTGGAAATAGTGGTTGATATATTCGAAATTATGGAGATCAATTAAATGAAAAATGCAGTGATATACATACATGGAAAAGATGGAAATTCAAATGAAGCTGACAACTATAAAAAATTTTTAAATGATGAATATAGAATTATTGGTTTTGACTACAAATCGCAATTACCGTGGGAAGCCGAGGCGGAATTCCAAAAGTATTTCGCTGATATTGCTTCGAAATATAATGAAATTGTATTGATTGGGAATAGTATAGGAGCGTATTTTTCCTTAATATCTTTATCCGAAAACTTCATTAAGAAAGCAATGTTTATTTCACCTATCGTAGATATGGAAAATTTGATTTTGAATATGATGAAAAGAGCAGGCGTGTCTGAGGAAGAGCTTAAGCTGAAGAAAGTAATAAGCACACCATTTGGTGAACTTTTATCATGGGAATATCTTTCCTATGTTAGGAACAATCCCATAACGTGGAATGTCCCGAGCAGTATACTTTACGGCAAAAATGATGTCATAACCCCTTTTAAAATAATCAGTGATTTTGCGAACAAAATAAATGCAGACTTAACGGTTATGGAGAACGGCGAGCACTGGTTTCATACACGAGAGCAGATGATTTTCTTAGATAATTGGTTTAAGAAGTTTATATGACAAGATTTTAAATGGAGGATGATTGAGAAAATATCAGAATATAACTGAAAAGTCGTGATTATGTTCATTCTCTATTGCTCATAGAAGGAATTCTCACCGGAGACAAAATTTAATCGATACCATGTAAGTAAATAGGAGGCGAACATTATGCCATTAAAAATTGTAAGAAATGATATTACAAAAATGAGCGTTGATGCCATCGTCAACGCCGCAAACACTTCTCTCTTGGGCGGTGGTGGTGTAGATGGTTGTATTCATCGTGCTGCCGGTCCGGAGCTGCTTGAAGAATGTAAGGCACTTCGTGGCTGTGAAACGGGAAGTGCAAAAATCACAAAGGGACATCGTCTTCCTTGCAAATACGTCATTCATGCAGTTGGTCCACGGTGGAAAGACGGAAGACATCAGGAAAAGGAGCTCTTGGAATCCTGCTATCGGATATCGCTAAATCTGGCAAAGAAATATGGCTGTGATTCAATCGCGTTCCCTCTGATTTCTTCCGGCATTTACGGATATCCCAAGGATCAGGCGCTGAAAGTTGCAGTGGATACCATCGGTGCATTTCTGTTAGAAAACGAGATGATGGTTTACATCGTAATCTTTGACCGTCAGGCATATAATATCGGTGAAAAGTTGTTTTCAGATATCATGGATTACATAGATGATCGGTATGTGGAAGAACGTATCGATCACCAAACGGAGAGAGATTGTGTAGCGGAAGCAGCTGAAGCTGGCTACTTCGGAAAAGTTCAGGTATCAATGCCTAAGGAGACAATGCACAAATCTGTCAGAAACAAATCTCTGGAAGAAGCATTGAGTCACATTGATGAGAGCTTTTCGGAGATGTTGATGCGGAAGATAGACGAATGTGGCATGACGGACTCACAGTGTTACAAAAAAGCTAACATCGATCGCAAACTCTTCTCCAAGATTCGATCAAATAAATTCTATAAGCCATCTAAATCGACAGTGCTGGCGTTTGCACTGGCTCTGGAATTGCCCATTGAGGAAATGCAGGACATGCTTGACAAAGCAGGCTTTACATTATCTCATTCGAGCAAATTTGATATCATTGTGGAATATTTTGTTGAACACGGCAATCACAATGTTTATGAGATCAATGAAGCGCTGTTTGCATTTGACCAGAGCTTGATTGAAGCTTGATTGGGGCTTGATTGGAGCTTGAGGAAAATTAAATGTCGCTTTCAGTGCGACCGCTCTCCGAGAAAAAAGGATATACTATAGCTGTAAGGTACAAAAGAGCAGCTATATTTTTTAGGGGAGAGAAAACATATGAGAAAAGATTTAACAGAGATAATTTTTATTCTTGATCGCAGTGGTTCCATGAGTGGACTTGAGCGTGATACAATCGGCGGATTCAATTCCATGATTCAGCAGCAGAAAAGAACAAAGGGAGATGCGTTGATATCTACTGTGGTGTTTGACAATGTGAGTGAGGTGCTTCATGACCGCATAAGTGTAAAAGATATTCGGCCGATGACTATAAGAGATTACACAGTTCGCGGATGTACGGCGCTGATGGATGCTATCGGCAGTGCCGTTGGTCACATTGGAAATGTCCATAAATACGCGAGATCGGATGATGTTCCGGAACACACAATGTTCGTTATTACAACGGATGGAGTGGAAAATGCCAGTTGTCGCTATAGTAGAGAGCGTGTGAAACAGATGATTCAGAGACAGAGAGTAAAGTACGGTTGGGAGTTCATATTTCTCGGTGCCAACATTGATGCTGTGGGAACCGCAAGTCAGCTGGGAATTGATCAAAATCAGGCGGTCAGCTATCGATGTGACAGCGAAGGAATTACGATGAACTATGAGGTAATCAGTGATGCAATCAATGCCGTTCGTGGCGGAGTTTCTCTAGGTAAAGACTGGAAAAGAATCATTGACGAGGATTACAAAAAACGCAATGGTCGTAGGGGCAAGTGAAAGTATGATGAGCAGTTTGAAAACATCTCAAGCTTCATATTCCATATATGATACAATAAATTGGGCAATAGAGAATGAGATTATTAAAATGAAGATTATCAAGGACATTATTAGTGAATAAGTCGGTTAAAGTGAAAGTTTTCTCAAGATGGGAAACAGTATAATAGATATACAAAAAATGCCAATTTATTAAACTAAGAATTACATACCGATAATTATATGTGATGAAAAAGCAAAAATAGAATATGCTGTACATTTCTTATCTATAAAATACAAAAATAATGAGAATGATATATTTGAGTTTGCTCATATGATATAATATAAAAGTCAGTGTGTGGATTCAGAGGAAAATGTTGGAGTAGCTGACAGAAGAGACCGTATTATCAAAGCAGACGTCAGGTGAGTTCAATATTTCTGACATCAACATTTAAGTTATTAAATTATTGTTTGGAGAACATAAGATGAGAGTTGAAATATTTCCCCTTGAGAAAATACAAATTGATGACAAGGAAATTATATTGGGAATGAATTCAGAACAGGTACAAGAACTGATTGGGATACCGGATAGAATCTTCGAGCAATACGGCTCAAAATCTTATAGGCATTATTATTTTAATAGCGAATTGGGATTGGATTTTGATGAAAATGGTTTCCTCGAGTTCATTGAGTTTCTCGCTGGAAACGATGGTTCTCTTAAACCATATATTTATGGGCTATCGGCGTTTGAAATAGATGCTGACAAATTGATTGAAATAATTACTGAGCATGACGATGAGATTGATGACAGTGAAGCAAATTGCTGTTATTCTTTTTTTAATATAAGTATAGGTCTTTGGCGTAAAAATGATAAAAGCAAACACTGGGATACAATTGGCATTGGAACGAAGGATTATTATAGGTATGATGTGATATAGATTGATAAATTACATGTGATAAATAGTATTCAGATGTTTCAATTCTTGGGTTATGCATCCGGCGTATCGGCGAAGCATGGAAATGATAGTTTAGCTGAAATATTGGAGTGAATACACAAAATATAAGGAGGGATTGATATGATAGCAAAAGCGGGAGATGTGTACTGCGTCTATAATAAATACTTAAAGAAATATACCGCCTGTCAAATAACAAAGATAGAAGAAGATGATAAGGAGTCCAAGGCGGTAATTCTTTCGTTGGATTGGTCGGGGGAAGAGTCTATGAAAGAGGAGGAATTATCTTCCATAAAACCGCTTTATAAGGACTTTATGTACTGGAACCGAGGGATACATCTATCGAATGTCGATGTGAATGTACCGACAAACTATACTTTCGTTGGAAATGTTACTCCTTTAACTGATGAGAGTACAAATTCATACGCAACATGGGGAAACGGTTATGAGGTCTACAGACAGCTGAAATGGCAGGAAATACCGAAAGAACAGAGAGATGCATTTAAGGAAGCGGATAAGAGCGAAGAAAAAGTCATCTTTGCAGGAGAGGGGTGTGGCATTTCCAAGCACCGTTTAAATGATGAGTGGAAACCTTTTGAAGATGCGATGGAATTAAAGGTTTTTCCTTGCTTGTCTCATCTAACATTAAACAAATGGCACAAAAATTTATACGAGTATTTACAATCAACTCCTTTTATTGATGAACTGGTTCTTGAAAACCATAAACAAACAAAACTGGATTTCTCAAAAACATCAGTGAGTATGCTTTCTGTTGATATGACAGGGGTAGAAGAACTTATCTTAAATGACGGTTTGGAGCAACTTATTTTATTGGGAGAAGTAAGGAAAGATTGCAACATACAGGCGAATGGAAATGAAGAGACCTTGCTGTTACATTGTGATAAAGTGATTCCTAAGTTAAAAGGCTTGGAAGCTTTAGGGAAATTACATGTTATCAATATAACAGAGCTTGATATTGAGGAGATTTTAATGACATATCCAAAACTTACAGAGTTAAGATTGTGGGGAAAACCGGGAAATCTTGTTCATTTTGATAAGTTGCCGGAGTTTCAGCAGTTGGAAGTTTTTACAACAATGGACTTGTTCGGTTTTACTGCAGAGGATATTCCAAACCCGGACAGGCTTCCGAATTTGTATATGTTTTGGATGGACAGCTTGCCTGAGGATGCTGCAAAAATGACGAAGAAACTCTATAAAAAGCGAAAAGAAGAAGGACTTAATCTTTGGATTAGAAAGCCGAGAAAACCGGAATGGCTTGCTCAGAACCTGGATAATCCGTTTCGTTCGTGGGACGGACAGGAAAATATTACACCTGCCAATGCCAAGAAAGCTGCTACTTTGTATAGAAAAACAAGAGCGGGAATCGTCAAGATTGCAGAAGGTTCCGATAAAGACGCTATGACAAGTGCCGAAACTTTAGTAAGAGAGTATACCGAGGGATTCAATAAGATGGATAAGCGAAACTGTTTTATCTATACCGTTGAGCGAGAGGATATTTATACTGCGCTTGATGAAATGTTAGACTTACTACCGGAAGACTTGAAAGTCGATAAAGAGCAATTGTTGAACTTATTTGATGAATTAAAGAATTTTTAGAAGCAATCTGAAACAGGTGACATTATAGAATTCATTGAGGAGTATTTTACATGATTCACATTAGAAATTATAGAAAAAATAATAAAAATTGTTTTGTTGAAGAGACTGAAAAATATAATGCGGAAAATGAGCCTAATTTAGCTAAAGGAGATAATTTTATTGGATGGCATAAGTCATACAACAATAAATTTATTTGGCTTGCACACAGAATGAATGAGGCATGTATTCGTATCACAGTTTCAGATGAAGACGGAAAATCCTCTCATATAGAATTGAAAGATGACTTTCGGCATTCGGATGTATCATTTGTGAATTTATCCGATGAAAATATGGTAATTGTCTCATTGACAGCAGGACAAGACGGATCTCAGGACTTTTGCATCGCATTTATTCAAAATAAATTGAGAATAGTACATAAATTTCCTCAAAATCTGACCTATATTTTTACTTTCAACAAATCTGCCTTGGCAGTGGATTTTTACACAGCTGATTTTTATAAAATATCCAGTAATGATTTCCAAATAGAGTCGATAAAAACGTATTCGATATTTGAAAATGATGTTTTGTCAAATGTGTGGATGATCAATGGTTCATTTGGGATATTTTGTACTACTGAAGGGAAGTGGTACGTATTCAGCTTGAAGACACTGGAGTTGATTGATGAATTATCAATAGAAGGGATATCCCACAATAGTGATTGTTGCGGTATAAATACGCTGTACCAGACAAGAGATGAATTAATTTTTAGATATTATGAGTTGGAAGACGGAGAATCAGCTGTTGATTGGATTAGCGTTGATAAAATGTATTTGGATCAAATTATCAGAGATAAATTAATGATAACTAATGAATAAACAACTTAACGAATATCTATCAAAGACTACTAAAAGCGTTGAAATGTATTATTTAAAGTTGGAATGACGTCAGAATTAGAAAAATTTTTATATGCAATATTATGGAAATATTGCATAAAGGGTTAACCGTGTGGGTTTTGTCACAAATGTTTGAAAACTCCAGAAATTTAAAATGTTTTTTTTGAGCATACGCCTACACAACAGGATAAATTTAGTGTATACTTAAGGAAGTATACTTAATCAATCCGGCTTCTCGTAGTCGGAGATATGAAATTGCTCCTCTATTTGGATATCACATAGATGCCGAAGAGGAGCAATTTCTTTTTTATTTAGGATATGCAATAAAATGATTTTTGGTCTATTGCGAATATTATGAAGAAACGGTTCTTTTGTCATAGTGGGCAAAATATAAAGTCGAATAGAAAATCCAAGAAAATACGTGATTGCCCATGAATGAGAACGGAATAATAAAATAATAAGCCACAGATTTCTAGTCAATGGGAAAATGCATTTAACAGCGGAGTTGATCGCGACGACATATAAGTGATATATGTTGAGCTAAATATGGATGTGAGAGAAGATGTAAAACATCATCTCTGTACAATGTCAAAGACTTGGGCTAGGGAACGGAGATGATTTTGAGTTTCGACTATCTGAAGATTTGGCAAATATTTTTACAGCTTACTTAATTATTTTAGGTTTTATAACCGAATTTAAGTGTGCTGTAATTTTTTAGGCAATCAAAAGATCATAAATTGCTCTCGATATGTTAAATTGACAAGAAATTATATAAAATACAAATTTAAATTGAGATAAATTAGAAAAATATGCAAAAAATATGGTATCATTAAATAAATGTATAATATTTCCAAATGATAGAAAATAGAATTTAGCAAAGAGAGAATGGACAGAAATTATTTTAAAAGGGAGGTAAAGCGAGTGTTTCACAAGAAAATTTATGATAAACTTAGATCTTTTTTTGAAAAATCCGATAAAATTAAGTCTGAGTTGAAAAACCATAGAGTAGAGGAAATCGATAAAAAAGAGTCCGGTGAAAATTCCTTCTCGCAAAATACCTTAACCAAAAGCGGTATAAATGGGGACGAAATAGGTGAATGCGAACAAGATCATAATGAAAACCGCAGAGAATATGGCAAAGAAGAAATTCGAGCCAACTTCAAGGATAAAAAGCAGGAAATCAAATTGACCGGCTGCGATGAAGAGGATTATAAAATTGAAGAGGTATATTTTGAAAATAAATTCAATCGATTTTTGGAGTATTGTCAACAAGAGTCAATTACATATATGTCGCAGCTTCGAGGATTTGATTTTTTTAAGCTGCTGAATGTTAAAGGGATAGGAAAAGGAAAATTCGAAGATATAAGAGCCGTATATGAAACGTATTTAATCAGCAAAACGGACGACGAGACGCTGGGAAATGGGCAAAAAAAATATGAAACTGCGAAATCTGAACACCATGAGAATTTGAACGGATTGATGTTTAAGAATGTGAATGACGAACTTGCTGAAATGGATATAAGCCTATTATCAGGTCTTGGGATAAGGCGGAAGATGATTAACAGGTTTATGGAAAACGGATATGTACAAATAGGCGATTTGAAAAATATTTCCGAATTTGAAGTTAGTAGAATTACGGAAAATAGAAAGCTGAAAGAGTTTAGAAACATTGAAAAAACACTGAGCAAAAATTTTGTGACGATTTTTGCAGATGCTCTTGAAAACTTCACAAATGAAAGAGATTTCGCAATTTTTCAAAAAAGAATGGATGGAAAAACTCTGCAGGAGCTGGGAAAAGAGTACCAATTGACCAGGGAACGCATAAGGCAGAAAATTAAAAATTTAGCGTCGAAAATAGATGTGTTTATGATACATGTTTTAAAACTGGTCGTAGATGATGAGAGTTATGTTATCGATCCCCTGTTGAATGTGAGCACAGACTGCATCCAGGAGAAAAAGTTGACGAATCTGTACGAAAATGAACATTACGGAAAAATTCTCGTTCAGTGGTGCAAGATGAACAATGATTTTGTGTATCTGGACTTTGCGAAAGTGTTTGTTAGAAGCCGAATGTCAAGAGATGGAATTGAAGAGGAACTCCTGAATATAGCTGAGAGTTTTATCGGAGAAGGAATGGAGTGGAGCAAAAAAATAGATGAACTCAAATCGGTGATGGAAGAAAACGGATACGGATATATGGATGAATCTTCAATTGAAACTTTCCTGATACAACGGGGCTACAAGAAATATAAGGACTTTTTAGCGAAGGGAAAGCAGTCGTATGGATATTTATGCAGTAAAGTAATTGCGGAAAAATTCCCGGAAGGCATCAGAATATACAATAAAAATGATTTGGATAAGCTCAGAGAGTACGCTAATACTGAATATGGAGATATAGGAATTCCGGACAGCACAAGATCTTTTGGAGCGAGATTATCGGAATTTTTAGTTCTATCAGGGCGTGGAAAGGCGACTGCACAATCAAATATACGAGTTGAGGAATCGCTTTTGGACAGCATAAGGGGCTTCATAGAAAACTACGACGGAAAAAATGTATATTATTCGGAGATTTTTACAAAATATGAGGGGGAAATTAGAGAAAAGAGCAATATTGACAATTACAACTTCCTACATGGAGTATTAAAACTGTACTTTGAGGGGCATTATGATTTCACCAACAGAGACTACCTCAGTAAACGGGGAGACTGTGAAGTACACGACAACAGTGAAAGAATCAAGGAATATATCATATCGGCAGGAAGACCCGCAAGTCGTAGAGAACTGAAAAGAAATGTGGTGGGATTTGCTTCCGATATAGTCATATTCGGTGCAATTGAAAGGGATGCCGAGTTAATACAGTGGGATTACAATAGATATTATTCTTTATCTCTGATGGACATTTCAAAAGAAGATAAAGATCTGTTGGAAGAGAGTGTAAGGAGCATAGCAAAAGAGAACAAGGGCTATTGCAGCGATAACTTGCTTTTCGGAGAGGTAAAGAAAACCGGAGAGGATTTTTTGAAGAAAAACAGAATAAAGGCTGCAATTAACCTGTACTTCGTGTGCAAAAAACTTCTCGGAAACAAGTTTGACTTCAGGAGACCGCATATCCTTGAAAAGGGGCTCATCGAAAATATATCTTTTAAGACGGTAGTTCCTCATTTAATAGGAGATACAGCTATCTTGTCCCTCGGGGATTATCAAAATTTAGCAAAAAAATTGAGGTGGTCATCGGCGACGACCAGTGCGGTTTTTGCAGAGATTGAGCAAAACTATATGAGACTCAACGAAGACATGTATATGAAAAATGATAATTTCAAAATAGGAAAGGAAGAGCTCGTACAAATTGAAACGGTGGTTAGAAGTCTAATGACAAGGGGAGAAAAACGGGAAAAAGTTGTCAGTGAATGTGGAGTTGAAAAACGGAGTGAAGGCGGGTGTATGCAAAAAGAGAAACCGCTGGAGTATATATCTATGATAAACCTCAAAATTCCGGAGGAATTACCACAGATCGGACACCGGTGGAATGCGTTTTTGCTGAGAAAAGTGGTGGAAAGATATATACCGAGCCTCAAAATCATCGATATGAACATTGTGGATAGAAGATTTGAAAGGGGAATCATCGTAGATGAAAACAGCATTCTAAAAACCTATGATGACGTGGTCATAAGGACATTGATGAGTTTAGGATATAGGGCTGTGACAGAAGCCGAAATGCTGAAATTCCTCATAGAACACAACTTGATTTGCAGAGCTATACCAAAGGAACTTTATACAGCTGACGGATTGATATTTAAGGACGGACTGTTCAGAATCAAAGAAGCATATATGTGATGCAGGTGTACGTTACGAGTTTAAAGTTACCAAAGAATTTCAGTGAGCTTTAGGTTACAGGAAAGAGACAAGTTAAGCGTATCGGTAAGGACGCAATATCGATTGAGCTGTTATCGTAGAAAATATAAATTTAGCGTAATTAGACAGATTTTACGGAAAGGGTGATATTGTTATATGATCATCCTTTTTTCGTGTGAATATAATTAGGTCATATAGAGATTTAACCGTAACAGGAAAGGTGCACATTTTGATGAATAGCGGTGCAGTTATTTTTGACAATATCTTAAATAGGGAAAAATTTGGATAGTAAATGTGGTAGAGTCTGTCTAGAGAGTTAATTTGATTCAAAGGTATCCGGATTGTCAGGAAATCGGAGTGAAAACTATCAGGAGAGATGACATCAGGTGAAACAGTGTAATTATCATACGAAGAGGAGAGTGAAAATGAACAGAATGTATTTTACAATAACAGGCTTATATCATTATTACGGTGATAAATTTTTAGAAAAAGGTATGAATGTCACTCTGGAAAAAGATGTGGACAATAAGCACGATAATGAAGCAATTACCGTTAAAATTGAGGGGCTGGGTAAGATCGGATACGTTGCAAACAGCCACTACACCGTGCTGGGAGAGTGTATGAGTGCAGGCAGGCTCTACGATAAAATCGGTGATGTAGCCATAGGGAAGATAATATTCATTACCGATTGCGGAATAGTGGGCAGCATTGAAGATAGCTATGTGAAAAAGGAAGAGCAACGACGCTTGTATAGAGGGCAAGACATAATAAACGAGGATTGTAAACAGAAGAAGCGATGAGAAAATCTTGAGAATTCACAATAAAAAGATTTTGATTTAATGGATTAAAATGGTAAGATAGTATTGAGAAAGACATCATCAAAATACAATAAGAGAGGAAATCCTCAGAGAGGTTGAACGCTATGAGCAATAAACTTAGAATGCTTAGAGTCATGGAATTTTTAATGAGAGAAAGCGATGAGGAGCATATTCGATCAGCTGACGATATATTGAGATATTTGGAAAGTTGTAACATTGATGCAAACATTAAAACCGTTAACGATGATATTAAAGTTTTACAGGAATTTGGGATAGATGTCATTAAGGTTAAAGGTAAAGGAGGCGGATCGTATATAGGCAGCAGAAACTTGGAGCTTCCGGAACTGAAACTGTTGACGGATGCAGTGAAGATATCCAAGTTCATAACTACGAAGAAATCGGAACATCTGATCAATAAGCTGAAAAGTCTCACGAGTAAGGGGCAAGCGGAACAGCTGAGCAGGGATATATATTTGCAAGATGCGGTAAAAACTGGCAATGAGAACATCTATTACAACGTCGATTGTATACATACGGCAATTTTAAAAAACAAGGAAGTTTCGTTCAAATATAACGAGTGGACTTTGGAAAAGAAGCTGAAGCCTAAGAACAAAGGCATGAAATATGTAGTAAGCCCGTGGGAACTCACCTGGAGTGATGAAAATTATTATTTGGTAGGATATGAAGAAAAAACCGGGAAAATCAAGCATTATCGAGTGGATAAAATCACGGATATCGACTTGATGGACTCGGAGAGAAAGGGAGAAGAGAACTTTTCAAATAGGAATTTGGAAACGTATATGAAGAAGACTTTCGGTATGTACGGAGGAGAAGATTCTACGGTTACTTTGAAATGCAAAAATGATGCCATCGGAATAATATTGGATCGTTTCGGCAACGGCGTAAACATGGTCAATTCGGGACATGATAAGGAACATTTCATAGTTAATGTAAACGTGTCCGTAAGCCCTCAGTTTTTCGGTTGGCTCACAGGTATCGGCACGATGATAAAAATTGTGGACACGGAAGATATCTTCAGGAAGGATGTTTTGGCAGAATCAACTTGCACTTCCAATGATAGCAAAAAGAAAAGCGTAAAGATGAGATATAAGGAATATCTGGAAAAAGTGTTGAGAGAGTATTGAGTTTAAATGGTTCGTTGAATTTAATGAGGTAAAATGATAGACAATGTAGTATTTATGAGAAAAACATAAATCAAATTTTATGAAGTTTCAAATATGAGTAAGCACTATATTGTGTATAAGAGGTGTGTGCATGAAGGATGTATTCTTACATACTAAAAATAACAGCTACGTAAAGGTAATTTTAGCAAGTTACCGGATTTTCATGGCTGTTATTTTATTAAGGCAAGTATGGGATTTTCAGTATGATTCTATTATTAAAGTAAATAAATAAAAACAAATTTACATTGCAATTTGCAACTATTAAAATATATGCTTAACGAAGATTATATCACAGCTGATAAGCTAAAGTAAATAAAAATACAGCTTATCAAAATTTAAATCAATAAAAACAAAGGGTTGACAATAATAAATGAAAGTTGTAGCATATAAGCGTAAGGAGGAGCGCAACGTGAGATATAAAGTTACTATTCAGACAAGTAAAAGAGAAATTCCTAAGGATAAAAACAGAATAATTTTATCTTTAATAAAGCATCAATTAAGTCAATCTGACACTGAATTGTTTGATGATTGGTATAGAACAGGAAAAGCTAAAGAAAAAGATTTTTGTTTTGCCTTATACATGAAAGATTGTATTTTCCATAGAGAAACTATTGAAATACCAAATCGAGAGATTATTATCACTTTTTCAGTATATGATTTGGTCGAAGGCATAAGAATATATAACTCATTTATACGAGGAATAGGGAATGATTACAGTTATCGTGATGAGATAACTCTTACTATTAAATCGGTAAACTTATTAAATGAGAAAAATATAATAAATGATAAGGTCGTGTTTCAATGTCAGTCTCCATGTGTTGCAAGAGAGCATGCACATGACAACAGCAAAACATGGTATCATTCCTTATCAGATGAAAAAGGAAAGCAGCAATTTTTAGAAAATTTAAAACTTCAGGCAAGTTTGAAATTCCCGGAGAAAATGGAAGACATAGACAAACTGCAATTGAAAGTTCTAAAAAATAAGAAAGTAAAAGTTAAACATTATGATATTGTGATCGATGGAAATTTAGCATTATTCGAACTTAGAGGAAAACCGTATTTATTAGAATATTTTTATAAAGCTGGTGCAGGAAGTTTGAAATCAGGAGGATTTGGATTATTAAGAAAAGTTGATGAGGTGAAATGATGATTATAAAAATTGAGCAGGGGGATTATGATCGAAAGCTGGAAATGTCAGATTGGAGATTCTCTGCAGCAGCACTTGGAATGATAAGATTTTTTAGAAAATGTGACATTAAGTATAACGTAGATAACGATATATTGCAGTATAATAGCGAATACATAGAGGGCAGAGAAGCTGACAAAAAATATTTTCAATTTGTAGAATGGTATTATAATGAAGATATGCATCATATAAGGCTAAAACAACTACTTGAAAAAGAGAAATTAAATGATGAAGAAATAAAAGAAGTAAACGCAAAATTAGTTGCGAATGCAGTTATGAAAAAAATATTTAAAGGCATTAAATATTCTGAAGAAACAAAAAAAACAATTTTAAATCTGATTGAGGAAAATCGCCTTGATATAATCAAGGAAACGTATAGGTATATGCTGTCGGGATATAGAAAATATGCTAATACCAATTTAATGCGAAAAGAAGCAGGAGACATATCGAGATTAAGCGGATATAGCGTTGACAAAAGCAGAAAGACGAGAGCGATAAGCTATAACTTCAATGCGGCAAATTATAACGGTAAAGATGCTGTTGAATTTGACTTTATACCATTTGCTTTCACGAAAGGAGCGGAGTCGATTTTTATAAATAATAATTATACAATAGAGACTTTGTTAGATGCAAATAATACAATTGATAGCGAAATCTACAACAATTATGACCAAGATAGACCAAAGGATATTCGTGAGTTATTATTTTTAACTTTGCAAAAAGGGACTCAATTTATAGATTATGATGTTGAAGTAATAACTAAAGATAGAGATGAGGAATATTATAAAACGTTATTTGTGCGAAAAGAAGCAATTCGAATTTTTAAAAGAATCGATAGGATAGATGCAAGCAAGACAAATATAGATGGAGATTATAGATTTTATCATATATTTAATTTTCCTTGTCGCTTGACAAATGGGGAGTATATTCAGGTGATGAAAACTGTTTGCGAACATATAATTAACTATGTAATCTTGGATAATTTTATCGACATGTTGTTGAAAGACGGTGAAAATCAGAATAAAAATAGCTCAGATGCAAATAAATTTAAAAATAGTCATAAAAATTTGCTGGATGCTTTAATTAGAGTAAATCAAGTTATATACAAAGGAGGAGATATGGAAAATCCAAAAATGAAAGCTACATATGTTACAGCCAAAGAAGTAGTAAGAAGCATTTACAGAGAATGTGGTTCAGGAGAAATTGATAGCGGAAAAACTAATAATAAGAAAAGAGCGGAAAAAGCTGATCTTAAGCTTCGTAGCTATAGGCAAAAATTAATATCATGTTTGGTGTTTAAAAATTATGAGCGATTTATAGAAATAGTTTTACAGCTATCTGCATATTCACAGGTATCGATGGGATTCCTGAGCGATTTAGCGGAGAATTTTGAAGAAAATAAAAATTTAGCATATGTATTTACTAACAATTTAGAAAATTTTCGAGTAGACAAAGAAGAAGGAGAAAAATAATATGAAAAATCAGGCATTAACATTGACAGCAGTAGCGAGAATGACTTCTAACTATGGTGAAGGACTAGGTAATATTGCCAGCGTACAGAAGGTGTTTCGAGATGGAAGAACGTATGCAACACGTTCAAGAGAAAGTTTAAAAAATGCGATTATGGTAAATAGTGGAATGTACGACGATTTAAAAGTTGAGGTAGATGGAGCAACTCAAAAAATGGTTGATGAAGATATAAATGCATCTAATTGTAGGGCCTTAGAGGGTGGATATATGAATACATCCGGTCAAACAAAAATCAGAAAAAGTTCGTTCTATTTAACTGATGCTGTGGCATGTGATGAATTTGTTAATGAAACCAGATTTCACAATAATCTTTTTTTAGCAGGAAGATATGCAAGGGATAATAAAATAAATCTGCAGGAGAAAGCTAAAGAGTCAGGATTAATGCCTTATCAATACGAATATGATAAATCGATGAAGCAATATAGTTTAACAATTAAGTTAGATGAAGTAGGTGTAGATACGAATTTTAGTGTTGAAGCAAGCATAGAAGAGAAGATCGACAGAGTAAATTCTATTTTAACAGCTGTGGAAAATTTAGCTTTGACGGTAAAAGGAAATTTGGATAATGCAGAGCCAATTTTCATTGTAGGAGGAATAGGAAACTATAGTACTCATTATTTTGAAAATGTCGTCAGGGTTGAAAAAGGACTTCTTAATATCAGTAAAGATTTGAAAGATAAACTGAACAAAGGTTACAAAGTAGGACTTTTAGAGGGTAACAATTTCATCAATGAAGCTCAAATAAAAGAAGAATTAAAACCAGTTACAATTACTTCTTTCTTTGATCAAGTAAAAAAAGAGGTGAAAGAGTATTATGCAAGTAATCAGAATTAAGTTGAAACAGAATAAAGCGCACTATGGAAGAGCAGAATGTGTTGAAAATAGAATGACATATCCATTGCCACCATATTCTACAATAATCGGAGCAGTGCATAATGCCTGTGGATATAGCAGTTATCATCCGATGAATATCAGTATTCAGGGAAGATTTCAATCCATGCAAAAAGAGATTCATAATCAGCAAATTCTTCTAAACCACAGAGAAGATGACAGAGGTATATTGATATATCTTCAAAGTCCGAATAAGTTATCTGAGGGATATAAGATAGTGGGAAGAGCACTGAAAAAACAGGGCAATAGTTTTAAAGACAATAGAACAATAAGAATTGTAGACAGAAATTACATGGAGGAATATTGGAATTTATTGGGACTTAAAGAAAGCTTGGACGAAGAAAATAAGAATTTAAAAGATAAGAAAAAAATGTTTAAGCAAGAAGAAAAAAGGCTAAAAGAATATTTAAAAAGTTTAGACAAAACAACGGATGAATACTCGAAAATAAATGAAGAAATAAAAAATAAAAATAAGATTATGAAGGATGAAGAAGAGGCATTTAAGATCAAAAGAGAAGTAATGTGTGAACGACCGTTGTCACATTTTCAAACGCTGACTATAAGTCCTAGATATGTTGAAGTTTTATACGGCGTCGAACTTGTTTTGCATATTCAGTCAGACGAGAAAGTGTTAAACGATATTGAAGCCTCAATAAATAATTTTACGTGTCTTGGAAGAAGTGAAGACTTTGTTGATGTTTTGGAATGTAAAAAAGTAGAACTATTGGATAATGTTGACAGAGAATATACAAACAAAGAATTTACAGGCTATATTGAGAGAAAATTACTAGCAAAAAATAGATACTCTCAAGATTTTGATGTATATTTATCTACGAAAAAGGAAGAACATAAAGGTATACATGTTAGAGGAACTACTTATCATATTCCTAAAAATTATATAATTACAGAGAAAGGAAGACAATTTGAGTATAAAAAAGTTACATACGTATCTGAATATTGTGTGGATAAAAATTCGAAAAATATTTTTGTTGATCTGGATGGGTACATCGTGAATTTAGTCTAAAACTGAGGGGAATTATGAAATTCGAGTTTATGAAAGAGTTTAGAGCCAAGCCGAATGAGAGCTTATGGGAACATACGGAAAAATTAATTAAAAATGCTCGAAAGTTGCTAGAATTTGACTATATTACAGAGGATGTGCTGGCAAAATTGATAATGGCCTGTCGATATCATGACATTGGGAAAATGAACAAAGAATTTCAAGAAAGAATTAGGACAGGAAGCAAGTTTGACGCTGGAAAAGAAGTAGGACATAATTTACTATCAGGATTTTTAGTGGATGTAGAAGGAGTGCTCTCAAATGAAGATTATGAAAAAATTGTTTATGTAGTATTGAATCATCATCATTATCATGAAAATAATTTTTCAGCCATCGATGAAAAGAGAGAGTTGCTGTATGAGAAACAAAATGAGATTTTAGATATACTAAAGAAAATCGGAATTGATGTAAAGCGCGAAGAAAGACTGGAAGGGAGAGCATTAAAATCTATAAAATCTCAAGAAAACAAACTGGAAACGAGATTATTGAAAGGACTTTTGCATAAATGTGATTATGCAGCGAGCAGTGGAATTGAGATTGAATTTAAAAATAATTTTTTAGAAGAACAATTTGATAAGTATATTAGAAAAAAGAACTTTAAGCTGAATGATATGCAGAAATTTTGTCGCGAACATAGAGATGATAATATCTTAATTACCGCATCTACAGGAATGGGAAAAACCGAGGCAGCTATGCTGTGGCTAGGAAATAATAAAGGGATATATGTGTTGCCACTGAAAACAGCAATTAACGAAATATATAAGAGAATTAAGGATGAAATTTTACAAGAAGAAAATATAAACAATCACATAGGTTTATTGCATGGAGACACTTTCCCCATCTATATGGAACAGTTAGTTGAAGGCAATGAGAAAATGGATGAACTGGAATATAAAAAGGCGACGAGATATTTTTACGAAACTAAAAATTTATCATTGCCAATAACAATTAGCACGCCGGATCAAATTTTTAATTTTGTATACCATTACAATGGATATGAATTAAAGCTGGCCAATTTAAGCTACTCAAAAGTAATTATCGATGAAATTCAAGCATATAGTGCGGACTTATTAGCGTATCTTATATTTGGATTACAGAGTATAGTAAGGGCAGGTGGGAAATTTGCGATTTTTACAGCGACATTTCCTCCTTTTATAAAAGATTTGTTAGGTAAAACCTTTAATGAAAACACATATGAAGAAGAGGAGTTAGGAATTAGGGTTGAGCATTTGATAGATGAGAAGTATGCAACAGAAATAAACAGGCATCATTTAAAAATTACAGAAAGCGAGTTAAAAGCAGATGACATTAAAGAGACTTATGAAAGAAAAGAAAATAAAAAGATTTTAGTAGTATGCAACACGGTTAAAGAGGCACAGCGAATTTTCAGAGAGCTTTCGGATGATTGTAATTGTAGATTATTGCATAGCAAGTTTATTAGTCAAGACAGAAAGAAAAAGGAACATCAGATAATGGAGGATGGCAAAACTTTCTGTGAAGGGAGCAGTGATTTAAACGATAAGAAAATCATTTGGATTTCAACTCAAATTGTTGAAGCAAGCCTTGACATCGATTTTGATTATTTATTCACGGAAGTGGTGAATTTAAATTCATTATTTCAAAGATTGGGAAGGGTGAATAGAAAAGGATGCAAACTCATTGAAAATCCGAATTGTTTCATATACACAGATATAAATGAAAGTTTATTCTTGACAAAGGAGAAAGGTGTTGTTAGCGGCTTTATAGATAAAACATTACATGAGATGAGTATAGAAGCAATAAAAAAACAAAATGATGGAATAATTAGTGAAGAAGATAAGCAAGAACTCATTGACGTGTATTTTACCTATGAAAAAATAAGAAATAGCCAATTTATAGACGATTATAAGTATTTTTATGATAAAGTCTCAAATGGTTACCACAGCTGTCAAAACTTGAATGATGTAAAAAAAACATTTCGCAATATTATCTCATATAAAGCAATTCCTAGAGAAATATTTGATGAGTTATACACAGCTGAAATAGATGATATAATAATTAGCATGCAGGATATCGAAGATAAGATAAAAAAATGCTATGAAAATGGTGAATCGGTGTTGGATAATCTCAAGATAGAAAAAATGAAACTAAAGCAACGTTTAAATAGTTATTGTTTTCAGGCAAATCAAGTTGAAATTAAGGGGGCTCAAAAAGTTGCGTTTGGAGATGAAGAAATATATATTGTGGAAGGGTCTTATAGCGAGGAAATCGGATTTGAAAGATCTAAACCCAATAATAAAAATGAAGAATCATTTATATTATAACGTATAAGGGAGGAAACTATGCGAGCAGTGACTGGAGCGATGGTCTACTATTATTATGTCTGCAACAGGAAGTTATGGTATTTCTCCCATCAACTTGATATGGAGCATACCAGTGATTTGGTTCAAATAGGTAAACTTATTGACGAAGAGTCCTATGGTAGAGAAAAGAAACATATCATGGTCGATGATATCATAAGCATTGACTTTTTGAAGAGCTGGAAAGTTGTGCACGAAATTAAAAAATCAAAGAGCATAGAGCAAGCTTCAATTTGGCAACTAAAATATTATATGTGGATCCTTGAGAAAAAAGGAATAGATGTTGAAAAAGGTGTTTTAGATTTTCCGAAGATAAGAAAACGAGAAATTGTATATTTAGTAGAGGAAGATAAAAAAGAAATTGAAAATACATTGACTGAAATTGAAAAGATTGTGAATATGTCACAACCGCCAAAACTGAGTAGAAAAAGTATATGTGGGAAGTGTGCTTATTACGAATTTTGCTTTATATGAGGAGAATCACATGAATAGAAATTATTATATTTTTAAAAATGGAACACTACAACGTAAAGACAATAATATAAGAGTAGTGACTGAAGATAAGATAAAAAAAGATTTACCTTGTGAAACCATATCTGACATATATCTATTTGGAGAAATGAATTTAAATACTAAAATATTGAATTTTTTAGCACAGAGACAAATTTTTGTTCATATATTTAATTATTATGGATTTTACTCAGGATCTTTTCACCCGCGAGAAAGAAATGTAAGTGGATTTTTACTTGTGAAACAGGTAAAGAATTATGAAGATTATGAAAAGAGGCTTAAAATCGCTAAAAGTTTCATCACGGCAGCATCTTACAACATATATAGGAATGTGAGATATTATAACAGTAGAGGCGTGGAACTAGGAGAAACTTTAAAAGAAGTAGAATCATTGAGAAAGCAAATAGACAATGTGAATGCTGTAGATGAACTTATGGGCATAGAAGGCAATATCAGAAGAAAATATTATGAAGCGTGGAATGCTATAGTAAAGCAAAAAATAGATTTTGAAAAACGAGTAAAAAATCCTCCGGATAATATGATAAATGCATTATTATCATTTTCAAACTCGTTAGTGTATACTACGGCACTGTCCGAAATATATAAGACACAGCTTAATCCGACTATAAGCTATCTTCACGAGCCCGGAACTAGAAGATTTTCACTGTCATTAGATATTGCAGAAATCTTTAAACCACTTCTAGCGGAAAGAATGATTTTTTCATTATTGAATAAAAAAATGATCACAGAAGATGATTTTGAGAGGGAATCGAATTATTTATATTTAAAGGAGCGTGCAAAGAGAACCATTGTGGAGGAATACGATAAGAGGCTACAAAAGACAATAAAACATAAAGAATTGAAAAGAAGTGTATCATATAGGTATTTGTTTCGGCTGGAATGTTTCAAATTAATTAAACATTTCACTGAGGAAAAAGAGTATGAGGGATTTAAGATTTGGTGGTGATAGTAGATGTATTGCATTTTGGTGTATGATATTGAGATGAGTGAAGGAGGAGTTAAAGCCGCACGTAACATATTTAAGATATGTAAGAAATATCTAACACACATACAGAAATCAGTTTTTGAAGGAGAAATAACAGAGTTGCAGTATATGAAATTGCAGTCTGAACTGTCCAAGCATATACGAAGTGCTATGGATTCCGTGATAGTTTTTAAAAGTAGAAACGGGAGATGGCTAGATAAAGAATTTTGGGGCACCAAAGATGATAAAGTATCAAATTTTTTATGATGAGAGCATGTACAAAAATTTTAAAATTGATACATGAGGAAAGAAATAATTATAGTCTTGAATAATATACAAAATTTAGATATCATGATTATATAATAAACTATATTCTTTTCAGTTTATGTCGACGTGTAATAGTGCAAAAAACATAGGAGAACGACAGAACGTTTGGTAACCCATCAATTTCAGAGGTTATAGAAAAGGGAACTAAGATTACTTTAAAAAAATCAATCGCAATATAAATGATAGATTGTGATAGACAGAAACAGTTTATAAAAACGTTGAAATATCGATATATGATAGCAACGGGTTTTAATAGAATCAAAGTGAAATGTAAATTTGAATTATACTCACTCGACACGAA
>ERZ772967.893-NODE-893-length-21774-cov-3.838436_pt1 | contig 21774 bp, 17 predicted proteins | sample MGYA00511677_ERZ772967 | MGnify/ENA primary metagenome ERZ772967 (study PRJEB29015, sample SAMEA2737931) | human oral metagenome | biome: human oral; feature: human-associated habitat; material: dental | place: China | collected 2146 ...
AGAGCACATCCCTTTTAAGGATGGGGTCCTGGGTTCGAGCCCCAGGCGGATCACTCCAAAAAAGGTCTTCATTTCTGAAGACCTTTTCTTTTTTAAACCGGTCATTACTAATGATATTCAGCCTGTTATTTCATGTCTGTAATAAGTCATTCGAGACACCCGGGGGGGAGCGTCTCGAATCAATGATCAATTGCGATTCCGTGTACTCGAAGAATGACAATTAACCCTTAATTATCTATCCGAAGGGATTTTACAATTGATGAATCACTTTCATCATCTGTTCGCCCAATCCGATGGTATACCCCTGCGAAACGAATACGACCCGTCCGAAGGTATCGGCAATGATAAAGATCGGGAGGCTGTCGGGATTCGAGAGTTTCATCGCGTCGATAACCATACGCGAAATCTCGCCGTTCTCATCCGTTCCGAGCGTGATGGTCGAAGGTAATTCGCCGAACTCATTCCGGTCGAAGAGTTTGAAGTTTTGTTCATTTTTGAAAAGCAGGATCATACTGCGATTCCATTGTTCGAAATCGGCCTTGAGTTTCGCAATATCACGCATGGCATGGTTCGTCGGCTCCTGACGTGCACCAAGAATACCGATGACGAAGTAACCGCGTCCCGTGGTGTTGAGGATTGTCGTTTCCTCACCTTTCTCGGTACGATACTTCGCTTCGGCGTTGATGTTTCCGATCACTTGGATGTCGGCATCGTCGTGACGCATCACAAGGTCGACCGTCGTTTTCTTTTCTGCTTCGATAGGAAAGAAGCTCAGACGCGCCAGCACCTTCCCGCTGGCCATACGCGTACCGCTGACAAGTACATAGTTCCCCTCGTCTAATCGCAAGGAACAAGGCGATTGCAGCAGGTCTTTCCATGTATCGCCCGCCCCCATGTCAGCCTCCGTCTCGAAGTTCAGCGTCTGCAACCGGGCTTCGTCCTTCAGCCGGGCAATCGTGAAATGACTATAGTACTTCGGATTATCGAGCGCTTTGACCGGTTGATAACCGGCTGAAAGCTCTCCTTGCGGAGCATTCGCCCGACTGGCGGCCGCCTCGAAATCGACGTCGAGCCATCCGCGGCAGTAATATTGGACCTTGCCAGTGACCGATTCGATACGTGCAGGGATGCCCAGACTGCGTGCCACAGCAACGAAAAAGATATTGCGTGAATGTGTATCGGCTATGCGTGCCTTCCAAACCCCTATAGGCATTATCGGGATACGTTGCGGATTCAGGTCGTTGCGCACAGTGATATGTTGTTTCACCCATTCGACTAATGCTTGCGGATTCTTGCGTGCCTCGGTTGCTAACGAAGCATCAATTCGCTCGGCGAAAAACTTCTTGTAAGGTGTCAGATACTCATTCCATATACGCGGATTCATAACGAAAAAATAGAAGAGGCTCTCAAGTTCCGAGGGAGCCTTAGAGACGGTCTTCTTTATTTCGTAAAGATTCTCCGGGATCTTCGGTGTATTGTCTAAATGATCGAGCAGGACGTCGGCGGGAGTATCGCGCAAATCTTTCTCGGAAATTCTATACAGCAGGAAGATCGCCTCGATTGGCACGCTTCCGGGTTGGGCTCCGGCCATCTCGGAGTAGAGATCTTTGTGGTTGACCGATTCGCGGAGGAATTTCTCTATTTCTGCATGGTTTCCGCGGCTTTTCCGCATGATTTCCTTCAGTTCGTGATTGGGCACCAACAGTTCTTTTGCCAATGCAACAGCCATCGTGTCCGTAAAGAAAGTTGCGACGTAACGGTTTCGAATCTCGTCTTCCTCGTGCATCCGTCGGGCGTTTTCTTCTTTTTGTTCGTCAGTCACCTCGCCCTCGGCAGCGATCGTACCTTCTACCGGCGGTACGATATCGAGTTCGACAGTTGCCGTATCGCCCGGTGTTTTATCGAGGGTAATCGTTACCTCATCATCTTTCCCAAACGATACCTTATGATACCCAAACCGTCCGTCTTTCGTAGCCCATACAAGCATATCGCCTTTCCCGGCAGCGAGCGAGCACCGGCCTTCATCGTCGGTCTTCTTACGCGCCACGGAATAAAACTCGGCATAGTTATACAACTTGAACTCCACCAGCGCGTCTTCTACCGGTTTGCCTTCGCTGTCCGTCACGGTTACAACGGTCTTGCCGGTCGGTGCATAATGATCGATGACATTGATTTCCGTATAACATGCCGTCTGTTCCATCACCTCTTCCGGACCGTTATACGCTCCGAATGCTTTGGTATGCATCAGCATGCCGCGATACGCCGGAGCGTTGAACCAGCCCAGGTTAAGTACGGGTTCAGGCTCGCAGGCACCCAAAAAATACCACTTGCCGTTGACCCACGCCTCGACCCACGCATGGTTATCGTCGGTATGGGCCCAGCGAGGCGTATACACCTGACGGGCAGGTATGCCGACCGAGCGTAGAGCAACCACCGTAAACGTCGACTCTTCACCGCAACGGCCATACGCCGTGCGTACCGACGCAAGCGGCGAGCTGGTGCGTGCATCCGACGGCATGTAAACAACTTTCTCATGGCACCAGTGATTGACCTCCAGCACGGCATCGTGCAGCGATAGGCCTTTTACACGGTCTTTCAACTCCTCGTAAAACACCATCCGGCTCTCGTCTAAATTCTCGTTATTGACCCGCACGGGAAGCACGAAGTGACGAAAAATCATTTCGGGAATATCTTTGCCCCAAGGCATCTCCTTGCGTGCGGCAAACGACGAACGCACGTTCTTCAGATAAAATTGCCCGTCGTAGTCGGCAATGTCGCCCACCGGCATGTAGGCATACAAGAACTGCATGGCCTCGCGTTCGGGCACAGTCATCTCCGTATCAAAAACGGCAAACAGGGACGAGTCGGCAAATAACTCGGCTTTCGCATCGAAATCTTTCGACACTTGATCTCGGTAAGTAGAATCGGTGATAAAATGTTCGGGCTTCTTGCATCCGAAAGTCACACACATCATCATGATTGCTCCAGCAATAAATCGGTTTGCTTTCATCGTTATTTTTTTAATTTATACTCCGGCAATACCGGCAACGTTATTATTGAATCGGTCAAAGGTACGAATATTTTCAGCATAATGACCATAACATACCGACGATTTGTCCGCTCATCGGCAGAAAGCAGGTCATGCTACACGGACGAATAACATCTTCTCCTTATTTGAATCTCTTCAGAAGTGCTTTTCGTTTCTTCCTATGTTCATCATAAATCCGCTTAATCTCTATCCCTTGAGCAAAATAGGATTCCATTTCCCACCCCATACATTCTATGTATCTTCTCAGCACATAATGATACAACTCATCCTGTACGTCGAACCGGGTGAGGTTATTGAGGCATTCGTATGCCGTAAAATTCTGCCCGAGGGCTTTGAAGCGCATCCGGTTCGTATCGATCAAAGAAAAGGTATAATGCCCGTCGTCGCGTGTGCGGAACAGTACATTCGTCGGATTCAAGTCGCCGTGAAGAATGCTCTTTTGATGCAATGCCGCCACTAACGCTGCAAAATCGTCGGCAATGACACGATCGAAAGGCTGCTGTGCAACAAGACGTTCATAGATCGCCGGCGCACCATCTTCTTCCGCAAGAAAATAACAATGAGAGAGCAGCCCCCTCCGACGTTGCTCAAGGTAGGCAATCTCGTGCGGCGTACCAAAGCCGCGATGACGCAAAACAGCTGCATAGAGGTAAGCACGTTGAGCTTTTGTTTTCCTGAAAAATCCATAGATGATCCGTTGAATCAGTATCGGTTTTTTGAAACGCTTTACGATGACGGGACGCCCCGACGGCAACACGAAACGTTTCACCTGATTGCGTTTATCGTAAAGCATCTCTCCTTCCCCATCAAACATCATCGGCAGCTGCTCCAAGAAAGTTTCAACCTCATCGCCGGAATACGCCGGATGAATCGCGAATCTCATGCCTTACTCAGATAGTCGTTTATCTTTCGAACAATTTGTTCGGCTGTAATTTGTGACAGGCAGGCCCAATCGCCACGATAACAAGGTTTATTTCCGTACGTTGAACATGGCCGACAAGGCAAGTCGGCCTGTATCGCCAAGTCGTAAGGCTGTTTATAGCCGTAAAAACCTGCATATGGGTGGGTAGCCCCCCAAATGGAGATCACCTTCGTCCCGACAAGCGAAGCAAAGTGCATATTCGCCGAATCCATACACAGAAAGACATCCAGACGACTGATCAGCGCCAGTTCATGATCCAGCCGATGCTTCCCGGCCATGTTCCGAGCACCCGGATATTGAAACGCCCATTGATCGAGAACCGCCTCTTCGTAGCCTTTTCCGCCGAACAAAAAGATCGTCATGTCGTTTTGCCCCGACAGGGATTTGACGACTTCCTCCATCTCGTCAATGGGATAAATCTTCCCGCGATGCTTGGCAAACGGCGCGATGCCGATCCATTTACCTTGCTTCTCGCCGGCCATAGATGCAATCAATGCATCATCGGCAGGATGTTGTTCGTACAAAGAAATAAAGGTATCGGTAAAATGAAATCCGGCAGTCCGAAAAACATCGGCATAACGCGCCGATACAAGCCGCAGAGGGCGGATAGTTTTCGGAGGTCTGCCGGTCAGGCGTCTACGCTCTTCCCGCATCTTATCCACTATATATACCGGTCTACGCTGTAACCGGAAAGTAAAATCGATCACTCTGCTGCGAATAACATCGTGCAGATCGAGAATTTTATCGAACTTATACCCGGTCAGAGCAAAAGCGAAACGCAACACCCCCCATAGCGTCTTCTCCGTGCTTTGCGTGTTGAGACCGATGATTCGTACATTTTCGGGACGATGGATGAAAATCGGTATCAGGAATGACTGCGTCAGTACGGTAAACGAGTCCTCAGGATTAGCTCGCGCCACCGAATAAATGACAGGGATTGTCATGGCTACGTCGCCGATTGCCGATAATCTTATGATCAATACTTTTGCCATTCTCTTGTGTCAAAAATCATACGCTCTGCACAAAGATACGATGCTAAAACGACTCGTGCAAGTTTTCGCCGAGCAGAACGCGCTCAATCACGGCGGGGTAATGCGCATATTCGAGGGCATGTACTTTAGTCGCCACATCTTCAGGAGTATCGGTCGGAGCAACCGGACAACGCGCCTGAAAAACAACTTGCCCTTCATCGTATCGGTCGTTGATAAAATGGATGGTAATCCCCGATTCCGTATCGCCGGCAGCCACGACAGCCTGATGCACGCGCATACCATACATTCCTTTCCCCCCATGTTTGGGGAGCAAAGCCGGATGAATATTGAGAATTTTTTTCGGGTAAGCACGTAAAATGGCGTCCGGAATCTTCTTCAGGAAACCGGCCAATACAATAAAATCGGCGCCATCTTCAGCCAATTTCTTCAAAACGGAGGTGCCACCGGACAGACTTTCTTTCGGGAAAGTTATGGAAGGAATCCCCAACCGTTTTGCACGATGGTGTACTCTGGCAGAAGCATTTTCGGAGTACACGGAAACCACTTCAACCATTTCGTTATCATGAAAATATCGTATGATATTCTCTGCATTTGTCCCATCGCCCGAAGCGAAAATAACCATCCTTTTCATCGCTTTCCCAAAAACAAGAAATGCACAAAAAACATAAAAATGTGCAATATTCGAGTTTTTTTGCCTTAAAAATTTGTTCTGTAAGATAAAAAATTCTTTCCTTTGCACTGCAAAAATAGAAAGTATTGCAAAAACAGTATTCATTTAAATCAAAAAATTATGTCTGATGTAGCATCTCGCGTAAAAGCGATTATTGTTGACAAATTGAGTGTTGAAGAATCGGAAGTAACAAACGAAGCAAGCTTCACGAATGATTTGGGAGCAGATTCTCTTGACACAGTGGAGTTGATCATGGAATTTGAAAAAGAATTTGGCCTCTCCATTCCGGATGACCAGGCTGAAAAAATCTCTACGGTAGGAGACGCTATTGCTTATATCGAAGCAAACGCGAAGTAATCTGCTTTTTATTCAGTATGGAATTAAAAAGAGTCGTAGTAACGGGTCTCGGTGCTCTTACTCCTATCGGCAACAACACCGCGGAAACGTGGGAGTCTTTGCAGAAGGGGGTAAGCGGCGCAGGGCCTATTACTCAATTTGATGCCTCCAAGTTCAAAACACAATTTGCCTGCGAAGTCAAAGGGTTCGACCCATTGCAGTACTTCGACCGGAAAGAGGTGCGCAAGTATGACCGGTATGCACAGCTCTCGCTCGTAGCAGCGACGGAAGCCGTGACAGATTCAGCAATGGACTTGGAAAAGGAAGATCTGAACCAGATCGGAGTGATCTTTGCCGCCGGTATCGGGGGTATCCGTTCGTTTGAAGACGAAGTACGGGACTACGATGCGGAGCGTGGGCCACGTTTTAATCCGTTCTTTATCCCTAAGATTATTGCAGATATAGCGGCCGGTCATATCTCGATGAAATATGGTTTCAGAGGCCCCAACTTTGCCACGGTCTCGGCATGTGCCTCTTCGACAAACGCCATTGCCGATGCGTTCAACTATATCCGTTTGGGCAAAGCCAATGCGATCGTAGCCGGAGGTGCCGAAGCCGCCATCGCCATTGTGGGGGTGGGAGGTTTCAACGCCATGAATGCGCTCTCGACACGCAACGATTCGCCACAGACCGCTTCCCGTCCGTTCAGTCAAAGCCGCGACGGCTTCGTTATCGGAGAAGGAGCAGCCTGTCTGATCCTCGAAGAGCTGGAACATGCTCTGGCACGCGGTGCAAAAATTTATGCCGAAGTAGCAGGCGCAGGTCTCTCGGCAGACGCTCATCACCTCACGGCAAGCCATCCCGAAGGATTAGGTGCAAAGCTGGTGATGCGGAATGCGCTGGAAGACGCGGAAATGAAACCGGAAGACATAGACTATATTAATGTACATGGTACGTCTACTCCTGTGGGCGATATCTCCGAAGTAAAAGCCATCAAGGATGTCTTTGGCGAACATGCTTACAAACTGAATATCAGCTCAACAAAGTCAATGACCGGTCATCTTTTAGGCGCTGCCGGCGCATTGGAAGCGGCAACCGCTGTGTTAGCCGTACGTGACGATATCGTTCCTCCGACCATCAATCATGCCGAGGGAGACGATGATCCTGAGATTGATTACAAACTGAACTTTACGTTTAACAAAGCACAAAAACGCGTGGTACGGGCTGCATTATCCAACACGTTTGGATTTGGCGGGCACAATGCCAGTGTAATTGTGAAAAAATTTGAGAAATAGACGTGCGTTTGTTCTTACAACAACTAAAAAGGCTCTTTATTCTGAGGAATAAAGAGCCTTATCTGTCCTTATCCCAACTGTTGGGATTCCATCCGAACGATGTGAAACTCTACGAACAGGCGCTTACACACCGCTCGTCACACTTTCCCGACGGCAAACGACCCCATAATAACGAACGGCTCGAATTTCTCGGCGACGCCATCCTCGGAGCGACTGTAGCCGATATTCTATACAAACATTTTCCGAACAAAAAAGAAGGTTTTCTGACCAGCGTACGCTCTAAAATCGTACAACGTGAGACCTTGAACCGTATAGCCCTCGAAATGGGGCTCGACAAGATGACCGTTGCCTCCATTCGCCCCAACTCTCACAACAACTGCGTATATGGCAATGCACTCGAAGCACTGATCGGCGCCATCTATTTGGATCACGGATATCGGAAATGCTTCAAGTTTGTCAAAGAGCGAATGATCGGTCATTATCTGTCGCTGGAAAAATTAGCCCGCAAAGAGATGAACTTTAAATCGAATTTGTTGGAGTGGGGACAAAAAGAAAAATTGAGAATCGATTTCGAACTGACAGACATCTATTCAGACAAAAATAAAAACCCAATATTTCATACCACTGTATCGGTTGAAAGTCATCCGTTAGCCACAGGCACAGGCTACACAAAGAAAGAGTCGCAACAAACGGCGGCCAAAAAAGCGATCCGGAGGATTCGCACAGATAAAAACATGCAAAGCCTGATTACCGAACTGAAACGCCAATCTTCGCTCAAGCCCGAGGGAGCCCCGATGTAGCGTATTTATCCCAGATTCCGCAATAGAACCAATTCTCCATGACGCGTGCAACATGTTGGTCGGCCTATGGCGTAAAAGCAGGGTCTACCTTGCCATCGCTCATATTCAAGAAACCACCTGTGAGCACCACGCCCATATAGTTCATCTTACAGAACGACAAGGTGGTGCGATAACGCTTGTCAACATCGGCTATCGACAGCCCGGCTTCTCCTGTTCTTTATTTTAAACTGTTATACTTTTTTTGCCCACAATTTCAAGTGAGCCCTTTATCAATCGCTTTATCAATTCGTCGTCAGCTCGTGTGATGTCGATACCAATCCAATATTTCGCAAAATTCTTGTTCGCATTGTAGGGCAGTCCGATGCAATCGTATTGCTCGCGCAACAGTATAGCCTCCTCCTCGCTGCATTTCATCGACACACGACTCAAGTCGTTGATATCGAAATAACAGAACATGTGGCCGCCGATGTAGAACACCAGGACGTCACGTGCAGCCCGAAACTTTTGGAAAGGAAACTTTTCTTCCACCTCGGGCGAGAGCGACAAACAGTAAGTGCGCAATGCTTCAATATCCATCTCAAGTTAATTATACAACAGCTTTAATCTTTCCGAAATCCATCTCCATCGGACGAATAAACGACCACGAGGATCATGAGACAATTAAAAGCAATCAAAAAATACCTTTTGTCATATCCCGAACGAAATCCCCATACGCTCCCCTTGTTTAATAAGCTCATTATCGGATGATACGCGTTTCGTCTTGCCCGCAATTTCGGCGAGCGGCACGGAGCCGATTTTTCCGTCTTTAAAACAGACCATACGCCCGAACTGTTTTTGAGCCACAAGCTCGGTCGCATGACCGCCAAGAAGTGTAGCCAGATTGCGGTCGAAAGGAGAGGGATTTCCGCCGCGCTGAATATATCCAAGCACTGTCTGACGCACTTCAATGCCCGTCGCCTCTCCCACGGCATGCGAAATATAATCAGCCGGACTGAGACAATCCGTCTTCAGTCCTTCCGCTGTCACAATGATGGAATACGGTTTGCCAAGATACAAACGGTGCAATATCTTTTCATTGACTTTACGAATATCAAAACCCAGCTCAGGAATAAGGATAATATCTGCACCACCTGCCATACCGGCATAGAGTGCAATCCATCCGGCGCTATGTCCCATCACTTCGACAACCATCACACGCTTGTGCGAACTGGCTGTCGAGTGCAGACGATCAATCGCTTCGGTCGCAATATTGACTGCCGTATCAAACCCAAACGTGAGGTCCGTACCGTAAATATCATTATCGATTGTTTTGGGTACTCCAATCACATTCAGTCCGATTTGGAAAAGTTTGTTCGCCGTCTTCTGCGTACCGTTTCCGCCAATGCAGATAAGACAGTCAAGTCCCATTTCCATATAGTTCCGGCAGATGATCTCCGGCTTTTTATTGTCACCGGACTGAATAATCTTTTTGAAAGGTTTCTCGCGCGAAGTCCCGAGAATCGTTCCTCCCAGATTCAGAATACCCGAAAGCGTTCGTTCCGTGAAGAGCTCGGTATCTCGATTAAGCAAACCCGTAAAGCCGTTATGGATGCCTATCACCTCCATGCCATAGTGCATAATGGCCGTTTTACCTACTCCGCGAATCGTCGCATTGATGCCGGGACAATCTCCGCCCGACGAAAGAATACCGATTTTCATAAAATTTATTCATTAACGAACTACTTTGTACAAAGATACGTTTTTTGGAAAAGATACGAAACAGAAATAACAAAAAACAGCAAAGCAACACTAATGTAATATAAAATATACTATCTTTGCACCAAAGATAAAAAAAACGGAATTTATGTTGAAGAAACTCACTACATGGATCATTTTGTTCTGTTGCGTAGCATGCGGACAACAGGACAAGCAGATTGTCATATTTTCAACAAACGATATGCACGCACATATTGATGATTATGCGAAAGTAGCGGCTTACATCGAACAAGAACGACAAAAAAATCCGAATGTATTGGTATTAAGCGCAGGTGATTTATTCTCGGGTAACCCGATCGTCGATTACTGTCCGAAATACGGTAACGGCTTTCCCATAATCGACTTGATGAACCGCATCGGATATCGTTTTACGGCATTCGGGAACCATGAATTCGACTACGGTCAGCATATCTTATGCGACCGTATGGCTCAAGCCGAATTCCCGTTCCTCTGTGCTAACATGACGGTTAACGACAGCCTTTGCATCAAACAACCCGAACCTTCGGCCACGATCGAAATCGACGGAATGAAAATCGGCATCATCTCAGCCATTCAGATCGAAAACGTAAACGGTCGGCTCATTCCTGCTACACATCCCGACAAAGTAAAAGGCATTACGTTTACAAACCCTGTGGAAGCGCTCTGCGCATTACGGGAGATACGAAATCAATGTGACGTATTCATCGCTTTGACACATACAGGTATAGATACAGATAAAGAGATCGCCGAACGTATGCCTGAACTGGATCTAATCGTGGGTGGACATACGCACACGAAACTTGATACGGGAATCATCGTAAACAATGTTCTGATCACACAGGCAAACGAATATCTGAAATATATCGGTAAAACAACGCTTACAGTCAGAAACGGCAAAGTGGTTGAGAGAAAAAATGAGCTGATTAACCTTTCCAAACTGCGTGACGAAGATGAATCCATCAAAGCATTAATCGCTAAATATCACGACGAATCGCCGATGAATGAAATCATTGGAGAAGCAGGAAAACAATTTGACGGGAAAGAAGCGCTTGGCAATCTGATGACCGATGCCATCGTAAACGTACATCAAACGGATTTCGCCTTTCAAAATGCCGGCGGAGTACGCATCGGGAAAATCGAAAAAGGTGACCTTACCATGGGAAAAATCTATGAATTGGACCCGTTTAACAACCGTATCGTGATCATCGAAATGAAACCTGACGAAATCCGTTCACTCATCAAAAACTCATATAAACGCAGGAACAAACGCGCTGACTTATTTGTGTCGGGGATGACATACAAAATTTTCACAAAAGACGGTATAGCGGAACTCGTCGAAATGAAAATGGCAAACGGAAAACTGCTCGACGAAAACAAATATTACCGCGTTGGAATCAATGATTATCTTGCATCGGCATATACGTACGAGCATAAAAAAGCACCGCAGATTACCGACAAAACATCGGAAGAAACTCTTGTGGAGTATATCCGAAACAAAAAACAAATCACACCACAATACCCTCGTACGGAAGTGGTTGAAAAATAACGATAAAATGCCTGATTATCGAACAAACCCATAGAAGCAACATAATCGTTAGAATCAAAAAGAAATTTATTTAACTAATTAATATAAGCACTTATGATAAAAAAAATTCAATTTCTTGCAGTAATGTTTCTTCTTATGACAACTACTGCAATACAAGCACAGGTAACGACCGCAAGTATGAGCGGACACGTGACAGATAAAGAAGGAGCAGTGATAGGTGCAACTATTGTCGCCACACATGAACCTTCGGGAACAACGTATGGAACAATTACCAACGTAGATGGACGATATAACCTGAATGGAATGCGCGTAGGTGGTCCATATAAATTAGAAGTATCATATATCGGATACAAAAAATCGGTAACAACCGGAATAACACTTTCATTAAGTGAAAATTATGTATTAAACATTCAACTTATGGAAGAAGCTGTCGGATTAGATGAAATTCAAATTGTAGCAAAAGGTGGAAGTTCAAATATGAACAGCGACAGAGCCGGTGCTGTGACCAATATTAATACAAGAATTATTAGCACATTACCTTCAGTTAGCAGAAGTTTGACCGACTTTACGAAACTTACTCCTCAAGCAAATGGAGCAGCTATTGGAGGAGGTACTTACCGACAAAACAATATTACAATTGATGGAGCTTCTTTTAACAATAAGTTCGGTATCGGACAAAGTATGCCTGCAAACGGTTCACCGATTTCTTTAGATGCGATTGATCAGATATCGGTAAGCGTAACTCCTTATGATGTTCGACAAAGCGGATTTCTCGGAGCTTCTATTAATGCGGTGACTCGTTCAGGCGATAATGAATTCAGAGGATCAGTCTATACCTATCTGAACAACGAAAAATTTAAAGGAAATAAAGTAAAAGATCAGACTTTTGAGCGCACAGAAAGTAGATATAACCTGTACGGCATACGTTTCGGAGGTCCTATTATTAAAAATAAATTATTTTTTTTCATTAACTATGAAACGGAAAAAACGATTGTTCCCGGTCCATCAAGAATAGCTGCAACAGATGGTAATCCTTATACTGACGGATCAAATAATATCGCTCGTCCGCTTGCCAGCGAAATGGATATGATCAGTAAATATCTTTCCGAAACGTACGGTTATGAAACAGGACCCTATCAAAATTATTCAAACGAGAGTCCGGGAATGAAATTTTTAGCTCGTGTAGATTGGAATATAAACAATAATCACCGTTTAAATATCCGATATAACATCACAAAAAGTAAAGAACCTTTGTACCCAAGCACTTCATCATCCCAAATTTTCCCCTCACCTTATGACAGAAGTTATAATAGAAGGGGAATGTATGCAATGTGGTATAAAAATACCGGGTATTTTCAAGAACAAAATTTTTCATCTGTTGCTGCCGAATTAAATTCCTCATTTGGAAAATTAAGCAATTTATTCAGATTTACTTATACAAATCAAGACGAACCTCGTTCTACTTCCGGTAAAGCATTTCCTTTTGTAGATATATTAAAAGATAAAACTCCATTCGTAAGTTTCGGAACAGAACTTTTTTCACACGGAAATTTACGAAAAGTTGAATCCTTTACTTTAAATGATGATGTTACATTTGGTGTAAATAAACATACCATTACAGCCGGATTACAATTCGAATATAATCATACAAAAAATGGTTTTCAACGTTTTGGAACAGGATATTATGCTTTTGATTCATGGGACGATTTTATTTCAAATAAGCCTGCAAAATCATTTGCAATTACACATCCCAACGATCTTTCCATTTCACAGGCATTTCCTTCTTTTAAATTTAACCAGTTTACCTTATATGCACAAGATGAGATAAATATATCTGAACGATTAAAAATATTAGCCGGAATACGAACTGATTTACCTTTTTATCCGAAAATAAATACATATAATCCTAAAGTTGCAGAGTTAGACTTTGACAGTAAAAAATTCGATACGGGAGAATTACCGTCAGCCAAAGTTTTATTTTCTCCCCGTTTAGGATTTAATTACGATATAAAAGGCGATCGTTCTATTGTTTTACGAGGAGGTACTGGTCTTTTTACGGGAACGATTCCTTTTGTATGGATTGTAGCTCAAGCAAGTGATGCAGGAGTATTACAAACAACTTATTCAGGTAAATCAATTCCATCATTTAAACCGACAACTTCTGAAATTTTAAATGAAATCTATCCGGGTGGACTAAAAGCAGAACCAGCATTACCCTCAGCAATAGTAAAAATAGATCATAATTTAAAATTACCACAGAACTGGAAAAGTAGCCTTGCCATTGACGTCAAGTTACCATGGAATATGAATGCTTCACTAGAAGGAATTTATAGTAAAGATATTCATTCGGTAGCTGTAACGAATGTGGGATTAAAGCCTGATGCTTTTCAAATAAACGGATATCCGGATCAACGTCCTATTTCCAAAAAACAATATTATCAATCTAAATTAAAGAATGTATATTTACTTAATAATGCAGGAGAAAATGAATATTGGTCTATCACGGCAAAATTACAGAAATCGTTTGAAAATGGTTTTGATGCTTCAATAGCCTATACACATAGTTACGGAAAGAGCTCGGGCGATGGAATCGGTGATCAAGTAGGTTCTGCTTGGTTCAATGATCCTCGTACTTACGGTTCAAACTCTCATGATATAGGTTATATGAACTATATTTTACCCAATCGCTTAATAGCTTCTGTTTCGTATAGAAAAGAGTATGCCAAATATTTCGCTACAACCGTATCTTTATTTTATGAAGGCGGTGAATCAGGTCGTTTTTCTTATTTATACGCGAACAACTTAAATAATGACGGAGGAGGCAATGCTATGCTTTATATTCCGAAAGACAAATCTGAAATAACATTTGCCGATCTATTCGATACGAATAAAAAAAGCCCTAATTACGGTAAAGTTATTTATACGGCTTCGCAACAAGAAACCGACTTTTGGAATTATGTCGAACAAGATGCTTATTTAAGAACTCACAAAGGAAAATATGCGATGCGTAACGGTGCACTCATGCCTTGGGTAAATACTTTCGATATAAAAATTTTACAGGATTTCTTTATACATGCTGGCGGAAAACGAAATACAATACAAGTAGGTTTAGATATCATAAATGTAGGAAATCTTCTAAACAGTAAATGGGGAATCCATCATAGCGTAAATAAAAATAATATCTTAGAAGTAGCAAATATGAAAGAAGTTATAGAAGGAAATGGGTCAGTAAAACCAACCTTTAACTTTCTTAAAAACGGAAAGGAAACACTTAAAGAAACGTATAGACCTAATATAGGATATGCTTCAACATATTATATGCAACTAAGTTTACGTTATATATTTAATTGATTATCTAACAAATTTACAGATATTCTTCCCTCGGAAACACCTCTTGATTTTCGAGGGATTTTTTTACCAGTTACTTTCTCAGGAAGAAATGAAGTAAGTTGAAAACTCAAAAAAAAGTTGTTTATAAAAATCGAAAAAAAAATTTGATTAATCCGTTAGGTTTTTAAACGAATATCAAATTTCATCTTTTTCCCAAATATATAAATTCTTTTACGTATTCTTCAAACGATGAAATCCACAAAAAAAATAATTTTTTTCATGCAAAAATATCCCCTGAAAAGGTTTTCAAGCTTTGTTTATAAATCATTTATAAATACTATTTATAAACAACTTATCCTGTTTATATCTTACTCAAAAAATAGTCCGTTTATTTGAAAGAATGAAAAACAAAAAATCATTGAAGAAAATTTCAACACTTTAAACAGCCTATCATCTATATCATATTATTTTATAAAAACCAATTATATAAATAGTTGTGAGAAAACCGTTGAAATATTCTTTTGCTTCATATTCTAACTGTATGAAAGGTCAATTCGTCAGAGGAAATTCCACAGAACATAATTGGTGATCAATTTTTTCGTAAATAGACTCGGCGTATTTGTTTAGATTTGAAAAGCTACTTTTTGAATTTGTTTTACTGGTATAACACGATTGTCTATTTTAAAATGTTTATTTACTGATTGAAACTGCATTTTTGGGAGAGTTTTTTATTTGTGTATGTCTTTGATTATCTTTGTGCCTCTTTTTATCAAGTTGAGTAATAGATGAGGTTTGATTATGATGTGATAGTAGTGGGAGCAGGTCATGCGGGCTGTGAAGCTGCAGCTGCAGCTGCGAATTTAGGTTCGCGCACGTTACTGATTACTATGGATATGAATAAGATTGCCCAGATGAGCTGTAATCCTGCTGTAGGTGGAATAGCGAAGGGGCAGATTGTTCGCGAGATCGATGCTTTGGGAGGTTTTATGGGGATTGTAACCGATCGTACGGCTATTCAGTTTAGAATGTTGAACCGGAGTAAGGGACCTGCCATGTGGAGTCCTCGTGCACAGAATGATCGGGTAAAATTTATTCAGGCTTGGCGTGAGATTCTTGAGAATCTTCCTAATTTGTGGATATGGCAAGATACCGTCAGTGAATTGCTTTTAGACGGTAATCGTGTTTGTGGTGTAAAGACGGCTTTTGGAATCGAATTTCAAGCAAATTCGGTTGTTTTGACAAACGGTACTTTTTTGAATGGATTGATACATGTCGGTCGTGTACAATTTTCGGGAGGACGAATTTCGGAACCGGCTGTAGGAGGATTGACGGAACAGTTGATTTCGCTCGGTTTTATTTCAGATCGGATGAAAACAGGTACTCCTGTACGAATAGATGCTCGAAGTATTTATTTTGAAGAACTTACCGAACAACCGGGCGAAAATGATTTTCGTAAATTTTCTTATTTAGACAATGTCAAAAGAGAACTTAAACAATTAAGCTGCTGGACTTTATATACGAATGAAGAGTGTCACAATGTCTTACGTAAAGGATTATCGGAATCACCTCTGTATAATGGACAGATACAAAGTATAGGTCCTCGTTATTGTCCGAGTATCGAAACTAAAATCGTCACTTTTGCCGATAAAATACAACATCAATTATTTTTGGAACCCGAAGGTGAATCGACACAGGAATATTATCTGAATGGATTTTCTTCATCTCTTCCTTTTGATATTCAGTTGAAGGCTTTGCAAAAAATATCGCCTTTTCGTGATGTTCAATTATATCGTCCGGGGTATGCGATCGAATATGATTTTTTTGATCCTACGCAGTTATTACATACTTTAGAGACAAAGAAGATTTCACATCTGTTTTTTGCCGGTCAGATTAATGGAACTACCGGTTATGAAGAAGCGGCGGGGCAGGGGATAGTGGCAGGTATTAATGCACATCTTCGTTGTCATGGCAAAGATACTTTTGTTTTAAATCGTGATGAGGCATATATTGGAGTATTGATAGATGATCTGGTGACAAAAGGAGTAGATGAACCGTATCGTATGTTTACTTCGCGTGCGGAGTATCGGATTCTTTTGCGTCAGGACGATGCGGATATGCGTCTTACCGAACGAGGTTATCAATTAGGACTTGCCGATACTTATCGTCACAGTTTATTGGAAAAGAAGAAAGAAATGATTGATCGAATCACGGAGTTTATTCGTTCTTTTTCCGTTACACCTGTTCAAATTAATGCTACATTAACTTCTTTAGGAACAGCTCCTATTCCTCATGCTTATAAACTGGTCGATATATTAACTCGACCTCAAGTTTCATTTTCCGATATCAAAGAAGTGATACCGGAGTTTAATCAGTTGATAGATACGATTCCAATTTCTCGTCGGGATGAAATTTTAGAAGCGGCTGAGATCAGTATAAAATATAGCGGATATATCCAGCGAGAAAAACAGATTGCAAGTAAAGTATCTCGATTGGAAAATATTCGTATCAAAGATAAGTTTGATTATTTATCGATTCAATCTCTTTCGACGGAGGCTCGCCAAAAATTACATAAAATAAATCCGGAAACAATTGCGCAGGCAAACCGTATTCCCGGAATATCTCCGAGCGACGTCAATATTCTTTTGGTATTATTGGGTAGATAATATAGAAATGTTCCACGTGGAACATGGTTTTTTATAAAAGAAGAATGGATGACAGGCTTAGCTACATACTAAAAATTCTTTCTACTATACCTGAGAAGCCGGGATGTTATCAATATTTCGATCGTAAAGGAACGATTATTTATGTAGGGAAAGCGAAGAATTTACGCAAACGAGTTTCTTCTTATTTTCAGAAAGAGCATGAAAATAATAAAACTCGTGTTTTAGTCAAACATATTTATGATTTAAAATATATTGTAGTAGATTCGGAAGAAGATGCCCTGTTACTCGAAAATAACTTAATCAAACAGTATCGTCCGCGTTACAATGTCTTATTGAAGGACGATAAAACGTATCCTTCCATCGTGATCAAAAACGAATATTTTCCACGTATATTTCAGACAAGAAATATTGTAAGGGACGGTTCTTTGTATTTCGGTCCGTATGCGTCTGCTTATACTGCGAAGATCATGCTGCAACTGATAAAAGAATTGTATCCGGTCCGGACATGCAAACATACCTTGACACCCGAATCTATTGCTTCGGGAAGGTATAAAGTTTGTCTCGAATATCATATTAAACGATGTAAAGCTCCTTGTGTCGGACTACAAAATAGAGAAGAATATAATCGGAATATTTCCGAGATAAAGGAAATACTAAAAGGAAACAGTTCACGCGTAAGCGCGCTCCTTCTAAATCGGATGCGAAAACTTTCGGAGGAAATGCGTTTTGAGGAAGCTCAGGAAATCAAATATCAATATGATTTGATTGAAAATTTTCGGTCGAAGTCGACGGTTGTTCCCATGTTGCATAATGTAGATGTATTTTCGTTGGATGAAAGCGAACAGTCCGTCTATATTAATTACATGCATATAGGAAACGGAGCCATTGTGCAGGTATATACGATTGAGTATCGGAAAAAACTTGATGAACCGAAAGAGGAACTTTTAGGTTTGGGTATTGTGGAAATGAGAGAGAGATTTCAAAGTAATGCTTCCGAAATAATCGTTCCTTTTATGCCTGAAGGTGTATTTTCAAAACATATTATTTTCACGGTTCCACAACGAGGAGATAAGAAGAAATTACTTGATTTGTCTGTTCAAAATGTAAAGCAATATAAGATTGATAAATTGAAACGTTCGGATAAGTTTAATCCCGAACAGCGATCGACCCGTCTGTTAACTGCGATTCAAAAGGATTTACATTTACCTGTTCTGCCGATGCAGATAGAATGTTTCGATAATTCAAATATACAAGGTACGAATCCCGTTGCGGCCTGCGTCGTATTTAAAAAAGGGAAACCGTCGAAGAAGGATTATCGTCATTTTCATATAAAGACGGTTGTAGGTCCCGATGATTTCGCTTCGATGACGGAAGTTGTTACGCGTCGTTACACACGACTGTTGGAAGAAGGTCTGCCTCTTCCGCAGTTGATTGTTATCGATGGAGGAAAGGGACAGTTGAATGCAGCAACGGAAGTGCTTCGGCAATTGAATTTATTAGATAAAATATCGATTGTAGGATTGGCAAAACGGTTGGAAGAGATTTTTTATCCGGGCGATCCGATACCGCTTATACTCGATAAAAATTCGGAAACGCTGAAAGTCATTCAACATCTCCGCGACGAAGCCCATCGGTTCGGTATTACGTTTCATCGGAAGATGCGAAGTAAAAAGCAAATTGTTTCGGAGTTGGATGAGATTAAAGGTATCGGAGAAAAGACGAAAGAGACATTATTGAAAAAGTATAAAAGTGTAAAACGGATTAAGGAAGCTCCGATGGACGAACTCATTGAACTGATAGGAGAGAGTAAGGCGGGTATCTTAATAAACGGTTTGAAAAAACCGGAATAAATATAAGCAGGAGAATTTAATTTTTGTAATATGAGAACAGTCATACAACGCGTACAACACGCGTCGGTTGCGATTGATGGAGCGGTACGATCTGAGATTGGTAAAGGTCTACTGATTTTGGTGGGTTTTGAAGATTCGGATACAGATAAGGAAATTGTCCGGATGGCGAAAAAGATCGTAAATATGAGAATTTTCGACGACGATAAAGGTGTTATGAATCGCTCTGTACTTGAAATCGGTGGAGAAATTTTAATCGTAAGTCAGTTTACTTTATATGCTTCGACAAAAAAAGGAAATCGTCCGTCGTATATTCGTGCCGCGAAACCGGATATTGCGATTCCATTGTACGAGTCGTTTTGCAAGGAAGTAGAAATGCAGTTAGGTCGTGACGTAAAAACGGGTGTTTTCGGTGCGGATATGAAAGTTTATTTGTTGAACGATGGTCCTGTAACCATCATTGTTGATACAAAAGATTGATACGATTTCGTCGGATGGAGTAGGGGATGGAAGTCCGATTCTGAGCATATCTTTCTCGATCTATTTAAAAACAAATCCAATTGACCTTTTATATACCTTTAAAATTCTCAGCCTGCTTTATGCTTCGGCACGTATCGGATATACGTCCCGAACGTATCTGTGCGACTTACGGTGTCGTTTCGCCTCCGGCAGGCGGAGTGGGAACATCCGGCTCTTCTCTGTCTGCTCCTTTCCTTCGTGTCCGCAAGGGGTGGATTGATTTTATTGTTTAGATGTTTAGTTGTTTAGTATTCACCTCAACAATTCAACAATCAAACAACTCAACGCCCGAAGGGCATCACTTCTTAATCAACTTCTGTGTGTACGTCTGTCCGTCTTTGACGACGCGCACGAAGTACAGTCCTGCCGGCAGTCCGGCCATCGGGATTTGGAATGTCGGCTCATCGGTCCGGAACGAGCGCAGCATCGTCATACCGCTCCAGAGCTGGATTTCGTAAGCGCTTCTGTCGGTCGAGAGTACGCTTAATCCGCTGACTTCGTCCGTCTCCATCAACTGCAAGATTACTTCGTCCGTTGCAGGGTTCGGCGAGAGGGTGAAGGGAGATATCGTTCTACTACAGGAAACCGCCGGTATCTGGACTTCTTTCCATGTTCCCCAACCACATTCACTACGTGCACGCACTGAAACCGTCGGACTTCCGGGCAATGGGCTTAATGGAATAACTGTAACAATGAAGTGATCAGCATATATGCCGTTATCGCCCGGATGATGAGCGATTTGCCAACCGTTACTGATTCTCCATTCATATTCGCGTATGTATCCCAAATGATTACCTCCCGGATGATCGGCCATTATGGCATTGGGATTATCGGTACATAAAGTACCGTTAGAATTCAAACTCTCGACAGTCAGTGTAATGTCTTGTGAAATAGGAGTGCCAAGACATATTTTCAGTGGAGTTAATGCAACAGATGAATTGTTAATGGTTGCTCGTACTTCGCATATGCCGTTTCCTCTGCAAGTAAGTACTCCGTTTGAACTGTTTATGGTGGCAATATTCGGATTCGATACGCTCCACTGCACCGTTGCGCCCGATAGCAGGTTTTCTACCGTATAGGTTGCTTGATCGCAGACGGACGAAGGGCCGGAGATGGAGAAAGGATATCCATACAAATCCCAAACAGCCAGACAATCATCATTGTCTAACTGTTTTTTTATGCCAGTATAGTAAGGATACATTAGAGCAGAAGAAACATTGGAATGCTCAATTCCTAATAGATGACCGATCTCATGTGCCGCAACTGTAATTAGGTCAATACCAGAACCATTAATAGACCAATTTTCATCATCATCAAAGTGCAAATGACCAGCATAATTTCCTCCTGCCGGTGGGGGATAAAATGCATGTGCTAATATACCTGTATTTCCATCAAAAGGATATCCGTCACCATGATTCCCTTTTTCCCATTTAATCTTTATATCTGCTTGATTGGGATTGTATACTTGTATGAAAGATAAAGTAGATTTATCACTCCATAATGCAAAAGCGCTTCTAATGGCATTTTCTCTTTCTGTAGTCGTCAAATGGGACGAACTATTATAAATATAGTATTTCAAGGTAGTTTTATTCCATTTTGAACCTTGAAGAACATAGTTATTGTCCCCTGTTAAAGGGCCATTATCGTATAGGCGCTGTGAATAAACTTTGAATATTGCAATCGTAGATAGAAAAAACAAAAGAATAAATCGTTTCATATTAATTGATTTTATTGATTGACATTAGATTTATACAATAAGAAGTTGTTCCCGCAGGAAGTGTAATCTTTAATGTTGATTTAGATATTTGTCCTGAAAATATCACTTTTTCTTTTTCCTTCATGTATTTACTGTCTAGATTACAAGGAAAATATAAAGTCACATTATCATAACTATTCGCATCGGACACCGAGATATACCATCGTTTAACCTCTGTATTATAAGAAATAATCCCTGTTAACTCTGATACATCTTTTATTATCTCTTTATCACAACAAGAAGACAGATCTTTCTTACATCCCACTCCTCCTATCAGCAGAAGCAGGACACCTATCCATAAAATAATTTGCTGTT
>ERZ772967.896-NODE-896-length-21735-cov-3.443450_pt1 | contig 21735 bp, 13 predicted proteins | sample MGYA00511677_ERZ772967 | MGnify/ENA primary metagenome ERZ772967 (study PRJEB29015, sample SAMEA2737931) | human oral metagenome | biome: human oral; feature: human-associated habitat; material: dental | place: China | collected 2146 ...
GAAACCCATGAATCCATCCATTTCGCCGCCGGCCGTCATCTTGCTTTCCGGTGGCCTTGATTCCGCGACGTCTCTGGCCATTGCCCGACACCAAGGCTACGACTGTTATTGCCTGTCGCTTGATTATGGTCAGCGACATCGCGCTGAACTGGAAGCTGCCAGGCAAGTTGCCAAGTATTTTGGCGCACGCGAGCATCGTACCTTGCGGCTCGATCTGGCCAGTTTTGGCGGGTCAGCGCTGACCGACGCAACTATTGCTGTGCCGACGGATGGCGTGCAAGCCGGTATCCCGGTGACTTATGTGCCCGCGCGCAACACCATTATGCTCTCGCTGGCGCTGGCCTGGGCCGAAGTGTTGGGTAGCCGGGATATTTTCATTGGGGTCAATGCCGTTGACTATTCCGGCTATCCTGATTGTCGGCCAGAGTTTGTCGAAGCGTTTGAACGTATGGCCAATCTGGCGACCAAGGCCGCTGTTGAAGGCGCCAAATTGCATATTCATGCGCCGCTGGTCAATCTTTCAAAGGCGGAAATTATTCGCCGTGGCATCGATCTCGGCGTCGATTATGCATTGACGGTTTCCTGCTATCAGGCCGATGACGCTGGCCGTGCCTGCGGCCGCTGTGATGCCTGCTGCTTGCGCCATGAGGGTTTTATCGCGGCAGGCGTGGCTGATCCGACAGTCTATCGGGTTTGATGAATCTCTTGGTACAGACCTGTGCCAGAGTGGAAAACCATACCGTTTACCGTGAGTACGCTGGCGAAGTCCTTGGCAGCCGGTGTCAATAGGGGCTATCCGTTGACAGAGATAGGCGGAGTCTCTACAATCCCACGCTTGTTTTTGGGTCGGTAGCTCAGTCGGTAGAGCAGCGGACTTTTAATCCGTTGGTCGGGAGTTCGAATCTCCCCCGACCTACCATTAGCCGTCTTTGCGATCCTTCTAAGGATTCTGTCGGTGTAAAATGGCGCAAACAGTGGGGCGTTAGCTCAGTTGGTAGAGCAGCGGACTCTTAATCCGTTTGTCATAGGTTCGATCCCTATACGCCCTACCAGAATTTTTTGTAAAAAATACATAGTTGATTCATTGATTAAAGCTCGCTCCGGCGAGCTTTTTCTTGGGCGGAACCTTTCTGCCTGACAGAATACTTCCGGTTAATCAGGTAAAAAAATCAGGGACAAGCGATATCGTCGCGCATCGTGTAGAACGTCCAACCATCGACGTGTGCCTGGATGGTCGAGACGCCATATACCGGGTCGAGTATTTCTGGCGTCAAGACGCGTGCAGGCGTGTCGGCGGCGACGAGCTTGCCGCCCGCGAACAGGGCGAGGCGATCACAATAACGGCTGGCCAGATGTAAATCATGCAAAACGATGAGTACAGTCTGCGTTCTTGCATATTCGCGCAACAGGCGCAAAACCAGGTGTTGATGCGGCATATCCAGATGTGCGGCCGGTTCATCGGCAAAAACGATGCGCGGCCGGTGCGCCAAGGCTCGGGCGATGGCGACACGTGCCTGTTCGCCGCCGGAAAGCGTCGTGAAACGCCGTTCGAGCAGGTGGCCGATCTGGCAGTGTTCGATCAAATCGCCAGGAATCCGGGCAACGCGCAGATGCAGCATTTCAGCCACGCTCAGGTTCCAGTAACTGAGGATCTGTTGCGGCACATAGCCGATATGGGCGGCCAGCGCGTGTGCCGGCCAGGAGGACAGCGGACGTCCGCCTAAAACAACCTCACCGGAGGTCGTCTTGAGCAGTCCGATGGCCGTGCGTACCAGGCTTGATTTGCCGGCCCCGTTGGGGCCGATGATGCCGTACAGTCCCTGCCCGGGAATATCCAGATCGATACCGTCGAGCAGCAGTTTTTTCCGCTCTGTGCGTACCGACACATTGCGGAAAACCAGCATGGGCGATGAGGCACTCATGATTTTTGTCTCAGCAGCAGGAACAGGAAGAATGGGCCGCCGATCAGCGAAGTCATCAGGCCAACCGGAATTTCACTGGGCGGGATGGCGCTGCGCGCGACGGTATCGACGAGCACCAGTAGAATGCCGCCCCCCAGTGCGACGGCCGGCGCCAGGCGGGCGTGCAGCGGGCCGACCCACCAGCGCAGTACATGCGGCGCAATCAAGCCGACGAAGCCGATCAACCCACCGAAAGCCACCGCCAGCGCCGTAGCTAGCGCCGCCAGCGCGATCGCCTGCATCGAAAAACGACGCACGCGCACGCCCATGCTGTGCGCCGTTTCCTCGCCCAGTCCGAGCGCATCCAGACCGGGCGCCAGTCGTATCGCCGCGGCGAGCGCCGCCAGCGTCCCCAGAAACAGCAGCGCCCATTCCTCCCAGGCGGGTGATTGGATACCGCCCAGTTGCCAGGAAATCACCGCGCGCAGGTTGCTCGACTCATCGCCGAAGACCATCAGGATTAGGCTGCGCAGTGCCGACAAGATCGCCGCCAGCGCCACGCCGGCAAGCAGCAGGCGCCCGGTCTGCGCGCTATGACCGCCACCGCCGCCGAGCAGCAACACCAGCAAGCTGCTGCCCCAGGCGCCGAGGAAGGCCATCAGCGGCAAGCCCACGCCACGCGGCAGCAGTTCCGGCAGCAGCAGCGCACAGGCGGCGCCCAGACTGGCGCCGGCGGCGCTGCCGAGCAGATACGGTTCGGCCAGTGGGTTGCGGAAAACGCCCTGGAAAATCAAGCCGGAGAGGCCGAGGCAGGCGCCGACGACGAATGCCGTGGCAACGCGCGGTGCGCGCCAGACGAAGACCAGTGCGGCCTGTTGGCTACCGTCGAACCAGCGCGTCGGCCAGACGGTATCGGCGCCAAAGATCAGTCCAGCGAGAATCGCCAGGCACAGCGCGCCCGTCAGCGCGATGAACGGCCATGCGCGCGAATGTGAGGGAGATGAATGACTATGCATTGAAGCGCTCCGGATGGATGGCATGTGCGTAATCGGCAACGGCTTCGATCTGGCGCGGGCCGGGAATCAGCTTGTGGTTGCGTTGCAGGACGACAATGCGCCCTTCGCGTGCGGCGCGTAGCGCCGACCAGCCCGGACGCCGCACAATCTGGCGGGCCGCCTCCGGCGCGGCGCTGACATCGGGAATCCGTTGCAGGGAAATGATCACGTCCGGGTCGCGCAGAAAGATCGCTTCGCCGCTGACCTGCTGCGAACCAACCAGGTCGCCAAATACGTTCTCGCCACCCGCCCAGGCCAGCGCATCGTTGGCGTAGTGCCCTTGTCCGACGGTCTGAAAGCCGGCGTTGCCGGCGGCGCTGGTTTCCAAAAACACGCGGCGACGCGGCGCGCCGTGGAGACGATCGCCAATACGGTCGAGCTGCGCCCGCATCTGGCCGAGCACGGCCTCGGCCTGCGCCTCGTGCCCGGTTGCCCAGCCAACCAGGCGGATATTGCGCAGGATGGCGGGCAGGTCTGGGTGTTGCAGCACCAGTACCGGCACGCCGATGCGGCCGAAAGGGTCGATCAGCGCCAGGGCGCTGTGCTGCGCCGGGGTGACGACGATGAGGTCGGGCTGGTGTGCGGCGATGGCCTCGGCGGAAAAGCCCAGCGATCTGCCGACTGAAGGTTTTGCCAGCGCGGCGGCCGGCCAGCCGACCAAACCGCCGACGGCGGCGACGCGCGCTTCCAGCCCAAGCGCGAAGACGATTTCGACATTGCTTGGGAAAATGACGACGATGCGCTGCGGCGGACGGGCAATGCTCAACGTCCGGCCCAGCGTATCGACGACCTGGCGCGGAAAGGCGCTGGAAGTCTGGCAAAGCGCGGGGCTGTCCGGAGCCGAGAATGCCGGCATCGAAAGAGGGGAAGAAGGTGCAGCCGACGAAGCCGGCATCCCCGGCGCTCCCGCAGACAGCGCCCCCGCCGGTAGCGCGCCCGCGCCCGCCAGCGCCAACAGGCGCCTGAGCAGCGCCCGCCTTGACAGCGATTTCACCATCGTGTCGTCGTCGCTCACTCAGAACTCCTGACGCACACGGGCGAAGAAATTGCGCGGCGCACCGGCGTTGCCGGCTTCCTGCGAAGACATGTCGTCGTTGATGTAATAGACATTGCCCAGGTTATTGACGCCGGCCTGTATCGTCAGCTTCGGTGTCACGCGGTAGCTGACGGACGCGTTGACCAGCGTATAGGCAGGCAGTTTCTGCGGGTGGGCAACGTTGTCGCGCAGATAGCGCGTGCCGACGTAACTGGCCGAAGCGTTCCACAACCAGGGACCACGCTCGAACGTCACGCCGAGGCCGGCGATGTGGCGCGCCGACATGCGCACGCGCTTGCCGCCAAAGTTCTGTGTCGGCACGCCGGCATTGCTGTAGGTTTGGAAGTCACGCAGGCGTGCGTTCTGCCAGGTGTAATGCGCGTAACCGCTCCATTCGCGGGCAAGCCGCCAGTGCAGAAGCGATTCGACCCCTTCGGTACGCGAAGTGGCGTTGCTGAAAATGAAGCTGTCCGGGCCGTTGCGGAATGAACGCTGTCCGTCGATTTTGTCCGCGCGGAAAAGGCTGAGCTGGTAAAACCAGCGTTCATTGTCCAGTTGCCCTTTGACGCCGAACTCGATGCTGCGGGTTCGCTCCGGGCGCAGAATCGACGGCACGACGACGCCGTTGCGCGTATTCAGCGCCACGGCCTGCGGGCGAAAGCCTTCGGACCAGTTGGCGAACAGCGAATGCGCACTGTCATCGCGGCGGGCATACACCCAGTCGGCGCCAAAACGCGGACTCAGGCGCGACGCACTCTGGGTTGACTGCACCGGCGTATTGGAACGCTTCAAATGCTGTTTGAAGCTGTCGTGCCGCAAGCCGGCAACGAATCCGAAATCACCGATTTCGAGGCGATCCTGCACATAGAGACTGCGCACCGTCTGGTCAAAGCGCGAGTGGGTCGCCTTGTCGCGAATGCCGCGCGGGTCATTTTTCACATTGCTCACCGGCGTGTTGTAATGGGGGCCGCGATACGTCGGCGCGTTGGTGTATGACGGCGATTCTTGATTTTGCCAGTCGTCTTCAAAACTGGCGCCCGTCTGAAACGTATTGTTCCAGCCCTTGCCGGCGTGGCGATGGATCAGCGCCAGGTCGTGGAAAACGCCGCGGTCGCGCGTATCGGTTTGCGAAAACCCCTTGCTGACAGCGGCCGGTCCCGGCACGATGGTCACACCGCCCTGAAACTGGCGGTTATAGGCGGCAAAGCTGCTCAGATGCTTCAGCGACCAGCCATTGGTCAGGCGCACGTCGTTCTTCCAGGATATCGACTGATAATTGCCCTCGATCGCGACGCCGGGGATCGCATAATTGTCGCGCTGCGTGATGCCATACATCGGCCGGCCGTTTTGCAGGGGAACGATCGAACCGCGCTTGGCCTTGACGCGCGTTGCCAGGTACTGCAGGCCGGTTGTCCAGTTTGAAGTCATTGCATGATCGATGCCGAATACCCCGCTCGGCTGATCGCGATCGGTGCCGTTCTGGAAACCGTCGCTGTGGCTGTATGCCAAGCCGACAAAGAAATTGCCGCGGTCGTAGTCGAAGCGTTGCCGGTAAGCGCCACCGATCCGGCCGAAACTGCCAGCGGTCAGGCTGGCGCTACCGCCTTCTTTTTCCGGCTTCATAAAAAACTGGGCGACGCCGCCGATCGCGTTCTTGCCGTAGAGCGCCGAGGCCGGCCCCTTGATAAATTCGACGCGCTCGACGAGATCCGGCGCAATCAGCGTGACATCGGCATTGCCCTGCAAAACGCGCAGCGGCACGCCGTCGATCAGCACCAGCACGTCCTGCGTATCGCGCAGCCCGCGCGTTTCAAAGCGCGAATAGTAATTGCCCTGCGTCCCATGCTGCAGGCCGGGTACGCTGCGCAGGCTGTCTTCCAGCGTGATGGCGCCGGCCGCATCCAGCTCGCGGCGCTCGACGGTGGCGGCCGAAAACGGTAGCCGCAAGGGGTCTTCGTCGAGCCGCGTCGCGGTCGAGATGATGCGCTTGCCGGTCACGGCGACCGGCCTCAACGCCGTTTCTTCCGCCGCCATGGCGTGCGTGGCGGCCAGCAGCGCCAACGGAATTGCCGATAATGCCGGCAGGGTGCGCGGGCAGCGTAGCGGCGGGTGAAGAGAAAATAGAAAACGGTTCAAAGTCATGATGAAAATCTCCCTGAAGGGTTATGAAAAAAACCAGCGAACGACCGCGCTGCGCTTGGCGCAGGCCGCCAGCCAGCCATTCCCGCCATTCCTACCATTTCGGCGATTTCTGGCGGCAAACCTGGTGGCATTTCCGGCAAAATCTCCGGCAGCTTGCAGCGCGTGGTCGAGATAAGCCTGCAGCGCGCGGCCCTGCGCGCTGTCAGCGGAACAATCGAGACGTTCGAGAAAATGCTGTGTGGCCTCCTGTCGGGAGGCGAAATTGAAACGGCATTGCCAGTCGATATAGTCGATTTGCGCCGGCTGGCGTGATTGCCCCAGCTGTTCGAGCGTTCGCTCGACTGCTGGCTGCCGGTTCACGGCGTTGTCACCATAAAAATCAGCAGGCAAAAAACCAGCCAGGCAGAACGAAGCTGGCGCGGCCTGCGCTGGGACGATCCAGACCATTTCACGCCGTGCGCGCGGTGCCAGCGCATCGAACAACGCATCGGCGGCGTGGTGGTTATCACCGATGTTGAAGGCGAACACGGCATCGGCATGGACTGACTTCGGCAAATCCTGCCAGCGCGCGGCGATGTGTTCGAGACGGATGCCACGCGCCGCCAATGCGGGCGCTTGGGCGGCCAGCGCCTCACCCATCGCCGGATTCGGCTCGACGGCACACCAGCGTGCCCCGTCGGCCAGGCAATGGCGCGTCACGCTGCCGCCGCCGGCGCCGATGTCGAGCACGTCGACGTAATTCTCGCCGATAGCCGGCGCCAGGCGTGCGGCATAGTCGGACTGCGCCATCATGCGCAGGTAGAGGCGCGCGTGCGCGCTAACGTCGCCGGCCTTGCGCGCGGCGGGCGAATCCCAGCGCCAGCCGCTTGGCGCAGGCGCGGTCATTGTGCTGTCCGGCGCCTGCGTCATTGCGCTTCGGGGCGCGCGATAGCCGTAGTTTGCGCGGATGGCGTCGGTATCGGCCGCTGTGTGGGCAGCGGCATGTCTCCCGCCGCAGTAAAGCCACGCGCGCCGTCCCAGTCGAGAAAAATCAGCCGCGTTTCCGGAAAAGTGAAGGAAAACAGGCGCTTGCCATCCTGTGCGACAACGCTTTCGCCAAGGCGGAAATCCAGGTCGGGTTCGTTGCCGGTGCGGTTATTAACGATCAGCGGCACGCCGGTTTCGGCCGTGCGCGCTTCCCAGTAACCCTCCGGCCCCATGCCGGGCACAGGCGGCCAGTTGGCGGGAGAAATCAGGATTTGTGCGCCCAGCGCCCGTAGGCGTCCGGCCAGTTCCGGACGGTAGGCGTCGGCGCAGACGAGCACGCCGACGGAAATCCCGTCTAATGTGAAAGGCGCATTGCGTACGCCTGGCGTAGCCCAGCGTTCGATTTGCCCGCCGACCACCTGGTATTTGCGGTGCGTACCAAGAATTTTGCCCTGGCGGTCGATGACCGCGACGCTGTTGTGCAGCATGTTGCCGGCCAGATTTTTTTCCGGCAGCCCGATGAACAAGGCCATACGGTGATAGCGCGCGCGTCGCGCAAGTCTTTGCAACCAGGCGCTGGGAAAGGCATCGATCCACTCCAGGCCGATGCGCTTGGCGAAACCGTAACCGCTTTCGGCCAGTTCCGGCGTGGCCAGCCAATCAGCCTGCGCGGCGGCGGCGTGTTCGACGGCGTGCTCGATGAGGCGGCGGTTATGGGCGACTTCGCCCGGGCGGGCGTCCATGTGCAGCAGCGCAATCCGGATCGCGCCGGGCGGCTTGGCGGCAATGTCGACTGGGGTCGGCGCAGGCGCGGCGGGCGCACCGCCGCTAGCCGGCGCTGCCAAGCAAAGCGCAGCGACGCTCAAAACAACGCGGCGGCGTTTCATGACCTTCATTGCGCCTGTTTCTGCGGCAGGAAGAAGCCGTTCTGTTTGCCCAGCGCATCGACGACGGCGACATACGCCGCCTTGCCGATCAGGCTGCCCAGCATGCTGTGGCCGCCCACATACGTGGCGTGCGGGGCACTCTGGTCGCTGGCGCCGGAAACAACGATGATGCTGTCGGTGCCGGTGCCCGTTGCCTGTGCGTTTTTCGTATAGCTGCTCGGCACCTTGAGGTCTTCGAGCGCGGCCGTTTTGCCTTCGGTCAGCACGACCATCGCCTGCGCCATGGCGCCGACGCTCAGGCGCGCATTGGTTAACAGGATGATGTTGATCGTGCCGCGCGGTTCTTGTCCTTCGACGTAATCGCTCATATCCGTGCCGGCGCGCAGGGCATTGGTTTTGGCGCCGGCCGTGACCAGCGCAGCAACCATAAACGGCCCTTGTTTCAAGGTGACGAAGGACAGATTGTCCATGTCAGCGGCGGTGCTCGTTTTCACCACATCGTCCGTACGCACGCCCAAGCGTGTGGCCATGCGCGCCTGCACGCGATCGAGATAAGTGCGCCCTTCGTCGCCCGGCAGGCTGGCCCAAAGCGCCGGTGAGGCCGCATGGTTGACGACCGCCGCAGCATTGACCAGGCCGTCGGAGGTGGATAGGGTCGTTCGGCGTTGGGGAAAGCGGATGAGCAGGGTTTTTTCCCAATGCCCATCGCGTTCGCTACGCACGATTTCGGCTTCGGCCTGCAGTATGGCGGGTAGGGGCGGCGCGGCGATCGGGCTCGGTGCGGCGGCTTCCGTAAGCTGCGACGCAGGCGGCTGGTCCGTGCCGGCGTGTGTGCCGATGGGGGCGCAGGCCGGCAGTAACAAAGCCAGGCTGGCGAACAGCCCGATGGACAAACGCGTGAGTTCGGTTCGGGAAAAATGCGCGTGATTAATGGTTCTCATCAGTTCATTACTCCTTGCAGATTGGCAGGCATGTGGCCGGGCTGTGGGTTTGGCCCGGCGATACAACGCGGCAGCCCCGGCGAAAGAAATGGGGCAGATGGGGCAGCGCACGATAATATAGGGCACATTGCCTGGCAATATCCTCAGCGGCCCGGCATCCTTTGTCAGGAATATTGCTTACCGGGCAGTTAGCGCGGGCGTTCAGTCCGCCGCGTGCAGCCGCTGCTGCGCTACGTACGGTCAGACGCCGGCTGCGATGGCGGGCAGGCCGGGAGCCCGCGTGGAATAAGGGTTTCCAGGGCGCCTGCCTGGAAACGCCCAATTGGCGCGGGTTCTGGCGATGCCCTGTCTGAAACGCCCAAGGGACGCGGGCTTCCGGCCGCCTGTCTGGAGAGTCGGTCAGGTTTCTGGTCACCGGATACATGCCCCGGAATTCCCTCTGAACCCTCAGAACAGCGCGCGCACGCCGACGCGGAACATCCGTCCCGGCATCGAGGTGCCGTAGCCGCCGTTGGCCAGCGCGGCGTTGAGCTTGTACGGCTGCTCGTCGAGACCGAGGAAGATCGGGTGTTCGTTAACGTTAAACAGGTTATTGACGGCGGCGAAGAGCTTGACGTTGGGCGTCAGTCCGAATTCACCACGCAGATTGACCACGGTGAACGGTGATTTGCGGTGGATGTAACTGCGGCTCGGTTCCGCCCAAGCGTGCAGGTTCTCTTCGGTGTCGTACCACATCGGCCCGCGCAGAACGCCTTCGACGAGCAGCGACCAGGGATGCGCGATGCCGCTTTGTCCGATGCGCGTCCCCAGCGCAGCCTGATACTGGTAGGCGCGCTGCGGTTTGTCGGAGTTCGCCGTCGCGCTCACGCCCTTGTCTTGCATCTTGAAGTTGTAGCCGCCGTTGGCAAAGACCGACCAGCGCCAGGATGTGTTCTGGTGGCCGAGCAGCGGCAGCAGGTTGGCGTTGGCCTGGATTTCGATGCCCCGGATGAGAATGTCGCCGCTGTTGTTGATGTAGTCGGAGGTGTTGGCGACGCCAGGGCGCAGGCGCGAGATGATGCGATCCCGGATCGTGTTCTGGAACAGGGCGAGGTCGATTTGCCAGTCGCGCGCCGCGTAGGCTGCGCCGACTTCGAACTGGCGGCTGCTTTCCGGCTTGATGCCGGGGTTGCCGAAAATGCGGCCGCCGCCGAGCGTGACGAAATCGGCCGCCAGCTCGGAAGCCGTCGGCGCGCGGAAGCCGGTCGAGATGCCGGCGCGCAGCGTCAGGGCCTGCGTCGCCTTGAACGTGCTACCGAAGGAGTACGTCGTCTGGCGATAGTTTTGGCTACGCGGCCGCAGCGCGGAAAGGTTCGGCGTCTTTTCGAGCGAAGTCTTGCCGAAGGTCCGGCGCACGCCGCCGCGAATGACCAGGCGGTCGTCGAATAGTTTTTGCGAATCCTCGAAATACAGCGCATTGACCGTTTCGCTCTGGTTGATGTCCTGCGGCGCGACCTGCGCGAGATTGTTGCCGGGCACGCCCAGGCGGAAGCGGTCGGAACGCAGGCGGCTGTGTTCCCAGTCCCAGCCGACGAGCAGATCGTTCCCATGCCAGAGCGTTGCGCCGGGCTGCACGCGCAGGCCTTCGATGTCGAGCGTACGCGTGTTGTGGTCGACCCGGGTGCCGCGCGCCGGTTTGCCCGTGCTGCTACGGATGACGGGCGAGGCCCATTTGAAGTCGTCGATGTCGCGGATGGCGTAGGCATGCGTCAGCCAGCGCACGCGGTTGTCCGGCAACTTGCCGGAATAGACGAGGTCGGCGGAACGGTTGCTGCGGTCATCCTTGCTGTGGATGTTGGCGCCCGATCCGCGGAAGCCTGCATCGTAGATGCCATCGGCGCGCAGCGACAGATCCAGCCGGTGGTTGTCGTTGACCTGCCAGCCCAGCCCAGCAGCCACGCCGTGGCGGTCCCAGTCGGTGTTGGCCAGCTTGCTGCCGCCGGAGCCGGAGTGATAATTGCCGCTCGCGCCAGCCGTGACGCCGGCGTACCAGTCGAACGCGCCGCTTTGTCCGCCGGTCTGCGCACGCCCTTGCCACAGCCCCCAGGAGCCGGCCGAGGCTTCGAGCAGCGTGCCTGGCGCCGTGCGCCCGTTCTTCATGATGATGTTGATGATGCCGCCGATATTCTGGCTGCCATAGACGACGGAGGAGGGGCCGCGCACAATTTCGACGCGCTCGACATCCGAGGGCGAGAGCTTGGAAAGATTGGCGGTACCGGCGCGTCGGCCATTGACGAGCACCAACACCTGACTGCGAAAGTCTTTCCCTTGCCCGTCGGAAGCGCCGCCGCGGATGTTGATCGAGGTCTGCGCTGGCGTCCACTGACTGAAGAAGCCGACGGCGTTTTCGGCCAGCAGTTCGGTCACCGAACGGGCGGAAGATTCCTCAATGCGGCGGGCGTCGATGACCTGCACCGTGCCAGCGATCTGTGCGCGCTGTTCAGGTTTGCCAGTGGCTGTGACGACGACGTCGCCGAGCGTAATTTCGCTCTCTTCGGCCGCGTGGGCGGGAAAATAGGCAAGTGCCAGCGACACGGCGAGGGTGCTGACTGGCAGATGCCTGGTGAAAATGCGGTGGTGTTTCGGTATGCGTTGCATGCTGAATTCTCCCTGCTGGTTGGTAAAAATTGTGAAATCGATTGAATGCTGTGTCCGTCTGTTTTGCAGCGCAGGATCATCGCCGGAAACGTTTCCAGGCCAGCACACCTGCGCCGATGCAAAGTGCGATGCCGATCGCCGCGCCATAGAATTGGAGGCCGCTGCTGACCTGGCCGCCGGCATAGGCGGGCGACAGTGCGTTCGTCTTGCCGATTACTTCCATGGATGGCAACTGCGTCGCTGTGTTGCGCGCCGAGTCCTGCTTTTCATGCCGCGGTATCATGTTTCCCTGGTGTTTTCGGTTGTGGCGCAGAAGTCCGGCGCCACAGAACGCGGAGCATGAAGTAGCCAGATGCATTGTATATCGCCTCAATGGTTTCACTAATCTCTGGGCGTTCATTTTTTCAGGTACCCGGTGGCGCGGCCATTCGGGGGCGTTGGCAATTTGTTGCCATACCCGCTAAAAGACGCCCGCCTTTCCGCCATCTGCGTCCCCTGGGTGTCATCAGAAGCTTGCCTCCATTTCCACGTAGGCATTGCGTCCCGGCATCCGGTAAAACTCGTAATACTCCTTATCGAACAGGTTGTTGATGCCGGCGGAGAGCTTCAGATACTTGTCGAAGGCATAGCTAACGCGCAGGTTGGTCAGCCAGTATTTGCTGGTACCGCCATAGACGTTTTTGACGACATCGCTGTTGTCTTCATTGGAGAACTGCAGGCCGGTATACGTCGTACTCAGGTTGGCGCGCCAGTTCTGCCACTTGGCGTCGAGCGCGAAACTGGCCAGATCGCGCGGCACGTAACGCAGTTTCTTGCCTTCCAGGCCGGAACCGCTTTCGTCCTTGGTGATCCGCGTATCAGTTCGACTATAGCTGGCCGAGGCACGCAGCCATTTCGTCAGCGGGATTTCGCCGCTCAGCTCCAGACCGCGCACGTAGGCTTTACCGGCATTGGTCGGTGTTGAAACATCTGTCACTGTAATAAGCGTGCCGGTCTTCGGCCCGGTGTATGGGCTGATCTTGTTGTAGATCATGTCCTTCATCCGCCGTTCGTAATAGGCAGCTTTCAGGACCCCCTCATTGGGCAAAGCCTTCTCAATGCCGAGATCCCAGGAGAGCGAGCGCTCCGGCTTAACATTGGGGTTGGGAAGAAGGATCTGGTATTGGCCGTGTTGCATGGGGGTGGCATACAAGCTGAAGTTACTCGGTGCCTTGAAACCACTCCCTACTGAACCGCGCAGGGTCAAGGTATCCGTCCAGCGATAAACGGCAGCGAATTTTGGCGAGAAGGCCGAGTGTGTGCGCGCCGGTGAATCGAAAACACCGGTGGGCGAGCCAACGTATTTCTTCGCCACGCCGTGTGTCGTCCAGCGGTCGTAACGGCCGCCGAGGTAGAGCGTCAGCGCATCATTGAGGAAGAACTGGTCTTGCAGGAAAAGCGCATGGTTCGTGCTCGTGCCCGACGATTCTTCATTGACCCGCGTGCGCGAGCCTTCCGGGTTGCGCCAGCGGGAGAGCTGGTAGACCTTGCGGTCGAGCGTGCCGCGCGTGAGCGCGTAGCCGCCGATCAGATAGTGTTTTTCGCTGATCGCTGTGCCCAGCTGTATTGAGCCGTCGAGCGTGGTATTCGGCGTATTGGTGTTTGTTCCCGGGCCATCGCGGAAAGTCGCGCCCCTACCGGAAGCCACATAGTAGCCTTTGCGAGTGAAATAACCCACATTGACCTTGAGGTCGTATTTTTCTCCCAGTTTGCCGTCGTAGCCGACGATATAGCGGTTTTCCTCGCGCAGATTCGGGTTGCTGGTGTCCCAGAAGCTGGTCGGCCGCACCGTACCGAGACGATCGCCGTTGATCGAGACATTGTTGGCCGGCAGATTGAGCGGTCGGCCGTTACGCGTCAGGTAATTGTGGAAATCGTTGAAGCCGACGTGCGATTGGGTATATGCAAAACTGGCAAAGAAACGCGATTTTGCGTCCAGCGCATAGTACAGCCTGGCGTTGAAGTAAGCGGCATGTGAAGGCGTCGCGCCGCGATCGCCGACGACGTAAGCCGGTACTCCCGCGGATGTCATCGTTTTCCTGCCGCCCTGTACGGCATTGCGGCCATTCCCGGCACCGGTCACCGGCAGCACGACCGGGTTGTTGTCGACAAAACCGGCCATATCCTCGTAACGGGCGGTCAGCGCGAGCGCGAGTCCATTCTCCCAGTGGTCGCGGTAGCTTGCTTCGGCGATGTTTCGCTTGGCATCGTTGAAGCCGCGTAGATATTTCAGGCGATATTCTTTCTTGGTTGGCATCTTGGTGATGACGTTGATCACGCCGCCAACCGCCTCGCTGCCGTACAAGGCCGAAGCAGAACCGGGCACAACTTCGATTCGATCGATATCACTGATGTTGATGCTCGTCAAACTGCCGAGCGATCCGGCATTGCCGTCGCTCAGGCTGATGCCGTCAAGCATCATACGGACGCCGCCCGGACCGCGCAGGCTGACGACTGGCCCGCCGTTGATCCGTGTTGATGTGCCCAAGCCACCACGCATGTACAGGCTCGGCACCTTGGCCGTCAACGCATCGCCGACGCGTATGGCGCCGGATGTTTCGATTTTGTCGCGGTTGACGACGGATACGTTGGCCGGCGCCTCCAGCGTGTTTTGTTCGATGCGTGCGGCGGAGACGACGACATCACGCATCGTAGCCTCGTCCTTGTTGTCGGCTGCTACTGCCTCGCCGATGGTGCACTGGCCAGCAAACATAAGGACGATCAGGGTTCGGGATGGTAATTTCATTTTCCTCTCCTGAATGGGGGGACGGATTGTTGATGAAAGACGTCGAACTTCATTTGGCTATTCGAAGGCCTGCCTTTGCGGGAATGTTTGGATCCGTATGTTCATGGGGTGTCCTGATCATCGCCGGAAACGTTTCCAGGCCAGCACACCTGCGCCGATGCAAAGTGCGATACCGATCGCCGAGGTGACGAGAATGAGGGCGATGCGCCCGTTTTCCCAAAAATCGAGCGGCGGAAAATCGAAGCGGTGCAGCGCGCTGAACAGCCAGCGGTAGCGCCGACTGTCGTTGTCGATTTTGCGCACGACGTTGCCGTTAGCCGGATTGATGTAGTAGGCCGTCCCGTTGGCATCATCAAAACGGATGCGCACGACAGGTAGTGTGGGCACACGATGCCGGCGCGGGTAGTATTCGCTATCTGGTTTCTCCAGCCACTCGGCCGTGTGGATGCGGGCATCCGGCAATAAGCCCGCCGCGCGCTTGGCAATTTCTTCCAGTGAAAGCCTGGCAAATGGTGGTTTGTCTGTACCGGGGGCGACTAGGCGCGATGTTTCCGTGCTTTGCAGCAGGATGAGCGGTTGTCCGGCAAAACGCAGCCAGCGGATTTCCCGCACATCTGCCGGCAATTCATGCGGTGGGGCATGTTGCAAAAGCTCGGCATCGAGCGCGCCGCCAGTCAGCCACTGCCTTTCCTCAATGGATAATTGTCCGCCCCGAAGCAGGCCAAATGGCGCCATCGAAATCCAGCCGCTGAACAACCAGGCGATCAAGAAAACGCTGCCGGCCAGCCCCAGCCAGTGGTGCCAGAGTTTCCAGCCGTCACGATAGGGCGAAAAGCGCCCGCCCGGATAAGGTTGTCGAATGCGCAGGCGCTGGATGCCCAGCCAGAGGCCGGAAATCGCCATCAGCAGGGCGGCGAAGCTCAGCCAGATGACGACTTGCCGCCAGACTTTCGGCGCAGCGCGCAGCGGGGTGATGTAAATCCAGTGGACGGTCGTGCCGAACCAGTTCCAAAGGCGTTCGGCGCGTGTCATATCGAGAACGACTTCGCCGGTTTGCCTTGATACGTAGAAGGTCTGGCCGTCGGCATCATTGAGATCGACGCGGTAAAACGGACGCAGCGGATCAAAGCGCGCCGTGACCGTCCATTGATCGCGCGCGATGAGCGTAACGGCAGGCGCTGGGCTGCCGAGGCCGGCTGCATTGGAGGTGTTTGCATGGCGACCGGTTTTTGCGGCGCTGGCTTCAAGCGCACGACGGATGGCGGCTTCGGCGGTAAAGTCTTCCGCCGTCAGGCGCCGTCCGTTCGCGGCATCGACCGTTAGCCAGGCGGGGTCGCGGGTCTGGAAACGGTACACACTGCGTTCGCCGATCCGGTGCAGGTGCACGCTTTCGGGCAGGTCAGCGCGCCCAAGCGCGCGCCAGGCCTCCCAGGGCGGCATGGGCGGCTGCCATGCGGCATGTGCCGTCTGCGTGAGGTCGGCCGTCAGCAAAGGCAGCGCCGCCAGACGCTCCTCCTCGCTCCAGCGCGGGCGGGCTACGAATACCATGATGATTCCGGAAACGAACCAGGCCAATACCAAGGCGCCCAGTACGATGCCCGACCAACGATGGAAGAGATGGAGGATGCGCAGCAATGCGGCCGGTGTCTTGAACATTTTTTAAAACTTCATTTCGGCAATCAAGTCAAAGCGGCGCGGGCTTCCCAACGAGCCTCGGATTCCGGATCCGGTTTTTACATACATCTTGTCGGCCAAATTGCGGGCGAGCAGGCGGAACGTGGTTCTGCTGTCGTAATGCCAGGCCAGGCTGGCGTCGGCGACGGTATAGGGCTTCAGCTTGAGGGTATTGGCGTTGTCGCTATAGCGTTTGCCGACGTGGCGCAGGCCGAGCGAAGCCTGCCATTGCCCGAAGCGGTAATGCCCCCATAGATTGGCGACGTGTTGTGGCACGTTGGATGGCGTGTTGCCCGCGCGTGAAACGCTGCGGCCGCCGACGGCTTCGTTCAGCTCATCATATTCCGCGACGAGGTAGGTGTAGTTGCCGTCGAAGCGCCAGTTTTTGGTGGGTGAAAGGCTCGCTGACAACTCAACGCCCTGCGAATGCATACTGCCGCCCTGGACGGAGAGCGCCGAATTGTTCGGGTCGCGCGTGATGATGTCGTCCTTCTCGATGCGGTAGAGCGCCGCCGTCCATTCGCCGAGGCCGCCGCCCAGCGTCTGCTTGATGCCGACTTCGGCCTGCCGCCCCGTAGTCAGGCGATATTTTGTTCTGCCCATGTAGGATAGGGTCGTGGTCGGGTCGTGGCCGACGCTCACCTGACCATAAAGACTGGTGTCGCGCGTCAGATGGTGGGTGAGACCGAGCCGCCAGGCGGTGCCATTGAGCGAATGCGGGAAATCGCTGCCCGTAGCCAGTTCATGACGCAAAATGCGGATGAAGTCCCGGCGGATGCCGGCCATCAGCAGCCAGCGATCGTTGATCTGCCAGGCGTCTTCGGTATAGACAGAATCGATATCCGTACTGGTGTCGAAAACAGGGCGGATTGGATCGGGGCTGTTCCAGACGCCGTGGTCCGGATTACTGGCTGAAACGATCGAGGAACCGCCATAGGGTGAACTGTTCGTATGGCGAAAATCGACCTTGGTCATTTCCCAGCCGAGGACGGCGCGATGGCCGGCCGTGTTGAGCCTCGCTTCCAGGCGGTTGCCACGCTGATCGTGGTCGTGATGGGCATAGACGTAACTTGTCCGCGTCACGGTATCGGTCCTCAGGTCGAGCTTGTAGTTTTCCACGTTTTTCCAGAGGCGGTCCGATTCGAGAAAATAGACTTCGTTGCTCAGCCCCAGCCAGTCGTTGACCTGCCAGTCGACCTTGGCGCGCAGCCGCGTGTCCTCGTAACGCATTTGCGCGTCGTTGATGTTGTAATTCTTTTTGCGCAATGCCCTGGGGACCTGGCCGTCAGGCCCATAGGGAGTGCCCCAGTAGCGCTCGGGATGTTCGAGGCTGTAGTCGGCGGTCAGGTCGATGCGCAGATTGGCCGTGGGTTGCAGCCGCAGCCGGCTCATCAGCTTGCCGCCGCGCGAATCGCCCAGCTCGCGGAAGCCCCTGTCATTGTGTCCGTAGATGTCGATCCGGTAGCTGGCGATTTCTCCAATCGGCCCGGCGCCGCCGACGCCGATCTGTTTGTGGCCATCGGTACCCAGTCCCGCCATCAATTCGTAGCTGCGTGTCCGGCTCGGCTCTTTGCGGATGGCGTTGATCATCGCGCCGACCGTTCCCGTGCCATAGACGACAGAGGCCGAACCGCGGGAAATATCGAAACGCTCATAGCCCCAAGTGTTGCCTGGGTAGGTCTGAGCGCCTGGCGTGACGCGTATGCCGTCGTCGGCGATACCAACCGAGGTCTCCCCGGTAAAGCCGCGGCTTGAAAACGACAGGCGGCCGGTGTCGGTCAGGCCGACTGTCCGGCTGAGCGTATCCCGCATCTGGGTATCGCCGCGCTCGCGTATCGTTTCGCTGTCGATGATTGCCATGCTGGCGGGCAGTTCTTTTGCCGTGACGCCGGTGCGGCTGCCGCTTTGTGTCGGCTGGTCGAGGTGAAGCGTGGCGGTATCGCGCGTGCTGCGCACGTCGACGGTGCCGAGCACGGTTTCCTGTGCATTGGCGGAGGTGGCGAGCGCCGCGCCCGCCAGTGCGGCAAATAGTGCGCCGGCGAGCGGCATTGTGCGCAACGGACAGGGCATGTGCGCCTGCGTGTTGCCCGACAAGCCGCCTGGAATTGAGGGATGCCGAATTCGCAAACCGTCAACGGAACGTAATAAATGCCCCATGATGTTTCCTCCTTGAAATAGGGATTGAGGGCCATTCCGTTTCCGAATTGTCGGAATTCATCGGCGACGGCGCCGTTTTTTGGCCGCGTTGAGCGGCGTTCCGCCCCCGACCTGTTATTGCCGGGGCTGTATTGGGTTTTATTTGTTTTTTAGCCCAATCTTTACATCCAGGATGGCCTTGTTTGCCTTGCCGTATATGCGGTCACGCAATCGCTTGGCGATAGCAAATTCCGGCTTTCTCTAAGAATGTAAATAGGTCAGGTGATGTTTTTTACGGCGTGCCACAGCGTGCTCTATGCGAGGCGTCCGGATATTGCCGAGCGCGTGAAAAAACCGCGCGGCAATGGTAAAAAGTGGGTAATGAAACATATCGGCGGACGGCACAGCCGCCGTCCGCCGTGTGGAAATTGTGCTGGAATCCCGAAAACCGCGCATGCGCTGGCATCCGTGACCCGCGAACAGCAGGCTGACCAGGCATTTGTCCTGTGATCCCAATAAACATGCGGCATCACGCTTCCGGGCTCCTTCCAGCTCCAAGCGCCTGTTAAGTCAGACTGACGACGTTTTGCTGCTCGAACAGATCGAGCAGCATCAATGCTGCTTGCGTCGAAGAAAGTTCGCCAGCGCGGATTTTGCCCTCGATCGCCGGCAGGTTGATACGGATATTGGGGTGGCCATAGAACGTGCGCTTGAGATGTTCGGAAACGAGGTTATGCACCCAGTCAATGTTCTGTTGCTGGCGGCGACGCATCAGTACGCCGGAGGCTTCTGTCGTCTGGCGGAATTCTTCGATTGCTTTCCAGACTTCCGGCACGTTGTCGCCCGTATAGGCGGAGCAGGCCAGCGCCCTTGTTTTCCAGCCTTCGGTCGAGGGCTGCAGGAAATGGATGATGCGTTCATAGTCGGCGCGCGCAGCCTCGGCGCGCAGCTTGTTATCGCCGTCGGCCTTGTTGACGAGAATCAAATCGCAACGCTCCATGACGCCTTTTTTGATGCCTTGCAGCTCGTCGCCGGCGCCAGCAATCTGGACGAGCAGAAACATATCGACCATCGAACGCACGGTAATTTCGCTCTGTCCGACGCCGACTGTTTCGACCAGGAGGACGTCGAAACCGGCCGCTTCGCAGACGATCATCGTTTCCCGCGTTTTGCGCGCGACGCCGCCAAGGACGCCGCCGCTGGGCGAGGGGCGGATGTAGGCGCGTTTGTCGCGCGAGAGTTTTTCCATGCGCGTCTTATCGCCCAGGATGCTGCCGCCAGTGACGCTGCTACTCGGATCGACGGCGAGAATGGCGGGGCGGTGTCCCATGTCGCACAGTTGCAGCCCGAGCGTCTCGATCAGCGAGCTTTTGCCTGCGCCGGGAACGCCGGTGATACCGACGCGAATCGTATGCCCGGCGTACGGTAGCAGGCGTGAAAGCATTTCCTGCGCCATTTCCTGGTGCCGGTCGGCGTTGCTTTCGACCAGCGTGATGGCGCGCGCCAGGGTAGCGCGGTCGCCGGAGAGCACGCCGTCAACGTATTCGTCGATGGAAAGCTCGCGCTTGCGCGCCGCCGGTTTATAAGCGGTGTTCTGGGTGTTTTGTGCATAGCTGCCGGGCATGCCGTCATGCCGGCTTTCGATGCCAGACATCACGTTGGTTGTGAAGCCCTTGTGGTGCTCGTCGTTTTCCGGGAACCATTCCGGACGTATCAGTTTTTCGTCACTCATAAATCCGCGCCTTGATAATAAAAAAGGTTGCCGCCAGCAAGACAGCAAAAATCGGCGGCAACCTGAGGAGAAAATCTAGAGACCCATTGTTAGAAAACCGGCGGTTGCCCGGAAAATGGATTAAGGGATCAAGAGATCTGATGTTTCTCCCAGGTTTTCCGTCGCGTTTAACCGGCTTTAGCGTATCCCGCCGACGCCAGCGTAGCCGGCGCCGGCAGGATACGTAACGAACGTCAGCCGAGCTGCTCGTTGAGCTTTTCGAGAACTTTCTTCGCTGCGACAGGAATGACGGTGCCGGGTCCGAAGATCAGCGCTGCGCCGTTCTTGTAGAGGAAGTCATAGTCCTGAGCCGGAATGACGCCGCCGATACAGGCGAGAATATCGCCCCGGCCGCGTTTTTTCAGTTCCTGCACGAGCTGCGGCAGCAGGGTATTGTGGCCGGCCGCCAGCGAACTGAAGCCGACGACATGTACGTCGTTTTCCACCGCCATGTCGGCGGCTTCTTCCGGCGTCATGAACAACGGGCTGACGTCCACGTCGAAGCCCAGGTCGGAGAAAGCGGTGGCAATGACCTTGGCGCCCCGGTCGTGGCCGTCCTGGCCGATTTTAGCGACCAGCATACGCGGCCGGCGACCGTGCTTCTTCTCGAATTCGGCGCACATATTCTGCACTTCCTTCAGGTCGGAGTTTTCCGCGTACTCTGAACTATAGACGCCCGAGATGGAGCGAATGACCGCCTTGTGACGCGGGAAGACCTTTTCGATGGCATCGGAGATTTCACCCAGGCTGGCGCGCGCCTTGGCCGCTTCCACCGACAGTTCAAGCAGGTTGCCGTTTTCCCGCGATTCCGCAGCGCGCGTAATGGCTTCCAGAATCTGTTTGACGCGGGCGTTATCGCGGTTGTCGCGCAGTTTCTTGAGCCGCTCGATCTGCGCAGCGCGCACGGCGGTGTTGTCGATGGAGAGGATGTCGATCGGGTCCTCGTGTTCGAGACGGTATTTATTGACACCGATGATCGGCTCGGCGCGTGAGTCGATGCGCGCCTGACGCCGCGCTGCCGCTTCCTCGATACGCATCTTCGGCAAGCCGGTTTCGATGGCCTTGGCCATGCCGCCGAGGCGTTCGACTTCGACGATGTGTCCCCAGGCCCGTTTGCGTAACTGATCGGTCAGCCACTCGACGTAGTACGAACCGCCCCACGGGTCGATCGTCTTGCAAATGCCGGTTTCGCTTTGCAGATAAATCTGCGTGTTGCGCGCGATGCGGGCGGAAAAGTCGGTCGGCAGGGCGATGGCTTCGTCCAGCGCGTTGGTGTGCAGCGACTGCGTGTGACCGAGAGTGGCGGCCATCGCCTCAATGCAGGTGCGCGCGACGTTGTTGAATGGATCCTGCTCGGTGAGGCTCCAGCCCGAGGTTTGCGAGTGCGTGCGCAGCGCCAGCGATTTTGGATTCTTCGGGTTGAACTGCTTGAGCAGTTTGGCCCACAGCAAGCGGCCGGCGCGCAGTTTGGACACTTCCATGAAGTAGTTCATACCTTCGGCCCAGAAGAACGACAGGCGTGGCGCGAACTTGTCTACGTCGATGCCGGCGGCGATACCGGTGCGCACGTATTCCAGACCGTCGGCGATGGTGTAGGCCAGTTCAATGTCGGCGGTCGCGCCGGCTTCCTGCATATGGTATCCGGAGATACTGATGCTGTTGAACTTAGGCATGAACTTCGAGGTGTATTCGAAGATGTCGCCGATGATGCGCATCGAACCTTTCGGCTCGTAGATGTAGGTGTTACGCACCATGAACTCTTTCAGAATGTCGTTCTGGATCGTCCCGGCCATGATGGCCTTAT
>ERZ772967.897-NODE-897-length-21705-cov-6.043002_pt1 | contig 21705 bp, 20 predicted proteins | sample MGYA00511677_ERZ772967 | MGnify/ENA primary metagenome ERZ772967 (study PRJEB29015, sample SAMEA2737931) | human oral metagenome | biome: human oral; feature: human-associated habitat; material: dental | place: China | collected 2146 ...
CCGAAGATGACAGATTTACAGTCTGTTGCCTTTAACCACTCGGCCACCTACCCATAAGCCTTGACAAGTATATGCGATAACGCACTGTTTTGTCAAGGCGTTTCTGAAATTCTTTGGTCGCCTATTCTGCGAGCGGCTTCATCGTCGGAAAGAGCAGCACGTCTCGGATGGACGGGCTGTCCGTCAGAAGCATAACGAGACGATCAACGCCGATGCCAAGACCGCCCGTCGGCGGAAGCCCATACTCAAGCGCCGTGATAAAGTCACGATCCATGACGTGCGCCTCGGCATCGCCTGCGGCACGCTGCTCGAGCTGCTCCAAAAAGCGCTGCTCCTGATCAATGGGATCGTTCAGCTCGGTAAAACCATTGGCAAGTTCGCGCCCGTAGACAAAGAACTCAAAGCGATCCGTAATGCGCGGATCGTCCGCATTGCGCTTGGCGAGCGGCGAAATCTCGGTCGGATGCCCCGTGATGAAGGTCGGCTGCATCAGCGACTCCTCCACCTTCTCCTCAAACGCAGCATTGAGAATACCGCCAATGCCGTGACGCTCTTCGAACGGGACGCCGATCTCACGCGCCATCGCACGCGCCTCATCAACGGACTGGCAGGAGAGGAAGTCCTTCCCCGTCGCCTCACGCACAGCATCATTCATACTGATTGTGCGGACGTTCCCCAGATCAATCTCAATGCCCTGATACGTAATCTTCGTCGTACCGAGGACATCCTCAGCAGCCTGACGGACGATTCCTTCCGTAATCGCCATGAGATCGCGATGATCGGCAAATGCCTGATAAATCTCAATGGACGTAAATTCCGGATTATGCCGCACGTCCATACCCTCATTGCGGAAGATGCGCCCCATCTCGTAGACACGATCAAGCCCCCCGACGATGAGTCGCTTGAGGCTTAGCTCAGTGGCGATACGCAGGTAAAGGTCGATGTCCAGTGCATTGTGATGTGTAATAAAGGGACGCGCTGCAGCTCCTCCGGCAAGCGTCGAAAGCACAGGTGTCTCCACCTCAAGAAAGTCGCGCTCGTCCAGATAGCGCCGAATGGACTGAATGATCTTCGTCCGCTTGCGGAATGTCTCCCGTACCTCATGGTTGACCATAAGATCGAGATAGCGCTGACGATAGCGCGTATCCACATCCTTCAGCCCGTGGAACTTCTCAGGCAGAGGACGCAGGGACTTCGAGAGCAGATCAAAGTCCTCGACACGCACAGTGACCTCCCCGCGCCGCGTCTTGAATACAACGCCGCGGATCCCGATGATGTCGCCGATATCGAGGCGCTTGAACTCCTCCTTGTACTTCTGTTCGCCGAGAACGTCCTGCTTGAAGTATACCTGTATATTCCCCGTTCGGTCGTTCAGTGTAGAGAAGGAGGCTTTCCCATGACCGCGGATTGCCATCAGACGCCCCGCAATGCGAACTTCTCCGCCTTCTTCGTCCTCTGCCAGGTGATCGTATTTCTCTTTGAGCGGAACGGCATAATCCGTCACCTCGAAGCGATGTCCAAATGGTGCGACACCCATCGCCCGAAATGCGTCCATTTTCTCGCGGCGGACACGCATCATCTCGTTTAGATCCTGCTCCGTCACCTGCAATGCGTTTTCTCTTTCTTCAGCCATCCCTGCTCCTTACTTCTTGATATCCATAATCTTGTACTGAATAATACCCGCTGGTGCATTGACATTGACGACATGATCTATATTCTGTCCGAGCAGCGCCATGCCGAGCGGAGACTCATTCGAGATCTTTCCCTCGTCCGGATCCGCCTCCGTGGAGCCAACGATGAGAAAGGTCTCCTCCTCGTCGAACTCCAGATCCTTGACCGTTACGCGGCTGCCCATCGTGACGGTCTTGCCGTCCCCTGCCTTGATGATGTCGGAGTTGCGAATCTTCGTCTCGAGTTCCTGAATCTCGCCCTCGAGAAACGCCTGCTCATTCTTCGCATCATCGTATTCGGAGTTCTCCGAGAGATCGCCGAGTGCGATCGCCGCTTTGAGGCGTTCGGCAACCTCGATGCGCCGCACACTCTTGAGATAGTTGAGTTTTTCGACGAGCTTGTTATAGCCGTCTTCGGTCAGCATGACCTTCTTCTCTGTCATGAAATACTCCCCTTTATCGTAGTCCTCTTGTATTGACATCTTCTAGCAATGCAGATATTTCTGCATCGTTCTGTCCGAGACGAATCAGTTCGAGCCGCTTCTCCCTGCGGAGCTTTTTGATCGCGCACTCACGTTTCTGCGCTTCCTCTTTCGTCGCAAAGGACTCTGCATAGACGAGGCGAACTGGTCCGCGCCCACGCGTGTACTTCGCTCCCGTTCCCTCATTGTGTGCATGAAGACGCCGCCTGAGATCATTTGTCCAGCCGGCATAGAGACTCCCATCGGCACACAACAGGAGGTACGCGTAATTCATTCCGCAGCATCTTTGATGGTAATTTTCTCAATCACAACATCGTGTACGGGGCGGTCACCGTATCCCGTCTGTGTGTGACCAATGTCGCGCACGACATCCATCCCATCAATCACCTTTCCGAAGACAGCATGTTTGTTATCGAGCCACGGGGTTGCGGCGAGCGTAATGAAGAACTGACTGCCGCCCGTATTGGGGCCCGCATTTGCCATCGAAAGAACCCCCTCATCATCGTGCTTCAGTGAGGGATCAAATTCATCGGGAATCTTATAGCCCGGACCGCCTGTACCGTTGCCATTCGGGTCACCGCCCTGAATCATGAACCCATCGATGACGCGATGGAAGATCAGACCGTCATAGAACCCCTTTTCCACGAGGTCGATGAAGTTCTTCGTCGTAATGGGGGCTTTATCCTCGAAGAGTTCGACCTCGAACGTCCCCTTGTTGGTTGTAAATACTGCAATGCGATTTGCCACAGTTCTCTGCGCTCCTTTGTTCTGATCCAACAGCATATTAAATGACATCCCCGCACTCCCGCTGTGCGCCATGAACAATACGGCAACGACGACAACAGCGATACCGAGTGACAGGAGATAAAATTTCTTCCTCATTCTACCGAAAGCCCTCCCATAATTCAATACATATTTCAAAAAGAATGTCGCTGCCCCGCTTGCGTCGGTGACCATACGGGAATCTCACGCCCCACCGCAAAAAATCCCTCCGACGGTTTCCATGCGGGATAGCCGACGGAGTGCATGGAAACAAGTGCCTGTGGATACGTCTCTGCACAGAACACCTTAGCCCCGCGCTCCATCGAAGGACCGAGCCGTCCGTCCACGGGAAAAAAGGCAAGGTCGAAGGAGAGTCCCGCAAGGCGTTTCATCTGTTTGCGAAAGGCATTCTCCGCAAGCTTCCGATTCTCTGCTGTATCCCCCGTCCAGTCCCACCAGTTAAAATCCCCTGCATGAAAGATACGCTTCCCATTTACTTCCACCAAAAAGGACGTCCCCTCATCCGTCGATGCAAACGACTTGACTGCGATACAGTCATCTTGCCACGCATCATAAAGCCCGATCCAACTCGTCCGGTCTGTCGGCATATATGCAGCCCCCGCATTTGATCGTATATCCTCGCTCAAAAGATAGCGCTGTGTCTTGGCGGCATAGCGTGCTATCATGGGATTAAAGTGATCGAAATGCGCATGGGAAGCAAAGAAGTACAGACGCGCATAGTTCTCCTTCTCCACAGCCGCAGGAAGAACACCTGCTGGATCATCAAACGCATCAAAGACGAGCAGAACATCATCCGTACGGACGAGAAAGCCGCTGTTCAGCAAATACGTTGCTTCCATAGAATCTCATCTTCTTTCTTTTTCATCGTCATCATCGTCCGATGCCGAGGCATCGTTCTGGTTGATCCGTCCAAATCCACGTCCCATGACCTCATTCGCGGACATGATGATGACAAAGGCATGGGGATCGACATTGTGTACGATGAACTTCAGCTTGCCCACCTGCGTGGTACCGACCGCGACGAAGACAACATTTCGTTCACGACGCGTGTATGCTCCCTGTCCATGCAAAAACGTAACACCGCGGTGCATTTCATCGATGATATTATCGGCAATTTCCTTGTGTTTGCCCGAAATGATGAGAACTGCCTTACGGTGATTGAAGCCCGCAACGATCTTATCCACGACGGTCGCATTGATGAACATATAGATGAGTGTGAACATCGCAGGTGCCATGCCAAAGAGAAAGGCTGCGATGAGCATAATGAGGCAGTTCATCGAGAAGAGAACGCCGCCCATGTGCAAATCGTAATATTTCCGAACAATGGCGGCGAGGATGTCAAACCCACCCGTGCTGCCATTCATGCGAAAGACAAGCCCATAGCCAAGCCCTGCAAACACGCCGCCATAAACGGTAGTCAGCATCATATCGCTCACAGGTGCATAAGCGTTAAGCGGACGCGTTAGATCGAGGAAAAAAGAAAAAATCGCCGTTCCGATGATGATGTCAATGGTGTACGCCTTCCCCATCAGTTTCCACGCCATAAAGAGCAATGGAATATTATAGAGAAACGTCTGTAGACCAATGGGCAGTCCGAAAAGATAGTAGACAATCATCGCAATGCCCGTTGCACCGCCCGTCAGGAGATGTGCCGGAATCAAAAAAAGATTGATCGCGCTGCTTGCAATAAGACAGCCGATGGTGATTCCGACATAGCGCATAACGCGATGCCCGAATACGCGGATGTGCAGGTCATGTGTCATTTAACATATCCTCCAAGCCGCACCTGTTCATTTTTCGGAAGATCGGACACATCAATTTCCTTAGATGCGATGAATCCGCGCCTCAGATCGAGTTCGACAAAGGACTCGTCATCGGACAGTGCCATCTCATCCGCTTCCTCATCGGTCAATGGGAGCATCGTGATCCGCGCCGACTGCAGCGCACCATTCTCCGCATTCAGATTCAGGATCAGACGCGTGCGCGGATGTTCCGGGTGGGCATACACATAGCAAGTATTGCCGTCCAAAAACTGACGCTCGGCTTTCCCATATATCTTCGTAAGATAGCTGCTTGTTGAGCCATAGTGGACATCCTTGCGCAGCCGATACTTCTTTCCAATCAGATTGATGTCGACAATTTTCCCTGTTGCAGAGGAGGCAGAGACGACAATATCCCCGTAAGTATAGGTCTTGAGATGAATCCCCCAAATCACCTGATCGTTCTGAACGTCCGGCTCTCCCCATTTCGCGCGGAGCGTCTCCTCTGACTCCCCCAAAGCAATGTTCTGATAGGAAAAGTCTTCGGCGTGTATCTTACCTGCCGCTTCTCCACGCACAAAGAGCGAAAGGGAAAGAAGGCATAGGAGCATCAATGTGCCGTAGCGAAAATATCTCTGCATATACGCCACCTCACTTAAAATGTAAAGTTCCCATTTTCCATGATCGTAACCGCTTCGCCGGACGGGGTGCGTCCGACGACCATAAGATCAGCCGTTCCGATCATAAAGTCCTCATGAACAATCGAATGATTTACACCGTGATGGCGGAGTTCGTCTTCTGTCATGTCTTCACCACTCTCGATACAGGTTGGATATGCTTTTCCAAAGGCAAGATGACAGGAAGCATTCTCATCGAAAAGCGTATTGTAAAAAAGAATACCACTCTGCGAGATTGGCGAATCATGCGGCACAAGTGCGACCTCACCGAGGAAGGAAGCCCCCTCATCCGTGTGGAGGAGTTCCTTCAGATATGCTTCGCCCTGCTCCGCCTTATAATCCACAACCCTACCCTCATGGAATTCAAGTGTGAAGCCACTGATTAAATTCCCGTTGTAATGAAGCGGCTTCGAGGCGACGACCGTACCGTTCACGCCATCTCTCTTAGGAAGCGTATAGACCTCCTCTGTCGGGAGATTCGCGGCAAATACCGTTCCCGCAGCAGACTTCTCTGCTCCTCCCATCCAGATATGTCCTTTGGGAAGCTCGATGCGAAGGTCGGTTCCCAGTGCATTCCGATAATGCAGTTCTGTAAACGCATGCGCATTCAGAAATGCCGTGATCTGCTGTAAGCGCTCAATATGAATCTTCCACGCAGCAACTGCATCCCCCTCCGGAGAAACACGAACGGCATGCAGAATCTTCGTCCAGAGCTTCTCTACCGCCTCTTCCTCTGAACAGTGTGGAAACACCTTACGTGCCCATGCTGTTGTGGGGACAGAAACAACACACCATGTATTTTTATTGCTCATTAACCGCGTACGATAGTCCATGAGTGCTTTTCCGGCTGCTTGACTCGCCTCTGTGAGACGTTTCGGATCGATGTCCGAATAGAGATCCGGATCCGATGCCGCAATCGAAATGAATGCAGCTCCCCGCGCGGCATGGTCATCATAAAAGAGTTTTCGCCATGCGGGAAACTCGCGGAAACGCTCCGCATGCGCCTTCTGAAAGCGAATATGGGCAAACGCCTCATCGTTCCAGTTGACAGCGACATCATAGGCGCCGACATCATACGCCTCCGAGGCAAGGGCATGTACGAAGTCCGCACAGGCAATCGGTGCATGAATGACGAGCGGTTGATCCTGCTGCAGGTTGACACCCACGCGAATCACAAGCGCGGCATATTTCTTGAGTAAGTCCGTATTCATTTCATACCTCAGTCGTATCAAAGAGCAGGGTTACAGGGCCGTCGTTGATGGAGGATACCTGCATATCTGCCCCAAATTCTCCGTGCTCAACGTGAACATCGCGCGCTTTTAGTTCCTGCATAAAGGCCTCATAGAGAGGAATCGCGTGATCCGGCTTTGCCGCCTTGGAGAATCCGGGGCGGCGCTTTTTGAGGTCAGCAAACAGCGTGAACTGTGAAATCACGAGCACCGCTCCATTGACCTCAGCAAGGGCGCGGTTCATCTTCCCCGCCTCATCGGAGAATACACGCAAATGCACGATTTTCTCTGCGAGATGCGCAGCATCCTCCGCAGTATCCTCCGGTGCAATTCCCAACAGGACAAGATAGCCCGCTTTAATTTGACCGCAAACGTGACCTTCGATCTCTACAGATGCTTCTTTCACTCGTGTGACTACGGCGCGCAAGGAATCCCCTCTTTCTCTATTCAATGTGCCCTATTATAGCATGCTTCTGCGCAGATGTCTTTCAGGAATCACTGATAAATTCAGCACCATCATCTTGACGCATCTTTTTTGCCCGCACTTCGGCGGAAAATCCTCCACAGAGCACCACTCTGCGTCCGGTTTTCCGCCTTGTTCGGACGAAAAAATCTACGCCAATCTGCAGGACTTCATTTTATCAGTGATTCCTTCAAGCAGAGAAAAAAGACGTGAGCAGCTGCGTCAGTGCGAGCTGATCGCGCGTTCCCATTGTCTCACGCGCAGAGTGCATCCCAAGAAGAGGCGCACCAATATCCATCGTTCGCATTGGCACCTGTGTGGAGAGAATCGACCCGAGCGTTGCACCGCCTGCCGCATCAGAGTTATTTGTAAAAACCTGATATGGGATTTTTTCCTGCTCACAAAGGCCGGCTACAGTGGCATGAGCCTTCGGATCTCCGGCATAGGACTGATTTGCGGCGACCTTGAGGACGGGGCCGCTCCCCAGCACAGGCTGATTCGTCGGATCCGCCTTTTCAGGCGCATTCGGGTGCAGGGCATGCGCAACATCTACAGAAAGACAGAAGCCGTCAAGAATCTTTGCAAGGTATTCGTCCCGCGAAAAGCCCAATGTCAAATAGATGCGTTCAAGCAGTATGGCAAGCGCCGTCGACCCTGCCCCCTGCTTCGTGCGGCTTCCCACCTCCTCGTTGTCAAAGAGTGCGACAACGCGGATACCATCTTCACCGTCCCAGTCATAGATCGCATCGACACATGCCTTGACCGAGGAGAGATTATCAAGACGCGGTGCGGAAAGGAAGGCTTCATCACATCCCAAAAGACAACCGCGCTCATAGGGGTAGGCATTCAAATCATAGGACAGGATGTCTTGGGCGGTAACATCGAGTTCATAGGAAAGGAGTTCATGCAGTTTTTTCAGATCATCTGCATCGCCCTCATTGCTTTGAAAGAACATCGGCAGGAGATCCTTTTGCGGCTTCAGCTCGACCCCTTCATTTACCTTGCGGTTCATGTGAATCGCAAGGTTTGGTACAATCATAAGCGGACGACGAAAATCCACGAGCCGCAGGTGCGGCGCAAAGGGATCCTCGGTACGCAAAGCAACCGCTCCCGCGAGAGAAAGCGGCCGATCCATCCACGTATTGCGGATCATGCCTCCATATACCTCTGCATTCAGCTTGCCGTAGCCATGCTCTCTCAGCACCGGATTCGGCTTGATGCGCAGACAGGGAAAATCCGTATGCGCACATGCAATGCGGAGCGGTCCGTGAGGGTTTTCCCCAATCGAAACAAGGACTGCCCCCGTGTGAAAGAGCGAAAAAGAATAGCATCGTCCCGTACGTATTCCCTCTGCCCCAAGCGCGTGATCCCCACAGGCAGCTTCTTGGCAGCTCTGCTGCACCACATGATATGGCGATGCTGCCGCATCTATAAAATCGATCAAATTCTTTGCACAGCGTCTTTCTGCGGATGTCATATCTGCCTCACAATCGTTCATAAACAGAAAAAGACCCGCCCATGGGCTGGTCTTTTTGCGTCGAGTAAAATGGTCGGGATGACAGGATTCGAACCTGCGGCCTCATCGTCCCGAACGATGCGCGCTACCAAACTGTGCCACATCCCGACAACGATATGTATTCTATCAACTTTTCACATAAAAAGCAAGCATTTATTTTCCGATCCGTGCCATGAGGAGCGCACGAAGCTCCCCCTCCGACACCACTTCGGCACACGGCTGAATCTTCGCCGTCGCCGGCACTTGACGGTGTCGATGATTGAACCAGACAGCCTGCCAGCCCGCAGCCTCTGCCCCGACGATATCCAGATCAAAAGCATCTCCTACGTAGATCAGGTTTTTCGGCGCAAGGTTCAAACGGTGTTCCATCTCGCGAAAGATGCGTACATCCGGCTTTCGGAAGGGGTGATCCCCCGAAACGATGATTTGATCCTCCGGAATCCACGGAGCAACATGGAGAGAACGCAATTTATTCCTCTGATGACGGGAATCTCCGTTTGTAATAATCCCAATGGTGACATGCGCACGGAGTTCATCCAGCAGCCCCTTCATCGTATCTGACAGCCGGATCTGATACTGAAGCTCCATATAGCGGTGCTGAAACGCCAGCGCCTCCTCATCCGTCACCTCAATATCATAGGCGCGCAAAGTCATGCGCAACCGGTAGATGTAGAGTTCCTCCATCGTCATCCTGCCGGTTTGGGAATCCGCAAAGCGCTCGTCGCTGTAATGACGGAAGGAGAGAAACAATTTCTGCAAGGGCAGATCGTACTGCGTCCCATAGAAACTCTGATATGCACCAAAAAACGGCTGTGCCATATCATAGAGGGTGTCATCGACATCAAATACTACGCCGCGAATATCCATAAGTTCCTCATTCCATATTGATTACCATTTCTATTATAAGGGAAAGCATGGTACTCCGCAATTACTCCCCCAAAAAATTCTCTGCGCCAAAGGTGCGAACCGACAGATGCTCCCCATCTGTGTGAAAGATGATCGCTCCATCCCTATCCGTCCGTAGCGTCTGTGCTCCCACACGCTCATATCGTGCTACGACATCGGGGCGCGGATGGCCAAAGGAGTTGTCTGCGCCAACGCAGTAGATGGCATAGAGAGGATTTGTCGCCTGAACAAAATGCTCAGAACTGGATGTATCCGAGCCGTGGTGCGGCACCTTCAGCACGGTCGTATGAAGGTCGATTCCGCGCGCAATCATCTTTTCCTCGTGCTCCTGCACGAGATCACCCGTAAAAAGAAAGCTCGCATTCCCATAGCGGACGCGATAGACATTGGAAACTTCATTGCCGGTCGTATGTTCCACGTCGCTATAGGAGGGCGCATACAAAACATCGACGGTCACACCGTCCAACGAGATCGACTGCCCCTCCTGTGCTCTGCCGAGCTTCATGAGAAGTGGATTCCCGTCACCAAGGCGCATACTTCGCGCATACGCCGCCGCTCCCTCATCGGCGGTATAGACGTACCTTACCGGCATACGTGCGAGAATGGCGCCCGCACCTGCCGCGTGGTCTTCATGTGCGTGCGACAGAAATATATAGTCCACTTCACGAATGCCGTAATGCAGGAGGTACGGCACATCGACGCGCGCACCGACATCAAAAGTATCGCGCGTTCCTCCCGTATCAAAAAGCATCGCATGACCGTGGGGCGTTACAACAAGAGCGGCATCCCCTTGCCCAACATCAATAAAATGCACCTCCATTTCATTGGGACGTGTGATCTGCCATGAGAAAAGAAAAACAACGATAAAAGAAGAAACAATTATAAATTTATATCTAAAACGATAAATAAATTCAGCTGTTCTTTCACGATATTCCTGCGGGACAAACAGTATGGACAGGACAGCATAGTAACAGAGTCCCGCAGACACGCCCATCGACGGCAGCCAAACAGAGGAAAACGGGAGTGCAGCCATGACCCGAGTCATCTCAAACGAAATCCCAAGGAGCATACTGTCAAACGCAAAGACAACTGCTCCAAGCATGGGAATAAAAAATGCTGCAATCCCACCGACAAGACCTAAAACAATAATAATATCGACGAGAGGAACGACAACGAGATTCGATAGGAGCGCAGAGATGGAAATTTGGTTGAAATGCCATGCGAGGACAGGAAGTGTTGCCAGCTGCGCCCCCATCGTGATGGAGATGCCTGCCGCGACGAATCGTGGAAGTTTCCCCAGCCATGCACGAAATACGGGCGCAAGGGAGAGCAGCCCCGCCGTCGCCAAAAACGACAGCTGGAAGCTGATGTGAAAAAGGAGAAGCGGTGAGACGAGAAGCATGAGAAGCCCCGTCAGCACGAGCAGATACTGCCCATCGCGCTCCCGCCCGAGAATCAGCCCCAGAAAGGCGACCGCCCCCATGATGCCGGAACGGACAGCGGGCGGAACGAGTCCCGCAAGAATCACATAGCTGATGATGGCAAGAACAACGACCGACGCGGAAAGCCATCGCGGCAGACGCAGGAACAATGCCAGCCACGCAATCACGGCTGCAAGAAGGCTGATATGCGAGCCGGAAACGGAGAGGATGTGCACAATGCCGGTGATGGTAAACGCCTCCAGCAATTCTGGGCGTATCCCCTCGTATCCGCCGAAGAGCATGGCAAAGATCGCCGCCGCATCACTGCGCGGCATAACCTCCGTCATACGGTCAAAATAGTGCGCGCGCACCTGTGCCGCAAGGCGCAGAAACATTTGCACGTATGTCGGCTCTTCATTGGGGATAATTTTTATGCCACTTTCCCGTGCCGACATTCCCGCTGTAATCCCCTCACAGCGCAGGAGAAATCGTGTATTGATCTGCCCCGGATTTTGATAGAACACGGGGCGGCGAACCTTCCCTTCTGCCGTGATTGCATCACCGATCTGACCGACAGGGAAATCCTCCTCAGCGCCCCGTCGCGTGTAGACGAGGATTTTACCGGATCCCGCCTGTTCCTCACGACCCTGTACGATTCTGTGAACAGAAACTGTATAGCGTATATGCTGAATTCCATCCACATCTGTTCGGAGGCGCGGCGGCTCCGCAATTATACCGCTCAGTGTGATATTTTGTCCGACCATGCGCGAAACATCATGGGCGGGAAGTTCGTAGACGGCAGCAAAGCGAAAGATGCCCAACATGAAAAAAAGCCCCACAAAGGCGATCCACGTTCGTTCACTCTGTTTCAGAACAAGGATGCCGGAGGCAAATGCAGCGAGGAGCAGGAGTGTGATCAGATAGGGCAGATATTCCGCAAAGGGAATATGCAGCCATGCACAGCACAGAATACCAAGCCCGAATGCAGCAAGAAGACCGCTGAGGAACGAAAGCTGGTACTGCCCCATCTTCATACGGTCACCTTATCTTTCAACTTTTCAAATTTGGCGTTGCCGATACCGCGTACCTTTTTGATGTCCTCAATCGTTTGAAACGCCCCGTTTGTCTCGCGATACTCAATGATACGCGCCGACATGGCAGGACCGATGCCAGGCAGCTCCTGCAGCTCCTTTTCGGTCGCCGTATTGAGATTGATCTGCCCCTCTGCATTTTTTCCGGACGGCGCATTTTTCGGAGATTCGGCATCTCGGCCAATGCGCATGGGCACACGGATCTGCATGCCGTCCTCGACCGGTGCTGCCATATTGATATGGTCAATATCCGCCGTTTCGATCACGCCGCCCACGGCATTGACCGCGTCGGCAACGCGCTGCCCTTCGGTCAGTGTAACCAGCCCCGGTTTTTTTACCTCCCCCGTCACATAGACGACGATATTGCGCTTTGCTGCGCCCCTTTCAGCCGTTCCCTCATCCAGAGTGAGCGTCTGCTGTTCCGTATAGTAGCCGTACATGGTTCCGCCGAGCGCCGCAAGAGCAAAAACAAGAAGTATTAGGAGGGACTTTTTGAACATGGGCATGGCATATCTCCCGATGGAAACACGAGTGCATGCCAACCGCAGCATGCACTCGTGTTTCTAATATACATTCCTTCCGCTGAAAATCTCAATCATCTCGCGCCGGAGACTCGTACTGATAAGGAGGCGGGTTTTCGGTGGGATCTCATCAACATCCGTATTGAAGAGATAGTTTTGCAGCTGCGGCTCCTTGATGAGCATACGCGTATGATAGAGGCTCGCCTGATAGAGATTGATGTCAACGGCGTCGTACTCGTCCAGAGTTTCCTGCTTGATGAACTCCTGAATGGATGTCATCTTGCTGTCTACAAAGAGCTTACGCCCCTGCAGGTCACGCGTAAACCCACGCACCCGGTAATCCATCGTAATGATGTCCGAATCGAACTGACTGATGAGATAGTCCAGTGTCTGCAGCGGCGTGATCTCACCGCAGGTAGCGACATCAATATCCACGCGAAATGTCGCTATACTCGTATCAGGATGGTACTCGGGATAGGTATGTACGGTGACGTGACTCTTGTCAAGATGTGCGAGGATCGTCTCAGGCACAGGTGTTTTTGCGTTCACGGGCTTCTTGCTGCCGGAGACGACTGCCGCCTCCTCTGCAATCAGCATCGTAACACTCGCGCCCTGCGGCTCATAGTCCTGCTTGGCAATGTTGAGAATCCGTGCGCCGATCATATCCGTTACCTGTGATAAAATCTTCGTGAGTCGATCGGAATTGTATTGTTCATCAATGTATTGAATATAATCCCGCTGTTCTCGCGCCGATTTCGCATAACAAATATCATAGATATTGAAGCTCAACGCCTTCGTGAGGTTGTTAAACCCATATAATTTCAGCTTCCCATCCAACGCCGGAGTTCCTTCCTTTCTCTTTGTGACGAAAAAACATTCGCCAGATACGTTATTTATTATTATTTATAGCATATTTTTTGTTATTTTTATTTATTTATTCTATTTGTTTTGTGGATGGTTCCTTTTCCATTCCTTGATCCAATCCAAACGCTCCCGAAAGCGACCTTCCATCCCCTGCTCCGTTGGATGATAATAGGTTCTTCCGACGAGAGAATCCGGCAAGCACTGCATATTCGTGATATGCTCCGCTGCGTCGTGTGCATACTGATAGCCCTTGCCATAGTCCAGATCCTTCATGAGTCTCGTCGGCGCATTGCGGATCACGAGCGGCACAGGCTCTGCAAGCATCCTGCGGGCGTCTGCCGCTGCTGCAAGATACGCCGTCTCCATCGCGTTTGACTTCGGTGCAAGGGAGAGATAAACAACCGCCTCCGTCAGGTGCACATTACACTCTGGAACACCGATGTAATGGCACGCCTGATAGGCAGCGACAGCAATCTCAAGTGCCCTCGGGTCGGCAAGTCCCACATCCTCCGCAGCGAACCGCGTCACTCTTCGCGCGACATAGAGAGGGTCCTCCCCTGCTTCGAGCATCCGTGCAAGCCAGTAGACCGCCGCATCCGGATCGGAGTTGCGCATCGACTTGTGCAGTGCCGAGATGAGATTGTAATGCTCCTCCCCGCTCTTATCGTAGAGGAGTGACTTGCGCGAGATACACTGCGCCAGATTCTCCTCCGTCACATAGATCTCACCATCGCATTCGTCCGCATTGAGGACGAGCATTTCGAGTGTGGAGAGTGCGCTGCGTGCATCTCCGTTCGCAAAGGCAGCGACCGCCATCAGCCCCTCGTCGGAGAGATGAATATGCTGACCGCCCAACCCGCGCTCGGACGAAATGGCATGGCGGAGCAGCCGTCCGATATCGTCCGTATTCAGCCCTTGCAGGACAAAGACACGACAGCGCGACAGGAGCGCACTGTTGATCTCAAACGAAGGGTTCTCCGTCGTTGCCCCGATCAGGACGATGCTGCCCTTCTCGACGAACGGGAGAAACGCATCCTGCTGTGCCTTGTTGAAGCGGTGGATCTCATCGACAAAGACGATGATGCGCTCCCCGTACATACGACGGCGATCCGCCTCCTGCATCACCGTCCGTATATCCTTGATGCCGCTCGTCACCGCAGAGAAGTTGATAAACTTTGCCTGCGTACGCGCTGCGATGATCTGGGCGAGTGTCGTCTTACCGACACCGGGCGGTCCCCAGAAGATCATGGAGGTGATATGGTCGCTTTCGATGAGGCGGCGCAGCACCTTCCCCTTGCCGAGGAGGTGTTCCTGCCCGACGAACTCCTCAAGTGACCGTGGACGAAGACGCTCTGCAAGCGGCTGATATGCAGCACGTTCAAAGAGTCCGCCCTGTTCATCCATGTCCACGTCCCTCCTTATACGCATATTCTCTCACAATGGATTATCGCATAAAAAAGAGACTTAGGCAATTTCTTTTTTCATCGACAAAAGAAAAACGGGATTGGCGCACGAAAGTTTTGTGCGTCAATCCCGTTTCGTCAAGTGGACTTCATGTGATCAGTGATTCCTGTTACAGGATAAAGCGTGAGACATCGTGATCGCCCGCAATATCCGCAAGGCAGCGATCCACGTATGCAGTATCAATGACGATATCCTTCTCCTCAAGATCAGGTGCCTCGAAGGACAGATCCTCAAGAAGTTTTTCAAGGAGGGTGTAGAGGCGGCGTGCGCCAATGTCCTCGGTATGCTCGTTGACCGTTTCCGCAAGCTCGGCAAGCCGCCCAATGGCATCGTCAGTGAAGCGGAGAGAAACACCCTCGACGCCGAGGAGCGCGCTGTACTGCTTGATGAGGGCGTTCTTTGGCTCGGTGAGGATGCGCTCGAAGTCCGCCTTGATGAGCGACTTCAGTTCCACGCGAATCGGGAACCGTCCCTGCAGTTCGGGGATAAGATCGGACGGCTTTGCCGTATGGAATGCACCGGCAGCAATGAAGAGAATATGATCGGTCTTCACCGGACCATACTTTGTCATGACGGTTGAGCCCTCCACGATGGGCAGGATGTCGCGCTGAACGCCCTCCCGCGAGATGTCCGCACCCGCGCTGCGCCCATTGCTGACTGCCACCTTGTCAATCTCATCGAGGAATACGATGCCGCTGTACTCAGCGGCGTGTACCGCCTCATCGGCGACCACATCCATATCGACGAGCTTGTCCGCCTCCTCAGCGGTGAAGATCTTGCGCGCCTGCTCGACCGTAACCTTGCGCTTACGGCGATTTTTCGGCACGAGTTTTCCAATCATGGATTGGAGATTGTCGCTCATGCTCTCAAGAGAGGAACCCGCGAACATATTGCCGGCAGGGCGTGCGGACTCCTCCACCTCAATCTCAATGACATCGCTCTCCAACTCTCCCTTGTGCAGCCGCTTGCGTACCCACTCGCGCCCTGCCTGGTACTTCGGCGGCTCCTCCGCCTCCTGCTTCTCCTCTGTGTCTGAAGAAAAAATACTGCTGAGCGGATTGGCGGACTTCTTAGGCGGTGGAACAAAAACATCGAGAAGCCGTTCTTCTGCATTCTCCTTCGCCTTTTCCTGTACGTCCTCAATCTTCTGCTGACGCACCATGCGTACGGAGGTCTCCACGAGGTCGCGCACGATGGACTCGACATCGCGCCCAACGTAGCCAACCTCCGTGAACTTCGTTGCCTCGACCTTGAGGAACGGCGCACGGACGAGACGTGCAAGACGGCGTGCGATCTCCGTCTTGCCGACACCGGTCGAGCCGATCATCAGAATGTTCTTCGGAATGACATCCTCGCGCATCTCATCATCCAGCTGACGGCTGCGCCAGCGGTTGCGGAGTGCGATGGCGACAGAGCGCTTTGCCTCATACTGCCCTACGATGTATTTGTCAAGTTCGGCAACAATCTCGCGCGGCGTCTGTTCGTTGACTCCGATCTGACTCATGATTCCAGTACCTCCACCGTAATATTATGATTGGTATAGACGCAGATATCCGCTGCAATCGAGAGGGATTCCCTTGCAATCTCCGGGGCATCCATTTCGCTATGTGCAACGAGGGCACGCGCTGCGGCAAGGGCAAAGAAGCCGCCCGAGCCGATCGCGGTGCAGTCCCCGTCCGGCTCGATGACCTCGCCGTTGCCGGAGATCATGAGGATGCCGTCCTTGTCCGCGACGAGCAGCAGCGCCTCAAGCTTTCGCAGCACCTTATCCGTGCGCCAATCCTTGGCAAGCTCGACGGCAGCACGCTGCAGATTCCCACTGTAGGATTCGAGCTTCATTTCAAACTTCTCGAACAGCGTGAACGCATCCGCGACAGATCCCGCGAAGCCCGCGAGAATCTTTCCGTGATAAAGTCTGCGTACCTTGCGCGCATTTGCCTTCATAATTGCGCGCTCACCGAAGGTGACCTGCCCATCTCCGGCAATCGCAACTTTATTCCCCTTTTTGACAGCAACAATGGTTGTTGCATGAAATGTCATACTTTATGCACTCCATTCATATACGCTGAACAGAAATGAGCAAGTTCATCCAATGCACGCTCTGCCAGCATCCTTTTTTTCTCGGGCTTGCGCGTACGACGCGGAAGGTTCTCCATGGGAGGAAGCAGTCCAAAGTTGATATTCATGGGCTGAAAATGCGCAGGGTCGCACGAGGTGATGTAATGCGCCAGTGCCCCATGACAGGTATTTGACGGGAACATAAGAGGCTCGTCGTCTGCCGCAACGCGCACGGCGTTTACGCCCGCCATCAGTCCGGACGCCGCCGACTCGACATAGCCCTCGACCCCCGTCATCTGTCCGGCAAAGAAGAGCCGGTCATTCGTCTGCAGCTGAAACGTCGGACGCAGATGACGCGGCGCATTCATGAACGTGTTCCGGTGCATCACGCCATAACGCAGAAATTCTGCGTGCGTGAGTCCCGGAATCATCTGAAAAACACGCCGCTGCTCCGGCCATTTGAGCCGCGTCTGAAAGCCGACAATGTTGTAGATTGTCCCCTCTGCGTTGTCCTGCCGCAGCTGGACAACGGCATGGGGACGAATCCCTGTCTCGGGGTGCTCGAGTCCCATGGGCTTGAGCGGTCCATAAAGCAGGGTGTCCTTTCCGCGCGATGCCATGACCTCGACGGGCATACAGCCTTCAAAGAAGATCTCTTTCTCGAAATCGTGTACCTCTGCTGTCTCCGCCGTTGTCAGCGCCGTCCAGAACGCCTCATACTGTGCCTCATCCATCGGGCAGTTGATGTACGCCGCCTCGCCCTTCCCATAGCGGGAGGCACGGTATGCGGCGCTCATATCGATGCTCGCAAAGCTCACCAGAGGGGCGGCGGCATCGTAGAAATAGAGGGAATCATTGCCGAGCAGATGCGAGATCACATCGGAGAGAGCGCCGTCGGTCAGCGGCCCCGAGGCGATGATGACAATGGTCTCGTCCGTGGAGGGAATCTCCGTGATCTCCGCATGATGTACCGTGATGTTCGGATGCTGCTCAATGAGCGTCGTAACATAATCGCTGAATTTTGTGCGGTCAACCGCAAGCGCGCTGCCCGCAGGCACAGCAGTCGCATCTGCCGCCCGCATGATGAGCGAGCCAAGGCGCCGCATTTCCTCCTTGAGGACACCGACGGCATTCTCAAGTGCCGCACCGCGCAGGGAGTTGCTGCACACGAGTTCGGCAAAGCCGTCCGTCTTATGTGCCGGAGATCTGCGCAGGGGGCGCATTTCATAGAGTTCCACGATGGCACCAGCTTCGGCAGCCTGCCATGCCGCCTCACTTCCCGCAAGCCCCGCACCAATGACGGTGATCTTCTTCATGAGCGCGTCTCCTTACGACGCGTATTTTTCTTCTTTGCGGCAGCCCCCTTCTCCTCTGCCGGAGTATCGGCTCCCGCCTCTTTCGCCGCCTGCGCACGTTCTTTCTGCCGTGCCAGCTCCTTTTCGATGGGGCTGCCAATGCGCGAGGGACACGCCTCATTGCTGCAGTAGAGAATACTGCGCCCCGTGCGATAACGATGCTTCTGCATAAACGAATTACAGACCTTGCACTTTTCCTGCTGTGGTTCGTCCCACGTTGTATAGTCACAGTCCGGATAGCGATCACAGCCAAAGAAGGCTCGTCCGCGCCGGCTCTTGCGCTCGACAATCTTGCCGCCGCATTTCGGACAGGCAACCCCCGTATCGCGCAGAAGCGGTTTTGCATTGCGGCAGTCCGGGAAGCCGGGACACGCAAGGAATTTGCCGAAACGGCCCTGCTTGACCACCATCATGCGCCCGCATTTATCACAGGGAATGTCTGTGACCTCGTCGGGGAGATCCACCTCACCGATGACATCCTCCGCCTTTTTGAGCGTCTCATCAAATGGATCATAGAATTTTCGGAGGAGCACGTTCTTGTCCAGAGAGCCATCCGCAACCTCATCCAATTCCCCTTCCAGATTTGCCGTGAACTTCACGTCCACAATATCCTTGAAATACTCCTCCAACATATTGGTGACAATAAAGCCGAGTTCGGTCGGGCGAAATTGTTTTTCACGGCGCTCCACGTAGCCGCGCTTCTGAATGGTCTCGATGATGGGCGCGTATGTACTCGGACGACCGATTCCCATCTCCTCCAGCGTCTTGACAATGGAGGCATCGTTATAGCGCGGCGGCGGTTCCGTAAAGTGTTGCTCCGGCTTCAGATCGGAGAGCGCGAGCGCGTCTCCTGCTTCGAGATCCGGCAAAAGCGTATCCTTCTCCTTTTTGGAGATCTCCGCGCCCACATAGACGGCGGTATACCCTTTGAACTTGAGCTTGGAGCCATGCGCGCGCAGCTGATAATCCCCAGCTGCGATCTGTGCCGCAATCGTATCGTAGACGGCAGCGGACATCTGACTTGCCGCAAAGCGCTGCCAGATCAGCGTATAGAGGCGCAGCTGATCGCGGTTCAGATACTGTTCCACGTCACTCGGCGTCCGCAGAATACTCGTCGGACGGATCGCCTCGTGTGCGTCCTGTGCCTTCTTCCCCATCGCATAGATGTTGGGACGCGTCGGAATATAGTCCTTGCCGTACTCCTCGCTGAGATATCCGCGTGCCTCATCTATGGCGAGATTCGAGATACGCGTTGAGTCGGTTCGCATGTAGGTGATAAGACCAGTCGCCCCATGCCGTCCGAGGACAACGCCCTCATAGAGCTGCTGTGCAATCATCATCGTACGGCCAGAGGTAAAGCCAAGCTTACGTGCAGCATCCTGCTGCAGCGAACTCGTGGTAAACGGCGGCGCTGCCTTCTTGCGGCGCTCGCTGCGCTTGACCTCCTTGACCGTGAAATCCTGACGCGCAAGATCGTCGGTCAGCTTCTTTGTCTCGGCCTCGCTGTGCAGTGCCAATTTTTTCCCATGTGCATGGGTGACATCTGCCGTGAATGCGTTCTTCCCTTTTTTCAGCTTTGCCTCAACCGACCAGTACTCCTCGGACTGGAACGCATCGATCTCGCGCTCCCGATCACAGATCAGACGCACCGTCACGGACTGGACGCGGCCGGCGGACAGCCCCTTGCGCACCTTGCGCCAAAGGAGCGGCGACAGCTTGTAGCCCACGATGCGGTCAAGCATACGCCGCGCCTGCTGGGCGTCCACCTGCTCCATGTGAATCGGGCGCGGGTGCTGCACCGCCTCCTCAATCGCAGGCTTTGTGATCTCATGAAAGACGATCCGGCAGTCCTCCTCCGGATTGACGCCGAGAATGTGCGCCAAATGCCATGCGATCGCCTCCCCCTCACGGTCAGGATCGCTTGCGAGATAGATCTTATCCGCATTCTTCGCTTCTTTTTTGAGGGCGCGGATGAGTTCCCCCTTACCGCGCACATTGATGTACTTCGGCAAAAAGTCATTTTCGACATCGATGCCGAACTGACTCTTCGGCAGATCGCGCAGATGCCCCATGGAGGCTCGTACAATGTAGTTCTTTCCGAGATGACGTTCGATGGTCTTCGCCTTTGCCGGAGACTCCACAATCACCAGAATCTTTTTGGATGATTTCTTGCTCGATGTTTTGGCACTTTTTTTCGTTTTTGCTTTGGATGTTTTCAATGCAGATGTCAACGTAGCCAATCCGTCAGTTCCTTTCAACGCGCCGATAGGCGTGCATTTCATTCTCTGTAACAATTCCCTTCAGCTGCATTTGGAGCAGGAGCAGCGGGATACTTGCCGTAATGTGCTCGGGCAGACTGTCCACGATCTCATCCATGCTGAGTGGATGGTCAAAGGACAGCACCCGATAGATATGTGCCTCCTCCGGTGTCAGCAGCTCACGCACCGAGCGTTTCGGCGGTTCGACCAGACGCATCTCCTCAAGGATCTCCTGCGGCGTCTCCACGAGCCGCGCACCCGTGCGGATGAGATTGTGACAGCCGCTGCTCTGCGGCGAGTAGATACTCCCTGGGATCGCGTATACGTCCCGGCCCTCGCTGAGCGCCATCTCCGCCGTAATCAGAGAGCCGCTGCGCTTTGCCGCCTCAACGACAATCGTCCCCTCAGAGAGTCCGCTGATGATGCGGTTGCGTGCGGGGAAAAATGCCGGCAACGGCTGTGTGCCCGGTGCATACTCCGAGATCACGGCGCCCCCCGTCTCGACAATCTGCGCAAGCAGACGGCGATTCTCGGGCGGGTAGACAATATCAACGCCGCAGCCAAGGACGGCAACCGTCCTGCCGCCGCGCAGTGCACCACGGTGCGCTCGCGTATCAATGCCGCGCGCCGCACCGCTGACAATGGTGACACCTGCCGCTGCAATCCGCTCCGCGAACTCCATCGCCGCAGCCTCACCGTATGCCGTAAACTTGCGTGCCCCCACCATACCGATCCGGCGTGCATCCGGAACGAGCGTGCCTCGATAGTAGAGAACGAGCGGCGGATCGAAGATCTCACGCAGGATCACCGGATAGCGTGCATCGTCGATCGTGATGAGTTCAACGTTCTGCCGCGCACAATCCGCCGCGATCCGCTCCGGCAGATCACCATGCGCATGGATATGGGAAGCAAGCGCCTCCGCACGTGTGTCGGAAAGAAGACCGAGCGACCTGAGCTGCCCAAGATCCATCGACCAGATATCGCGTACGGAGGAAACAGCTTCACACAGACGTCGCATGCGCACGCTTCCAATCTGTCGACATTGCAGGAGTGCAGCAAGATAATATCGATCCCCCATGACGGTACGCTCCCCATATTACATAAAATCATAACATAATGCAACTGGCAGGAATAAGGAAGCACTGATAAATTCAGCCGCGCCATCTTAGCGCATCTTTTTTGCCCGC
>ERZ772967.899-NODE-899-length-21649-cov-59.593498_pt1 | contig 21649 bp, 15 predicted proteins | sample MGYA00511677_ERZ772967 | MGnify/ENA primary metagenome ERZ772967 (study PRJEB29015, sample SAMEA2737931) | human oral metagenome | biome: human oral; feature: human-associated habitat; material: dental | place: China | collected 2146 ...
AGAAGTTGACGACCTCGGCGGCGCGGGCGCGCACCTCGGGGTTGTGCCAGTCGAGATCGGCCTGGCCGGGGTCGTAGAGGTGGAGGTAGTACTCGCCCGAGAGCGGCCGCCCGTCCTCGTCGACGGGACCGAATGGGGCCCAGGCGGGCCCGCCGAACTTGGAGACCCAGTTCGTGGGCAGCTCGGTGGGCCGGCTTCCCCCCTCCCTGACGGGGCGGATGTAGAAGTAGTCGCGATAGCGCTGCTCGCCGGCCAGGGCCCGCTGGAACCACTCGTGCTCGGTCGAGGTGTGGTTGAGCACCATGTCGAGCATGACCCCGATGCCGTGGGCGCCCAGAGCGGCGACGAGATCGTCGAAGTCCTCCAGGGAGCCCATGGCGGGATCGACGGCGCAGTAGTCGGACACGTCGTAGCCGTTGTCGCATCCCGGTGAGGGGAAGAAGGGGTTGAGCCAGACGTAGTCGACGCCGAGGGAGGCGATGTAGGGGACCTTCTCGACGATCCCGCGCAGGTCGCCGACGCCATCGCCCGTGGAGTCGCGGAAGGAGCGCGGGTAGATCTGGTAGACGACGGCGTCTTCGAATGACATGACTTCCCCTGGGATCGGGCGGGACCGGGCGAGCATCGACGACTTGTGCACATAAGTGCTTGTGCACATAAGTAGACCGCACGAACCCGGAGTCACACAATGAGATGCGCGTCACAATTCGGGGGGTCGTTGCAGGACCCCGTGAGGGGGCACGAGAGGCGCGGCCGGCTCCGGCCGGCCCTCTCCCGCCTTAGAACGGCCTTGAGCGGCCTTGAGCGGCTCGGAGGACCGCCCCTCCCGCCGGAGCACTCGGAGCGCCCCGGGCGGGCCGGCCGCCGGCGGGTAGGCGCGACTCCACCCGCCACCGCCCTGCGGGTGCGGGCCGGCCGCCCCTCGCCTCAGTCGCGCGCGACGATCGTGTTGGAGGCCTGGGCGCGCGGCCGCACGACCATGGAGTCGATGTTGACGTGGACGGGGCGCTCCAGGGCCCAGACGATGCACTCGGCGACGTCCTCGGCGCTCAGCGGGGCCTCGACCCCGGCGTAGACGGCATCGGCCCGCGACCGGTCCCCGTGGAAGCGGTTGAGGGAGAACTCGCTGGTGGCGACCATGCCCGGCGCGATCTCGATGATGCGCACCGGCTCCCCGACGAGCTCGAGACGCAGGGTGTTGGCGATGATCCGCTCGCCGTGCTTGGCCGCCACGTAGCCGGCGCCTCCCGGGTAGGTGTCGTGGGCCGCGGTGGACGTCAGGAAGACGACGTCGCCGCCGCGCTCGCGCATGCCGGGCAGGAGCGCCTGGGTGACGCGCAGCGCCGCCAGGACGTTGCGCTCGTACATGGTCAGCCACTCCTGCGGGCTCCCATCGGCGACGGGATCGGCGCCGAGCGCGCCCCCGGCGTTGTTGACCACCGCGTCCACGCCTCCGGCCCCGAGCGCCTCGGCGGCGAGAGCCTCGACGTCGTCGGCTCGCTGAAGATCCGCGGCGATCCAGGCGCAGCCGGTGTCGGCCGCCAGGGCCCGGAGGCGCTCGACGCGGCGCGCGGTGGCGATCACGTCCCACCCGTGGGATCGAAGCAGGCGGACGGTGGCCTCGCCGATGCCGGTGGAGGCCCCGGTGACCAGGGCCCGACGCGGACCGGAGGACGCGCGGGAACGGCTCCGCGGCTGACTCATGGACTGATTCGCAGGCTGACTCATGACGCCATCCTCCCCCATGCCCCCGCCGCGCCCCCGTCGAACGCGCGGATCGCCGCTCGGATCCGCACGCCCGCCCGGGGACCGCACGGCCGCACCGTCCGGGCACCCGGTGCGAGTCCGGTCGGCGAGTCCCTCTCCGGACCCGCGCGGCCGCGCCCGTCGTCGGCCGCGGCACGGCGCACCCCGCCGGGCCCGCCCCCGGGGCCGGCGCACGATGCCGACCGACGAGCGCTCGGCGGACCCCGATGATCGGGCCGTCGGCGCGATAGATTGGGGGCATGCACGCCGATGCCGCCGCGCCCGACCCCTCCGCCCTCCACCCAGCCGGTCCGGGCGAGCCGGACTGGGTCCGCCACGCCATCGCCTGGCACGTCTTCCCCCTGGGGGCCATGGGAGCCCCGGCGCTCCGCCCGCCCGGGAACCCGGACGACCCGGCCTCGCCCGCGGGGGCCATGGCGGCCGAGCACCGCCTCCGCCGCCTCATCCCCTGGCTCGACCACCTCGTCGAGCTCGGCTGCAACGTGCTCATGCTCGGCCCCGTGTTCCAGTCGATGTCGCACGGCTACGACACGGTCGACCACATGCGGGTCGATCCCCGCCTGGGCACGAACGAGGACCTGCTCGCCCTCATCGACGCCGCTCACACCCGGGGCGTGCGCGTCATGCTCGACGGCGTCTTCAACCACGTCGGCATCGACCACCCGGACTTCGCCGCCCTGCCCCGGGTCGGCCCCCGCTCCCGGCAGGCCGGCATGTTCCGCCTGACATGGCCGGGCGGCGAGGACGCGTGGAGACCGGGCACCGCACCGGACTACGAGCGCTTCGAGGGCCAGGACTGGCTGCCCGAGCTCGACCACTCCTGCGAGGCGGTGGTTGAGCTCGTCACCGACGTCATGACCCACTGGTGCTCACGGGGCGTGGACGGCTGGCGGCTGGACGCGGCCTACGCCATCGATCCGACCTTCTGGACGCGGGTTCTGCCCCGGGTGCGCCGCGCCCATCCGGAGGTCTACATCGTGGGCGAGGTCATCCACGGGGACTACGCCGCCATCGTGTCCGCCTCGGGCATGGACGCCGTCACCCAGTACGAGTTGTGGCAGGCGATCTGGCACTCCCTGGCCGAGGCGAACTTCTACGAACTGGACTGGACCCTGGGACGCAACGCCGAGCTGCTCAGGACCTTCGTTCCGTGGACCTTCATCGGCAACCACGACACCACCAGGATCGCCTCCCAGCTCCCCGACCCGCGCCGAGCGCCCCACGCGCTGGCCCTGCTCATGGCCCTGCCGGGCACACCGGCCGTCTACTACGGAGACGAGGACGGCCTGCGGGCCGTCAAGGAGGAGCGCCTCGGCGGCGACGACGCCATCCGCCCCGAGCTGCCCGCCTCGCCGCAGGCGCGCGCCGGCGGGCCGGTGCGCGCCCTGCACCAGGAGCTCATCGGCCTGCGCCGCCGCCTGCCGTGGCTGCATGACGCCGAGGTCGATGCGCTCCATCTGGACAACACCGTCCTGTCGCTGCGCATGCGCGAGCGCACCGGTGAGCGCGGGCCCGCCGAGGCGGTGCTCGTCCTCAGCCTGGAGGAGACCGAGGTCTGGCTGCCCACCGCGGACCATCACCTCGTCCTGGCCTCGGCGCACGACGCCCCGCCCCCGCAGCCCGAGCGCGACGGCGTCGTCCTGCCCCCGCTCGGCTGGGCCGTCCTGTCCTGAGCCGCTCCGGCCCCTCCCGGGCCGTCCCGAGGCGCACGGGCCCGCCCGCCACCCCCTTCAGGGCACGCGACTGGGCCGCCGAGCCATCCCGAGACGCGCACGGGCCCGCCCCGTCCGCGCCCCGGGGTGCGCTACCCTGAGCGGGGGGCGCCGGGTTCTCGACCGCGCCGATGGACGAAGGGGCCTCCACGAGCCGCCTCGGACCGCCGTCCCCGGCGGGAGACACCGAGCCCGAGGAGGCCCGCCGATGAACCGCTCCGAGACCCTCGCCAGAGTCGGCTCGATGCAGCAGCTCGCCTACGTCCGCTCCGTCCGGCACGAGGACGGCCGAGCGGCCGGCATGCGCGTCATCGAGATGAAGAACGGCCCCCTGCGCCTGGCCGCGATGGCGGACAAGGCGCTCGATGTCGCCGAGCTGGAGTACAGCGGCACGATCCTCTCCTTCACCTCCAAGCCCGGTCTGGGAGGCCGCAACCCCTTCGACACCCATGGCCTGGAGGCGCAGCGCTCCATCATGGGCGGCCTGTTCTTCACCTGCGGCTTCGAGAACATCGGCGCCCCGTGGGCCGACGCCGAGGGGCGCGAGTACCCCATGCACGGCAGGATCCGCACCAGCCCCGCCGAGCACGTGGGCTACGACGCGGCCTGGGAGGGCGAGGACTACGTCCTGTCGGTCAGCGGAGAGGTTCGCGAGGCCGAGCTCTTCGGCGAGAACCTGCTCCTGCGCCGTCGCCTGCGGACCCGATCGGGCGAGGCCGCGCTGGAGGTCACCGATGAGATCATCAACGAGGGATTCCGCGACGAGCCCATGATGCTCATGTACCACTGCAACGTCGGCTGGCCGCTGCTCGCGCCCGGCGCGGAGATCGTCATCCCGAGCCTCGAGGCCGAGCCCCGCAACGAGACCACGGCGGCGGACACGACCCCGTGGTCGAGCGTCGAGGAGCCGCGCCCCGGCATCGAGGAGTCGGTCTACATCCACGCCCCCGCAGCGGCCGACGACGGCTCGACCTTCGCGGCGGTCGTCAACGACGAGCTCGGCCTGGCCCTGGTCGTCGAGTTCTCCGCCCGCGAGCTCCCCTACCTCATGGAGTGGAAGTCGATGGCGTCGGGCGACTACGTCGTCGGGCTCGAACCGGCCAACTCCTCGGTCCACGGCCGCGGCTACCACGAGCAGCGCGGCGACCTCCACCACCTGCCGGCCCAGGCGTCCGAGACGAAGCATCTGCGCTTCACGGTCCTGAACGCGCCCGAGGACATCTCCGCGCTGCGCCGGCGGCGCGACGACCTCCTCGCCTCGGCCCGACGCGCCCGAGGCGGGGCCGACCGCCTCGCCCTCCCCTGAGCCGCCTCCGGGTCCCCCTCGGAGCCGCCATCGGAATCGCCCTCGCACTAGTCCTGACAATTTCTCTCATGCTCTTACGCTTGTCCCTGCGGTGCAGGACAATGCAGAGGTGCTTCTCCCCCTCTCCGGCATCGGCTGGTGCGTGCTCGTCGTCGCCGCCGTCGCCGTCGGCATCGCCAAGACGGCCCTGCCGGGCGCGGCCACGCTCGCGGTGGCCCTGTTCGCGGCGGTCCTGCCGGCCAGGGCCTCCACGGGCACGCTGCTCATCCTCCTGCTGGTGGGCGACGCGGTCGCCATCTCCGCCTATCGCCGCGACGTCGACTGGGCGACCCTGCGCCGCCTGGTGCCGGGCGTCCTGCTGGGGGTCATCGCCGGTGCCGGGTTCCTGATGGCCGCCGGCGATCGCGCGACGGCGATCCTCATCGGGGCGCTCCTGCTGATCCTCATCGCGGTGACGCTCGCCCTCATGCGCCGCCCGGGTCCGCCGACGGTCCAGGGGCCGGCCGGGAGACTCGTCTACGGCACGCTGTCGGGCTTCACCACGATGGCGGCCAACGCGGGAGGACCGGTGATGACCATGTACCTCCTGGCCTCGAGGTTCGCGGTGACGTCCTTCCTGGGCACGACCGCCTGGTTCTTCTTCCTCGTCAACGTGGTCAAGCTGCCCTTCTCGATCGGCCTGGGGGTCATTCACGCGGAGACCCTGGGGCTGGACGCCGTCCTGGCGCCCGTCGTCATCGCCTCGGCCCTGGCCGGCAGGCGGGTGGCCGCCCGGATGGACCAGGGGCTCTTCAACCGCCTGGTCACCGCGCTGACCGTCGTGTCCGCGGGGTACCTCATCGTCGGGGCCGCCTGAGGCGGCGCGGAGGCGCCACACCTTCGTGCCGCGCCTCCGCGCCGCCGGCGAACCGCCGATAGGCTGGGGCCATGACGACCTACGGCTTCATCGGGGCGGGCAGCATGGCGGGCGCGATCGTGGACGGCCTGCTCGCCGGCGGGCGCGGCGCCAGTACCGCCGGCGTCCCCCGCGCCCCCGCCGACGCCGCCGACGTCCTGGTGTGGAGCGCGCACGACTCGGCCGCGGCACTGGCGGCCCGCACCGGCGCGCGCCTCGCCCGCGGTCCCGAGGAGCTCGTGTCCGCCGCCGACGTCGTCGTCCTGGCGGTCAAGCCCCATGTCGTCCCCGTCGCCCTAGCACCGCTTCAGGCGGTCCTGGCCGAGCACCGTCCCCTGATCGTCTCCATCGCGGCGGGGCTGACGACGGCGCAGCTGGAGGCCCGGCTGCCGGACGGCGCCCGGGTGGTGCGGGCCATGCCCAATCTGGCCGCGGTCGTGGGCGAGTCCATGACGGCGCTGGTGGCGGGAGCGGCGGCGGACGAGGCCGATCTGGGGCTCGCCGCCGAGCTCATGGGGCGGGTCGGTCGCACGATGGTCCTGCCCGAGAGGAGCTTCCCTGCGTTCACGGCCCTCGCCGGCTCATCGCCCGCATTCATCCTCACCCTGGTCGAGGCGCTCGCCCGCGGCGGCGTCGACGCCGGGATGCCCAAGGCGCAGGCGGTGGACGTCGTCGCCCAGGCGCTGCTCGGCACGGCGGTCCTGGTCCGCCGCGAGGCGGAGCGCAGCGCCGGGGACGGGGCGGCCCGTACGCCGGCGGACCTGGTCGACGCCGTGTGCTCCCCCGGCGGGACGACGATAGCCGGCCTGGTCGCGATGGAGCGGGAGGGCTTCTCCCCGGCCGTCATCGAGGCGGTGCGGGCGACGATCGCCCGTGACCGCGCGCTCGGGGCCTGAGCGTCCCCGACCGCCTCGGCTCCGTCAGTCCCGGGCGAGGTGCCAGCGGGAGGCGGTCCCGGACGCCTCGACGAAGTCGCGGAAGGGACCGGGTACGACCGCCAGCTCGGTCGGCGCGCCCCGCTGCACGACCCGCGCGCCCCCATCGGCGGGTTCGAGGAAGACGACCTCGTCGGCCCGGCGGATCGTGGACAAGCGGTGAGCCACCATCATGACGGTGCGCCCGTGGGACAGTTCGCGAATGATCTCGGTGATCGCCGACTCGTTCTCCCCGTCCAGGGCGGACGTCATCTCGTCGAGCAGGAGGATCGGGGCGTCCTTGACGAAGGCGCGGGCGATCGACACCCGCTGACGCTCACCGCCGGACAGGCTGAGACCACCGGGCCCCACCTCCGTGTCCCACCCGTGCGGGAGCGCCTCGATGACTCCGTCCAGCCGGGCGCGACGGGCCGCCGCCTCCAGCTCGGCGTCGGTCGCCTCGGGCCGGGCGATGCGCAGGTTCTCCCGGATGGTCGTGTCGAAGAGGTAGACGTCCTGGAAGACCATGGAGGTCAGGCCCATGATCTCGGTGGCGGGCAGGGCGCGCACGTCGGCGCCGCCGATGGTGACCGCTCCGGCGTCCACGTCCCAGAAGCGGGCGATCAGACGCAGGATCGTGGACTTCCCGGCGCCGGAGGGGCCCACCAGCGCCGTGACCCGTCCCTGCGGCGCGGTCAGGGACACGTCGGCCAGGACCGGACGACCCTCGTCGTAGGAGAAGGAGACTCCGGACAGGGCGATCGCGGTGCCCTCGGGACGGCTCCGCTCGTCGGGGGCGGGCTCCGGCAGGGGCTCGGCATCGAGGATGGAGCTCATGGCGCGCAGGGCGATCCGGGCATGATCGGCCTCGGCGGACAGCAGGGCGGCCCTGGTCAGCGGCAGGAGCATCCGCGAGGCGACGGTCACGATCGCCAGGTAGGCGACCACGTCGAGACCGTGGCCGCTGACCGCGGACAGACCCGCGGCCATGACCAGGGCGAAGGCGAGGTTGACGATGAGGTTGAAGGCCTGGGCGGGGCGCCCCTTGATGCGCAGCCCGGCGAGAGTGGCCTCGGAGTCGGCGTCGAGAGTCGCGCGCAGGGGATCCCAGCCCGCCTCGGTGGCGCCGGTGGCGCGCAGCACCGCCTGAAGGCGGGCGAACTCGACCAGGCGGCCGGCGGCGTCCGCCGACGCGGAGTCCTCCATCTCGTTGGCGCGGGTGGTCGCGGCGAGCATGAGCCGCCAGGTGAGGGCCAGCGGAACGATCGTGATGGCCATGATGAGGGCCAGCGGCCACTCGACGAACGCCGTCGCCACCAGCATGACCAGGGGCACGATGAAGGCGTTGCACAGACTGGGGATGACCAGCGACGTCAGGTGCGACAGGGTGTTGACCTCCTTGGAGGTCGCGTTGACCACGGCGGCCCGGCGCCCGGCGTCGAACCAGCCCAGCGGCAGGGACAGGACGTGCTCGGCCACGCGGTCGATCATGGTGTCGCAGACCTCGAAGACGCTCACCCGGTAGGAGCGGTACATGGCGACCGCATCGACGAGCACCGTGAGGGCCCCGAGCGCCACGACCACGATGAGCCAGGCGGTCAAGGACTCCGAGCGCCCGTAGAGGGCGCGCAGGAAGGGGATCATGAGAGCCAGGGTCACGCCCTGAAGGACCGACGAGGCGACGAACCCGGCGAGGATCATCCGCATCTCCGCGGCATTGACGAGGCGCAGCAGCATCGACCACATGGTCACTCCCCCTCTCCGACGCCCGCGGGAGCGGTTCCGGCATGGTCGCGCTCGTCCCCGCTCTCGGAGCCGGTGTCCTGACTGCGCCACATGGAGGCGTAGCGACCATCGGCGGCCATGAGCTCGTGGTGGCGCCCGCGCTCGACGACCCGACCGCCGTCCACGACGAGGATCTGATCGGCGTCGCGCACGGTCGACAGGCGGTGGGCGATGATGATGACGGTGCGACCCGCCGCCAGGCGGGACAGGGCCCGATGAATGTCCCGCTCGGAGGCGGGGTCGGCCTGGGCGGTGGCCTCGTCCAGGAGGAGGATCGGGGCGTCCTGGAGGTAGGCCCGGGCAAGGGCGACACGCTGCTGCTCACCGCCCGAGAGGAACCCTCCCTCCTCTCCCAGGACGGTGTCGTAGCCCCGAGGCAGGCGCGTGATGCGCTCATGGATGCAGGCGGCGCGCGCCGCGGCCTCGATCTGCTCGCGGGAGGCCCCGGGGCGCCCCAGGGCGATGTTGTCCGCCACCGAGTCGTGGGACAGCTCCACATCCTGCAGCATGACCGCGATGCGGGTGAACAGCCAGGAGAAGGTCGCCGCGCGCACATCGACGCCGCCGACGCGCACGGCGCCGGAGTCGACGTCGTAGAAGCGCGCGATGAGGCGGACCAGGGTGGACTTGCCGCCGCCGGAGGGGCCGACGAGGGCGGTGACGGTGCCCGGCTCGGCGGTGAGGGAGACGTCCCTGAGCACCGGGGAACCGGCCTCGTAGGAGAAGGTGACGCCATCGACCTCGACGCGGCCAGGGGTCGGTCCCTCCTCCTCGTCGCGGGCGCCCTCGGGCATGGGCTCCCGGGAGAGGAGGTCGGCGGTGGTCCGGGCCGCCATGCGGGACTCGTACGTGTGCTGCATGAGTCCGACCAGCGTCAGCAGCCCCTCGGGCAGGCCCGGCGCCAGGAGGAAGAAGGGCAGCGTGTCGGACAACCGGGTCCACCCCTGCGTCACGAAGAGGACGACGAGGGGCGCCACGGTGGCGAAGACGGCGGCAGGGCGCAGGACGGCGCCCATGAGGCTCATCGTCCTGCCGGAGGCTGACACCCACTCGTAGGAGAGGTCGGAGAAGCGGGCGCGGGCCGCATCGAAACGGGTACGAGTCGCATCGGCGGCCTGGAAGCCCTTGATCTCCTTGATGCCCTCGAGCATCTCGACGGTGGCGGAGGCCAGCCGGGTCTGCGCGACCCCGAAGCGATCGGTGATGTCGCCGAGGCCGCGCATGGTGGGGACGGCGATGGCCGCGAGAACCAGGCACCACACGCCCAGCAGGGCGAGGGCGAGCCGCCAGTCCGTCCACAGGAGGTAGATCATGCCCGCGGCGACCCCGACGACGGCGTTGGTGGCGTCCCCGGGCACGTGGGCGACCAGTGTGTGGATGGAGGAGGTGTCGTCGGCGACCATCTTGCGGATGGCGCCGTGCGGGATGGAGGCCACGCTCCCCAGCGGCAGGTGGCCGATGGCATCGACCACCCGCGTGCGCAGCAGGTGGCGCAGCCTCGCCTCGGCCAGGTGGGTGACCCCCAGGCCCATCAGGTACAGCACCTGCGCCGCGAAGAGGGAGGCGACGGCGATGATCGCCCACGCCCACAGGCCGCCGGCCCAGCCGACGCGATTCGACTCGCCCAGCCAGATGGCCGCCATATTGCGCAGCGCCGCGTACGGCACGACGGACAGAACGGCACCGCCGGCCGTGAGCAGACCGGACAGGACCATCGCCCTGCGGGCGGGGCTGATGAGGGTGCCGACGGTGACCGCCATCCCGTGTCCTCCTCGTCGATGAGCGCAGCCGCCGCGGACGGCATCGCCGGCCGGGCGCACCGCGCACGACCGATCATGCGCGACCAGGTAAGCCTAACCTGAAATGAGTCGGGCGACCAGGGCCCGCGGCTCCGACGGCGCGACGTCCGGGGAAGGCCTCCCCCGCCGTTCAGGGCGTGGGACTGGCATCGGGATGACTCGGCGACGGCGAGGTCGGGTGCACGAGGGGGTTCTTGTGGGACGGCAGGCTCGGCTTGTCCTCCGACTCCTGCGGGGGAGGAGGGTCGCTCGCCGGCCCCTCCTCGGAGGAGGATCCGCCCGGTCCCGCGCCGCCGCCGTCCCCTGCGTCGGCGGCATCCGCCACGCCGGCGTCGCCGCCGGACCCCGGACCGGAGAAGGTGCCCGTGCCGGCACCGGCGCCGTTGGCGCCGGAATCGCCGTCGCCGTTCGGCGCGGCGTCGGACTGAGCGGCCGGTGGTGCGGAGGCCGAGGCCGCGGGGTCCGGTTGACCGCCGCCGGCGGTGGCCCCCCCGCCGTGCCGGCCCGCCCCGGCGGGCGCCGTTCTGGCGGCCTGCGCCGTGGGCGAGGGCTGAGAGGTCTCCGCGGTGCTGGTGGCCGTGGGCTGGACGGGTCCCTGACCGATCCCCTCCCGCCCGCCGGAGCCGGGTACGAATATGGCCAGGGCGGCGATGACCGACAGGCCGGCGACGACCGCGACACCGATCTGCGCGCGGGCCAGCGTGGACGCCCGCTTGGCCGCGGCGCCCACCGCGGGCATCGGGGCCACCGGCGTGCTCGGCGAGGGCTCGTCGGCCGGAGCGGGGGACTCGGTGGGCGCGGAGGGCGCGGCGATGACGTCCTCGATGGGTTCGATACTGCCGGTGTCCTCCCGCAGACGTCGTTGCGCCTCCAACTCGGCGGCGCTGGCGGACGCGGATGGTGGCGCGGAGGATGTCGGGGGTGAGGCGGGTGCGGGAGTGGTCGCCGGGAGGGGGTCGGGGGATGTCCCGGACGGGGCCACCTGGGGGCGCTCGTCCACGGGCTCTCCTCTCAGTGGGTCTCGGTGGGTCGGGAATACGGGGCGGGGCGGGTCGCTGGTCAGCGGGTTGCTTACAACAGAACGATAAACGTCCTGGGGCTTCGTTTCATCCCCTCCTCGCGTTCACCCGCGTGTCTCTCGTCCCATCCGACCCCGACACGCCGACGCGTCCGACGTCGAGCGCCACGGCCCGCGCGACGGGCGCGCCTGGTAGCCCACTTCACAGGGCGGCGCGGGGCACCCGTTCGGGACGAGCCCGCGCCCCGTGACAGAATCGGGCCCATGCCCGAGACTCCAGCGACTCCAGCAACTCCAGCGACTCCAGCGGAGCCGGCCTCTCGCCTCCTCCCCTCCTCCCTCCGCAGCCCGCGCGTGCCGGCCAGGGTCTCCACCGACGGCCTGGAGATCGCGTGGGGCGAGCGCTGGCAGTCCGACGGCACGTACGACTTCGACCGCAGCGCCGATCGCCATGACGTCTTCTCCATCGACACCCCGCCGCCCACGGCCTCCGGCTCCCTGCACGTGGGGCACGTCTTCTCCTACACCCACACCGATACGGTGGCCCGCTTCCAGCGCATGCGAGGCAGGGCGGTGTTCTACCCCATGGGCTGGGACGACAACGGCCTGCCCACCGAGCGACGGGTCCAGAACTACTTCGGGGTGCGCTGCGACCCCTCCCTGCCCTACGACCCCGACTTCGTCCCGCCGCACACCGGTGGCGAGGGCAGGTCGATCAGGGCCCGCGACCAGGTTCCGGTCTCCCGGCGCAACTTCGTCGAGCTGTGCGAGCGCCTCACGGTGGACGACGAGAAGCAGTTCGAGGCCCTGTGGCGCCGCCTGGGCCTGAGCGTGGACTGGTCCCAGACCTATCAGACCATCGGGGAGCGGGCCCGCAAGGTCGCCCAGGCCGCCTTCCTGCGCAACCTGGCGCGCGGGGAGGCCTACCAGTCCGCCGCCCCCGGCCTGTGGGACGTGACGTTCCAGACGGCGGTGGCCCAGGCGGAGCTGGAGTCGCGGGAGTACCCCGGTTTCTACCACCGCATCGCCTTCCACGTGGTCGATTCCGCGGCCGCGGCCGCGGCGGAGGCGGCGGGCGCCCCGATCGAGGCGGGACCGGGCGGCACCGCCGACATCTGCGTGGAGACGACGCGTCCCGAGCTGCTGCCGGCCTGCGTGGCCCTGGTGGCCCATCCCGACGACGAGCGCTTCAAGCCGCTGTTCGGCACGACCGTCGCCTCCCCCGTCTTCGGCGTCGAGGTGCCCGTGCTGGCCCACCCCGAGGCCGAGATGGACAAGGGCGCGGGCATCGCCATGTGCTGCACCTTCGGCGACACCACCGATATCGACTGGTGGCGCGATCTGAGCCTGCCGCTGCGCGCGGTGCTGCGCAGGGACGGACGCCTGCGGAGCGAGGTCCCCGAGTGGATCGCCGACTCCCGCGGTCGCGAGGTCTACCGATCCATGGCCGGCAGGACCACCTTCTCGGCCCGCGAGGCGGTCGTGGGCGAGCTGGCCGCCACCGGCGAGATGCGCGGCGAGCCCACCAGGACGATGCGCCAGACCAACTTCTTCGAGAAGGGCGACAAGCCCCTGGAGATCGTCACCTCCCGCCAGTGGTACATCCGCAACGGCGGCAGGGCGTGGACGAATCCGGAGACGGGGGCGGACCTGCGGGCCGAGCTGCTGACGCGCGGGCGCGAGCTGACCTTCCACCCCGACTTCATGCGGGTGCGCTACGAGAACTGGGTGACGGGTCTGAACAACGACTGGCTCATCTCCCGCCAGCGCTTCTTCGGCGTGCCCTTCCCGCTGTGGTACGGGGTCGGGGCCGACGGCGAGGTCGACTACGACGCGATCATCACCCCCGAGGAGTCGGTTCTGCCGATCGACCCCTCCTCGGACGTCCCGGCCGGATACACCGAGGAGCAGCGCGGCGCGCCGGGCGGGTTCGTCGGCGAGCTGGACATCATGGACACCTGGGCGACCTCCTCCCTGTCCCCCGAGTTGGCCTGCGGGTGGCTGACCGACGAGGATCTCTTCGCCCGCACCTACCCCATGGATCTGCGCCCCCAGGGGCAGGACATCATCCGCACCTGGCTGTTCTCCACCGTCGTGCGCGCCGATCTGGAGTTCGGTGCGCTGCCATGGGCGCACGCGGGCATCTCCGGGTGGATCCTGGATCCGGATCACAAGAAGATGTCCAAGTCCAAGGGCAATGTCGTCACCCCCATGGACCTGCTGGAGCAGTACGGCTCCGACGCCGTGCGCTACTGGGCGGTGTCGGCCCGCCTGGGGCTGGACGCCACCTTCGACGAGGCGCAGATCAAGATCGGACGGCGCCTGGCCATCAAGATCCTCAACGCCTCCAAGTTCGCCCTGTCCATGGGGATCCCGTTCGACGCCGATGAGACGGCGCTGGCCGCCGTGCCGCCGCCGAGCCTGGAGGCGAGCGCGGTCACGGAGCCCATCGACCGCGCCGTGCTGTCCGCCCTGGCCGATGTCGTCGAGACCGCGACGGCCGCGTTCGAGGACTTCGAGCACGCCCGCGCGCTGGAGGCCGCGGAGTCCCTGTTCTGGACCTTCTGCGATGACTACATCGAGCTGGTCAAGGATCGCGCCAACGACTTCGACGGCTCGCACGACGCCGCGGCGGTGCGCAGCGCCCGCACGCTGCTGGCGATCGCGGTGGACACGTTCGTGCGCCTGTTCGCCCCCTTCCTGCCCTTCGTCACCGAGGAGGTGTGGAGCTGGTACCGCACCGGGAGCGTGCACCGCGCGGCGTGGCCCGAGGCGGCGGTGCTGCGGGAGGCCGCGGGCGGCGCAGACGCCCGGCTGGTCGCGCACGCGGGAGCGGCCCTGACCGCCCTGCGCAAGGTGAAGTCCGAGGCCAGGACGAGTCAGAGGACTCCGATCCTGTCGGTCGCCCTGGCAGTGGCTCCCGAGGCCGCCGCCGTGGCCGACGCGATCGAGACCGTGCGCGCGGACCTGGTCGACGCCGCCAAGGTCACCGGCCCCTTCACGGTAGAGGTCGCGACGCCCGCAAAGACCGGTGCGACCGAGGCGCTCCCCGGCGCCGAGGCTCCCGAGAGCACCCCGGTGCGCGTCACCGCCGTCGAGCTCGGCGAGGCCCCGGCCAGGCGCAGGAGGGCCTGAGGCGCGACGCGGACGCGCACGGGCGACCGCGTCGTCACGTCGTCCGTCGGGGAGCAACCGGAGCGGTAGCCGAGCCGTCGTCGTACGGCTCGCGGCCCTCGGCCCGCGCTCGCAGGCCGAGGAGCACCCGGTACTCCGCCAGCACGATCGTCACGGCGACCGCCAGCGCCAGAAGGACGCCGATCCGGCTGTGAGCGACGCAGTCGTGGGAGAGGTAGGGATCGAGCCCGGGATCAAGCGAATCGAGCCGTCCCCTCAGGCACGCCGCCCCGCCGTCCCCGAACTCGTCGTCCGTCATGGAGTTGTCCATCGTGGACATCCACGTGCACGCCACCGCCAGCGTCGAGCCCGCGCCGACCCAGAGCCTCGAGGCGGCGCTCGTCACTCGAGAGCGGCCGAGCCACGGCAGGACCGCCCCGAGGAGGGCGACCCCGGCGAACACGACGATGACGGCCAGCGCCACGAGGCCGGCGCGCAGCTGGATCCCGTCGGGAGGGGAGCCCCTGGGCTCGTCCTGTTCCATCACGTCCTGCGTCACCGAGTATCCGTCCGCGTCGCTTCCGATGAGAGTGAGCGTATGGCGGTGCGTCTCCGAACCGGTGACCTCCGGTGAGTCCCCGTAGGTCATGGTCGTCCTCACCTCGGTCCTGGCCGTCACGGTGCCGTCATCCTGGACGACCGCCTTCACGCGCCGCACGTCGCTGGCCGCCGAGATCACCGGAGGCCCGAGTCGGATGAGATCGTCGCGCCTGTCCCGGATCGTCGTCTCCGCGGGCATGGGGCTGGGACCGCCGGTCGACGCCCCGGGATCGGTCCACTCGGCATCGAGGACCGCCTGGTGCGCCTCCACGGCCGTCAGAACGCGATCGGGGTCCGGCTCGGCGGGCTCTCCGATTCCTCGCCGCCGATCCCGCGACGCACCTGCAGAGGCGGCGGACATGCCGTTAAATGCCGTGCATGACGAAACCGATCGTTCCCTCCGCCTCCCCCGCCCGACGCGGCGCGCTGGAGTGGCGCGCCCCCGTCCTCGTGCGCATCGACGAGCGGACGACCCTGCCCGCACTGCTGCGGGAGAGGGTCTCCCGCTCGGCGGACCGCCCGCTCGTCGCCCGCAAGCAGGAGACGAGCGAGGTGTGGCGCACGATCACCGCCCGCGACTTCTCCGAGGAGGTCGAGACGGTCGCCGCCGGACTCATCGGCATGGGGCTGGGACCCGGCGAGCGAGTCGCCATCATGTCGCGCACCCGCTACGAGTGGACACTGCTCGACTTCGCCTGCTGGACCGCCGCCCTGGTCCCGGTCCCCATCTACGAGACGAGCTCGGCCGAGCAGATCGCGCACGTCCTCGCCGACGCCGACATCGATCTCGTCGTCACCGAGACGATCACCATGGCCGAGCTCGTCCGCGCGGCCGCCGCCTCGGCGGGGCGGGAGGGCACTCGGGTGCTGTCCCTGGACACCGACGCGCTCCACACCATCACCGACTCCGGCCGCTCCGTTCCCCGCTCGGCGCCGGCCGAGCGCACCGACTCCCTGACGACCTCCTCGCTCGCGACGATCGTCTACACCTCGGGGACCACCGGCACGCCCAAGGGCACCGTCCTGTCCCATGGCAACTTCACCGACCTGTGCACCAACGCGCACCAGTGGATACCGGAGATCGCCATGGGACGCGACTCGCGGCTCCTGCTCTTCCTGCCGCTGGCCCACGTCTTCGCACGCTTCCTGGAGGTGTTCCAGATCTCCGGGCAGGGGGTCATCGGCCACGTGCCCGACACGAAGAACCTCCTGTCCGATCTGGCCACCTTCCGCCCGTCCTACCTGCTGGTGGTGCCGCGGGTCCTGGAGAAGATCTACAACTCCGCCGACGCCCGAGCCGGTTCGGGCAGCGCCCGGACGGTGTTCCGCTGGGCGGCGAAGGTCGCCGTCGACTACTCCCGCTCCCTGGATGGGCCGGCCGGGCCGTCGCGCGCCCTGCGTGCGCAGCGGGCGCTGGCGGACCGCCTCGTCTTCCAGCGCATCAGGACCCTCGTGGGCGGCAACGTCGACTGGATCATCTCCGGCGGGGCGCCGCTGTCCCAACGGCTCGCCCACTTCTACCGCGGACTCGGCATCCCCGTCCTGGAGGGCTACGGGCTGACCGAGACGGTGGGACCGGTCTCGGTCAACACGCCCCGGCTGTCGAAGATCGGCACCGTGGGACCGCCCCTGCCGCCCGTGGCCGTGCGCGTGGCCGAGGACGGGGAGATCCTCGTCAAGGGCCCCTCGGTCTTCCAGGGCTACCACAACGACATCGAGGCTACCGCGGCCGCCCTCACTCCCGACGGCTGGTTCCGCACCGGCGATCTCGGCTCCCTGGACCGCGACGGCTACGTGAGGATCACGGGCAGGGCCAAGGACATCATCGTGACCGCCGGCGGCAAGAACGTCGCCCCGGCCATCCTGGAGGACCGGCTGCGCGGGCACCCCCTCATCAGCCAGGTGGTCGTCGTCGGCGACAAGCGGCCCTTCATCGCCGCACTCATCACACTCGACGCCGAGATGCTGCCCGGCTGGCTGCGCAACCACGGCCTGCCCCCGATGACGGCGCCCGAGGCCGCCTCCGACCCCAGCGTGCTGGCGGCGCTCGACCGGGCGGTGGCGCGGACCAACGCGCATGTCTCGCGGGCGGAGTCGATCCGCAGGATTACCGTCCTCAACGGGGACTTCACCGAGGCCAACGGCCTGCTCACCCCCTCGCTCAAGGTCAAGCGCGCCGTCGCGGTGGAGCGCTTCGCCGACCGGATCGACGAGCTGTACGGCGGCCCGGTGCGAGCGGCGGACACGACGGCCCCGGAGGACCGGGGGAGCTCGGCGAGTGCGACGAACTCGGCGGGCTCATGAGCCCGACCTGTGGGAGCGCACGAGGGGCAGAGGCCTCCTTAGCGGATCTCACTAAGACAGGCCGTCAGATCTTTTGGTCGAAGGGACCGCTCGCAGCGACCGACCTGACACAATGACCCGGTGAACCCGCGACCATCCTCCGGCCAGCCCACCGTGTCCGCAGCCGGCAAGCCCCGCGTGCTCGACGGCGCCGCCACCAGCGACGTCGTCACCGAGCCGGACCTCTCATGGACGGTTCCGTGGCTGCTGGCCGATCGTATCGCCCGCAACCCGGACTCGACGATCATCGAGCGCAAGGCCGCGCTGGGACGCTCCTGGGTCGATGTCACGGCGCGCAACTTCGGCGAGGACGTCGCCCGGGTCGCCTCCGGCCTGGTGGGAATGGGGCTGGAGCCCGGGCAGTGCGTGAGCATCATGGCCCACACCTCCTACGAGTGGACACTGCTCGACATGGCCATCGCCCGGGCCGCCCTGGTCTCGGTGCCGATCTACGAGACGGACTCGGCCTCCCAGGTGCAGTGGATCCTGCAGGACGCGGACGTGCGACTGGTGATCACCGAGTCGGCCGCGCTGGCCGAGCTGGTGCGGGGCGCCGCCGCGGCAAGGGCCGCCGCCCATCCCGATGCCGCCGAGGTGCGGGTGCTGTCCCTGGACCGCGACGCCATCACGACCATCTCGGCCGAGGGCAGAGCGGTCTCCCGCGCCGACCTCGACGAGCGCTGCGACGCGCTGAGGGCCGATGACGTCTTCTCGATCATCTACACCTCCGGGACGACCGGCAATCCCAAGGGCGTCGAGGTCACCCACCGCATGGCCGCGGGTCTGGCCTGGAACGGCGTGCGCTGGATCCCCGATCTGCTTTTCTCCCCCGATACGCGCCTGCTGCTGTTCCTGCCGCTGGCCCACTCCTACGCCCGGTGCCTGGAGCTGCTGTCCATCGCCGGAAACGGCGTCCTCGGTCATACGCCCGACGTCGCCACCCTGCTGCCCGACCTCAAGGGCTTCGGGCCGTCCTACGTACTGGCCGTCCCCCGCGTCCTGGAGAAGATCTACAACGCGGCGGACGCCAAGGCCGGCGGCGGGTTCAGACTCAAGACCTTCCGCTGGGCGGCGAAGGTCGCCATCGAGTACTCCCGCGCCCTGGACACCCCCGAGGGCCCCTCCCGCGGGCTGACGGCCGCGCACGCGCTGGCGGATCGACTCGTCTACCGCACCATTCGGGATCTACTCGGCCCCAACGCCCGCTACGCCATCTCCGGCGGCGGGCCCCTGGGCGAGCGGCTGGGCCACTTCTACCGCGGCCTGGGCCTGATCATCCTCGAGGGCTACGGCCTGACCGAGACGATCGGCCCCCTCAGCGTCAACCTCGACTGGCGCAACAAGATCGGCACCGTGGGCCCGCCCGTGTGCGGGAGCCGGGCCCGGGTGGGCGCGGACGGCGAGATCGAGGTCCGTGGGATGAGCGTCTTCTCCCGCTACCACAACAATCCCGCCGCCAATGCCGAGGCCTTCACACCGGACGGCTGGTTCCGCACCGGGGACATCGGCTCCATCGACCCCGACGGATGGATCAGGATCACGGGTCGCAAGAAGGAGCTCATCGTGACCGCCGGCGGCAAGAACGTCGCCCCGGCCATCCTGGAGGACCGGCTGCGCGGGCACCCGCTGGTCAGCCAGGTCCTCGTCGTCGGCGACGGCGAGCCGTTCATCTCGGCCCTCATCACGCTGGACCGCGAGATGCTGCCCGGCTGGCTGCGCAACCACGGTCTGCCGGAGATGGACGTCGTCGAGGCCTCGACCAACCCGCAGGTGCTCGCGGCCCTCGACCGGGCGGTGGCGCGCACGAATCGCGCGGTCTCGCGGGCCGAGTCGATCCGGGCCTACCGGGTGCTGACCGCCGACTTCACCGAGGCCAACGGCCTGCTGACCCCCTCCCTGAAGGTCAAGCGCAACCAGGTGATGGAGGAATACGCCGACACGATCGCGGGCATCTACGCCTCGACGAGGAAGGGGCCGCAGGAGTGAGCGCGCCCCGTGAGATCTCCGCACCGCTGCTCGTGCCCGTGCATGACGGCATGACGGGCCCGTGGGCACTGGCCGAGCGCGTGCGCACCAATCCCGACGGCCCGCTGATCGCGCGCAAGTCCTCGGTGGGAGGACGCTGGCGGAGCATGCCCGCCCGCGCCTTCCGCGACCAGGTCCGCCAGGTGGCGGCCGGGCTCGTGGCGCGCGGCCTGGAGCCCGGAAGCGCAATCGGCATCATGTCGCACACGAGCTACGAGTGGACGCTGCTCGATTTCGCGGCCTGGGAGGCGGGCCTCGTCGTCGTGCCCATCTACGAGACCTCGTCGGCCGAGCAGGCGCGATGGATCCTCACCGATGCCGATGTGCGCCTGGTCGTCGTCGAGGACGTGGCCATGGAGACGATGCTGACCTCGCTCACGGCCACCGCGCCCGAGCTGGGCGACCTCCAGGTGCTGTCCATCGCCAGGGGGGCCATCACCGAGCTCATGGCGGCCGGGCGGGACATCGGCGGCAGCGCCTACGCGGACCTCGACGCCCGCACCGGGCGCCTGGGGAGCGCGGACCCGGCCACCATCGTCTACACCTCGGGCACGACGGGCCGGCCCAAGGGCGTCGAGCTCACTCACGGCAACCTCATCCACCTGAGCGTCAACACGGTCGCCCACGTCCCCGAGGTGCTGGGGGCGCCCGAGGTCCGGGCGCTGCTGTTCCTGCCCCTGGCGCACGTGCTGGGGCGCTTCGTCGAGATCGCGATCGTCTGCTCACCGGCCGGCGTCCTCGGGCACAGCCCGGACGTGAAGAACCTGGTGACCGACCTGGCATCCTTCCGTCCGACCTTCGTCATCGCCGTTCCGCGGGTGTTCGAGAAGATCTACAACGCCGCCGATGCCCGTTCGACCGGCGCCAAGCAGAAGGTCTTCCGCCTGGCGGCCAAGACCGCGATCGCCTACTCGCGGGCCCTGGACGCCCCGGAGGGGCCGAGCCGCGGCCTGCGGGCGCAGCGGGCCGTCTTCGACCGAATGGTCTTCTCCAGACTGCGGGACCTGCTGGGGGGCCGGGTCGGCCACGTCATCTCCGGCGGCGGGCCCCTGGGCGAGCGGCTGGGCCACTTCTACCGCGGTGCCGGGGTCACGGTCCTGGAGGGCTACGGCCTGACCGAGACGGCCGCCCCGTGCACGGTCAACCTGCCGGACGCCACGCGCATCGGCTCGGTCGGACCGCCGCTGCCGGGTACCTCGGTGAGGCTGGACGACGACGGCGAGATCCTCATCAAGGGCATCGGTCTCTTCCGGGGGTACCACAACAACCCCGCCGCCACCGCGGAGGCACTCGACGACGGATGGCTGCGCAGCGGCGACCTCGGCTCCCTCGACTCGGAGGGCTTCCTGTGGATCACGGGTCGCAAGAAGGAGCTCATCGTGACCGCCGGCGGCAAGAACGTCGCCCCGGCCATCCTGGAGGACCGGCTGCGCGGGCACCCGCTGGTCAGCCAGGTCCTCGTCGTGGGCGACGGGCGGCCCTGCATCGGCGCCCTGGTCACCCTCGACGCGGAGATGCTGCCGCTGTGGCTCGCGAGCCACGGCCTGGAGGACATGGATCCGGTCGAGGCCGCGCAGGACCCGCGGATACGGGCGGCCCTCGAGCGGGCCGTGGCCAGGGCGAACGAGGCGGTGTCCCGGGCCGAGTCCATTCGAACCTTCACGGTGCTTCCCGGGGACTTCACTGTCGCCAACGGGCTGCTCACGCCCTCATTGAAGGTCCGCCGGGCGCAGGCCCGAGAGCGCTTCGCCGAGGAGATCGACGCGCTCTACACGCGCGCCCTGAGGTGAGCGGGCCGGTCCCGCCGCCCGCCCCGCTCGCGACTCACTCGGCCAACTCGTCGCGAATCGCCTCGTGGTGGCGGATCACCTCGGCGACGATGAAGGTGAAGAACTTCTCCGCGAAAACCGGGTCGAGCCCGGAGTCCTGGGCGAGGGCCCGCAGGCGCACCACCTGGCGCTCCTCCCTGCCCGGATCCGACGGAGGCAGGTCGAGCTCGGCCTTGAGCAGACCCACCTGCTGCGTGCAGCGGAAGCGCTCGGCCAGCAGGTGAACGAGGGCGGCATCCAGGTTGTCGATGGTCGCGCGGTAGACCGCCAACCGGGTCGGGACGCCCGGCTGGTTCCGCTCGACGGCCTCCGGCCCCGTCGCGGGCACCGCTTCGGCGGCACCGGCGCCACCGGGGGTGGGGGCCGGAACGGCGCTCATGCGGTGCGGCTCCGCTCCCCCTTGTAGGCGGCCGCGAGGGTTCCGGAGCCCACCTCGTAGCACGGGCGCCCCGTCCCGCGCACGGCGTCTGCATCAACGACGACCCGCCCGACCTCCGGCATGGAGGGCACCTCGAACATGGCGTTGCCCAGGACCTCCTCGG
>ERZ772967.905-NODE-905-length-21502-cov-4.167389_pt1 | contig 21502 bp, 14 predicted proteins | sample MGYA00511677_ERZ772967 | MGnify/ENA primary metagenome ERZ772967 (study PRJEB29015, sample SAMEA2737931) | human oral metagenome | biome: human oral; feature: human-associated habitat; material: dental | place: China | collected 2146 ...
TTCTCTGCCGGTTGGATCGTTATCTCTTCGGGGGCCTTCAATAAAGCTTCAGCAAAACGACTTTGAGGATTTGACAAAAGAAATACCGATAAGATAAGTCCCCCAAAAACAAGATACAGTAAAATATAATGTTTCCGATGCTGGAACTTTACGTATAACATCATAGATAAACTAATGACAAAAACGAGCAAATCGGTTCGTGATGCGGAAAGATATAAGGATAACAAATTAATCAACAAGAGCCCTATCCATGCTCGAAAGTTTGAAAAAAGTGCAGCTCCGAAGAACAGCTTATCGCATAAAAGAATAATGGCAGCCACACCCGTGGCCGCAAAGCCTGTGACAGAAAGAGACTCACGTGCTTCTCTGGGAGCTGTAAGCGCCGTATATCCATAGTTATTAAACATATAAAAGATAAGGTATAGAGAGCACATGCTTCCCACCCAAGCAATTGCACGTAAGGAATCCATCCGATCATAACGTCTCGCGATCATACTTCCTAATAACAGGTATAGTATAGGATTCAAAAAATAATACATATCTTTAAACACCTCATAAAATGCATACCGAAACAAGCCATTTATAATTCCAATAATCACCGGAAGAAGCAATACATGCGATAATTTGATGATTCGCCGATCCGGCCGAATGTATAACGAAAGAATGAATATCATGATTTGTATGGCAGTTAGCAGATTATTGTTTTTTGCTAAAGGTGCAAGACAGATCAATAAGATAATGATCGTTAGCCTTAGTTGTTTCGATTTATGCATGAAGAGGGAAGAAAGAGCGATTGACCTCTTGACAGCCAATCCGTATAAACTTCATCCAACTGATTCCAAATTCTTTTAACACCATCTGAGGCCATTTCCAGTTTTGATAAGCCAGTTGAACTATTCCGGGAACAAGAATAAGAAAAAGAATACCGGTTCGGGAAAATAGAATCAGCAATCCGTATCCGATTAACGTACACAAGCCGGAAAGCAATGCCGCATTAAAGAAGGGGATGTGATTCGCTGATGAGATGATGTTTGCAAAACAACTATGATTTGCTTCCAACAATCTGATTAAACAATAGACAACCAGAATATAAGAAGCCGGCAGTACGGCATTTGACTGAATAACAGACAAGAGTTTCGGTGCTACCCATACGAGTAATATCGTACCGATGATAAACAGAGGATAAAAGAGCACCATGGAAGATGCAAATTTTTTGATTAGCATCTCCCTGTTTCCCGTCACCCGATAAGATGCAAAGGCCGGTGTTTGTATGGTGATAAGTGTAGTGGATACAAGCGCAATAACATTACTTAGCTGAATCATCAGTCCATAAGAGCCAACTTCTTCAAGAGGAAGATATAGACCGGATAAAAACACTCCCAGTTGTGAAACTACATATCCTGCAATCGTGATAAGGCTTAATTTACGGATATTAGGCCATGAAACAGATAAGACCGATCTGATCTCGGAAAAAGAAACCTCCTCTTGTATTTTTTCTTTCAGTCCGTCCCTGTAAAAATAGAAATGAGCCAAGAAACGTCCGATGATCGGCGCTAACAGGTTTGCCACCGCAATACTTATCAGTCCCAGATCACAATAGACCAAACCGATTGCTATGGACATATTCAGCACTTTATTGAGCACAAACGATTTCTGAGACTCTTTGATAAATCCTCTGCCAATCAGTAACGAATGATAATATAAGAGATAGATCGTACAAAAAACAGACAGGCAAAAAAGAATCCAAATCCACATCATGTTGTTCACCGTAGAAAAACGGTCTGTTACGATATACATGTAAAATGTACCAACGGATAGTAACAGGAACCCTACCCCGAGAGCAAACCGTTTATACGCATATTGTGTCGCGCGGATAACGGACGATAAGAGCCTGTAATTAACGCTTCCTCCCGTATGTAGATGGTCATACCCTTCTTTTTTTAAGATATTTGCCCCATTAAAGACATACGTAATATTCCGCGTAAATTGAGGAGAAAAGCCTGCATCCAACAAAGGAACAAAAGCGCTAATAGATAATAGGATATAATTTATCCCGATCTCCTGACTGCTTAACTTATGCAAGATGGCCGGAAGAATCAGGATACCTGCTCCGATAGATAGGAATTGAGAGAGATAACTCCATAAAATGTCCTTTTTAGAAATAGAAACAGGCTTTATGCTATTTTCCATTGTCATTTTACTTGTTGCCAGAGACGCCGGATTCGTTTGTTCTCTCTAAGATGCTTACTCGAAAAAACGACTCGCCGTATAACTTCCGACACGATGATTTTCAGATAACGTACGAATGATATCTTATATGGTTTCCGCCGGTATCGTGTGTCATTCTTTTTCTCCCATCTGTCGACAAACTGATAGACGGCACTGTCCGGCGTCTTTGCAATCGCCCATGATGCCCCGATATGCGAACTGTAATATTTATGGAATTCGGAAGATGAAGGATACATCAGTATCGTATCTTTGTTATCCGTACAGGTTAACCCGCATTTGCCGGTCATATCCACCAGGCTTTTTCGTGTAAAAAAACGGATATGAGTATCATCCAGCAGTCCCATGTTTTGATATTCGAATTCGCCCTCCAGTAGAGAAAGTATGATCGACGAATGTCCGATATTGGGTACAGACGTCAATATACAATCCCCATAGCGAACAACGGTCTGCAAGGTGCCAAGAGGGTCTCGGAGGTGTTCCAGCACATCGGCAAAGAGAATGTAATCGAAATATTGGCCTTGCAGCTCCTGTTCCCAACTTCCGGTATCGATATCGGAAACAATAACTTGCTCGGCATATAAAGCAATCGTCTCGGCCATAACAGGATTAATCTCGACAGCTACCACATGGCAATGAAGTTGCTCCTTCATGTATCGGGTCATATATCCCATGCCCGGTCCGAATTCCAAAACGCGGGAGTTCGGCTTTACCCACATCAATATCTGAGGAATGTTGTTCGGAGTATAAACGATTTGATCCGTTCCGTATATTTTCATCTGACAACTAATTACACGCGTTCTCGTCACTCCCATTTGCAATGAGGGAATAACCGCTTAAACAGACCTTTAAATGGTCGGGTAATATTCGGACAAAAGTACAAAAGTTTCCTTTAAATCCAAGCACTTGAGATAAAAAACACAGAAAGGACTTTGCGCTCTTCATCGCTCTACCACACCCTTTTTCTACCCTTTCCGGAATGCTAACCTATGACCATCTTTTCTATGGATTTTCTTTGCGGATATGGCTCAAAGAATTCGTCAAAAGAACACTGATTGATAAATAAATTGTATTTTTGTTCTATTGATAACACTTTAGAACCCATTAATTTTTATAGGATGAAACAGTTTCTTTCTTTATTCTTACTTCTCCTGACATCGTTCGTAGCGATGACGCAGGTGACGACCGACCCTGCCATTGTGACGGAGGTCGGAGCGGTGAAAATCATTTTTGATGCGTCGAAAGGAAATGGCGGACTGAAAGGATATGCCGGCCCGGTTTATGCCCATACCGGCGTGATCACGGACAAGAGCACGAGCGGAAGCGACTGGAAGTATGCTCCTTCGTGGGGAGACAATCAGGAAAAATACAAACTTGCTTCGTTGGGTGGCGACCGATGGCAACTGACCCTTTCGCCGAATATACGAGCCTATTACGGTGTGCCGGCAGACGAGAAGATTCTTAAGCTGGCTTTCGTTTTCCGCAGCGGCGACAAACAGAAAGAAGGGAAGGGAGAAGGCAATTCCGACATCTTTGTGACGCTGAACGAGCAGGTGTTTGTTCCTGCGATGCCCGAACGTAAGCCGCGTCCGGAGGGAATAACAGACGGCATAACGTATCGTGAAGACGGCTCTGTCGTGCTTTCGCTCTATGCGCCCGACAAGCGTCACGTGCATCTTCTGGGCGACTTCAACCGCTGGACAAAGAGCAACGACTGGCAGATGTACCGTGACGGCGACCACTGGTGGAGAACTGTCGGCGGACTGAAGAAAGGTGAGGAATATGCGTTCCAATATCTTATTGATAATGCATTCAAGATTGCGGATGCTTATGCCGAGAAGATACTCGATCCGTGGAATGACCATGCCATTCCCGTCACCGTCTATCCCGACCTGAAACCTTATCCGATGCAGACGGAAGGCATCGTCTCGGTGATGCGTACAGGAGCAGAGCCGTATCGATGGCAGACGACCCGCTTCGACCCGACGGCTGCCGACCGGCTGGTGGTCTATGAGTTGCTCGTTCGCGATTTTACGAAAGAGGGAACGATTACGGCAGCCATCGGCAAGTTGGACTACCTGAAAGCCATGGGCGTGAATGCCGTCGAGCTGATGCCCGTACAGGAGTTCGATGGAAACGACAGCTGGGGGTACAACCCGTCATTCTATTTTGCACCCGACAAGGCCTACGGTACGGCCGATAACTATAAACGCTTCATCGACGAAGCACATGCACGGGGCATGTCAGTCATCCTCGACGTCGTCTTCAATCATGCGACGCTGTCGCATCCTTTCGCACGCCTCTATTGGGATGGTGAGACGGGGAAGCCGGCCGCCGACAATCCGTGGTTCAACGTCGACGCACCCCATCCTTACAACGTGTTCTCCGACTTCAATCACGAATATTCCGGTACGCGTGAATTCTTTAAACGGGTATTGAAGCATTGGCTGACGGTCTATCGTGTCGACGGCTTCCGGTTCGATCTGACGAAAGGATTTACGCAAACGAAATCGACTGAAGCTACGGCTTCCCGCTATGATGCGTCACGTATTGCGATTCTGAAAGATTACCATGCGCATATTCGGAAAATCAACCCGAAAGCATATACGATCCTCGAACATTTCTGCGAAAACAAAGAAGAAAAGGAACTGGCCGACGACGGGATGCTGCTCTGGAACAACATGAATCACGCCTATTGCCAGTCGGCCATGGGCTATAAGGACGGCAGCAGCCTGAAGGGCGGCAGTGCAACCTCGCGCAGCTGGAAAGAGCATCGTCTGATGACGTATCAGGAAAGCCACGACGAAGAACGCACGATGTACAAGGCGAAAACGTGGGGCATCCCGCCGGTCAAAAGCGATGAGGCGACACGTCTCCGTCGGGCGGCGCTCAATGCGGCTTTTCTGCTGTGTACGCCCGGCCCGAAGATGATCTGGCAGTTCGGCGAGTTGGGCTACGATTATTCGATCGAAGAGAATGGCCGTACAGGACGTAAGCCGGTACGGTGGGACTATTACGAGGAGATGCACCGCCATGACCTGTTCGACACGTACGCCCGGCTGCTCGCTTTGCGCCGGAAATATCCCGGGCTGTTCGCTTCACCTGCATCGGAAACGATGAATACCGACGCATCGGACTGGGAGAACGGCCGGCGTATCGCACTGCAACATGCAGAGGCCGATCTGCTGCTGTTAGGCAATTTCACCGACAAGCCGCTCTCTGTCCCGGCACAGTTCCCGACAACAGGAAGGTGGAAGGATATCTTCAGTGATGCCGCTGCATTTCTGGAAATCGGAGCAACCGATAAGAACCGGGAGGTACTGCTTCAACCTCACGGCTTTCATCTCTATCTCCGCGAACCGGGATTGTCGCCTAACGAAAAGATCGAAGCCGTCGCTCCGTGCGAGATTCGTTTGCATGAGGGGGCGATCGTCGTCCGAAGTGCAGAAAAGATCAGCCGGATAAGCCTCTATTCATTCGGAGGCTGTCTGCTTCGCGCCGCCGACCGTGCCGGGAGATTGGATGTAGCAGATATTTCGTCCGGCATTTATCTGGTTACGGTGCGTACCGCAAGCGGCGAAGTCTACAGCCAAAAGATCGTTATCGACCGGTAGTCATATATCGGTTTGCGCCTCGCAAAATTAACGTAGCCTTATTGCGGAATATGTTCCGGCTTAAACGAAATTCGGGACATTACAGGGGGAGGAAAATTTTGACACGCGAGCCTTAAAATCCGATAGGCATAGAAAAAAATCCGATAGGCATAAAAAAAAATCCGATAAGCATCGGATCCGGAACTTATGCCTGTCGGATTCTTTTCGGTCGGGTATATCATAAATCGGACGACTGTTTGGGGTGTACTGCCCAAACCCAAACGGAGACGATCAGAAAGGATAACCGAGTGCCAGATGGAAGCCGAGCGCATCTCTGAGAGAGGGAGCATTAAAGTACCCTCGGCGGTCGGTCGAATAAGGAAAATGCAGTGCATAACCGATGTCGAAGCGAAAGACGAGCACGTCCATGTCGTAACGAAAACCAACACCGGTGCCCGTCGCGATGTCGTTGAGGAAATGTTTCCATTTGAGCTGGCCGCCGGGACGCGCCCGATCGTTACGCATAAGCCATACATTTCCCATGTCGAGATAAACGGCTCCATCCAGATCACCGACCAGCCGGAAACGGTACTCGGCATTCGCCTCGAACTTGATATCGCCGATCTGGTCGATATATGCATACGGATTGTCACGATCGGGGGCAAAACGCCCGGGGCCTACACTGCGAATCGTAAAGGCGCGGATGCTGTTTGCTCCGCCTACGTAGAACTGCTCGCCGTAAGGTGCTTGCAGGGTGTTGCCGTAGCTGTAAATCACACCTCCGCCAACACGGAAAGCAAGCCGGTGATTGCGGTTAATGTAATGGTTGTACCGAAGCTCGGTCGTGACTTTCAGAAACTGCGAGAACGGATTACCCAGAAGCCTCTTTTCGTCGTTAAACCTGCGACCGAATAAGGCATAAACGCCGGAAAGGAGATTACCGGCCTCGGAGACGGAGAAACGCCACCACGTTTTACTCCGTTCTTCGCGTACAGACGAGTTATCGAGCGTGTACGAATATTCGATGGCAGGAAAGAACTGATCCTGCAGGCTCTGGCGTACCGAGGGGTTGAGGGAGACAATGCTGTCGAAGCGTTGAGTTGTATGGAGCAAACGGGAAAATGTCAGTCGGACAGGCGTGAAAGTATGGCGGCGTATCGGATTCGGCACAAACTCGTATGCGAGGCTTCCTCCGAAAACGAGCTGTCTGAAAAAGTGCGCCCGGTTAAGCTGTGAGATTTGTGCGTCCATGCGTGTTGAGGCAGAGAAATCGTACGCGCCTCGTCCCAAGCGTGGAAGCACGAGGCGTGGGAAAGTCAGCGTACCTTTCGCTCCTACCTCGTAATTGTTCATCATCCCCGTATGGCCGGCTGCACGGACTCCCGTCTGCCACTCGTATGAACCAAACAGTGAAGCCGCCAGTGTCTCGCCTCCGCCGAACATGTTGCGGCGCGTAACGCCAAGTACGATGCCGGGGCCGGCGTAGTTATTGTCGTTCATCGTCGCCTTGATCTCAAACCGGCTGTTGAACGGATAATCGTATGACGTATAGATTTGAACATTCATCGTATCGGATGTATGAGACGAGTCGGTGGGCATATATTGCATGTCGGTATAACGGAAGATGCCAAGCCTGCTTAGGGCAAGCTGTGTCTCGGTCTGTTTTTCGAGCGAATAAAGTTCGCCGCATGTAAACTGTAATTGCTTGTATAACACGGAAGGTTTTACGCGCAATCTATTCTCGTAATAAATGGTAAGGTCTTTATAAGAAACGCTGTCGGTGGGCATCTCGTTGTCGTAGCCACTCAGATAAATGGAGATGCGGCCGATATACCACGGACGCAGCAAGGTTTCCGGAACACCCTGCTTCAGTCCGACACGAAGATCGACCTTTTTTTCGCGCAACGACGAATCCGCCTGATAAATGATATATTCGGGACGAAAGAAATAATATCCGTTGTTTCGCATAATCGTAGCGAGACGTTGTCGCTCAGCTTCCAATGTCTCTATGCTGAAACGGTCGCCTTTTCGCAGAAGTCGCTTATCTTCCTGCAGCTTCAGCAGTGTGTCACCCCGATTTTGCATGCGCCGGTAAAAGATCGAATCGAGCGTATAAGGTTCGTTGAGGGTAATCTCGTAACGCACACCGGCCTTAAGCGAATCTTTTTTATTCGGCACGATCTCGCAGGATGCCGTCCCCGTAAAATAGCCATTCTCACGTAGCAGATTCTGCGCCACACGTGCCCGCGTAGCCGGCGTAACCGTTGAGATAAAGACCGGTTTTGCGGCAAGCCAGCGAAACATCCATTCATGAAACGCTCCCTTCTTGTCGACGTGCGCATTATACATCCACAGCCCCAGCGGAAACGGGGTACGCTTCGACGAGCTGCCCAGTAGCGCATTGTTGGGCGGATATGCGAGCGCTTCTTCCACCTTGCCCAATACCTCGTCGGCCTCACGGACATGCTCCCGATCGGTCACTGTAATACTCTCGATGCCGGTATACAACACCTCGCCCTTCGGCAAGTTCTTCGTCGTCGAACATGCACACAACCCGCCCAAAAGCAACCCCGCAATTCCCGTGCCGATCCAGCTATTCATCTTTTTCCTGCTCCTCTTCATTTTTCTCTGACGAATCATTCTCCGGCTCATTCCTGTACGAATCATCTTCCTTTCGGATAGCCGGTTGTCTGCGAAAATCAAACAGATCCCCGAACCGTCTTGTTTTACGACGGAAGATCACCTCCCCCCCACTCTTCCGGATTTCTCCTTCGAACAGGTTCTCGTAATCTTTCTGGCTGAATATTCGAATGAAACGGGAACCTTCGGTATCAAGACGATATTCGAGTGATGCATCATCGACATAAAACCGGTCGCCGGTCACCGGATCATTAGTCGAATACCTCATTCCCAGCGTAGTGTATAAACGATCATTCATAAAACCTTTATAAAAACGTCCGAGATAATCGATTCGCCGGCCTTTTCCGTCGGTACCGTCATACGTATTCACATCGAAAGAAAAAGGCACTTCTCCCAGCAAACTGCCAAGCATATTATTGATTTCGCGCTGCAACAAACTGCTCAAGGCAGCCCCGACATCCATTCGCTCTGTTCCGGCACCGTCACCGGCCAAGTAAACCCCCGTCACCAGCAAACTGATCGCCTGCTTACTGCGTTCCTCTTCTCCCATGGCAGCCAACTGGTTCTGCACGGCGCCATTGTTCGGCGCTTCCAAAATAAATTTCAACGCCATCTTTTGCAACTCCTGCCGCACCTGAATGCCGGTATTGAAATCGACCATCTGCGACTGACCATCCAAATTGACAGACGAACGTAACCGACTTAAAGCGGTAAGGTTCAGGAACGGATTCATCGGATTGCCTCGCCATTCGACATAACTGCCATCACGAATCGTAAAATCGGTCAATGGAATGACCGGAATGCTGTATCGAACCAGTCCGTCCGATATCGTATAACGTCCGTTCAGCCTCATATCACCCAGTGAAGTGTATTGAAACGACAGATCGCCACCTCCTTTCAGTTCAATACGGTTCGACTGTTCGCCGCCCAAATCAATCTTCAGACGGACAACGGGGTCGATGCGAACAGTCATGAGCATATCCATACTTCCCACCGACGGAAGCGGCTGAACAGCCTCAGCCGTGCTCAAGGTCTCGCCCCACCGACGACGCTTGGGAATCGTATCGGAGAAATACGTAAACGTGACGAGGTCGGCAAAGTTATCACGATTCTCCAGTTTAGACTCCGGAACTACATACGTCAGGTTTGTACTGCCGAGCACATGCAGATCGCCTCGCATGTACATGGCACGCAACGGCCCTTTCAGAGTGGTATTCAGATCGACCAGCATTTTGCCATAAATCATGCTTCCCGGCTCTTTGCGGGTGTCCAGCAGCTGCATGTTGTTTGCAGTCAGCCTTAAATTAACGGTCTCGTGCATCGGACGACTGATATCTACTATTCCGTTAATGATAAACGGATTGTTTCCATTCGTATAAATACTGTATTTATTAAAACGAATCTTGCTGTTTTTCATTTCTATTTTACGGTCGTCGAAACGGAGATCCGTTCCGGCAGCCGTCACGTATGCAAATGCCGAGTCCAATTGCAGATGACCATTCCATAAAGGTTTTTTGTTTGTTCCGGCCAAAGTCATTCGCCCATTCAGCCATCCCTGCATACGGCCTGTTTCGCCCAGAAAAGGATTCAACATCTTCAATGGCAGCTGGCTGAGAGTCATGGTGCCGCTTACCTGGTGATTTTTTGACGGCTGATAAAGAGCGGAGAGCATGGCGATTTCAGCTTGATTGTGGAAGAAGTGTGCGTCAAACTGATGTCTGTCGTTATCAAGCGGCAGATACACCCCGTTCAACAACAACTCTCCCATGCTCCCTCCCTGATAAACGAGATCATCGACGCTGGCATCGGTTGCCACCATAAACGATTTTTCCATCGGCACATAGCGCAGTGCCACGTTGGCTAACCCTCCCATGACAGGGATCGGGGCGAAGTGCGACACTTTCTCTAAATTTATCTGACTGATTTCGACGGATAGTTCATCCATTTTTCCGTCTGTTTCCGTCGAATGAATCCACAAGGAGGCATTCTGCTCACCAATCAGCTTCAGGTTAGCCGATATATCTTTCAGGGTGCGTATCTCCATGTAATTGTCTTTGTTGAGTGTGAACGGCATAAAACCCAGCACGGGATTTTCGGGGAAAAACTCAAGGCGGAAACCTTCGGGTTGTTTGGTGGCGCGAGCGCCTAACCGGAGTCCCGTTTCCCCGCGGGCATCCCGATAACTGGCTTCGATATCGGCCATTCCGGTTTGAAGCCTACCGTGTACACCGGCCGTAAACGGTTCCTGTCGTCGAAATCTGTTTTTCGTGACATCACAAGTGTAGCGCAATCCATCGGTCGAATCTTGCCGGATGCTCAAACGTACCGTATCAATCTTGATCGTGTCTTTCATGAGCGAAAGCAACAGTCCGTTTGCATTGACCCCATCCTGCGGAGATGTCGAAGCCCGAAACGAAAAACGATCGAAGGAAAGATCATTCTCCTGCAAATAATTCTGCAATGGGTTATCGTGCCCTGCTTCAACCTGTAAATCAAGCTCGGGCAATAAGGGTGTCAGATGTTGCAAATATGCGACAGTATCTTTCTTCATTTGCTCTTGGAAATCATCCGACACATCGGTCAGTTTGCCGATAAGAGTCTCCAAATCGGTATTTCCTGTCAACACCATCCCAAGGTCGCCCGCATGGAATGAAACGCGCGTCGTATCTTCGTTGCACGCCGCATGCAGGGTCAGCGTTTTCGGCCTCACCTTCTGTTTCTCCATTGCCATCTCCCAGTTACCGAGCGTCACGTCCAGTCGATGTCGCTTCTTCAAGTCCGTATCGATTTCCGAGAAAAGTTGAAACGAGTTGGATAGCGGTTTTTCCGTTACGTTCAACCCGTGCAAATCCAATGTATCCATGTCGACAATCAACATCCCTGCAATTTTGTCTTTACGTATATTTCCATCGAGCGTGACCGTTCCCTTCAGATACGGATAAGCGCTCGCCATCCGGGCATTTGCCTGATGATCGCGGAAAGTACCTTCTACCGAGATTCCCGAGATATACCGATCTTTGTATTGCAACCCCTTCAGTTCTCCACCAAACATAAGATGGGTCGCTTTCGAGAAAAAGTCCGCCCCTTTTCCCTCGGCACGTAACGAGCCTGTCACATGGAATATCGAATCTTCAGGCAGGAAACGTATCAAATTCAGACTGTCAATCATCAGATCGGCTGCGTAAGCCTTCTGAAAAGCATGATACTTTCCTGAAAAACGAGCCGTTCCATTTCCTTCGGAGAGCAACATATTCGCCTGATAAACCCCGCGAGTTAATGTCGCATCCATCTTCAGTCGCAAACTGTCCGGAATATTGATGCGTCCTCCAGATAAGGCTGGCAGCCATGTTTTCAGCCATTGCTTGTTTTGCATCTGCACACTCAGAGACAGTTCTCCGGAACGATATACGTCATCCGTCAACCGTTCTGCTGAGCCATGTGCATCTATCCGGAACGCGCCGGGCAAGGTGCCCTGAAACCGGTGAACATACAATTGCCGCATATTACCCTCGATGGCCGCATGAAAAGTCAGTAACGTGTCAGGATATTTTTCTTCTAAAAAAGACACATGTTGACCCATCGGCACGAAAACATCTTGCAAATGGACGGATGCCGTAAGTTCAGCCTGCAGACGACCCAGCGGGTCTTTGGTCAGAGAGTTCCAGGGAACCATCGCTCGCAGTTCAACCAGCGAACGAGGTAAGCGCAGTTCGCAATACGGGACGGATAATGCGATGTTGTCGCTCCATACACGGCCGGTAAGAGAAGTAATTTGCAAGCCCGAACGTTCGTTCATCGAACACGCGCGGAGATGAGCCCTGATATCCGGCTCACGGTAAAAGACCGAGTCCAACTCCAGATTGATTTGAGAAAGTAGCAGATGCGACGGATCGAAGCCTTCGACAGGAGGTTGGTCGTTGGTATCATAAGAGACAAAGCTGTCTGACAAATCCAGTTTTGACACGCTATACTGCCCCGCACCCAAATCGACGGAGCCATTTGTAAGTGTCGCTTCCCCGATGAGAGTCTCTAAACGGAGAGAATCTGAAGGCATGCGTAACCGGAATGCAATCTGTCGGAGACGAAGGCGATTGGCCAGAATCGTCCAATTGACTTGCGTATCTGTCGTATCCGATGACGCTGAAAGCGAGTCTATTTGCAACGTTATATCGGCATCAGTGATCGACAGCTGGTTTAACATGGCTTTTTCTTTCGACAAATACACCCGGCCTCCATAGGTCATAAGCTGGCTGATGTGCCCTTCAACACTCATACCTTCGAGCCATTGCTTCGTACGGACGGATACATCCGTTATCAATACGGATGATACCCAAATTTCCTTGTCGAGTAAGGGCAACGGACGAATTTTCACGGACAGTTCGCCGACAGAAAACAACGTGTCTTGCGACGCATCTTGCACCGACACCTTCTGCAACGTCAAATTCAATGGATACGATAAAAGGATTCGGCCTGCACCGACCTTCAACCCCAAGGTTTCGGAAGCGTACTGCGTTACATGCTTCAAGGCGAAATTTTGAACAGCGGGGACATACAAGAGCAACGAGACAATCGACACCAGCAATACGGGTGTCAGCAGCAGCCAGGCAATTCCTTTTACCCACTTATTTGCCCCTTTATTCTTGTGCTCTGTTGTCGTCTCCATCCTTTAAAACCTTGCAAAAATACATGGAAAAAACAGATATTCATAGCATGCACGATTGTTTTTCCATCGTAAAATCGTAATTTTGCGTCCGCTATTAAAAACAACAAATGATACGAGGAAAAGTTATAACCGTAGTCATGCCGGCTTATAATGCCGAACAAACGTTGCGACAGACCTATGCAGAAATTCCTTTCGACATTGTCGATCATGTCGTGTTGGTTGATGACGCCAGCTCGGATCGTACGTCCGATGTCGCTCGTGAGTTAGGGATACGGTATGTCATCAAACATGAAAAGAATAAAGGCTATGGAGGCAATCAGAAAACTTGTTACGATAAAGCGCTTGAGATCGGTTCCGATATCGTGGTGATGCTTCATCCCGATTACCAGTACACACCGCTTCTGCTGACCTCTATTTGCTTTATGATTGCTAACGGACTGTATCCCGTAGTCATTGCTTCGCGTATCCTCGGCAAAGGTGCTCTTGCGGGAGGGATGCCGCTTTATAAATACGTTGCCAACCGCTTTCTGACCCTCACACAGAACTTACTGATGGGACAAAAACTTAGTGAATATCATACAGGTTACCGGGCTTTTACGAAAGAAGTATTACAGGCAGTTCCGTATGAGAGAAATTCGGACGATTTCGTTTTCGACAACCAGATGCTGGCGCAAATTTTCTACAGGGGCTTCAGCATCGGAGAGGTCAGTTGTCCGACCAAATACTTCGAAGAAGCCTCGTCCATCAACCTGAGGCGAAGCATCACATACGGCTGGGGCGTATTAGGCGTATCACTCGCTTACCGTCTCCAGAAAATGCGACTTGCCAATTTTAAATTATTCAGACCTTGAACAATGAACAGAACAAAAAGCCTCAAACAGACAAAGGCACACCAATACAGAGATAAGACGCACGAGCCGCGTCCCGCTCAGGGAGCATACACCCGGATCAACCGTTTTTTTGAACGGCACGAACGTATATTCTTTATCATTTCGATGATTTTAGGAGCGTTGATGAGCATCCTGCTTTTCGACATCAAAGTCAGCCTCAGCGGCGACGACTGCGACTATATCATAAACGCTCAAAACTTCTGGCGAGACTTCCGGTTTCCGGGATTCCGCGGGCCGCTGTATCCGATCGTCCTTGCTCCGTTCGTCGGCGTGTTCGGGATCAAGCTGATCCTGCTTAAATCGCTGTCGGCCGTTTTTATTCTGCTTTCACTCTGGTTCACATATAAAAGTTTTCGGGGCATCGTTCCTGCACTTGTACTGATGCCTGCGCTGTTGCTTACGAGTCTTTGCTCGTTCGTCTTCTTCTATGCAAGCCATACGTACAGCGAACCGATGTTTATGCTGACTCAGGCGCTTTTTCTCTACTTCTTTTCCAATTATTTTCTGCGTAACGGCAATGTGTCCTACACCTTGAAAACAGACTGGAAAAAATACCTCATCCTCGGCATGCTGGCATTGTGTATGGGGCTTACACGCAGCATCGGATATGCTGTTATAGGGGCCGTGGCTCTCTTTTTCATGGTAAAGTTACGATGGAAAGACTTGTTGTATACGGTTGTAGCCGCTGTGCTTGTCTTCGCGGCGTTTCAACTCTTCAAAACCGTTGTTTGGCCTGAAGCCGGTAGCGCTTACGATATCCGAAACTATTTAGCGAAAGACTACTACGCTCCGAACCAGGGAATGGAAGATTTGGCAGGTTTCATGAACCGCTTTCTCATCAATTCGCAAATCTACCTTTCTGCTTTCTTATGCCAGATGATGGGAGTCATTCCGGAAACTCCCAGCAACCTGCCCCAAATAGATGTATGGCGCACCGTGATCATATACCTGCTCTATTTTTCGGGACTTGCTATCGTATTCAGACGGAATATGGCGCTACTGTTCGTGGGAATCTACATCGGCGTGATGAACTTTGCGAGCTTTGTACTGCTCCAAATCATCTGGGGACAAGACCGGCTGATCATGATTTATTATCCGTTGATCCTTCTGTTCCTGCTCGGAGGACTGTGCTACCTGTTTCAATCCAAACCGTTAAGAAAATTTTTCTTTATCTACCCGATGTTATTGTTTGTCGTATGCGGAGGTACACTCATCATATCCAAGAATCGGGTGGCGCGCAACATCCCCGTCTTGCAGCAGAATATGCTTGGCGAAACACTTTACGGCCTCACACCCGACTGGCAGAATTTTATCAAGGCAAGCCAGTGGGCTGCCCACAATCTGGAGAAAGATGCCGTTATCGTCAGCCGTAAGGCGTCGATCTCAAAGATTTATGCCGACCGTGATTTTACAGGACTACCGGCAACATTGACGGTCCCGCTCGACACCCTGGAATATCTGAAAAAGAATGAAAAAGCCCCGTTTATTATCGCTGTCGATAAACATGCATTTTATGGAGAACAACTTCAATACGTCATCACTTCCGTGACCCCTGTAAACATCGGGGGAAGAGAGGTCCATCAGATAGGCATCTATCTGATGGACGACAGTTTAAAAAACCAGACTTCAGAAATGTTGAGAGATGCAGGTGCGACATACACGAACGACCTGGAAGATTTTATACGGGAATGCCGAAAAGTTGATCTTGTAACCCTGCGTATCTATGATCCTGATATGATGAATCGCTACCTTGTAGAAAGAGGCATCGATTATCTGCTATTGCCCCAACTCCGTCAAGATCCGACACAGAATAACGGTATATATATCAATAGCATCCATCGCTATGTATGGTTTATCTCTCAAAAGTATGAAGGACGGTTTCAGACCGTGAAAACGTTTGGCACGTCGGAGCCATGCGAGATCGTAAAATTTATTCATTAAAGAAAGAACAGAAACAGCATGTTTAGAATCGGTTGTCATTTATCGGCCTCCAAAGGATTTCTGGCCATGGGCAGGGATGCTGTGAGCATCGGAGCCAACACCTTTCAGTTTTTTACACGCAACCCGCGAGGAGGAGCGGCTAAGCCTATCAATGAAAAAGATGTAGAGGCCTTCCTTCAACTGGCTAAAGAGCACGATATTTCTTCCATCGTGGCACACGCGCCCTATACCCTGAACGCCTGTGCCGCCGACGCCGCCCTGCGAAAATTTGCGACGGAAACCATGGCCGACGACCTGCGACGGATGGAATACGTTCCCGAGAACTTCTACAACTTCCATCCCGGAAGTCATGTGAAACAGGGCGTGGAAAAGGGCATCGACTACATTGTCGAGATGCTGAACCGAATCCTAAAACCGGAACAACGTACGACGGTCCTGCTGGAAACCATGGCCGGCAAAGGAAGCGAAATCGGCCGGTCGTTCGAAGAGTTGCGCGCGATCATCGACCGTGTTGAACTGGAGCATCTCTTGGGAGTATGTCTCGATACATGCCATATCTTCGACGGCGGATACGATATCATTCATCAACTTGATAAGGTGATAGACGAATTCGACCGAATCATCGGGCTTGACAGACTGCGCGCTATTCACCTTAATGACAGCCTTAACCCAATGGGTAGCCACAAAGACCGCCATGCCAAAATCGGAGAAGGAAATATCGGTCTCGAAGCAATCACCCGTATCATCAATCATCCGGCACTGCGTGATTTGCCATTCAACCTTGAGACACCGAACGAATTAGATGGATATGCAGCCGAAATTAAGCTGCTGAAGTCACTGCGAAAAGACTGAAGTCAAGAGGCCCGTACAAAATACAAACGCGATGAAACGTGCACTTTATCTCTTGTCCGGGATACTGATCCTGCTATCCGCCGCAATTGCAGGAGGAAGTTTTTATATGCTCGACTATTCGCTCTGTCCCGCCAATAACTCGGGAAAAGATACCGAGGGATCGTATGCGTACATGTTTACCGAGTATCCGTTCATCAAGCCTTGGGCTGACAGCCTGAAACAAACCGGCGCCTTACGCGATACGTTTATCCTCCGCAACGGCATCCGCCTTCATGCGCTTTATGCAGAGGCGCCCCAACCGACCCGACGCACCGCCCTGATCATTCACGGATACACCGATAGCGCCGTGCGGATGCTGATGATCGGCTATCTTTATCATCACGATCTCGAGTTCAACATCCTGTTGCCCGATTTATATGGCGGAGGAGAAAGTGAAGGAGAACATATCCGTATGGGATGGCTCGACAGACACGACGTGAGGCGTTGGGCGGAAGTAGCCCATACAATGTTCGGCGACTCAACACAAATCGTTGTGCACGGAATCTCAATGGGAGCGGCAACGGCGATGATGATGGCCGGCGACGCGCAACCCGACTACGTGCGATGCTTCGTCGAAGATTGCGGGTACACAAGCGTCTGGGACGAATTCTCGAAAGAATTGAAAGTCGGCTTCGGACTGCCCGAAATACCGATGCTATATACAACGAACCTGCTGTGTAAGTGGCTTTACGGTTGGGACTTCCACGAAGCCTCTGCACTGAAGCAAATCGAAAAAAGCCGGCATCCGGTCTTTTTTATCCACGGCGATGCGGACGATTATGTCCCTACGTGGATGGTTTATACACTATACAAAGCTAAAAAACAAGGTGATAAAGAACTATGGATCGTTCCCTGCACTGCTCATGCCGTCTCTTACCGTGACAACCGCGAGGAATACACCCAACGGGTCAGTGCATTTGTCGGGAAATATCTTTGACAGCAACAACGATCGCATCCTCTTTGCAAGCACACTGATTACCTTATAGATACATCGATAAAATATCAGAGAATGTTGAGCCAGTCAAGCCTGCACACTGCATTACGACCTTTTTTTATTCATGAATTTTATTTTTTCAAAAAATATTCTCTACCTTTGCACCCGCAAATGCCCAGATGGCGGAATCGGTAGACGCGCTGGTCTCAAACACCAGTGGAGTAATATCCATCCCGGTTCGACCCCGGGTCTGGGTACAATGTAAAAAAGCTAAGTGATTGATTTATCAACACTTAGCTTTTTTCTTGTTTTGCATATGTTCCCAAATTGTTCCCATATATCCTTTTAAATGCTTATAATTTAAAGATAGACTTTATAATAGGAACAAAATCTAATAATGTTTCTGATTTAATTATATAGCCTAAGTTATTAGGTATGTGAGAGATTGACAAAGCTTTTTCTTGAACATCTGGAATAGTGACGATTTTAATATCCCCAGAAACTGTAAGTTGGGGGCCTGCATATAATATTCCTAACAACATAAGCCGTCCCCTCCCCCAATTCAAATTTCCTTTTTTATCAGTATAACCTCCTTTATTGAATAAAATAATAGGAGAGCCGCTTGAACCAGGAAAGCAAGCTGCATCTATAACGAATTCTCTTTTCCCATTATGGTTTAGCTTAACATCTGTTGCTGTAATACCACGCCTAACTATAGGCATATTATTTACAGCATCCCATAATCCATTGGGATAACCTATCATCAGGATATCTTCTGCTATATCAACGTCTTGTAACTGTTGTATGGTAGGAATTATAGTATTATCAAAAGTCCGATAGAAAAATCTTTTCCCTAACTCTTTTTGAGAGGATTGAATAATAGAGTTCACCGGCATAACACAAAGGTCTATCTCTGAGTCAGGATGAGAAATCCATTTCTCCTCAAAATTCTCTTCTATATTTATGACAACATGTTCCGTATAAATAGGATTGTCATTCTCATCACACTCACTCATAACAAACTTCCCTTGGTTCATTCCCTTTACGACATGCTTATTAGTTACGAGTAAGGGTAAAGTCTTATCATCTACAGGTAGATTGAAAAAGAAACCTGTACCAGAGAATGATATACCTTCATAGGAAGTCGTTTCAATACGAACAGTACTAAAACACAGTTGTTCAATTACAGATAAATCCATACTATATCTATTATTTATCATTACTGACCGACAAAAGTTTAGAATAAAAATAAGGGGCTCCACCGAAGCATTGCCCCCAAAGTTGTAAATTTGTATTGCAACGCAAATTCTCAACTATGGGCAAAGATAATATAAAGAAATTAGTCGGTCAGCCGATTTTCAAACAAATCGTAAAAATACTTCCGCGTGAGCAGTTTGATATCTTGGTACGACAATGCGGCAGCGACCGTTATTATAAGGCATTCTTTTCGTGGGATCAACTTATCGTGATGTTGTTCGGGATATTTTCCCGCTGCGATTCTATGGGCGAAGTCTGCGACGGTATGCGGGCATTGGAAGGCAAGCTGAACTACCTGAACATGGATTGTGCGCCGGCGAAGAGTACGGCGGGTGACGCCTTGCGCGAGAAGAGTGAAGAGCTTTTCAGGTTGTATTACTTTGCTTTGATAGCCTATTTCTGTCCGCTTTTGTCGGTCAGCCGGAAAAAGGACGTGGGTTTCGAGGAGTTTTACGCCTTTGACTCCACTACGGTGACCTTGTTTTCGGACATCATGAAAGGTGTGGGGCGCAACCCCAAGGACGACGGGAAGAAGAAAGGCGGCCTGAAAGTCCACATGCTGACCGACGTACACGCCGACACGGTCGTTTTTGCCACCATCAGCGAGGCGAAAATGCACGACAAGAAGTTTCTGTCCCACCTGAATCCGTCGAAAGGCAGCATGCCGGTCTTCGACAAGGCGTACAATTTCTATTGTCTGTTTTCCGACCGGACAAAAGAGGGGGTCAACTTTGTCTGCCGGTTGAAAGACAATGCCAAATCTCAATTACAGGAAGTCTTGTTCGAGAAGGAACTCAAAAAAGAAGAATCCGGTGTTTACAAAATAGAACATATCCACCTGGATTATAAACACGGGGAAAGAAAAAAGAGACTCTTTGTCTGCGTTTGGTTTATTACAAGGACGAAAAAGGCAGGAAATACAAGTTTATCACCAACAACTGGGAGATAAGGCCCGAAGAAGTCGCTTTGATTTACAAATACAGGTGGACTATAGAGCTGACATTCAAAAAAACTGAAACAAAACTTTCAACCGCACTTCTTCTACTCGGAAACGGAAAACGGGATAAAGACACAGGTCTGGTGACGCTGATTGCCCATTTGCTGTTAAACGTAGTGCGGGTCTTGTCCGGGGAGCAAAAAGGCGTTTTCAACCATCGCGGCATTGGTGCGGATACACTTGATTAGTCACTTGGATTTAATTTGGGTGGTGACAGAAGGACGTAAAGCCTACTCCAAACGTACTAAAAGTAAAAATAAAAGCCCTTCGAATGTTCAATTATCTTTATTTTAGAGGGAGGTAGCTTTTGAAAATAGAAAAAACAAAACAATAAACACCTATATATAAACTATTTAAAAATAAAAGCCGATGGATTTTGATTTTAGTCGGTTAATAGTGATTTTTAATATAAATCGTCAAGCCATAATCTTGCCCGTTGAAATCGATCCATCCGAAAGGTGACATCGCTTGTACAGGATAGCCTCGTAAAACGATTTTCTCTTCCGATTGGCTAACTATTTTCATGGGTTTGGGAGACATCTGCACGTTATTCTGCCAAACAGGATGTGCTCCATCCAAATTATAAATAGTAACAATATAACCATCACCACCTTGCAAGTTGTAACCACTGCATCCGTTAATGTTGGGCTCTACTTTCACCGCACGATTAGCTCCGCCATGTGGGCCAGCAACATGAATACCGTTCTCGTATCTTAAGTGGTCAGAGGATTCAAATAAAAAGTTCAATATCATAACAGAGACTTATAACTTTGCTTGCATTTTCAATCGCCCTGCATGAAGGATTCCAAGCAGTCTTTCCATAAAATCATCAAGTTCCGGGGTATGATCGATAAACATTTCAGTGGCCAACCAGATATTGTTCTCATCAAAGAAAAACGCTTTAAGGCACTTGATTTCTCGGTTCAGTTCATTACAAACCTCCAAAACATGTTGTTTCTCAGAAAGGTCGTTCAGAGTATAAATACCCGGCATAAGAATTTGAAGGTAAAGATTATCCCCCGAATTGTTGCCAATGATAAAATTACCACCTTGATGTTTAAAGGCAATTCCAAACGGTTCAACACTAAATCGGTAACCATTGTTTCTCAGCCACTCTTTGAAAATTTCCATAAAATATTCTCTTTGCCTAACCAGTCCCTCTCGGCTCTAAATAGTTTATATATGCAGAAGCGTGGAACTGACTATGTCCACATCTTCAGCCTGCGGTCCTGGGAAAACCTAACGAACGAATGTATCAATAGTAGCCCACGCTATAGCGTGAGAACCACTATGCTATCCCTGTACACATTTGAAAGTTTCTCAGGTTTTCAACTTACAAGATAAGCATAACGCTTCTTCTTTTCCAACGATGTCATGTGCCTTTAAAAAGGACACGATATAAAGATAATAAATTTATCTTGAAAGGTTATCCGAAAGGTAACATTTTTCAGCAAAATAGTGCTATCTCAT
>ERZ772967.907-NODE-907-length-21465-cov-11.173751_pt1 | contig 21465 bp, 20 predicted proteins | sample MGYA00511677_ERZ772967 | MGnify/ENA primary metagenome ERZ772967 (study PRJEB29015, sample SAMEA2737931) | human oral metagenome | biome: human oral; feature: human-associated habitat; material: dental | place: China | collected 2146 ...
TCCCCCGGCCGACCCGAATACCCCACAGACATCGGATTTTGATTAAAGAGAGCTATATGATACTTCGAGTCAGCAGCTATCGCGATGAGGAGTTCTTTGTTTTCGCCAACCACCCGTTCGTCAACCTCCACGTCGAACTCCACATCTTCGCCGGCAGCCATCAAATCCCATCTTTCTACCGGAAAACCACCACTAACAAAGCCTCCATCCGTCCACAGAGCATACCATCTTATTCCTCTCCCACGTGATACAGATGCCCTGCCGCGCACGCTGAGGGGATGACCGATGTCTATTCTCGGGCGCAAGTTTCTTTCACTCCAATTATCTCTCGAGCTTCCGGAGCGGCCAAATGAATCCATAAGAGATTCAATGACAGGATAATATCTGGCAGCATCTTCGCTCGACGTGCGAAACATCGAGACCTGATTCCGCAGCATACCGGAGACGCCCCGCACCAAGTCCTGTTCAAATTTCACAAGATCACGAGAGTGCGCCACAGAGTTCCGGAGATTGCACACTAGAGACAGCAAAACTTTTGTCTGCTGCTCATCCTCAAAAACTGGCTCAAATTTCGACCAGTTATCTTGAATCAGCGAAACGAGTTTGTGAAGTTCTAGATAGTCCAGAAGATCTTCAGAGGCCTGGACGCCTTCCTTCTTGTTCCTCTCCGTTCTACGTACTTTTTCCAGTCTTTTCAACTGATCCGCATGGAGCTCTTCTTGCCAGTCCGGGAATACGGCACGGACCGCCAAACGCAGGGCAATTTCAACGCCAGCCAGTGCGCTTGCGACGCCGTCTTCGAACCCACGCCCCTCACACATTGAACCGGAATTCCACGACATCGCCGTCCTGCATGACGTAGTCCTTGCCCTCCAGGCGCATCTTGCCGGCCGCCTTTGCCGCTGCTTCGGAGCCTGCCGCCACGAGGTCGTCGAAGCTGACGACCTGGGCCTTGATGAAGCCCTTCTGGAAGTCGGTGTGGATCACCCCCGCCGCTTCGGGGGCCGTCGCTCCTTGGGGGATGGTCCAGGCCCTGGCCTCCTTCGGGCCCGCCGTCAGGTAGGACTGGAGGCCGAGGGTTTCGTAGCCGACCCTGGCCAGCACGTTGAGGCCCGGTTCCGTGATTCCCATCTCCTCCAGGAATGCGCGGCCCTCCTCCTCGTCCATCTCCACCAGTTCGGCCTCGAACTTCGCGTCGAGGAAGATCGCCTCGGCAGGGGCGACGACCTGGCGCATGCGGTCCTTGAGGTCCTCGTCGGCCAATTCGTCCTGATCGCAGTTGAACACGTACAGGAACGGTTTCGCGGTGAGCAGGAACAGGTCGCGCAACAACTCCAGGTCCAGTCCCGAACCGTGGATTCGTTTCCCGGATTCGAGGACCTCGACAGCCGCCTGCATGGCCTCCAGCTTCGGGCGCGACTCCTTCTTGATCCGCGCCTCCTTCTCCACGCGCGGCAGCGCCTTCTCCACGCTCTGGAGGTCCGCGAGGATCAGTTCCGTGGTGATCGTGTCGATGTCACCGGCCGGATCCACCTTCCCGTCGACGTGCGTCACGTCGACGTCCTCGAAGACGCGGGTCACCTGACAGATGGCGTCGGCCTCACGGATGTTGGCGAGGAACGCGTTGCCCATGCCCTCACCCTTCGACGCCCCCCGAACAATGCCCGCGATGTCCACGAAACTCACGGTGGCGGGCACGATGCGCTGGGAGTCGAAGATCTTCGCCAGCACCGGCAACCGGGAATCCGGCACCCCCACCACGCCGACGTTCGGTTCGATCGTCGCGAACGGATAGTTGGCCGCCAGCACGTCGTTGCGGGTCAGCGCGTTGAACAGGGTCGACTTGCCGGCGTTCGGGAGGCCGACGATTCCAATGGTGAGAGCCACGAGCGACGAGTCTACGGCACACCACCCCGGGAGGGGGCGGCGTCGCGCCGGCAAAAATATTTACGAACCCCTTGCGTTTCCCAAATACCCTGGGTTAGGGTTTCCTCAGTGAACGACACAGTTGGTCACAGGTGTTCAGGACCACCGTTACGCGCTCTGCCACAAGCGCTCGGCAGGCCCGCCGCGCCGGCCTTTTTCTCTCCTTGGGCCGGGTTCGCAGGCGGGCCTGCACACTGTTTCCAGGGGTTCCGCGGGTTTGAGCACCGACCCGATGCCACTTCGGGGGACAGCCGTGGGCGTGGGTACCAAGACGGCCGCCGGGTGGTTTCGACACGACCGGCTCGCTGACGCTCGCTGGTCGGCTCAACCAACTTCAACCGGAATGGTTTCGACACACCCCGCTCGTCGACGCTCGTGAGGCTCGACTCAACCGGATTCGGGGGAACCGGTCACCCCGCGAGGTAGGCGCGCAGCGCGGCGGCCAGATGGTGCGGGTCATCCACTCCGCACATCTCCCGGGCCGCGTGCATCGACAACAACCCGATGCCGACGTCCACCGTCACCATGCCCAGCCGCGTGGCGGTGATGGGGCCGATGGTGGAGCCGCACGGCATCGCATTGTTGGACACGAACACCTGCGACGGCACCCCCGCGGCCTCGCAGGCCTGCAGCCACAGCGCCTCACCCACCGCGTCGGTGGCGTAACGCTGATTGGCGTTGACCTTCAGCATGGGACCGCCGTTGGGAACGAGATCGACGTGCGGGTCGTGGTGCTGGGGGTAGTTGGGGTGAACCAGGTGCCCGGCGTCCGCCGAGACGCAGGAGCCACGGGCGAGCAGCGCCTTCGTCGCGTCGAGATCACACCCTGCGACGGAGACGATCCGCTCCAGCACGTCCTCGAGGAACGGCCCGGCCGCCCCGGAGCTGGTGGCGGAACCGATCTCCTCGTGGTCGAAGGCGGCCAGGACCACCAGGTCGTCGCCGTCGCCCAGGTCCTCGATGGCCGTCAATCCGGCGTGGGTGCTGGAGAGGTTGTCCAGGCGAGACGAGGCGAAGAACTCGTTGCGCAGCCCGAAACGAGCCGGAGGCTGTGAGAGGTAGGTGAACAGGTCGTGTCCCAGGACATCGCTGGACCTCACCCCGGCCTGTTCCGCGAGGGCCGCCAGCAGGTCGGGTTCGGCGTCGAGGGTGAAGACGGGCTGGGTGTGGGTCTGCCGATCGAGCCTGAGACCGTCATTGACCGACCGGTCCAGGTGAATGGCCAGCTGCGGGAGCCTGGCCACGGAGTCGAGATACACCAGGTGCTGGGCGCCGTCGCGGGTGATGATGCGACCCGCGATGCCGAGTTCCCGGTCCAGCCACGAGTTCAGCAGCGCACCGCCGTAGATCTCGACAGCGATCTGACCCCACCCGCGGAAGAAGAAGCTGGCCTCGGGCTTGACCTTCAACGCCGGGGAATCGGTGTGGGCGCCCACGACACGCAGCCCGGTGGCCTCGTCGATGCGTTCCGGTTGTCGCCAGGCGATCACGGCGCCGTGCCGCACGACGAAGAACCGGCCGGCGCCCCGCGGGAACCGGCTCTTCTCGTCGACCGGGACGAAACCGGCATCGGCAAGGCGCGACGCCATGCTCCAGGCAGCGTGATAGCTCGTCGGGGAGGCCGTCACGAAGGCGGCCAGGTCATCCAGATGGGAGGAAGGATTCGAGAACACGATTCCCATTCAACACCCCACCCCCGACAAAACCGCCCCCACATGCGCGATGGCGTGCAGCGAAAAATGTCGGTGCCGTCTGCAACCCTTCCCTCATGGACACTTCCTCACTGCTCCTGGCCCTAGCGGCGCTGCTGGTCGGCGTGGCCCTCGGTTTCCTGCTGGCCCGCCAGAGCGCCGCCACCCGCACGGCACGCGCCGAGGCCGAACGCGACGCCGCCGTCAAACGGGCCGCGGACGTCACCGCGGACCGCGAACAGCTCGCCCACCAGTTCCGGGCCCTGTCGGCGGATGCCCTGGAGAAGCAGACGAAACAGGCCGATCGCGCCGCGGAACTGCGCCTGACCCCGATATCCGAGGCGCTGCGGCAACTCCAGCAGCGGCTGGCGGAGGTGGAAAACCAGCGCACCGCCCTGGCGGCGGAACTCAGGCAGCAGGTGGAGGGGGTCCGGGTCTCCGGCGAGGCGGTGCGGAAGGAAGCGGCGTCGCTGGCGACGGCGCTGCGGGCCCCTCACGTGCGGGGAGCCTGGGGTGAGTCCAGTCTGCGGCGGATCGCGGAGGTCGCGGGGCTGGTGGAGCACTGCCATTTCGAGACCCAGACCAGTTACACCTCATCGGAGGGCAACCGGCTGCGCCCCGACATGCGCATCGACCTCGACGGAGGCCGGGCGGTGTTCGTGGATTCGAAGGTGCCCCTGTCGGCCGTGCTGGAGGCCTGCCAGGCAGAGGACGAGGAGGAACGCGCCGCGCACCTGCGGCGCTTCGTCAGACACGTCCGCACCCACATCGACCAGCTCTCCGCCAAGGAGTACTGGGCCCTCGACGCCGGCAGCCCCGAGTTCGTGGTGCTGTTCCTCGGCAGCGACGAGTTCTACCGCCTCGCCCTGGAACAGCAACCCACCCTGCACGAGTACGCCGCCGCCCGTCGGATCACCCTGGCGGGGCCGGGCCTGCTGATCCCGCTGCTGCAGATCATCTCTCACGGGTGGCGGCAGTCGCGGCTGGCGGATTCGGCGACGAGAATCAGCGCGCTCGGACGCGAGCTGTACTCCCGGCTGGCGACCCTGGGATCGCACTTCGAGAAGCTGGGGGCATCCATCAACGGCACGGTCAAGAACTACAACGCCGCCATGGGCACGCTGGAGTCGCGGGTGCTGGTCTCGGCGCGACGGTTCCGGACGTTGGACGTCTCGATGGATGAACTGCCGCACCTGAGCTCCGTCGACGAGGGGGTCCGGACCCCCGTCGCCCCGGAACTGGCAGCTCCTCCGGATGCGGGGTGAAAGGTCTCGCCACCGAAAACTCCTCTTCCCGCGAGCCGGGTGAGCCGATCCGTTCACCGGCCTTCACGGGTCGGCTCACCCGGTTTCGGGGCGAACACCCACATCGCCCCGCACCATGTATCCACAACCCGAGGATCTACGAGTAGATGCGCGGCACCCTGGGGGCGATCAGGCAGGGCACCTCATAGGTGATGGTGCCCATCAGGTCGGCGAGTTCCTCCATGGTGATCTGCTCGTCGCCCTGGCGGCCGAGCAGCACCACCTCGTCGCCCACCGCGGCCTGCGGGTCGTCGGGGCCGAGATCGATCATCGTCTGGTCCATGCACACCCGACCCGCGATCGGGCAGGAACGCCCGCCCACCAGCATGCGTCCGCGGTTGCTGAACAGCCGCGAGTAGCCGTCGCCGTAACCGACGGGGACGGTGGCGATCCACGTGTCGCAGGGGGCGGTCCAGGTGCGGCCGTAACCGACGGTCTCCCCCTCGGGGACGCGTTTGAGGAACGAGACCCGCGACGTCCAGGTGGCGGCGGGGCTCAGACCCTCCCAAGCGGTGGTGGAGTCGGCCCGGTAACCGTAGGCGATGATCCCGGGGCGGATCAGGTTGGTGCCCGTCAGGTCGTGGCCGAGCACCGCCCCGGAGTTCCCGGCGTGGACGTACGGGATCTCCCCGACGGCGCCGCGGATCTCGTCGACGACGGCGATGAACCGGGCGAGCTGGGCCCTGGTGAACTCCTCCCCTTCGGGGCAGTCGCTGATCGGCAGGTGGGTGAACACGCCGTCGAGGGCCAGGTTGGGGCTGTTCTTGATCCGTGTGGCCAGGGCGACGGCCTCGCTGGGTTGGGCACCGACGCGCCGCATGCCGGTGTCGACCTTCAGGTGCACGGGGTGGCGGACACCGGCGCGTTCGGCGGCTTCCTGGGCCGCCTCCGCCCCCGCGACATCACCCACGGATATGGTCAGGCGAGCGGCGATGGCGCGATCCAGTTCCTCGGGAAAACAGGGCGAGAACTTCAGGGCGGGAAGCTCGACGCCCCCCTCTCGGAGCTGCTCGGCCTCGGACACCTCTGCCACACCGAGCCACTGGGCGGAACCCACGGATTCGACGTGCCGGGCGACGGGAACTATCCCGTGCCCGTAGGCGTTGGCCTTGACAGGGAGGAGGACTGCACGGCCGGGGTTGCGTTCGCTCGCCAGGGCAAGATTCGCGTCAATGGCGGCCAGGTCTACGTTGAACTGGGAAGGGCACATGCCCTCATTCTGGCGCACATAGCGAGACCGCGGGATGGCGGTGCCCGTTTCGAGTGGCAGAATGGCCCCCATGTCGAACAACCAGTGGACCGGCGCCCAGGATTGGAACGCCCAGCCCCAGCAGTCGAACGCCCAGGATTGGAACGCGCAGTCGGCCCAGGATTGGAACGCATCTGCGCAACAGCCCGCCCAGGATTGGGGGGCGCAGTCTCAGGATCAGACCACTATCCAGCCCGCAGCCCAGGACTGGAACGCACCCGCGCAGGACCAGACCTCCGTGACCGCGGCGCAAGATTGGAACGCCCAGCCCCAACAGTCCGTCCCATCCGCCCCGGAATGGGGCACCCCGGGGCAGGAGAACACCGCCCAGCAGAACATGCAGGACTGGAACCAGCAGGCGGCCTGGGGTGCGGCCCAGCAGGCGCAGCCCCAACAGCAGCAGTGGGGCGGCCAGCAGCAGGCAGCCGCTCCCTACGGCGGCCAGCAACAGTGGGGTGGACAGCAGCAGGCCCCGTCGGGTCTCGGCGCACTCTTTGATTTCGGTTTCAAGGGCAGCGCGCTCAAGAACGGCATCGGCACCGTCTACCTGGTGACCGTGATCTGCTTTGCGGTCTTCGCTCTCTTCGAGCTCATCTATGGCATCGGTCTCAACTCCGGCCAATACGGCGGAAACGCCTTGAGTATCCTCCGGTACCTGTTCGTTCCGCTGGCGCTGGCCTTCGTGGGAATCATCTTGTCCCGCGCCTTCCTGGAGGGAATGGCCGCCCTGGTCAAGAAGAACGACGACAAGCAGGAGTGACACCCTCCCCCGAACCATCAGGCCGGGCCCGCATGGGCCCGGCCTTCTCGTTCCTGAGATCTCAGAACAGCAACGCCAGGGCGGGTTCCGCGAGGATCTCGGCGACGTCGTGGAGGAACCGGGAACCCTGCTCCCCGTCGATGACCCTGTGGTCGAAGGAAACGGCCAGGGTGGTGACCCAACGCGGCACGACCCGCTCCTCCGAGCCGGCACCCACCACCCAGGGGCGGCGCTGAATGGCGCCCATGCACAGGATCGCCGATTCGTCGCCGTTGATGATGGGGGTTCCCGCATCGACCCCGAAGACACCGACATTGGTGATGGTGAAGGTGCCTCCCGCATAGTCGGGGGGCTGGAGTTTGCCGTCGCGGGAGACTGCGACGAGCTGGTTGAGGGCCCGGCACAACTCCAGGAGGCTGAGGTCCTGCGCGGCCTTGATGTTGGGCACCATCAGCCCCCGCGGGGTGGCGGCCGCGACACCGAGGTTCACGTCCCGGTGGTAGACGATCTCGCGGTTCTCCTCGTCCCAGGACGTGTTGAGGTCGGGGTTGCGACCCAACGCCAGGCACACCGCCTTCGCGTGGATCAGCAGCGGCGAGACACGCAGCCCCGCGAACTCCCGGCGCGCCCTGAGCGCCTCGACGAACTCCATCGTGCCGGTGACGTCGGTGGTCAGCCACTCGGTGACGTGGACGTGGGTGTTGACGGAACGCACCATCGCCTCGGCGGTGACCTTGCGCACCCCCTTGATGGGGACGCGGCGTTCCCCACGACCCTCCGGGCCGCGCGGCGATCCGAATCCGTGGCTTCGCGGCCCCGGGTCCTGGAAACTGGCGGCGTCGTTGATGACCCTGCCCTGCGCGGGTTCCTCCCGGGATGTCTCCCCCGCCGCCCGGGACCGTTCGAAGATCCACGCGGCCTCGACGTCGGCGCGGGTGATGGTGCCCTCCGGCCCGGTTCCCGCGACCTTCCCGAGATCGACCCCGAGGTCGCGTGCATATTTGCGCACCGGCGGTTTGGCCCGAGTGGACTGCGGATCGGAGGCCAGCACCAGCACCGACTCGGTGGGCGCATCACCCGTCTCCGGCAACGGATCGCCGACGGGAGCGGCGACGATCCGGTCCGCGGGATCCACGTCGTCGGGACGCCGCGACGGCTCACGGGAGGCGTAGCTCTCCCCCAACGCCTGACGGGCGGCCTCCGCATCCCGGCCGGCGGTGTTCCTGCGGCGGCGCCGCGACTTGGCGGGTTCGTCGCGCGGCCCGTAGCCGACGAGGGTCGGGGGTTCCTCCCCGCCGCCCTCGACGCCGTCCTCGATCTCGACGATGGCGGTGCCGACCTCCACCGTGACCCCCTCCGCCACCAGCAGCGACGTCACGGTCCCGGCATAGGGCGAGGGCAGTTCCACCAGCGACTTGGCGGTCTCGATCTCGACGAGCACGTCGTTGACCTCGATTTCCTGCCCGACGGTGACCCGCCAGGCGACGATCTCGGCTTCGGTGAGACCCTCACCGGGATCCGGAAGAAGGAACTGGCGTTTCATCATCACTCCTTGTCTCCCAGGCTCACCAGGCCAGGGAACGGTCGAGGGCGTCGAGGATGCGGTCGGCCGACGGCAGGAACTCGTCCTCCAGGCGCGACGGCGGGTAGGGGATGTCGTAGCCGGTGACGCGCAGCACCGGGGATTCCATGTCGTAGAACAGGTCCTCGTGGAGGCGGGCGGCGATCTCCGCGCCCAGCCCGAGGGTGCGGGGCGCCTCGTGGACGACGATCGCGCGGCGGGTGCGGCGCACGGAGGCGGCCAGGCTCACCCAATCGATGGGCGCGAGGGACCTGAGGTCGACGACCTCCACCGACGTGCCCTCCTCGGCGGCGACGGCGGCGGCGTCCAGGCAGGTGCGCACCATCGGCCCCCACGCGATGAGGGTGGCGTCGGTTCCCTGCCGGAGGATCCCGGCCTGGTGCATGGGGGCGGGCTGCTGCTCGACGTTCACCTCCCCCTTGACGTGGTAACGGCGTTTGGGTTCGAGGAAGATCACGGGATCCGGGGATGCGACGGCCTGCTGGATCATCCAGTGGGCGTCGTGCGGGTTGGAGGGGGTGACCACCTTCAGCCCGGGGGTGTGGCAGAAGTACGCCTCGGGGGATTCGGAGTGGTGCTCGACGGCCCCGATGCCACCGCCGTAGGGGATGCGCACCACCATCGGCATCGGTTGGCGCCCGGCGGTGCGGGCGTGCAGTTTCGCGACCTGTGTGACGAGCTGGTCGAAGGCGGGGAAGACGAAACCGTCGAACTGGATCTCGGCGACCACGCGGTAGCCGCGCATCGTCAGTCCGACGGCGGTGCCGATGATTCCCGATTCCGCCAGCGGCGAGTCGATGACCCGGTTGGTTCCGAACTCCGCCTGAAGGCCCTCCGTGATGCGGAACACGCCGCCGAGTTTCCCGACGTCCTCGCCTGCGATCAGGACCTTCGGGTCGGCCTGGAGGGCGCGGCGTAGGCCCAGGTTGATGGCCTTGGCGATCGTCATGTTGCTCATGCCTGCTCCCCTGCCGCCCATTCGGCGTACTCGCGGCGCTGCGCCTCCAGGGCGACGGTGTTCTCGGCGTAGACGTTGTCGAACAGTTCATCCATGGTCAGGTCCGTCAGTTTCGGGATGGCGGCGCGGATCTCGGCGCCGAAGTCGCGGGCGTCGGCGTCGAGGGCAGCCAGCCAGGCGTCGTCGATGGCCCCTTGCCGTTTCAGGTGGGTGGTCAACCGGGTGATGGGGTCGCGGCCCGCCCACTCGGCGGTTTCCTCGTCGAGGCGGTACTTGGTGGGGTCGTCGGAGGTGGTGTGGGCGCCCATCCGGTAAGTGAAGGCCTCGATGAAGGTGGGGCCCTCGCCCCGGTGGGCGCGTTCCAGGGCCCAACGGGTGACGGCGTGGACGGCCAGCACATCGTTGCCGTCCACCTGCACCCCGGGGAACCCGAATCCGCGGGCGCGCTGGAACAGCGGGATCCGCGACTGCAACGCGATGGGTTCGGAGATCGCCCACTGGTTGTTCTGGCAGAAGAAAACGACGGGGGCGTTGTAGCTGGCCGCGAACACGTAGGCCTCGTTGACGTCGCCCTGCGAACTGGCCCCGTCGCCGTGGTAAGCGATCACGGCCGCGTTGTCGCCGTCGTCGTTGCCGACGAGGCCGTCCAGCTGCAATCCCATGGCGTAGCCGGTGGCGTGGAGAGCCTGGGAGCCGATGATGATCTGGTAGTTGCGGAACCGGTCGAGCTGGTCCCAGGCCCCGGCGTCGCAGCCCCGGAACAGCGCCAGGATCTGCTGGAAGGGCAGCCCGAGGGCGAGGAAGACGGCGTGTTCCCGGTAGGTGGGGAAGACGACGTCGCGGGCACCGAGGGCATGGGCGGAGCCGACCTGCGCGGCCTCCTGTCCGAGGGCGGGCGGCCACAGGCCGAGTTCCCCGTGTCGTTGCAGGGCCGTGGCCTCGGTGTCGAACCGCCTTGCCAGCACCATGTCCCGCAGGTACTGGGTCAGGTCGTCGTCGGTTCCCCCGAAGGAAAACCCGGGGTTCTCGACGCGCTGCCCGTCAGGGGCCAGCAACTGCACCATGTCGTGTTTCATGACCTCTCCTAAAACCTACGCAACCGTAGCCTACGGGGGCGTAGGTTTCTTCCGAAGGTCGAGAACCTACAATTTCTTCGACGAGATTTGTTGATTCCACCCACCCCTACCCCCGAAAGCCGACCCGCGCTCTCACACGCGACACGAGGCGCACGGACGTCGTCTTTTTGGTTGACACGGATCTGATGCATGCCACGCTCTCGCAGGCGTTGCTCCAAGTCGGGCCGGGGTTGACCCGACTTTCAGCATGGGATGTCTCGACCCCTCGCGCGGCCCCGGGGGTTGCGGATGCGCGGGTTCCTTCGGTTGGATTCTATACCCGGGGTTCGGCACGGCGGGCGCGAGTGTCGCCGTTGAAATACAGGAAGGGAACTGCTGATGTCTCAGTGGAAGATCGTACCCGCAGCAGTGAGGGCGTTGTTACTGGAGGTTTCTGAGCAACAGGAGGGCTTGGCCGCCACGTTTTCCGAGGAAGACCTCGAAGCCATCGAGACTGCTTTGTCATGGTGCCCGCAGGTCGCCGGATACATTCCGGCGGCACTGAAGCGGGTGATGGAAACCCAGAAGAAGAACCTGCGCACGGTGGCGTCGCACGTGAATGCCGGCGTCGTGGGTGTGGGAAATGCAACAATTTCTTACAATAAAGCACAGCAGGAGATGGCCGGCAACTTCGAGAGAGAAATGTTTAATTCTGCTGCATCGGGAGATTTCTCGTATTTCGAGAAATACGGCTACAAGGGAAACGAGTAGGACATGCCAGGCGAGAATGCTCCAGTGGACGAAACTGGCCTGATAAACCCAGACGCATTTCCCTGCAAGCCGGAAACCCTGGATCCCGAAACGATCAATTCTGCCGGCGATTCCTTGAGTTCCATGGGCATCGATGTCGTTTCACGAACAACTGCGATCAGGGAATCGTGGTCCAGGTTACCGGACATCTACAAATCCCCGGAACAGGAGCAGGTGTACAGCTTGATGCTGAAAACCACCCTTCCCTCTTTCGACATCAGGGCTGCACTGGTGATATCGGGATCGGCCATCCAGAATTACGCCAACACGATGACCACGATCAAAAAAGACCTTCAAGACTTGGAGAAGGCTGCGAGGGAGTTTCGAGAGGAGGCTCAGGCCGGATACGATGAACAGGTGCCGGATTCGAGCGTCACGATTCCCCGGCCCGCCGGCGTGGGATGGAGTGGTAACGCGCCGTCGTTGAAAACGGAGAAGACCGACTGGCGACGCCATCAACATGCCGTCGACAAGAACAACGAGTTCGTGGCGAAATACAACGCGATCTACGTGAAGATCACCCAGGCCGTCAGCGAGTGCGCGGACAGGATCAACAAAACAGACTCGACGATGTGCATTCCAGCTCCCCCGACCCCCACCCTCGAAGAACTGGAGCAGATGGGCCCCATGCCATGGGGAGCCCCCGGGGAACGCCAGACGAAAAACTGCGCTGATTCCTTCAACACGGGGGCCAGCCGATTCTTCCAGGGAGCCTGGGACAGCGCCACACGCCTCGCCGGTTTCGACGAGCACGGCTGGAATATCGGGAACACGTGGAACACGATCTGGGGCGGTGCGGTGGGCATCACTGACCTGGGTACCTCGCTGGTCGTATCCGTTATCGCGACTCCCTTCATCGTGTGGGGAGGATACAAGCCCAGCGAATGGGAACGCGAACGCTTAGAAGTCTTCACCCGCGCCGGGACGGACCTGGTGGGCTTCGATCTCGACGCCCACTGGGCCGGAAAGGACGGCTGGCACAAATGGAAGAACGATCCCGTCGCCACCGGAACCGAGCTGGGTCTCGGGCTCTTCGGGAAGGCCGCCGCATTGAAGACCCTGGGCAAGCTCGGCCTGCTTCCCAAAATTCCACACCCGGCCACGTACCTGCGCAACCAGATCCCGAGATTCACAGCCGGCCTCAGGAACCTCAACGCATCCCTCAAGGATTGGATGCACAAAGGCAACCAGAAGATCCTCGAAGGAATCGACAAGCTCGGCGAGACGGCCGACAAATTGGCCGACGAGATCCGCAAGAGACACGGTCGCCAACCCGCATACGTCGGTGGGCCCAGCAATGGGCGCAGGAAAATCACCAACAATTTCGATGTCGTCCACCACACCGCGGATCCCACCCCCGGTACCGGCAAGCGCTCTGAGAACCCAGCCAAACCACGCCGAGCCGCGGAAGCCCCATCGGATCTTCCCCGCAATGGTCACGCCCCGGGCGACCCAGGCCTTTCGGATGGGGACTCACCCGCGGTTCCCGGTGAGAGCAGTTCCGCACCTTCGAGGGATTCCCTCCCGGAACGAAAACTCGCACAGCCGACCGATGGCACCAGTCTGACGGCGGGCAGCAAGGGCACCGTCTATGACCCGGACGCTCCGGTTCGTAAAACGATCTCGGCCAAGGACGCGGCCAAGAAGATCGGGCGCTACACCCCGGACGACGTGCAGCGCGCGCTGGATCGTGCGCCACGCAATGCGGACGGTCAACCGGTCGACCACCGCAATGGCCGGCCGCTGAAGCTGACGGACTCATCGGGACATCGGGGCTGGGTCATGCGCTACGACGAAAAAACCGGTTCCCGGCTACCCGAGAACCACAGCCTCGACGAAACCGGCATGCCAGCCAAAGGAACAGCGAACTCCTACGGCTACGACTCGAACGGGGACCTCCTCCCCTACGCCAACGAACGCCCCAAATACGCCAAGAACCAGATCGAGAAAGTATGGAGACTCTCCCGCGCCGAACAACTCGCCGAGATCCGGAAAGGTGAACTCAACCTCCCGAAACCGGGCCGGAATCAGATGTGGGTCAAAACAATCGACGACATCCCCAACGGCCCCGACATCCACATCGACGCCAAAGGCAACAAATGGCGCAAAATCACCTGGAACCCCAAGAGCACAACCCGCGACTGGGACATGGGACACATCCAAGATGCCAAATACAGCGACCTCCGAGATGACTACCTCTCAGGAAGAATCACCAAGGAGCAATTCCTGAAACGATACCGAGATCCAAAGAACTATCGCGTGGAGGACCCCATGCGAAACCGCTCGCACATCGACGAATAACCGAACCCGAATCTGCAAATCTCAATTCCGCCATCATCCCAGAGGAGAAAATCCATGGACGCATACGACGCCATCGAAGAAGGCACCCTGGAAGAATTCAAGGAAGCACTCGCCGAGAACCCAGACTTCGACTGGAAACACTTCTTTTTCAGTGTTTTCAAAAACGAGGATCTGACCGCCCGGGTGGAGATCGCGAACTGGATGCTCGATCACGGAGCAGATCCAACCCGAGTCAAGCCGAGCGAAAAAATCAACATCCTACACGTCATGTTCGGAAAACGTAAGCATGACTACATCGGAGAGGCGAAGCTGCTGCAACGCTTCCTCGACGGCGGAGCCGACATCAACCTCAAAGCACCCAAATGGAACCTCCCAATCTATGCAATCATTGAAAACTACGGCATCAGCGACAAAGAACTCGGACCCTTCTACGACGTCATCTTCTCCTACCCAGGAATCGACTGGGACATCATCGTCGGCAAACCATCCGGCCACCCCATGTCACTGAAAGAACTCGTCGACCGCGCAGCAGAAAGACGCCCCGACCTCCACCGACGCATGCACGACTACCTCCAACACGGCCCCTCACCCCGACCCGAATTCAACTAACCGCGGTGGAGCCATCTCGGAGGTGGCCGGGTCGGTCTACCAACTCGTTCACGTGTGGCCCCCGACCCTCCCTGCTGCGCAGTAGCCTGAACCATGACCACTTCAGATCCCCAGTTCGCCGAGTTCTGGGAACCGGGCATCCGGTTGTTCATCTCGGAGTGCGACCAGGTGATCCTCACCGAGCCGATACGTTCCTTCATCCTTGAGGCACGCCATGACGGGCAACGGCCGGTGCTGCTCACCAAGGAATCGGCCCACATCGGGTGGTTCGTCGCCGACGAACTTCGAAACGCGGGTGGCCGCTGGGTGGTGCAGGATCCCGAGGGCCGCGACTACGACGCCATCACCGGGCTGCCCATCTCCGGTATGGCCGACCTGTGGCAGGACCTCTCCCCGGCCCGCCCCAGGTTGTCGTCCTTCGAACGGGGAAGAGATCAACCTGGGCTGGGAACTTTCTTCTTCGAGGTTTTCTCGCGAGAACGCGCGCGCAACAACACCCGGTGCGGCAGGGTGGCTGAACACATGATCTCCGGACTCGGAGGCGGGCGCCTCATCCGGTGGGACGAGTGCGAACCCCTGGCCACACCCTGGGATCTCACCGCCATCACCACGTCCCTGCAACAGCAGATGCCGCTCACCCGCCGCCATCTCGGGCGGAGCGACCGGGATGCAATGGTCAGCATCGCCGTCGCCAGAACCGACCAGGGTTTGCTGGAACACACACGTGGACTGCTGCCAACCGGTCCTTACGGACAGCCAATCGGTCTTCCCGACGGGGCCTCCCTCGCCATGCACCCGGCGATCACGGGGACACTGATGGAGCTTGGGACCCGCTTCCGGGCCAACATCGCGATCGTCTCCTACGGTGAGGCGGAAAAACGAGACGGTTCCCTCGGGCAGTTCGCGATCCAACGGCACGGCGAGGTACCACTGGCCGCGCTCATCGGCCCCCCGGCCGTGCGTGACCTGCGGATCGACATGGAGGAAATCTCCCGAACCCACGATGTCACTCCCGTCGGTTTGAGGAAAGCCCCCAGCCTGCTGGTGCGTTTCAGCCGGGGAGACGACTTCTGGCATCAGATGATCACCTTCACGCACACCCTGGACCAGGAGAGACTGACCGCGGCTCTGGGTGGCACGCCCGTCGATCACCCCGGGAAGGAACACCACTGATGGCCGTTGAACTGGTTCTCCTGAGCGAGACTCCCCCAACCCTCGAACTCCAGCAGCTGGTTCTCGGTGCCATAGTCGGCTCGGGCACGGTGACGCAGTGGAGCATTGGCGCGTTCAGCACCATGTTCTCGGAAACCGGCGCCCCGCTGCTGCGGGTGCACAACCCGAAACCGATCCTGGACGACACCGAGGCCAAGGCCGCTCTCCACGATCCCCCGGACACCTTCACCTGGTGGACTGACCTCGTGCTCCTCGACCAGCCGGACAGAACCACCATGCAGTTGGCCGTCACGCTGGCATCGGAACTGAACGGCGTCCTGCGCATCAGAAAATGACATTCACGAGGGAAGATTCTGTTCCCACCCCGGGATGGCCCCTTATGCTGCCTCCATGCTTGGACTTCACCTCCGCCTCGACGCAGCTGACGTCTCTCGCCTGACGGACAACGAGGAGGACCTGGCGGACATCCTGGAGGAGTTCGAGGAGGACGAGGAACTCTTCGACCGCGCATGCCAGACCGACAGGGCGTGGGAGCCCATCCACAACGCCCTGGCCCCCGATGGCGAGGACGACGAATGGCCCGCCCGGGGTGTCATCGGCGGGGCCCGTACCCTCCACGAGGACGACGACGTCTGGGTCACCCACTCCAACCCTGACGAGGTGACGGAGATCGCCCGGTGGCTGGACACCTTCGGCGACGACGACTTCCATCGTTCCTACACCAACATGCCCGAGGACCTGCGCGGCCCGGAACACGGACCGGAGGAGGAAGGCTACGCCCTGGAGTCGCTGGCGGATCTGCGCAGCTTCTACCTGGAGGCCGCGGCCGAACGCCGCCACGTCGTCTTCACGGTCTACGGCTGACCCGTTTCAGGAGCCATGCTGGTCGAACCAGCTCACCACCCTTAACGAATAGCAACGTCAGTATTGGCTGAACACGGGCGAAAGTTAAGAGTTTCAAAATTATCCGAGGAGACCCTCGCGATTCCAAGCCGTTCGTGCATACACTTTCACCATGACCATGGAGCTCATGGCCTGACCAGTCCGAAGGGGGACATAATGGAATTGTTCATCGCCGCGGTCCTCGGCATCGGAAGCGAGGCCGCGAACCAGATTTTCAACATAGTCATGAACCTGGGTAGCGTGCTCTCCATCGCATCAGCAATCGCCACCTTGGTATCTCTCGGCTGGGCCGGCATCGCATCAGTCGGTTGGACCACTTTCTTCATCACGGTGAAAAGCATCGCCAAGAAGCAAGGGTCCCGCGCGGCTATAGCCTACTGAGAATTTCTGCTTTTGGTGGGCAGAGATCTGCCCACCAAAAGCAGAAATCCTGACGCAGACGAGGTGAGGCAATGACCGAAAGATTCAGGCTCTCCTTTCTCCTGAACAAGAATGCGGACCTCGCCGCATCGCAGCTCTGGTCATCCTTCACAAGGATCAACGTTAACACGTGGTATCCCGCCCTGATCGCCGGGCGTTGGCTCATACAGCTGCTCGTCAGCTGGGTTTCTCTTCTGGTCATAGGGCGATACACGAGCAACAACCTTCTGCTCCCGCTCGCCCTCACGATCATCACCCTGACGGCCCTCTCGCCACTGTTTGACGACTTGGATGTGCATCTGCGGCGCTACAGGTCGGGGTACATACATTTCATTCAGAAAAACCGAGATACATCCGGAATTTTTCTGATTGACAACATCTTCTGGTTCTCGTTGTTCAAGAACCTCGGAACAGTAATTTTCTGGGGCGTATTCACAGTCCTCACGGCCGACTGGCGTGCGATTCTCTCGCTGGTGGTCCTGATGGCGGGCGCATACACCATCTTCGTCTCTCGCTCTTTCTTCAGGATGAGGGTCAACAGCATATCCGGGATGGTCTCATACGCCCTGAGCGGGGCCGTCATCGCAACGGGATCCGCTTGGGTTTGGTCCGCCATCTTCAGTCTTCTTTCCGAGCTCAGGAGCGCGGTCCTCAGCGGCAGGGGTGACCTCGCCGGAACGGAAGCGGTCAGCGTCCTGTACAGCTCGCTGCTCCAGACGGCCAGCGACACGTACAACAGCACGTGGTTCATTCACGCAGGTGTGGCCGCCCTAACCCTCTTGGCAGTAGCGGTCTTCCTCGTGAGATCCTCCCACATGGGGGTCACCACCCCGGACGGTTTCCGAAGTCATTACGTCGATCGGATGACTCGTTCACCGAGAGCGGCTTCATTCGGGCGGGTGATCGTTTCCCAGCTGCGAAAACTCTCTCCACGCCATGGACACAGCGAACTCAGCGTGATCGTTCCCATGGAGTTCTGGCTGCTGGTCGGATTCGATCTCTCGATAATCCCCAGGCTGAGCAATCCAGCCGCGATTCTTTCACTCACGGCAGTGCAGATCTATGTAATTGTCACGGCAGTACCGCGAGGGTTCGCCGCCCACTACCCAGCCGTATTTGAATTCGGCTCGGCAATCAAGACCTTGCGAATTTTCAGGCAGACGGGCCGACCAACCAGATTGAACTACTACGAGTCAACCGAAAAGATTTTGCAGCGCTTGGCGCTGCCCGTCACCCTTTTCCTCACAAGCGGATGCACACTGCTGATCGCATTTCTCGGCTTTGAATCCCTCGGCATTGGGCTGAGCATCGCCGCGCTGGCCATCGGAGCGGTTTTCGCCACCCTCCTGTCCCTCCCCACAACCAGGCTCTGCATGGCTTCACCCGTTGACGCCCTGGAGGTGCTGCTCCGAAAGTCAGAAGCCCTGTCCCCGGGGATGAATTTCGAGGATCTCGTCTCCTTGTCAGGCTATCGTCTGCTGCGCTCAATTCGGATGATGCCCATCTTTCTGACCCAGGCAGCCATTGTCTCCGCCTTCATCTTCCTGCCTCTGTTCGGCATCCTTCAGGGGCCGGCGTGGTGGTCAGCACTCGGAGCGGTTGTGCTCGGCCTCCCCGTCAGTGTTCTCGTTGCTTCCCACAGATCGGTCGAGGTGAGTTGACGTGAGTCTCATCCGTTACCGACTTGGAAATCTTATTGTGGCGTCGATTGCCACAGTCATCGGCTTCTTGGCAGGCCTCTACATCGGTCGCGATTCGCGGCAAGCCGCAGTCAACAACAGGTTGCCAATCTGGACGATTCTGGGCAACAACCTTCACGTTGGCGGGCTTGTCATCCTTCTGGGGCTGATTTCGTTCGGGGTCGGCGGATTGATCGTGATAGCCTACAATCAATTGATCTTCGGAGCAACCGTCATGGCCGTCTACTCGGAGAGTGGTTGGGGACCAATCATTACCGGCGTCCTGCCCCACGCATTCTTCGAGTTGGTGGCGACTGTAACATGCGGCATTCTGGGATTTGAAGGCTGGCGAGCCCTGCGAATCATCAAGAAGAGAATCGTCTCCGGGGAGCGCACCCCCTTTGGCATTTCAGGAATTCTCACCCTAGCCGGAATCGCCTTCGGATTCTATTTACTCGGGGCCGTCATTGAATCTGTAATCTCATATGTGGAGGTTGGGCAGAGATGAAAGTGAAAGAGCTTCTGGTACTGGAGGGGCTGACCTTTGGTTACGCCGATACTCCCTTGTTCGAGGATCTCGATCTCGACTTTCTCGAAGGATCCATCGTCCTGCTGAGGGGAAAAAACGGCACCGGCAAGACCACCCTCTGCGACATCGTGGCGGGCGCACTCAAGGCCGATGTGCGACGCTGCCTGTGGCGCGGTGAGGAGGTGGACCAGGAGGACCTGCGCCTCGTGGTCGCATACGCCTCCCAGGAGCCTGAGTTCTTTCCCGCACTCAGTGGAATGGAAAACCTCAACCTGCTCCAACTCCTGGCCGAGGAGCCTTCCGAATACCTGGAGAAAGCCGTGACGACCTCCTTGAATCTGGGGTTGACCAGAAAAGACCTCGAAAGGAAGCAGGCGGGAAACTACTCGGGAGGAATGCGCCAGAAGCTCTGGATCGCGGCCCAGTTGGCGAAGTCGCGGGATTTCGTGATCCTGGACGAACCGTTCACCAGCCTCGACGACGAAACCATCAACACGGTTTCCGACATGTTGAAGCGCGATCCACGAACTCGCCTGCTCGTGAGTCACCAGATTCCCGAGGGTATCGACTTCGCCGACATCATCGACCTCCTGGGAGAAGACAAAGAAGAGGATGAAGGGTGATGAAATCAGCCAAGATCATGGAATACGGCGGATATGGTTTCGCACTGCTGACCGCCCTAGCGATTCGCCTGACCGGCATTTCCCCCTGGTGGCTCGTAGCTGTCATCATCTTCATCTTCGTTTGGGGTGGATATTTCCGCAGACTGGGCGAGGAAAACAAGGAATAGCTCGGCTCAAAGACATCTGCGCACGGGAAATCCCTGCCCGCTTGGTTGCGCCGAGCTACGGTTGAATCGAATCCACAGAGCACGGTTGCGCAGCACTCAACGCGGAAAACGCCTCGTTTTGCGCCCGAAACCGGGTTGAGTGCTGCGCAACCGGGGGAACTCGCGCGCGGCCGGCCGGGGAAGAGGGGCTCAGTCGGCGAGGGTGGCCACCAGGATGGCCTTGATGGTGTGCATCCGGTTCTCGGCCTGGTCGAAGACGATGCTCGCCTCCGACTCGAACACCTCGTCGGTGACCTCCAGCGCATCCAGTCCGGTGGCTTGGTAGATCTCCTCCCCGACGGTGGTGTTGCGGTCGTGGAAGGCGGGCAGGCAGTGCATGAACTTGGCTCGCGGGTTCCCGGTGGCCGCCATCATCTCCGCATTGACCTGGTAGGGCTTCAGCAGTTCGATGCGCTCGGCCCACAGTTCCTTCGGCTCTCCGAGCGAGAGCCACACGTCGGTGTGGAGGAAGTCGACTCCCACCACGCCCTCCGCGATGTCGTCGGTGATGGTGATGCGGGCTCCCGTTCCCGCGGCGATGGCCTCGGCCTGGGCGCGCACCTCGTCGGTGGTCTGGAGCTGCTTGGGCGCGACCAGGCGGATGTCAGCGCCGACCATGACGGCCGAGATCAGGTTCGAGTTGCCCATGTTGTTGCGCACGTCGCCGACGAATGCCCACGACGTCTCCTCCAGGGGCTTGCCGGAGTGCTCCAGCATGGTGAGCTGGTCGGCGAGCATCTGGGTGGGGTGCCAGGAGTCGGTCAGGCCGTTGTAGACGGGAATCCCGGCATACCGGCCCATGGTCTCGAGGGTTTCCTGGGCGAAGCCGCGGTACTCGATGCCGTCGTACCAGCGACCGAGCACGCGGGCCGTGTCAGCGGCCGACTCCTTGTGGACGAACTGCGACCCGGCCGTGTCGAGGCGGGTGGCGTAGCCGCCCTGTTCCGTCATGGCTACGTCGAAGGAGCAACTGGTGCGGGTGGAGGTCTTCTCGAACAGCAGGGCGACTTTCTTGCCCACCAGCCGCTTGACCTCGCGTCGTTCCCGCCGCTCCGCCTTCAGCTGGGCGGCAAGGTCCAGGACGGCCTTCCACTCGGCGGGGGTGAGGTCGGTTTCCTTGGTGAAGCTGCGTCCTTTGAGCATCACAGGGCCTTTCTGCGGGGAAGCCCTCAGGGTATCGCGACAATCCAAACGCGACCGCCGGTGTCCGGATTCGCGCATCGCCTGTGAACAAGCGGTGGTGATCAGGCGAGGGCGTCGAGGATGCCCGGCATGGCGGCCTCGATGTCGGCCAGGGTGCTGCCGAACCCGGAGGCGGGACCGTACCAGGGGTCATCGAGGTCCTGTCCCTTCGGCATCGCGGGGTTGAAGTCGTTGATGAGGGCATAGGTGGCGTCGGGGCAGAGCCGTTCGAGCCTGCCGATGTGGAACCGCTCGGCGACGACGACGAGGTCGGCCGAGGCGAGGTCGTCGGCGGTGACCCGCCGGGCCCGGTGCCCGCCGGTGGAGTACCCGGCCTCGCGGAGCACGGCGGCGGCCCGCCGGTCGATGGGGTTGCCCGATTCCTCGGACGAGATGCCGACGCTGTCGGCCTCCACGTCGAGCCCCCGCTCGGCGGCCATTCCGCGGGCCACCCGCTCCGCCATCGGGGAACGGCAGATGTTGCCCCAGCACACAAACACGACCT
>ERZ772967.912-NODE-912-length-21397-cov-5.761035_pt1 | contig 21397 bp, 10 predicted proteins | sample MGYA00511677_ERZ772967 | MGnify/ENA primary metagenome ERZ772967 (study PRJEB29015, sample SAMEA2737931) | human oral metagenome | biome: human oral; feature: human-associated habitat; material: dental | place: China | collected 2146 ...
GAAGCACTGATAAATTCAGCGCCGCCATCTTGACGCATCTTTTTCGCCCGCACTTTGGCGGAAAATCCTCCACAGAGCACCACTCTGCGTCCGGTTTTCCGCCGTGTTCGGACGAAAAATCTACGCCAATCTGGCAGACTTCATTTTATCAGTAATTCCTTGAATATTATAAGATAGAAAAGGCAGTGAATATTGTGTCGATGGAAGCAAATACCACAACAGCATCTACCACAGTTCTCCCCGCCGCGCAGATTTCTCAAGGGAGAATGACCGAGGGCGTTCAGGGGCGTGGAGAGCAGGGGGATTCATCTGCCGCATTCAGTCAACGGACGAACGTTTCGATTGATACTGCTATCGACCATCTTGCCGATGTTCTCTCAAAGATCAGCGGACGTCAACAGACGAATGTGCAGCAAATGCCGCAGGAACTCAAGGAAATTATCCAGAATATGATTCGGCAGTCCTTTTCTATCGAAACGACACTCGGGCAGGGCCTTGGAAGTACTGCTGCCAGTCAGCGCTTTTCAACGGATCAGCTGACCACACTTGCACGTATGCTCAATCAGTTGGGGACCATGGCGGAGGCGGGCAGCAGCCTTCAGATTGGAGATGATCTTGCGGCGCTACTCGTCGGGTTGAAGACAGCACTTGCCCGCGAGTCGGGCGGGACATTTGAACCGATTATGCTGACGAAGGCGGCATTCCAGCTGCTCGATACAGGAAATGCAGAACTTCTGCCACAAGAATTACAGACATTTCTCTCCCAGTTAAGCACACAGGGCGTCGCATCAGGAGGGATGGGGACGACCTCTCTTTCCCTTTTGAATCAGTTGGTTCAACTTATGATGCCGCGCAATACAGAAGGAGCGCCTTCACAAATTCAGAACAACGAAGTGCTCCAAGGGCAACCTGCGAATGAGCAGGGATTGCAGAGGTCTTCTGCGGATCCCAACACCAATTTGTCAGTGTCCGAAGAAAACACTTCTACGCAGACAAATTCAAAGGAAACAATCGCTCCCAGAGAAAATTTGTCTCCCACACTCACGGGAAAAGAAGGCAATACCGACTCAATTTTATTACAGAAAACATCCTCCATGTCAACGCAAGAAGGGCTGCTGCAGACGCAAAAAGGTCAGAATACAACGACCGGTCAATCACAGTCCGTACCGAATACGCCAACATCGTCGGAGAACCAGCAGACTGCATCCGGAAAAGACGTGGGAACTTCCTCACAGAGGCAGGGGAATTCCGCGACAACCGTGGAAAATACATTAAGGAGTGGAGCGGAGCCGAATTCTACCCCCACGTCAAATTCGTCGGATCGTATGCAGACGTCTGCCCCCCCGACAGGAGATACACCGTCCTTGACATCATCCGGAAAAGAATCTGAGCGCATGTCACGTCAGGGAGCACCAACTGTAGTATTAGAAAATAATGAATCTCCGCAGACCGGTGAGCGCCTTTTCCCACGCATGGAATCACGCCAAGAGGCGGCGTTGCAAACAGCACAGTCTACGCGTTCAGATGTGGGACGTGAGGCAGATATTGCAAACGCCGTCCGATCTCCGGCACAGACGGCAGCACAAATGAAGTCCCCAGAGATGCAAAATGTTCTGCCGCGCTTCTTTACGCAAACGATGGAGAATACGCCGCAGACGATGAATGTTCTGCGAAATCTTGCCCAGACGCTTTTGCAGAACGAAAATCTAAGCCAGAGAGAGGCGCTTCTCTTACAAAACTTTGTGAGCGGGCGCAGTCAGACGATGAGCGAAGGGGATGCAAAGCAGCTGCAGCAGCTCATTCAACTGACGCAGCAAAACATTCCCGGCACCATACGACAGGCTGCCCTTGAGCAGCATATACCGGATCTGCCACGCCTCTGGGCATTCATGCAGATGGCAGATATTGTTAAGACGCGTGGCATGACAGCGGAGCAGTACAAACGTGCGGGAAGGGATGTTGCTGCACTAGCACTGACCATGCGCAATGCCCTTGAAGGAGAAAATGCTGCCCCTCAGCCAGGGCAGCGCTCCATGAATTTCGTTATGCCGCTATTCATGGGAGCTTCCGAATATCCTGCCTATATTCATGTCTATGATGAGGCACGCAGGGATGAGGAGACGGATCGTGTCAAAAAGGAAACATGGCTGCGCATCTGCGTGCTCACGGACAACATCGGTACAGTGGAACTCATCAATCGCATCTATGAGGAAAATCATGTGGATATGCGGCTCTATTTCTCCGATGCTGATGCGGCTTGGGAGTTTCGCCATGTACTTGATGAGATACGGGAGACCGCAGATGGTACGTCGCTCATCATTGAGGGGATACAGATTGGAGCGATTGGGGAGCGTCGGTTCTTTACAAATTGAATGGGATGCGCTTCTTGACGAAGAGAGTACATGCACCGTATAATAACAGCGAAAGAATGCAGGTCACAAGGATGGGTGAGAGATGACGGAACACAAGGAAACGTCGCCTGTTGAGGATATACCGACCGAGCAGGAACAACGCGCCGTTGCAATTAAATATGACGCCAAGAACGACCGCGCTCCGCGTGTTACAGCAAAGGGGCGTTCACTCGTTGCTGACCGCATTCTGGCAGAGGCACGAAAGAACGGGATTCCTGTCTATCAGAACAAATCTCTCGTCAATATGCTGATGGCACTAGAGATTGACCGAGAGATTCCTCCGGAACTCTATCGTACCATTGCAGAGGTGCTGGCTCATGTCTATCGGATTGACCGCCATGCAGGTGATCGAAGGTCATCATGAGCAATAAAATACTTGGTAATCAGGGCGAGTCATACGCTGCAGATTATCTGCAGCGGCAGGGATGCCGCATTCTCGCACGCAACTATCGCACCAAGGTCGGAGAAATTGACATCATCGCGGACGACCATGGTGTCTTGGTGTTTGTTGAGGTAAAGACGCGCAGAGGCGTGCGCTGCGGAATGCCTGCGGAGGCAGTTGATTACAGAAAACGCAAAAAAATTGTGCAGACGGCATACTGGTATTTACGCGCAAATCATGCAGAGACGCATCTTTGCCGCTTTGACGTGATCGAAGTGTACGCGATGGACAGAGGGTGGAATATTCATCACATAAAAAATGCCTTCGAAGCACAATGAGAATTTTGGATGTTGGCATCATTTCAGAAATACGTCAACATCTTTTTATTTTTGCAAAAATTGAATCACATCAATGAGTATGCTATAATGAAACACAAAGTATGCGGCGGGTGTAAGCCGCGATAGGGAGGTATCATTTTGAACGTTGCAAAGCCGATTTATGTCATTGGTCATCGCAATCCGGATACGGACTCCATTTGCTCGGCGGTCGGATATGCACATCTGAAACAGGCAATGGGCGTCAACGCCATTGCGGCACGTGCCGGTAAGGTAAATAAGGAGACAAAATTCGCATTGGAGTATTTCCATGTGGAACAGCCCCTTCTCATTCCCGATCTCTACCCGCGCGTCAAGGACATTGCGATGGACTGCAAGATTGTTGTCCGTCAGCATGATACCCTGCGCAATCTTGGCGAGGTGCTGCGCGAAAACGATCTGCGCTCGATTCCCGTCACCGACAGCAAGGGGATCCTCGTCGGCATTGTTTCGGTCAGCGATCTGGCTAAGCGTTATTTTCAAGAGCTTGGTATGACGAATCTATCGGATATGCGTGTGCGCTATCGTGATATCATTCGCGCGACAGACAGCAATGTACTTGTTTCCGGTGAAGAGGGAGAGACCATCAAGGGGCAGATTCGCATTGCCGCAGGCAGTGTTGAGACGATCTGCAAACTCATCAAGGAAAATGATATCGTTCTTGTGGGTGATCGTCGTACAGAGACGATTTTGGCATGTATTAAGCAGGGGATTGCCTGCCTGATCATGACAGGAGATGGACGTGTTCCGGCAGAGGCTCTTGAGATGGCAGAAGCACGCGGGATCTTCGTGCTTTCAACACCTTATGATACCTATACCGTGGCACGTCTCATCAACCAGTGCGTACCGATCCGTCGGATCATGCACGACAATCCGGTCTGCTTCAAGCCGCTCGATCTGCTCTCGGATATCAAGGGAACGATGGAGGAGACCAATTTCCGCAATTATCCTGTTCTTGAAAACGGGCGTATTGTCGGTCTCGTCAGCCGTGATCGACTCGTTGTATCCGAACCGGCGCAGGTCATTCTCGTGGATCACAACGAGCGCAATCAGGCGGTCGAGGGGATTGAGGAAGCAAAGATCATCGAGATCATCGACCATCATCGTTTTGGCGGGATCAGTACGAGTGAGCCGATCTACACGCATGCAGAGCCGGTCGGATGCACCGCAACGATTATTTCCAATATGCACTGGCAGAACGACATTGACATCCCCCCCTCGATTGCGGGACTCTTGCTTTCGGCGATCATCTCGGATACAGTTCTCTTCAAGTCTCCGACCTGCACACCGAAGGATAAGGCGGCGGCAGAACGGCTTGCAGACATTGCCAATGTCGATCTCAACACATACGGTCTTGAAATGCTCAAGGCAGGTTCCAGTGTCGGCAATATGTCGCCGATGGAGATCGTGCGCAATGACCTCAAGGAGTTCACGATTGGGGCATATCGCGTCATTGTCAGCCAGACCTCCGTTATGGACACGAAGGAGATCATGGCGAAGGAAGACGAACTGCTCGCCGCAATGAAGACGATCTGTGACACGGAGGGCTTCGACCTGAGCCTTGTCATGATTACGGATATCCTTGAGGAGGCAACCTATCTGCTCTTCACGGGGTCACCGCGTACGCTGATTGGCGAGGCATTCCGCAAGGATACGAGTGGAACGCATCTCTATCTGCCGGGCGTTATGTCGCGTAAGAAGCAGATCATTCCGCCGCTCTCGGAAGCGGTCAAGCGCATCAAGACGTAAGGCATAGATATGATGGTAGGGGCGGAGTTTGCCAGTTTGGCAGCCCCGCCTTTCTTATTGGAGCAAAGAACCACTGATAAGCAGCGGTTCCTAAAAGGAGTTTTCATGGATTTGTTTCATGGGCTGAACGAGCCGCAGCAGCGAGCAGTAGCCTGCATCGATGGTCCGCTTCTCATCGTGGCGGGCGCGGGTTCCGGGAAGACACGCGTACTGACCTTCCGCATTGCTAATCTGTTGGAGCATGGCGTTCCGCCGTACCGCATTCTTGCCATCACCTTTACGAATAAGGCGGCACGCGAAATGCGTGACCGTGTAGATACGTTGATTGGAGATGCCGCACATGATGTCTGGCTGAGTACGTTCCATTCGTTCTGTGCCCGCTTCCTTCGCACGGAGATTGAGCATCTGGGGACGTATGCGAAGAATTTTGTCATCTACGATGCCTCGGACACGAAGGGGCTGCTTCGTGAATGCCTCAAGGAGCTGAACATCGACGAGAAACACACTGCTCCGGGGGCGGTGCAGTCGCACATCTCGGACGCGAAGAACCGTTTGCTCGATGTCAAGGCGTTTGCGGCACAGGCAACAGATTTCTTTTCAGAGCAGGTGGCAAAGATCTATGAACTCTACCAATCGAAACTGCGTGCGAACAATGCGCTGGATTTCGATGATCTGCTCATGCTGACGGTGGAACTTCTCTCCAACAATGAGGAAATACGAGTAAAGTATCAGAAGAAATTTCAATACATCCTCGTGGACGAGTATCAGGATACGAACGGCGCGCAGTATGCCATTACCAAGCTGCTTGCCGAGGGACACCATAATATCTGCGTGGTCGGCGATGCAGATCAGTCCATCTACGGCTGGCGCGGCGCGGATATGCGGAATATCCTGAACTTTGAGCGGGACTATCCGGAGGCAACCGTGATCCTGCTCGAGCAGAATTATCGCTCGACGAAGAACATCCTTGCAGCGGCAAATGCTGTGATTGAGAATAACCTGACCCGCAAGAAGAAGGAGCTATGGACGGATAATCCGACAGGCGATCCCATCATCATCTACGAGGGAGCAACCGAAAAAAACGAAGCATCCTACATCGTGCGCGAGGTGGAGCGTCTGCATACGATGTTTCACGTGAAATATGGCGATATCGCCGTTCTCTATCGTACGAATGCACAGTCCCGCAATATCGAGGAAGCGTTCTATGCGACCGGAATTCCTTATGCCATGGTCGGCTCTGTACGTTTCTATGACCGCCGCGAAATCAAAGACATCATCGCCTATCTGCGCGTCATCTATAATCCGCGTGATACGCTGAGCCTTCTGCGCATCATCAATGTCCCAAAGCGCGGACTCGGTCAGACCTCCCTTGGACGCATGATGGAGACGGCGGCAGAATATCGCATCTCTCTTTTTGAGCTCATCACAGACGATCAGCTGCTCAGTACGATCCCGAAACTCTCCGCGAAGGTGAGGACGGCACTGGAGGATTTTGCCGCACTGATCTTTACCTTTATGGGTCAGGTGGGAACGCGTCCTCTCCATGAGATTGTCGAAGACATGATCGAGGAATCGGGGTATGCTGCTGCCCTCGAAGAGGACAAAAAGGAGGATAATCGGGATCGTCTCGAAAATCTGCGCGAATTCATCAGCGTGGCGAAGAACTTCGAGGATGGAGCGGAAGAAGGGGCGAACGGTCTTGAGGATTTCCTCGCGCAGATCTCGCTCATCTCCGATGTGGATGAGACGGAACAATCGGACGGCAATGTCACCCTCATGACCTTCCATGCAGCAAAGGGGCTCGAATTCCCAACGGTATTTATGGCAGGCATGGAGGAGGGACTCTTTCCACACTCGCGTACGCTGCTCGATGATATGGAGATCGAGGAGGAGCGACGCACCTGCTACGTTGGCATCACACGTGCGCAGCGTCGTCTCTATCTCACCTACGCACGTCAGCGTACCATCTATGGGCGGACGGAGATGTCGCGCCCCTCACGTTTCCTTGCTGAGATTCCGGAGGAGCTTGTCGAACACAAGGCGTCGGATTTCTTCGCGGAATCTGCCCATACACGCGAACGCTCCGATGTTTGGGGGCGCGGGACATCTGGTACGCGGCGTGCCTATATGCCTCCACCGCCGCAGCATACGGCGGCAGATGGGAGCGTGATCCGTCCCGACGCCGCCGCGAAGTTCACGGCGGGAGATGCCGTGCGGCACAGCAAATGGGGCGATGGACGCATCGTTGCTATCAGTGGTGAGGGGGAAGAAGCGGAACTCACGATTGCCTTTCCCGGGGAAGGCATCAAGAAATTCGTGCAGAAATATGCACCCATTTTGAAGCTGTGAGGGCAGTATGAGCAACATCAAAGAAATTAAGGCGGAACTGAATGAACTGCGGCGAAAAATCCGAACGTATTCCAAGCAGTACTATGATGAGAATGCGTCCGATATTTCGGATTATGATTTCGATATGCTTATGCAGCGGCTGAAAAAGATCGAAGCGGAATATCCGGAACTCATTACGAAGAATTCGCCAACACAGAAGGTGGGCGGGACGGCACAGCGTGAGGTCGGCGTACTTGTCCCGCATGATGTGCCAATGCTGTCCCTTCAGGACGTATTCAGTGAGGAAGAAATCCGTGCATTTGTCACGGGGGTTCTCTCACATTTCCCGACGGCAGAATTTGTGGTCGAAGAAAAGATTGACGGCTTGTCACTTGCACTGCGCTATGAGAACGGCGTACTCGCCCGCGCCATTACACGCGGCGACGGCACAGTACAGGGAGAGGATGTCACGCTGAACGCACGTGCCATCAGCGATGTTGTCGAAGAACTGCATGAACCGCTGCCGTATTTTGAAGTGCGCGGTGAGGTCTATATGGAGCGTGCTGCATTTGCGGAGGTGAACGAACGGCAGGAGCTGCTCGGTCTGAAGGCGTTTGCAAATCCACGCAACTGTGCGGCTGGTACATTGCGTCAGCTGGATGCCCGCGTAACAAGAGAGCGCAAACTCTCCATGTTTGTATTCAATTTGCAGCGTGCTGAGGGGCATAGCTTTTCCTCGCATACAGAGGCATACGAGTTTATGCGGGCACAGGGGATTAAGATCATCGCCAATTACAGCGTCTGTCGTACAGCGGATGAGGTCTGGAAAGCAATTACGGAAATTGGCGCACGGCGGGGAGAACTTCCCTATGATATTGACGGTGCCGTTGTCAAGGTCAACGATTTTGCGCAGCGCGCGGAACTCGGCGCAACTGCAAAAGCACCACGTTGGGCAATCGCCTATAAATATCCCCCCGAGGAAAAGGAGACCGTTCTCCGCACAATCGAACTCTCCGTCGGGCGTACGGGACGCATTACGCCGACGGCGGTCTTCGATCCCGTACAGCTTTGCGGAACGCGCGTCGAACGCGCGACACTCCATAATCAAGACTATATTTCAAGCCTTGATGTACGCATTGGCGACACGATCCTCGTCTACAAGTCGGGGGAGATCATTCCGCGGGTCAAGGCGGTCGTCATGGAGAAGCGCCCGGAGGGAACAGTTCCTTATGTGATCGGGGATCAATGCCCCGTCTGCGGATCTCATGCCGTGCGGGAGACGGATACTGCGGATATGAAGTGTCAGAATCCCGCGTGTCCCGCACAGGTGGAGAACCATATCTTGAATTTTGTCAGCCGCAATGCAATGGATATCAAGGGCTTTGGAGAATCGGCGATCATTGCACTCACACGGAGCGGTTATCTGCATGATGTTGCGGATATATATTCGCTCCACCTGCATCGCAGTGAATTGATTTCCTCCGGAGTGATTGGGCGAGAAAAAAGTGTGGACAATCGTCTCAGCGCGATCGAAGCGAGCAAGATGAATCCACCGGATCGTCTGCTTACAGGGCTTGGGATCTCGGGCATCGGTCGTGCGGCGGCAATTTCACTCATGCAGACGTTTCCATCCATTGACGCATTGCAGGAGGCTGCGCGTACAGATCCGCAGCGCATTCGTGCCGTTCCTGACATGGGAGAGGTCAGTGTGCAGAAGCTCACGGATTTCTTTTCCTCCGAATCTGGAGTGGCACTGCTCGATAAACTCCGTGCAGCAGGTGTGAATTTTGAGAGTGCTTCGATTGTCCGTGCAGGAACATCACTGGAAGGGAAAAGCTTTGTCATCACAGGCACTCTCCCGACACTATCGCGTGAGGAATGCACCGCGCTCATTACCTCTCATGGCGGCACCGTAAAAGGATCCGTCTCGAAAAAAACCGATTATCTTGTAGCTGGTGAAGCTGCAGGAAGCAAATTGCAGAAGGCAGAAGATCTTGGCATACCGATCTTGGATGAAGCAGCGCTCAAAGAGATGCTCTATCGGAATGAAAGGAGAGAACATGAAACTAAGCAGATATATTGATTCCTCCCCGCTGAACCCTGTCATGACCAGCGATGAGATACGTGCGGCGATCATGGAGGCAGTTAGGCAGGAATGCTGCTCTGTCTGCGTTCAGCCGTCAGACATTCCACTTGCTGTGGAACTATGCCGTAACAGCAAAACACGTGTCTGTACAGTACTGGATTTCCCGCATGGAAAAGCCCCTGCTGCAGTCAAGGAGCTTGAAGCACGCTATTATATGGAGTACGGTGCGGAAGAGATTGACATGGTCATGAACTATGGCCTTGCACGTTCCGGAAAATGGGCGGAAGTCGAGGCAGAGATCCGTGCCGTTGTAAATGCGGCTCATGCGCGGGATGTCGTTGTCAAGGTCATCTTTGAAGCAAGCCAGCTGAGAGACGAGGAAATCGCACGTGCAACAGAGGTCAGCATTGCGGCAGGTGCGGATTTTGTCAAGACAGCGACGGGGTTCTTGGGGACGGGTGCGACGGAGGAGCAGCTGCGCATCATGCTCGATACAGCGCGCGGACGATGCAAGGTCAAGGCATCCGGCGGGATTCGGGACTATCGGACGGCAAAGAAATTTTTGGATATGGGCGTCCACCGCTTGGGAATCGGCAGTTCATCGGTCGCGGGAATTCTTGCTGAGGAAGCGCGATCATAATATGAAATGAGGGAATGTCATGCGGTTCATCCATACGGCGGATTGGCATTTGGGAAAACTCTTCGGGCAGCGGCACATGACAGAAGATCAGGCGTATGTATTGGAGGAACTCCTTGCGCTCTGTGCTGATCTGCGCCCCGACGCGCTCGTCATTGCGGGAGATGTCTATGACCGCTCCATCCCGCCGCCGGAGGCGGTGGAACTCTTCAATACAATATTGACAAGGCTCTCCGAGCGGGGAATCCGTGTTCTCTTCATTGCCGGAAATCATGACAGTGCTGTGCGTCTCGACTTTGGCGCACAGCTTCTTCGTTCGTCCGGCATCTATTTGGCGGGTGTTGTACGTGCAGCAGAGCCTCCCGTCATTCTTTCGGACGAATTTGGCGATGTCTATTTCTCCCTCCTGCCCTATGGAGATCCCCCTCATGTACGTGAGGCGTTCACTCTCGATGAAACGCCGTCCTTTGACGGTGCACTTGCTGTGCAGATTGCAGCGGCGCGCGAACAGATTCCATCCGGTGCACGCAGCGTTGCAGTTGCCCATGCCTTTGTCATCGGCGGGCAGAGTTCAGAGTCGGAGAATGCGCTCTCCGTGGGCGGCAGCGATCAGGTACATGCGGAGAATTTTGCTGCATACAACTATACAGCGCTTGGACATCTGCATGCGCCGCAGCGAGCTGGAGCAGATCATATTCGTTATTCGGGATCCTTGCTGAAATACTCCTTTGACGAAGCACATCAGAAAAAGGGCATTGAACTCATCGAACTGGATGCTGTGGGACATGCATCTCATACATTCTATCCGCTGGCGCCGCGCCATGATGTACGCATTGTAAAAGGCACGATGGCAGAGATTATGAGCGATGGCTTTGACCCGCTTGCACACGATGATTATATCTGCGTAGAACTGCTCGATACGGATGCCGTACTTGCCGCACATGAGAAGCTGCGCAAGATCTATCCGAACCTCTTTACGATCACACGTCCGAACATCAATGTCAATCGCCTTTCCTCTACGGAGCGAACATACGAGCGCGGCAAGTCCGACCTGCATCTATTTTCCGACTTCTTTACGGAGGTGACCGCATCCGAGATGACGGAGGCGGAGCGCGGCGAACTCATCCGTGTGATTGATTTGATGGAACAGGGGGTACGTGCCGAATGAGACCTCTCAAACTACGCCTGCAGGCGTTCGGTTCATACGTTGAGGAGCAGATATTGGATTTTGAAAAAGCTCTTGGAGATGCTCCGTTCGTCCTCATCCATGGATCGACAGGGGCAGGAAAGAGCACGATACTGGACGCCATTGTATTTGCTCTGTATGGAGAGTCAAGCGGTAATATCCGAAAAAGTACAACACTCCGCTCTTCCACAGCACCGCCGGAGCGAGTGACGGAAGTAGAGTATGTATTTGCGCTTGGCCGCCGTCGCTATCGGATCCTGCGCTCACCGGCATACGAGCGTATGTCACGGGGGAAAATGACAATGCGTACGGCAAAGGGGCAGCTCTACCGACTCCCGGACGAGGGCGAGGACGGAGAAGAGCTGCTGCTTGCTTCGAATGTGACCGATGTATCAGATCGAATTGGTCAGCTGATCGGCTTTGATGCGGAACAGTTTCGTCAGGTCGTTCTCCTGCCGCAGGGACAGTTTCAGCGCTTTCTCCTTGCGGAGGTCAAGGATCGCAGTGCCATCATGCAGCGCATCTTTCGTACAGAGCGGTATCAGCGCCTCGAAGAAGCCCTGCTTCAGGAGTCCATAGATCTGGAAAATGCGGCAAAAGAGGAACGCGAGCATATCGACCAGATGCTTCGTTCGGAAGATCTGAACACAAGCGATGAATTGCGCGCGCGTATTGCCGAACTAAAAGAGGCGATTGACCGCCATGCTGAAGAACTCAAAGTCCTTGAGGATCGTCAAAAGGATGCGCGACGTGCACGTGAGGCAGGCGCGGCGGCAGAACAAAAATTACAAGATCTTGCGGCTGCACAGAAACGCTTTGCAGAGAAAGAGGCGCAGGGAGAATCTGTGCGGGATTTTCGGGTTCGATTGGAACGTGCTGAACGTGCTCATCCTGTTCTCTACAAAGAGCACACGGCAATCGATGCAGCAGCATTGAAAAAACGTCAGACAGACGAACAAAGAACAGCAGAGACACAGCTCAAGACTGCACAAAAAGAGCTTCATGCGGCGCAGCAGAGACGTGAGGCTGCGGAGAAGCAGGAGCCGGAGCGCACCAAGAAAGCGGAGCGCATTCAAGTGCTCACAGACTATGCGGAGCGCGCCGCGCAGCTCCATACCTGCCGAAAGCTTGCAGAGGAGCTGCGTGCATTGTGTGTGCGTGGCGAGGAAAGCCTGAAACACAGCGCGCGCAGCATCGAGATGCTCAGCATAGAGCGCAAGGAAAACGAAGATTGCATCGCCGCACTTGAAAAAATATTGGCGACACGCGAGGCCGTTCAGCATGAACAAGAACGCCTGAAGCGCTGTCAGAACTCCGCTGTCCGCATGGAGGAACTGAATGTGCAGGCGGCAGAACTGAGCCGAAAGGAAGCTGCTGCACAGAAGTCATGGCAGTCCTCCGTGGAGCTTCTGACAGCAGCGAAATCGAAGCTGCGGCAGATGCAGACCCTCTATGATCTCGGCAGTGCCGCGCGGCTTGCCGAGACGCTTGCGGACGGCGCTCCCTGTCCCGTCTGCGGTGCGCTGTCACATCCGATGCCCGCCATGCACACGGAGGATATCCCCTCCGAGCAGGTGGTGGAAGAATGCGCAAAAGCAGTTGATTCTGCGGAACAGATGGTTCAGGAAGCCGCGCACAGACTGGAAAAAATAAAAGCAGAGCATACGAGTGCACTGCAGAGCTGCGCCCATGAGCAGAAACTGCTGAGCGAGTATCTTGCTTCTGATACGCTGGAAAGCCTGTCGCAGCGTGTACAAAAGCGTGATGAGGAATTAAGAACGGCACAGACGGATCATGCAAAACGCACGACACAGCTTGTCGCACAAAAGGAACAAATGGAAAAGCTGCTTGTGGACCAGCAGGCGCAGGAGGCAGAAGCACAGAAAAATCGTGATCTCCTGCACAAACACGAGGGCGAACAGGCTGCACTTGAGGCACAGCTTCCGCAGGAATACCGCGACCACGCACAAATTGACGCAGAAATTCGCCGCCTGAAAGAGGAAGTGGCGCAGGAAAAAAAGGCATATACGGAGGCTTTGGAGCGGGCTAACGAAAGTGCTGCCGCATATGCGCGCGCGGAAAGCACACAGGCAGCGGCGGTGCGTGCCGCTGAGGAGGCATCTCAGCGTGCGCGAACGGCACAGACAGAGTACGCGGCTGCATGGAACGCAGCAGGCTTCGCCTCCGAGGAGGAATACCATGCAGCGGTTGAGGGAAAGTGGGCGGACAGCAAACATCTGGAAAAGGTGCGCGAGCGTTTGAATCTGTATGACAGTGAACGCAAGGCTGCAGAGGAGTTGTTTCAACAGGCGAAGAGCGCAGCAGATGGATGTATTGCTCCCGATATGGAGGCACTCAAAGCAGCAGAGGCTGCTGCCGATCAAGCGGTACAAGAACACGCGCGGGAGCAGGGGAGCCGCACGGAGCGGCAAAAGACGCTCACGCGCATGATGGGGGATATTGACGCGCTTGAGAAAGCCGGTGCTGCCCGTGCAGCGCGCTATCGTGTCATTGGCAAACTCGCCTCCGTTGCGGCAGCGAAAGCTCCCTATCTGGTGCATTTCCAGACATACGTCCTGCGCTCGATTCTGAGTGATCTCATTGAGGCCGCGAACGCGCGGCTTATCATGATGAGCCGCGGGCGCTACCGCCTCATACACGGTGAAGGCGGTGAAAAGAGAAAGTGGTGGGGGCTGGAGATCGATGTATTCGATGAGTATACGGGACTGCCGCGTGTTTCGCGCACCCTGTCCGGCGGAGAGACCTTTCTCGCATCCCTTGCGTTGGCACTCGGACTTTCCGATGTCGTGCAGCACTATGCGGGCGGTATGCACCTCGACATGATTTTTATTGACGAGGGCTTTGGATCGCTCGACAGCGAGACCCTGGATATTGCTATCAGGGCGCTCCTCGAGGTGCAGCAGGAGGGTGGGCGGCTCGTTGGCATCATCTCTCATGTGGAGGAGCTGCGCGCACGTATCCCTGTCCATCTCGAGGTGCTGCGTACGGCAAATGGCAGTAAGGCACGCTTCACACAGGGCGGCTTGGAGGCATTATGACGGCAAAACTCGAGTTTATCATTGGCCGTGCAGGTACGGGAAAGACGCATGCCTGTCTTGCGGCGATGGCAAAAGAGCTGGCACACGCCCCGCTGGGCAAGCAGCGTATTCTCCTCGTCCCTGAGCACATGACCTATGCTTCAGAGCGCGCCCTCGCACAGACGCTGACGGACAGCGCAGGTTTTTTGCAGGCTTATGTATTCGGTTTTCGCCGCCTTGCACGGCAGGTACTCCTCGAGACCGGGGGCGCACATCTGCCGCGCATCAGCGATATCGGCAGACGTATCCTCCTCAAGGACATTCTGCTGAAGAACAAGGGGGCGTTTTCGGTATTTGCGCGATCGGTCGGCAAGCGCGGTTTCACCGAGACATTGGCACGCACCATCGCCGAACTCAAACGCTATCGACTGAGTCCCGAAATTTTGCGCGATGCTGCCGATGATGGCGAACATACGCAGGGGAGGCTTTCTCAAAAGCTCAAGGAGCTTGCACTCATTATGGACGATCTCTCCGCGCGCATGGAGGGACGCCTGACCGATCAGACGGATCGTATGGAACGCCTTGCAGAACAGCTGGGGAATGCCCCCTTTCTGCGCGGGGCAGAGATTTGGATAGATGGATTTGACTTTTTCAATCCGCAGGAGATGGCGGTTTTTCGTGCACTCTTCCAGGCGGTTGATGTTATTCACGTAAGCCTAACAATGGATGGACAGCGTGATGGAGACCGCGTTCAAATCAATCTGCCTGAAAACACGATGGAGACAGGGCTGTTTGCACGCAGCTATCAGACAATGCACGCTCTGGTGCAGCTCCTTGCCGAACTCGATCCGGCGGCGGATCCGAAAATCCGCCTTATGGAGAAACAGCATCGCATGCAGCAGCCCTCGCTCAGAGCCGTCGAGGCGCAGCTGTTCGGACATGCACGTCTTGCGCCCGCAGAGGATCATGCGCTAAAACTTGTGGAGGCAGCCAATCCCCGCCTTGAAGCGGAGGCAGTGGCGGCGAATGTCCTGCGCCTCGCACGGGAGGAGGGTTGTCTCTATCGTGAGATTGCCGTACTCGTGCGCGATATAGATACCTATGGCGATCTCCTGACACTTGCGTTTGCGGATTGTGGGATTCCGTGCTATCTGGATGCAAAGCGTTCCAGTACACATCACCCGCTCGCCGAACTCCTGCGTGCTGCCGTACAGATCGCATGGCGGAACTGGGGCTATGATACGGTATTTCGCGCTCTGCGTACGGGATTTTTTCCCGTCCTGACGGAAGATACGGAGAGCTTGATTGGTCGTGACTGGCAGGAGGTCGTAGACCGGCTCGAAAACTATTGTCTGGCATTTGGAATCCGTACAGCGAAACAGTGGACAGCCACCGAGGATTGGAATTTTATTCGCCGTACGATCCCCGAAGGCGAACAGGATACGGAGAAAAATGCACTGCGGATTGCCGAGGAGATCGCTCTTGATTCCGTTCGAAGACGCATCGCAGCTCCACTTTCCATTCTGACGCAGAATCTTTTCCGCGATGGAAGTACCGCGTATGAACGTACACAGGCGCTCTATGACTTTCTCACGGAGCTTGAAGTGTCAAAAACACTCGAACTATGGAGGGGAACCGCTGATGCAGAAGGGCGTCTGGCAGATGCCGCAGCACACAGACAGATCTGGTCTTCCTGTATGGCACTGTTCGAACAGCTGGTTGAAGTCAGCGGAGATCAGGTCATCTCTGCCCGCGACTTCGAGGAGCTGCTGGGAGATGGCTTGGATGCACTCGAAATCTCGCTCATTCCGCCGGGGTTGGATCATGTCACAATAGCGGCATTTGATCAGAACAGTCTTGCAGGAATCCGTGCAGCGTATATTGTCGGCGCAAATGCGGGGACGATGCCGCGTGCCGGATCGCCGCAGGGGGTTCTGTCGGATGCAGATCGACTCTCCATTCGCGAATTCCTTGCGAAGACACAGCATACAATCTTTGGCGGGAGTCATGAGCAGAGCTTTTTGGAGCGTTATCAGCTCTATCGCGGTTTTACAGAGGCGCGACAATATCTATGTGTATCCTATGCACTTTCCGCCGTCGATGGAACAGCGCTCGCTCCATCGCCCCTGATTGCACGTCTGCGCATGCTCTGTCCGGATATTCTGTCCATTCCGCTCGCCATGCTGGAACGTGAGGACGACCTCGTTCTCTCTGCCCCATATCCGGTGCTTTCATCGCTTGCCGGAGCTTTGCAGGGACAGAAAGAGCAAGGGAAGATGCGGCCTCTCTGGGGCGATGTCTACAACTGGATGCGCAACAATCCAGCGATGCAGCCGCTGCTGAGACTGATGGTGCGGGGGCTTTTTTCATCACCGCGAGAGGAAGAACTCTCCGATCAAATTGCAGGCAAACTGTTTGCGCGTAACGGCCGTATCAGTGGAAGTACAACGCGGCTGGAAACATTTCGTCAATGCCCATTCCGTCACTTCGCAATGTATGGACTTGGTCTCAGAGAACGCGATGTCTATGAGTTTCAGAGCAGCGACTTCGGTACGCTTCTGCACGAGATTCTCTATGGGTACGGGGAGTGGGTTCGTAGAGAACATGCAAATGACTGGTGTGCGGCAGAGGTCAAAAGTGCAGCAAAGATTGATGAACTGCTGCAGCAAATTGTACCGCGTGTACGCAGCTCCATCCTGATGAGTTCTGCGGCTTACCGCCACCGGATCGAGCGAATTCGGCGCACGGCACAACAGGTCATTCGACATCTTACCTCGTGGGCGAAGGCATCTTCCTTTCACCCCTACGGCTTTGAGATCAGCTTCGGCCGCCTCGGCGATCACATCCCCTTGATGGAGTTCCAGCTTGAGGGCGGGATGACACTATCCCTGCGCGGACAGATCGACCGATTTGACCTGACCAAAGAGCAGGATCTCTATCTCGTACTTGACTATAAAACAGGCAGCACATCACTCCTTTTGCCGGAGATTCGTCACGGACTGAAAATGCAGCTTCTGCTCTATCTCTTCGTTGTGCGTTCCCTGCTCAGTGACACGGAAACGTTTCCCGCAGGTATGCTCTACGCGCCCGTCGTCAATCCCGTCGTCAAGAGCGATGTGCGTTTGGACGATCATACGCTGCACCAAAAGGTTGCGAACGGCATGGTGCTCACGGGGATGTTGATCAATGATGTAGAGATCTTGAAGAAGATTGATAAAATGTCGGATCACATCTGCATATCATTCAATAAAGGCGGCAGCCTTTCCAAGAGTTCGGCACAATTCATTCGTTCACGGGAGGAATTTGAGCAGCTCCTTTCGTATCTGCCTGTCCTGATCCGTGAGACAGCCGAGGAAATCCTGCATGGCAATATCCGTGTCTCTCCTTATCGCTTTCAGAATCGAAATGCCTGTACCTTCTGTGCCTATCGCTCCGTCTGTGCTTTTGAGCCGGATCTTGGGCGGGGGGATTGTTACCATGATATTGCGGATAATGCACAGACGGCGATGGAAGAGATTGCACAAATCATTATGCAGGGAGGTGAAGAGTGATGGCAGAGAAGATGCAGTTTACCGAAGATCAAAAAAAAGCGATTGAGACTCGAGGAAAGAACATTCTCGTTGCGGCGGCAGCAGGTTCCGGTAAGACCCGCGTTCTTGTCGAGCGCATTATCTCGCAGGTACGCAGAGAAGAGCTGTCCCTGGATCATATCCTTGTCCTCACATTCACCAAGGCAGCGGCTTCAGAGATGCGTGAACGCATTGAGATGGCACTCAATGAGGAGATCAACGTCCTAACCGAAAGCGGCGGTTCACTCGAACAGATCAGTGCTATGGAGCGTCAGCGCGTCCTGCTCACGGGAGCGGATATCTCGACATTTCATTCCTTTTGCCAGCATCTGATACAGTCGCACATTGACGCAACGGAGATTCCTCCGACATTCCGCATTGCAAGCGAGCAGGAAATACATCTGCTGAAAAACGATGTGTTTGAGCAGATGCTTGAACATGAGTATGAGACCGCTGCAGCGGACTTTCTATCCTTTGCCGATGCCTACGGTGGAATCAAGGGTGATGACGAGAAGCTGCAAAATGAGATTCTTGATCTGTACGCCTTTTCGCTCAGCCAGCCATCGCCCATGACATGGCTGGCTGCACAGGGGCAGGAAAGCGATGACACGCCATGTTGGGCGCGCCGAGGATTTCGGATGCTCACAGATGAGCTGCAAAGAAATATCACTCAAGTTTGCACAGATTATGAGGCGGCGATCGCACTCCTAAACGAAGATCATGACCTGCGTGCGGCCTGCGTAAAAACCATCGATGCGCTTATACATAATCAAGAACTCTATGAGGGGGTGAAACGAGAACTCAACGCGGCTCTGAATACCAACGATGACAAAGCATGGGACACATTCCGCATGGAAGCGGCTGCAGCGAAAAAAAATAGGAAAAACATTCCGCGCAAGGCTGTCGAAGAGTACGATGCTAAAATCGGGGAACAGCTGCTGAAGCTCACGGAGAAGATTCATGCCGGATGGGATTCCTGCATTACACCGCTTCCTGCAACTGCGCAGGAACTGTGCGAAACAGAGAACCGTGCAAATGCTGCCATTCGTGCATACGCAAGCCTTGCAATGAAATTTCATACAGCCCTTCAAAAAGAAAAAATGACGCGCGGCATTCTCGATTTCAGTGATCTCGAGCATACGGCGCTCACCCTTCTCTGTAAACATCCGGAGCGGCTGCAGGCGGATCCGACCATCGCCGATCCGACGGAGATCGCTGATGAGCTGCGTGCGCATTATACCGCCACCATGGTGGACGAGTACCAAGACACAAATGGACTGCAGGAGGGAATCCTGCGCCAGATTGCACGTGAGCACAACCGTTTCATTGTCGGTGATGTGAAGCAGAGTATCTATCGTTTCCGGCTGGCTGATCCAACACTCTTTCAGAATACCTATGAGGCATATCGTACGTGCAGCGCAGAAGGCGAACTCGTGACCATGTCCGAAAACTTCCGCAGCCGTGCTGAGGTACTCGAGCCGATCAACGAGATCTTCTCACAGATTATGAGCAAAGAGGCCGTAGAGATCACATACGATGAGAATGCACGTCTCAATCCGGGACGCGTGTTTGGTGAAATATCGCAGGGAAAGTCGCTGGCACAACCCTTGGAGATCAATCTCTTGCGCGCCGATTATTCCGTCGACGAAGAAGAGCAGGGGGAGGAGGAGCGAAAGGCGTTCGAGATTGAGGCACAATTTATTGCGCGCCGCATTCGTGAACTCAAGGAGGATGGGTCTGTCCTTCACAATGGGAAAAGAATCCGAAATAAAGATATTGTGATTCTCCTGCGGGGCGCAAAGGGGCGTGCGGGAATTTTGCTCGATGCACTGCGTGCAGAGAATGTGCCGGCGTATGCAGATGATACCGCAGGTTATTTCGAAGCGAGCGAGATACGCATGGTATTATCCCTGCTCGCAGTCCTTGACAACGCGCGTCAGGACACGCCGCTTGCCGCCATACTCACATCGCCGATGATCGGACTTACGATGGAGGAGATGGCGACCCTGCGCATCCATACCCCGATTGGCAGTGTCTACGATATGCTGACCGGAGCGACGGGGGATGATCTTCCCCCCGAACTCAACGAAAGGGCGGCGCACGCGTTGGAGCGTATTCGAGGCTGGCGGCACTATGCTCTCATTCACAGTGTCCCAGAGCTGCTTTGGATGCTCTACCGTGACACAGGGTACTATGACTATGTTGGCACACTCCCCGGCGGCGTCCTGCGTCAGGCAAATCTGCGTATGCTCATCGACCGTGCTGCTGATTTTGAGCGGACAAACGAACGCGGTCTGTTCCGTTTCCTGCGGTATATTGACGCATTGAAACGCCGCAGAACGGATCTCTCCGTTGCACGCACCCTCGGCGAAACAGAGGATGTCGTACGCATTATGACGATTCACCGAAGCAAGGGGCTGGAGTTCCCTATTGTTTTTCTCGCGAATATCGCGGGTCAATTCAATACACAGGATACAAAGGGGGATCTGCTCCACCATGCACGCGAGGGGATTGGGCTTCTTGTCCATGAGAATACAGTCACAGGGCGGCAGAAATACGACACCATGTCACGCAGGAAGGTCAAGGCAGTTATTCGCCGGGAAGCGATGGCGGAGGAAATGCGCATCCTCTATGTTGCCATGACACGCGCGCAGGAAAAGCTCATTCTGACTGGAACACTCAACATTTCACGCAAGGGCAGGGACGCATTGGAGCAGCTGCGCGAGAATTGTCTCACATACGCACAGACAGAGGATACTATGTTTCCAAAGGAGGCTGTTCTCGGGGCAAAATGCTATCTCGATTGGATTGCCCTTGCCCTTATGCGGCATCCCGATGGTGCAGTGCTGTTTGACGATGCTGATGATATTGTGAGCCGTGCGCCAAGTCAACAAAAGGCGCGCTTCGATGTACGGATCATTGACGAGAATATACGCACTACACAAAAAGAAGCACAGGAAAACGAGGATGCCATTCTCTCTGCCGTACGTGAGGATCAACCGCTTCCCGAGGGCGATGACGCGGATCATGTTGCGGAAGTTCTGGGCTGGCAATATGATCTCCGTGGAACGTCACAGATCCATGCCAAGACCAGTGTCACCGAGCTTAAGCGCCGGCAAGCAGCTGAGGATGAAGCCGTCGCTCCACTTCTTCCTGCTGTTGGTGATTCGTCAAATACGCCGCAGGAATGGGAGGTGCCGCGATTCCTTCGTTCCACAGAGCGGGAGTATCTGACTCCAATGGAGCGCGGTACAGCGATGCACACGGTCATGCAGCAGCTCGACCTGGGAGATGCCGCAGACATCGATGCCATTGCACGGCAGGCAGATATCCTTCTGGAAAAGGGAGTTCTCACCGAAGCGGAGCGCAGGAGCATTGAGCCTGGAAAGATCTGGAAGTTTGTCGGTTCAAAACTGGGACGGCGTATGCGTGATGCAGCAGCAGTCTATCGTGAGCTTCCGTTTGGACGACTTTTGCCGGCACATCGCTATTACGCAGATGCGACGGACGAAAGCGATCAGATCTTTTTGCAGGGCATCATCGATGTCCTCTTTGAGGAGAAAAACGGTGACTACATCCTGCTCGACTACAAGACCGACCGTAAAATCTCCGCCGCAACTGCGCGAGCCCGCTATCA